>Ga0256406_1002878_pt1 | contig 22994 bp, 21 predicted proteins | sample RumenRJG_03DNA_FD_185986 | JGI IMG/M metagenome (GOLD analysis project Ga0256406, IMG submission 185986) | Bovine rumen microbial communities from Lethbridge, Alberta, Canada - RJG_03 | ecosystem: Host-associated > Mammals > Digestive system > Stomach > Rumen | place: Canada: Alberta | collected... | reverse complement strand
TGGTGACATTCGCGATATACAGGAAACGGGAGACTGCCAGCATATGAGCAATCGCCAGCTCTGCGACGGCAGCGCTCGATGCGTTCGGGGTATTTGCAACGGTCAATCCCTTGCCGCGGGCATAGTCAACATCAATGTTGTCCATTCCGACACCGCCTCGGATGATCATCTTCAGCCGGCCTGCTGCCACTGCCTGGTCGATGACCGGCTCGCGCACCTTTGTTGCGGACCGGACGAGCAGCACATCGACATCCTCAAGTGCCTTCCCAAGCTCATCTGGTTCATAGTGCTGCTGCAGGACCTCGTATCCGCGTTCCTCCAGCCTGTGGACTGCAGAGGCATCCAGTCCGTCTGCTGCCAGTATTCTTACCATTGAATCGTCCTCCTTTTGTCTTTTTCCGTTCAGCCGTCACCTCTTACCAAGGCCACGTCTTACCGGGTTATCCGGGTCTTCCGGGGTTTCCGTTTTTTCTTATTTTCACTATAGCAGATTAAGCATGTATAAACAACTATATCGTGAGAATCTCCGTGATCAGGCACTGATTTATTTCTTCCTTGAAATGCATAACAGCGCTATAATATTGCAATCAATGGGAGTTGTTTTTTGAACGTCTCCGTATTTTTTCATACCCCAGCTTTCTCAGGCCGGGAAGGAGGAAGAGCCCTATGAGCGAGCAGAATAAACAGCCCATATGGAAGAAAATTCTGTATCAGATCCGGCTGATTGCCAGTCGGGATGATTCTGCGCTTCTCTCGAATCCGACTTTTGCAAAGGAATGGCAGCGTCAGAATCTGGTCGCCTGTCTGACCATTTCAGCCATGGCGGCACTTCTGGGGCTGATCGGGCTGCTTGGCACATTTTCGCCATTGTCGGAGGAAACGGTCCTGTCCTGGATCAATGCGACCATCGCCTACTCTCTGATTCTCTTCATCAACCTTTCATTCTTTTTCATGTTCGGGCAGATGATTCAGCGCTTTGTAACAGATGGGCGCACATCTGTTTCAACCATTATGCATTTTCTCCGCATGGAAATGCTGCTTGCTTCAACCACTTTTTTCTCCACGCAGACCGGAAGCAGCTTCTTTTTCGAATACCTGCTGGTTTCGATGGCTGTCTACCTGGTTCCGCTGTACCGGCATTCCGATCTCCCAGGCCTGGTCACTCTGAATCTGGTTCCGACGGCGCTCATCATTCTCCTGATTCGCCCTTCCACTGTCTGGCAGGATCTGGTGGATCTGTGTATCTTTCATGTTTTCTGCCTTGCGATGGTATTCCTGCGCTGGTATTCATTCCAGCAGTACGAATCGGTCCATATCAATCTGATGAGCCTCAACTCGGAACTTTTCGGTCAGAGTCGGCGGGACGGGCTGACCGGGCTTCTCAATCGTGCAGCCCTGCGGGATGACTTTCCGCGTTTTATCGGGCATCCCGTCTGCGTGGCGCTGATCGACCTGGACTACTTCAAGCAGATCAACGACACATACGGCCACCAGTTCGGGGATCGCATTCTCATTTTCGTCAGCAAGACGCTTAAGTCCGTTTTTTCTCATCCGGATGATTTCTGCTACCGATATGGTGGAGATGAGATGCTGGTCCTCTCCATCTCAAACGACCCTGATGGTTTCCAGGCACGGCTCGAGGAATTGCAGCGGCAGTGCATGTACAGTGACCCGACCGGTTTTCAGACGGAAATGAGTATCGGAACCTGTTCCGGAGCTCCTGCGGATGAGACTTCGCTGAGAAGCTTCATCCGGACGGCTGACCGGAAGCTGTACCAGGAAAAAAACAGCATCCATCAGGACATCGTCCACGGCAGCACGCCGCTCGAATCACTCCTGTCCTCCGGACAGTCGGATCTTCAGGGCGTCCCGGCGGTGCAGTCTGGTTCCAAAAAAGCTGTGCCGGCTTCTGCGTCAGGCGTTCCGTCTGCATCTGACAAGGTCGATGCACAAAAGGGCTCTGCCAAGGCTGTTCAGACTTCTCCGGCAGGCGCATCATCTGCATCTGATGAATCCGGCGCACAGGAAGATGCTGGCATCCTCCCCCGGAAGCTCTCTTCCCTCGCTGAGCTCGACTCCATGAATGCGCTGGAGCAGGAGCAGGAACAGCTTGCCGGCCAGGATTGGAAGATCGTCTACTTTGATATCAGTCATTTTGCAGAGACGAGCGATGCCCTGGGTTCCAGAAGCGGCATGCAGATCCGCTACACGACCGCCTCCATCCTTCGCAGCGCCTTCTCGGAGGACCTGCTCGCCAATTCCGAAATTGACCACTTCATCCTTCTCACGACAGCGGACTGTGAAAAACTGAAACAGCAGATCGGTCAGGTTCAGCTCTCTGTCGCCAGCATCCATCACGATACGGTTTTGTTTCTAAGCGCCGGTATCTATCATCACAAGTCTGGGGAACCGGAAATTGATTTTGTGACGGCTGTTCTGAACGCAAAGTACGCCTGCCGGAGGGCCGGCTCCGATTCCATCCTCCAGCACCTGTGCGTCTACGATGTCTCCATGGACCAGGCGCGCAGAAAAGAAGCGTTTGTTCGCAGCAACTTTGAACGGGCGCTTGCGCAGCACCAGATTGTTCCATATTATCAGCCTGTCATCGGCACGCTGAGCGGACGGACAAGCGGACTGGAAGCGCTCGCCAGATGGATTGATCCGGAGCTTGGTGTCATTCCGCCCTGCGACTTTATTCCGTATCTCGAGAAAATGAATGTCGCGTACCGTCTGGATCTGTATCTTCTGGAGCAGGTCGCCCAGTCGCTCCAGTCCTTCAAAGGTTATACGCCCTGTCGCATGTTCATCAATATAAATCTGTCACAGACAGATTTTGTTGTCTGTGATATGCCGACGGAAATTGACAAGATTCTGAAGCGCTATGGTATACCGGCTGACCGTATTCAGTTTGAAATCACAGAGACAGCCCTCAGTGACCGTTTCGTCCTGCTTCACGCCATCAAGGGATTGGAGCAGAGAGGATACCAGGTATGGGTCGATGATTTCGGTACCGGACAATCTTCCCTCAATGTTCTGAAGGATTATTACGTTCGCGGTATCAAGCTGGACCAGGCGTTCTTCCATGCTGCCAGCGACCAGTCCCGTGCCCGAATCATCATTGACAAGATTCTGGAGCTCTCCCATTCAATCGGCTGCCTTGTAATCGCCGAAGGCGTCGAGACAAGGGAGCAGTACGAGTTTGCACGGCAGGCGGGGATCAACTATATCCAGGGCTTTTATTTCAGCTGTCCCCTGCCTCTCACGCAGCTTCAGGAAAAGGGCTATCTGGACACCCCGGCGACAGTTGACTCTATCAGACTGTACCAGCCTGCAACAATCATCGATCTCTATGCTCCGATGGAGGCTGCCCTCTTCGTCAACAACCGGAAAACACCATTTTTCGGAAAAGCCGTTCTGGAATGCAAAGATCAGAAGATCGTTATTCTGCGGATGAGTGACCCGATGAAGCAGCTTCTGGGTGTTGCACAGGAAAGCCGGCTTCTCCCTGATTCGCAGCTGCAGGCGCTTTTCCTTCGGGTGATGCACCGCGCAGACCAGCAGAAAGCTGTCTATGAATTCCGTCTGCAGATCAAAGGGATTTTCTATCTGGCGCTGATCTCTCCGCTTTCCTCAGACAGCACAAACACTGCCAGGACATATGTCCTGGTCATTACCAACTATGCATTGAACGAGACGGAAAATAGCCTCACGGAGGTTCAGACATGACAAACGAAAACGTTTTTCCCTCTCTCATTCAGCAATAGAAGATAACCGGTTCCCCGGTAAGCCGGATTGTGTGTTCAAAAACATCCACTTTTCTGCCGCTGATCAGATCCGTATACGTTCCGTCCGGCAGATCGACCTGCACCGCTTTTGCACTGCCGAGCGTGCTGAACAGGCCCGCGATTCGATTTCTGTCGGCATCCGGCATAGCCGCCGCATCCCCCCGCCTCTCTCTGACCGCGAAGATCACCTCTCCGGCCACCTCCTCCGCCTCGAAGGAGGAATCCGCAAACAGATCCTGCTGCCTGATCGCGCGAAGCCTCCGCATCAGCGGGGCCAGATCCCTGCCCGTCTCAAAGTCGACCGGATCCCGGTCAAACAGCGTCGGGTGATGCGTCACCTCAAACTCCTGCCCGGCATAGACCATGGCGGTTCCCTTCTCAAAATACTGCCACGCCGTCCAGTTTCTGAGCGCACGTTCATCCGGCACCAGTTCCGCTGCGCGCGGCCGGTCATGATTCTCGAGGCATCTGAGCTTCACATAGTTCTCGGGGAGAATCCCCTCCTGCAGGTTCACCCGGTTCAGATATTCCTTCAGAAATCCTGCGCGTTCACCCGGAACCCTCACCGCTCCGCCCGGCAGGAACATGCAGCCCGTCTGAGCGGCCTTCTGCCAGTTGTAGGTGTCATAGTCATAGCAGATGTCAAATGCCTGATACAGCTCACTGTCGGAGGATGTCGGAACGCCGGCCTTCCGGTTTGCGATCACCATCTCCGGCTCGACCGCCTCCGCCAGCCAGATGCAGCCCGGACGGACCTGCTCCACTTCCCTGCGGGCGCGCTTCCAGAATGCCAGCGGCACCATCGGCGCCACATCGCAGCGGAAGCCATCCACATACTTCGCCCACATCTTCAGCGTCTCGATCTGGTAATTCCAGAGCGCCTCCGAGCTTTCATAATCCAGATCGACAACGTCCCACCAGGCCCCGATCCTGTTTCCGAGCGAACCATCCGCCTTGTGGAAGAACCATTCCGGGTGCGACTTTGCCAGAACCGAGTCCGGTGACGTGTGGTTGTAGACCACATCCAGCATCACCTTCAGTCCCTTCCGGTGCGCCGCTTCGGTCAGCTCCGCGAAATCCTGCATCGTTCCGATCTCCGGATCAACCGCGCGATAGTCCGAGATGGCATACGGCGATCCCATTGACCCCTTCCGGTGCAGAACGCCGGACGGCTGAACCGGAAGCAGATAGATGATATCGACTCCAAGGGATTTGATCCGGTCGAGATCCCGCTCCACATCCTTCAGCTTTCCGCCCTTGTAGTTTCTCGTAAAAATCTGGTAGATCACCTGCTGTCTCAGCGACTTGTCTGTATACTGTGCCATTTTTCCCTCCTGATCTGTTTCCCACAGGCATCTCTGCATCCCTGCCACACAGATATTCATCCGGAGCATCAGCGCTCCTCCCGATGTTCCTTCCGATGGCTTTCCCCTTACCTGTGGTTTTTATCCGAAATCCGTTCTTTCATGATGAAGACAGCCGCCACAAAGCTCGTTCCCATGGCGACAAATACCATCGTCAGAACCGTGGCAATGCCCCATTTCCATGCAGCCCGCATCTCCCCGGTCACAAGACTGTTCATCGTCTGGTAAAGCGCATTTCCAGGGATCAGCGGAATGACTGCCGATATCAGGAACACCGTCGCCGGCTGCCTGAGCCTTCTTGCCCACAGCTCGCTCCACAGTCCGCAGAATACGGCCCCGAGAAATGAAGCAATCATATATCCCTTCCCTGCGTGGATGACCGCCAGATAGACCAGCCACGCCAGCGCTCCTCCCAGGGATGCCGGGAGCAGACTCTTTCTGCCGATATGAAACAAAATCGCAAAGCCCATGGACCCTGTAAATGCCATGAGAAGCTGCACCAGCTCAGTGACCGTCAGCATATCGAACCCTCCGACAGAAATCTATAAAAAATGCCCGGGCAGTCAATCCTCCGGGCAGTCTGTTCCGCGATTATTTTAATAAATCCGCCTCATGGTCGAGGAGTTTTCCGCCCGCTGCGCAGGCCGGGCAGATGCAGTATTTCCCACCCTGGCTCTTTGCCGCCTTTGCATCCTCCGTCATCTTCGCGGCTCCGTCCGCTCCGAAGACCTGCTTTCCTTCCTCAGATCCTGCGAATGCGATCAGGTCGTCGATCGATGTGACGTCTTCCTTCATCTCCCTGATCAGGGACTCTACCGCAGCCCGCTCTCCAGATGTTCCGGCAGCCTTCAGGTATGCTTCACCCTCTGCCCTCAGCTCCGGGCAGCAGGACGGCGCTGCGATCATCTTCTCTACTTCTGCTTTGATTTCCTGTTTTGTCATCATATACCTCCTGTCTTGCAGTCACCCTGATTATACCACTGATCAATCCCGCATTCATCATACCAAAGCATGTAGACAGCTGCAGCAAAACAGCCACGTCTTCAGCTTCAGCAAAGCAGGCGCACCCGCGGCTTCAGCAAAGCAGGCACGCCCGCAGCTTCAGCAAAGCAGCCACACCCGCGGCTGTCATCTCATGCCGTCATATGAATCGCAAGCATGAATCCGGCTGCAAGGGCGAGCGCCCAGGTGAAGCTTTCAATCAGTCTGATCTCACCTGAAATGGTGTTGCCGACCATCATTTCCCGGACGGCATTGATCATCGTGATGCCGGGGTTCAGCAGCATGATGTCGCCGATCATGATCATCGGCCTGCTGAAATGCGGGACAACCCGGCAGAATCCCCCGATCCCCAGTCCGACGATGGCTGAAACAACCATCGTGTACAGAATCCGGTTGGTGGAATACTTCCCAAGCGTGCACTGGAGCAGAACGATCAGCAGCGAGAAAAGTGCCGCTGCAAGCCCGTCCAGTACGCTCCCGCCAAAGAAGACGGAAAAGCTGAAGGCGCCGAGCGCATTGCCAAGAATCAGAATCCACACAGGATTTGTTCTCTGCCGGATCCGGTCAATCTCCCTCTCGAGCGCTGATACTGTCATCGGCGAGCTGCAGCAACGTCTCGAAAGATCATTCAGTTTGTCAAGCTTCTCAAAGTCGATATTGTCATTGTCCCCGACGCGTCTCGTCTGCGTCACCGTCGCGCCGTCTGGAAACCGAAGCGTCACGGCAATGCTGAAGACAATGACGTACACATCGGGTACCGCCCCATATGCGCGCCCCAGCCTGCAGAGCGTATCCTCTACCCGATTGATTTCCGCCCCGGACTGAAGCATCAGCTCTCCGATATCCAGAATCCGCTCCAGGAGACGCTCCCTGTTTATGGAATCGGAATCCCCGTTCTGTGAATAATTGTTCACTGTCATCTTCTCTATACGATTTCTGTCCCTGTCGCCCAGGTTCAAGGCAGGCATTATTCTCTCCCGGCTGCTCCTTTAACGCGTCAAGCCCCCAGACCATCGAAGGCGGCACATCCTGTGTCCGCATAAACCACCTCCTGCACTATACCAGAATTTGTTCCGAAGCGCGATGAATTTTTCCAGTGCTGCCAAGATTGATCCTCAATGTGACATGCTCTATAATATTTCCCTGTTTGAAAACAATGGAATTCAAAAGATCCAGAAGATCAGGATACCAGAAATGTCAGAAATGTTAGAGAGATCGGAAATGCAGCATATACCAGAACGAAATTCTTTCCCGGTCAGGGACGAGATCAATTTCAGAGATCTGGGCGGATACCGGTCTGCCGACGGGCGGACTGTCCGCTGGGGCTGCTTTTACAGAAGCGGCGGCATCTACAAGATGAATGCTCAAGAGCTTGTCTTTCTGAAGTCGCTCCATATCCGCACGCTGCTTGATCTGCGGACGAAGGAGGAGGCTGCAAAAAAGCCGGATCCGGTCATTCCGGACGTCATGATTCTGCAGCACAGCGGCGTGGTGTCCGACGGCGGGGATGAGATTGATTTCTCACCGGCAGGCATGAAGCAGCTTGGGGAAGCCGGCCTCACTCAGATAAAAAATATGCACAGGTATTATCAGATGATGCCGTTTCACAACGAGGCTTTTCACATCCTGATGCAGGAAGTAGTCAGCGGGAATGTTCCTGTCCTGTTTCACTGCGCAACTGGAAAAGACCGCACGGGTGTCGCCGCGATGATTCTCCTGCTGCTGCTTGGCGTACCGGAACAGACCATCCTTCAAGATTATCTGCTCAGCAATTTCTACCGCCGAGATGTCATCCGGCGGCACATGGAAGAAAACCTGGCGGTCATCCGTCAGCACCCGGAGCGCGAAGCGCTCCTTCAGCTGCAGCATGGCGTCTCCCCGAAGATCGGCCGGGAAATTCTGGAAACCATCCGGAAGACCTGCGGCGGATATGATAGGTATTTTGAGAAAGAGTACGGACTGGGGCAGGCAGAGGTTGAGAAGCTGCGAAACAGGTACCTGGCCTGAGTGGCTGGACACCTCTGACGATGCGGGCTTTCGGTTTTATAGTGCGCAGCTTTACGCTGACTGCCCGCTTTCAAGAAACTGAACGGCCTGCCGGACAAGTCCCTCCCGCCCGGAGCCTTCGATTGCGTGATTCATATCTGGAATGACGTGGAACTCTGCATCCTTGTAAATTGATTTCCAGCGATTGACCGATCCCGGATCCACAATTTCATCGGCCGCACCAATGGCGAAGAAAACCGGACCGCGGAACCGGGATGCAGTCTCCAGAACCGGCAGGCTCTGCGCAATTCTGAAGTAGTGTCCGCCCACTTCGTTCGGCCCGATCTGAAGCATCTCCGGAACATGATCCGGATCATATGCGACACCCATGCAGGTTCCCTGGCGGGCATCGTCTACAAGCGTGACCGCCGGAGCAAAAAGCACAACCCTGCCAATCCGGTCATGATAGAGTCCTGCCAGCATGGATGCCACGACCCCTCCCTGTGAATGTCCCATGAGCGAGATTTTCCCAGCATGCGGGAGCCTTTCGGCATACTGCAGAACCGCGATCGCGTCCAGGATTTCCCTCAGGATATCCATATCTTTCATCGCTCCGTCACTGCTGCCATGTCCGTCAAAATCAAACCGAAATGTCTGAAATCCGGCTTCCAGGAGCTTCTCATTCAGAACAGGAAGGATCTCCCGGTCAGTTTTCCCCATGCTCCCGCCAAAGCCATGCATCAGGATGACGAGCGGTCTGTCCGCCCCTTCCTGATCCAGTTCTCCCCGAAGCACCAGGCCATCACGGATAATTTCGACCTTTCTTCTGGTCATATCTGTTCTTCCTCCGAATCCGTCATCTCAATGACGATATCCACATCACCGGGCTGATCGCCGTCTGACACGCTTCCTCTCAGTTCCGCCGTCTCCAGGTACGACAATGCATCGCTGTCAGTGAGAATTCTCGGTGTTGTCCGAATGCGTCCGTCCTCTGCAGCCATGCCATTGTTTTCAATAAAGATACTGCACGGTCTGCCGCTCAGATCTGTCCCTCGCATGATATAGCGCGCCGACAGATGGAGCGGCTCTCCTTCCAGCTGAATCTGTGTATCAATGCCGCCCTCCAGAACCTTCCCATTGAATACCACCGACTCGCAGGTCCCGGTAAACCCCAGCATCACTGCCTTGCCCATCTTCCCCTGAACCTGCTGCCTGACTGTCAGCCTCACATGGATGCGAAGTACTTCCTTCCACGATTTCATCCTGCTTTCAAATTCCTTTCTGAAACCTGACGCTCTGGCTGTTTTTAGCTTAGTCCTTCACCGCTCCAGCTGTCATCCCGCTGACAATATATTTCTGTGCACAGAAGTATACAATGATTGTCGGTACCATCGCAATGAGCGCGCCTGCAAACGCAACGCTGACGTTGGAGGAATATTCTCCGAAGAACGCATACTGCATCATCGGAATTGTCCGCATCTCCTTTTTCTGACAGATAATCATGGAGATGGCAAAGTCATTCCACGAATTCAGAAATGACAATACCAGCACCGTCATATTGACGGGCTTCAGCAGAGGAAACACGACCTTGATAAAGACCTGATAACGGTTGCAGCCGTCCAGCCCTTCTTATACAAGTGGCTTGTCTCCTCCAGCAAAACTCCATCCTGGTCTTCTGTTTCCCCTTTATGGAATAAGACCTGGCCTCTGCTGTTTTGGATTGTCAACGCCGCATTCATATTTTTCCCAAACTGAGAAAAAAAGTCCTTGTCAACAATCAGACACAAGGTTCCAATCCTTCTGACAGTGTTCGGATCGACAACCGTTTTCACAATACAGAGCCTGCCATCATCGTCATCAAACCTCAGCCAGAAAACCGTCCCCCTGTTCTGGTGAAGTGCCTCTATGTTATCAGACAGATATTTTCCAGCTTCGCTTTCTCTGAAATCCTCAAGGTTTCTTGCATACCTGCTCCAGAATACCTCAGTCCCATCCTCGGCTTGCAGATAACTATCAATAATTCTCAGCCCGGTGTTGGAGAGAAGGGCAGAAAGAAGCCGCAGACGTCTTTCGTTTTCCGCAGGTGTATCCGGCGACACTGCGAGCCTGCCGTTCTGAATCAGATCACTTTGCTGGATCTTATTATAGATGCCTTCCTCCGACTGAAGCACAGTTCGCTCCATGTTTTCTGACATCTGAGAGATTGCGGACTGGATAAATGACCGAAGATTTCCGGACAGATCGTGGCGGTACGCCATCAGGACGAATGCGTCAGCCATAATGGTAAGAAGTAGTGAGAAAAGTATGATCGACAGATAGATTTTTTTCTGAATGCGTCCCATGTTACACTCCAAAGAACAATGCTGCATCTATTACCCTGCAAGTGTAACACTTCTCACTTTCAACAGCTATTCCAGCAGGCATATGCGATTCCATTCAGGTTTCCTACTCGATTTGGGGACTCCGCCGTCACAAAAGAGCTGCCGTTTTCCTATACGGCAGCTCTTCTCAAGCTTTATCAGATCGCAATGTTCACTCTTCTCGCATCCAGACCTGCATCTCTCCCTTCCCCCGGTTATTCCAGCAGGCATATGGGATGGCTTTCAGATGGCATGGCTGATATATGGGTCGTTCAGAACCGTAAAGCGGCTCGTCGCTACCAACGCTGCGGTAATCGATTCTGCTTCCTGAGACAACCGCACACAGCGTTCCGCCCAGAAGATCCGGGTTCTCTTCGGTGCAAATTGGAGCCGAAGTATCGATCCTGCAGCCAGCAAGATATGCTCCGTTATCAGCCTCCTCGAAGCAATAGACAGATGGTCCTCTCATGATGCACACCTTTCCGATGTCATCACGCACTTTCGGATTGCCATATACAAAACGGAAAGCCACATCCAGATCAAGCTCGATGAGGTCCCCATCCTGCCATCTGCGGCTGAGGTAGAGATACCCTTTGCGATACACCGCCCGCTCTCCGGAATCGATCCCCTTCCGGTCTTCTTCATGACCTGCATCATCCTTTGCTACAGATATCCTTTGTCCGTTGACCAGGAGCCGATATCTTCCCGCAGAGTAGGCTGGCAGTCTCAGAGCAATCTCCGCATCCTGTCTGCTCTTTTCCGGATGTAGGCATATCCGGATTCTTCCGGTCGCCGGATAATCCGCCTCGACCGTCATCCGCATGGTTCCCTCTGGCAGCGGAGCCTCAATCTCTCCGGCGAGATACAGGTTCAGATACGCAGTGTTGCCGCCAACATGAAACATATAGTTTCCCATCGACGCGAGCGTTCGAGTGATGTTCGGCGGGCAGCAGGCGCAACCGAACCAGAGTTGGCGCTCTGTCTTCACATGCCGCATCGTCGGATTATGTTCCGCCACCTCCGGAACACATTCCAGCGGATTGACATAGAAAAAATGTCTTCCATCGAGCGCAATTCCGGATAGCAGAGTATTGTACAGCGCCAGTTCCACTACGTCCATATACTTTCCGTCTTTTGTAATCTGAAAGAGACGGTTTGAAAACATCGCCAGGCCGATTGTCGCGCAGGATTCCGAATAATTAGAATTATTCGGAAGATCATAATCTGTGGTGAACCGCTCTCCATAAGCCGCCGACCCGATGCTCCCGGTTACATACATCTTTCTGCGAACAATATTCTCCCAGAGCATCTCGCACTGATGGAGCATCCGTTCATCGCCTGTCTCAGCCGCAACATCAGCCATTCCGCTGTACAGGTACACAGCTCGGACGGCATGGCCCTCCGCCTTGTCCTGTTCTGCCAGCGGTCTGTCTGCCTGGCAGTAATCCATACCAAAATCCTTGAATTCCTTGAAGATGAAGGTTCCGTTCTGATAATTGCTTTCTGACAGGAAGTAGCAGGGCTGCTGCCCTCTGACATCAAGAAAATACTGTGCAAGACGCAGATAATCCTGCTTTCCTGTATACTTGTATAATTTATACAGCGCCAGCTCAATCTCAGGATGTCCTGGGTACCCGTGTATCTTTCCCTCTTCTGGTCCGAACACCGAACACAGATAATCCGCCAGCTTCGCACAGGAATTTACAAATTTACGTTTTCCTGTCGCTTCCGCATAGGCAACCGCCGCCTCTATCATATGGCCGGCCGTATACAGCTCATGCCCCTCGAACAGATCGTAGAAGCGCCCTTTTCCCAGGATGGTATTGTAGGTATTGAGATATCCATCCGGTTCCTGTGCCCCGATAATCAAGTCGATCGCAGCATCCGCTGTCTTCTCCAATTCCTGGTCCGGCTTCTTCGCAAGAGAATATGCTGCCGCCTCCAGCCATTTTGCAACGTCTGTATCCTGAAAAACCGTCCCCTGGTGAGTCCCCTTCTCGAGGCCGCCCGCAACCCGGAAATTCTGCATACAATAGCTCTTTTCCGCTCCTGGAACACGGTCATTGATCAGATCCCATTCGAAGGGAAGAATCACGCTCTCCACAAGACCGATATATTTATCCCAGAACTGATCATGAATATGGATATTCCGCAGGGGGATGTTCTGAAGCCTCTTCTCATCCATCGTATACTCCTTTTTCTGCGTCTGCCGTCATCTTACATACTGAAAGCCTCCCGGAAGGCGACCTTGTCCTCCGGTATCTCACTTGCTGCCCGTCTGACGGCAGGCATGATAATCTTACTGTCAGGTACCGTTCTCTTCCGTCTTCCTGTCATCTTTCACTGTACTGTCCCCTGTCCGAAAATCACTGACAGAAGCTCCTTCTATGATCCTGCACGGATAGATGATATTCGTCACCTGCTCGCTCTCATCCTCTATCCTCTCCAGCAGCAGGGACAAGGCGGAGTATCCCATCTTGTGAAGCGGTCTTTGAGCCGTCATCAATGGCGGAATCAGCTGCTGGGTAAATTCAGCATCGTCGAAGCCTGTAACCGATAGATCTTCCGGTATGCGAAGCCCCAGCTCCGCAGCGGCATTATAGATGCCAAGTGCCATCTCATCATTCATTGCAACCATAGCGGTTGGTCGTTCCTGCCTCGGAAGGAGATCTTTTTTCGTTCCTCCGTCCTTTCCCGTCAGGATTCGGATCGCAGCGGCTTTTCCCTTTTGAAAATCATATTCTCCGCATTCATCCCAGCTTTCGGGCAAAGTGATTCCCGCTTCCTGCAGCGCCTTCAGAAATCCTTTCCGCCTCAGCCTTGCAGGTTCGGAGGTCACATATCCCCCGATCAGGGCAATTCTCCGATGTCCCCTGTCTATGACATTTCTGGTAATCCTGTATTCAGCCTTCTCATTGTCATATCGCACGGACGAAGCCTCGCCATCGGCGGTATAGCAGTAACAGTAGACGACGGGCTTCCCTGCCTTCCTGAGCACGTTATCCATCAGGCGATCATGCATCCCGATATAGATGATCCCGTCAACCTGCAGCCCCAGAAGGGTCTGTACAGCTTTATCAATGTCCTTCTGGAATCCGGTCAGCTTGTCAAAGCTGTTGTCAATCTTGCGCACCATTTGCAGATTGCTGAGAATCGTATAGCAGTTTTTCTCATCCGCCAACCGATTGATTCCGTCTATGATATATGGCGTATGCCAGACCGTGATATCCTCGACCAGTATTCCGATCAGCCCAGTTCTGTTTTTGCGAAGACTTCCCGCCAGTTTATTCGTCCGGTACCCTGTCTGCCGGATGATATCCTGTACTTTCTTCCTTGTCTCCTCACTGATATGTCCGGAGTTGTTGATGACATAGGAAACTGTGGCGGTTGAAACACCCGCCCGCTGCGCGATCTCTTTGAGCGTCAAAGTTTTCACCTCTTTGTCTGATTCCTGACGGTCTATACCTTTTCATACCCCATACATCCATCTTCGTACAAGCTTTTCCGGAAGAAAACGTCTGTTCGTTTGTTATCCCTTCAGGCCGGAGGTTTTGATTCCTCCCTCAAGATGCTTCCCGGCTGTCAGATAGAGAATCATCGGCGGGATAATCATCAGGGAGGAGGCCGCCATGATGGAGGGCCAGTTGATCACGAAAGCGTTCCCGGAGGTGTACATATAAGATGTCATGAGTGCGATCGTAAGCGTTCTCCATTTGTCTGAATTGATATAGAACACAGGCTGCGTCAGTTCATTCCACCAGAACACAGAAGAGAGAATCCCGATTGTAACAAAAGTCGGCTTTGAAATCGGGACGATGATTCTTGAGAACACCTGGAACCTCGAGCATCCATCCACAATGGCCGCCTCATCCAGTTCCTTCGGAATAGAACGAAAATACTGGCGAAGTAAAAACACATTGTACGGGTACGCAAAGAAAGAGGGGACGACCATCGGCAGCAGGGAATCCAGCCAGCCAATCTTTCCGAACATAATATACTGCGGAATGATCAGCGCAATGTTGGGAATCATCATGGTTGCAACGATGATTGAGAATATAACATTCTTCCCTCTGAACTCCAGCCTTGCAAGCGCGTAGGCGACCAGAGAGGAAGACAGCAGCGTTCCTACAGTATTGCCGACGATCAGAAGCAGTGTGTTCCGGACATAGAGTCCGATTTTTGACTGTGTGAAGATATAGATGTAGTTTTCAAGTGTCATTTTCTCTGGAATGATCTTAGCACTGGTTGTAAATTCCGTCAGCGTTTTAAATCCGCCGGAGAAAATCCAGACAATCGGGGCAAACATGATCACAGCTACAAGGATCATCACTGCATACAGTGCAATCCCTCTTCCTGTTTTCTTATGTGAAGCTTTCATTACACGGCTCCTCCTCATGTTTCGTAGTAGACGGTCTTCTTTGAGATCGCGAAGATCGCAATCCCAAACAAGGCGGCAATTACAAACAGTACAACCGACAAGGCACAGGCATACCCAACTTTCATATTGCTGAATGCCTCTTTGTAAATCAGGAGGCTCAGCACCTGCGTCATGCCTTTCGGATCCCCATTTTCCCCTGAAAGCGGATAGAGAAGCGCAAAGGAACCATTCAATGCACTGATGGCACCGTTGACAGCGTTAAACAAAACAAGCGGAGATATCATCGGAAGCGTGATGTGCCAGAATTTCGTCCAGGATCCAGCTCCGTCGAGCTCGACAGCCTCATAAAGATCCTTCGGCACATCGGCAATTCCGGAGCGGAAGATCAGCATCATCTGCCCGGTATTATAGGTAAAGAGCGTCACAAAGAAGACCGCCAGATAGACTGTCTTTGGATCCATCAGCCAGTTGATCGTTACGTTTTTTCCTGACAGATTCCCCAGAATCGCATTCAGAAGGCCTCCGTCTTTTCCGAACATCGTTCTGAATGCGTATGCCAGAGCAACCGTCGGCACAACTGAAGGAAGAAAGTAGAAGAACTGGAACAGGCCGTTCAGCTTTATTTTATTATTCAGCAGGATCGCCAGAACCAGCGCCCAGACAGTTGTGATCAACAGCATGACAATGGTGTAAAACAATGTAACTCTCAATGAATTCCAGAACACCTTGCTTCTGAACATATTCCGGTAATTGGCCAATCCCACAAAGCTTGATGTCCCCGTCAGCTTGCGGTTCGTCAGAGAATTATAGATCATGAACCCAATTGGAAAAAGTGTAAAGCATACAAAACCGATCAGCCATGGCAGGCAAAACACATAAGCGATCTGAAATTTTTTCTTTGTCCCCTTCATATCTGACATCCTTCCCTTCCCCGCAGAACACTCCTCCATGTCTCTGCGGGCAATCGAGTAGACCAGATTAACTCTGCCCTGCTCGATACGGCGACTCCGCTTTCATCTCGTGCTCCGTACTCGATGATGAGCGGTCGTCTTCATAAAAAATGGAGCGGGTCTTCACCCTGGCCCGCTCCTCCGAGCACTTCCATCACCTGACTGGGATAATCAATACCCAATTGTCTCAGCCGCATAGTCCGACGCGTTTTTGACTGCGTCCTCCGGGGACTCCTGTCCCAAAAGCGCATTATCAAATTCTGATACCGCGTTACTGGTCACTCCGGATGGCAGACAAGTATACCCGAATACACCCGATTCGAGAGCGTCTGTGACTGCATCCCAGTTTTCGACTGGAGCTCCGTCTACCTTCCATGCACCTTCAGCCGCGATCGACTTGATGGCAGACATATTACCGGAGGCTTTGGAATTAATCGACTGTCCCTCTTCGCCCATCAGATACTCGATGACCTTGAAGGCCGCATCCTGTTTTTCGGAATTTGCATTGATGGTATAAAAGCCAGTGTGAAGGGTATTGTACTTGACCTTGTTCGTCGGAATCGTCGCGATATCCCAATTGAATCCAAGTGTGTCCTTATAGCTTCCGATCATCCAGGTCCCCTGCCAGCTCATAGCAGCTTTCCCAGCACCGAAAAGATCTGAGGTATCGGAAGACGGTTCCGGCATGATTCCATCCTTCACCATCTTTGCACAATCGCTTACAAACGAAACGGCACCATCTCCAATCACCAGCTTTCCGCTTTCCGGATCATATACCTGGTCACCCGCACCGCCGATTCCAGCCCACCAGGTCTGGGTATTCGGAAGATCCATACCATAGACTGCTGTCGTTCCATCTTCATTCTTCTGTGTCAGCTTTTCCGCCGCAGCCTTGAAATCCTTATAACTCCAGTCGTTCGTCGGATAATCGATTCCCGCCGCATCGAACATATCCTTGTTGTAGTACATAACTTCCGCAGCCGCGCACCATGGAAGGCCATAGGTTCCGCCCAGCCCTTCTGTCAGCTTTGAAACCGCATCAATCATGTCACCTGTATTAATGGATGAATCTTTCAAATCATCATCCAAATTGATAATACCGCCTGTCTCTGCAAAATTCTTGATATCAGTCTCCCAGACCACATAAATATCTGTGGATGAGTCCTTCGTGGCAACCATCTGATTCAGTTTGGACGAATAATCACTTTCCGGAATTACGGTCACATCAACCTGAATACCTGTTGCCTTCTCACACTGCTTATACATATTCAGCGCGTCATCTTTGTTTGGCTCATTCCAGACAGCCAGTGTCACGCTCTCTCCCGTGCTGGCAGTTTCAGAAGCCCCTTCTGTGGATGCAGCCAGTGCTGATCCGGAAAGCATTCCGGCCGCAAGAGTTCCTGCAAGTCCGATTGAGACAAGTTTTTTTCTCATCATGAATTCTCCCTTCAAAACATAATAGATATATCACTATTAGTTAATCGATTAACTTTGCTAGAAATATCATACTCTTCCACTTCAAGACTTGTCAATATGATGCTATTACCATAAAATACAAACATATATTGTGCAATATGATGTTTTTATCTCCTGATAGTCCCGTTTCTGATGCCTGCACTCTTGTTATAGGATATTTTTGCCGCAATATCCCCTCATGTATCTCTTTCAAAAAGCTTTTCTTCCGTTGTTTTTGTAGCGCATTAGTTAATCGTTTATTCTATATAAATCTCAGAAATCACTATAAAACAGGCAGGGATTGCGGATCCTCTCCGTGGTCCCTGCCTGTTTTCTACTGTGCCAGGAAATCTCTTACACTTATGATTCTTGGATCTGTCACTGATGATTCCAGAAAATCCTTGTCACCGGTCAGAAACAAATCTGCCCCGACCCCCAGTGCAGCACGCAGAATCGGCCTGTCCTTTATATCCCGAATCTTCAGCTCTGCCTCTGCTTCCTCTCCCGGTATGGGTATGACCTCGATGGATTGCAGAGCTGCGAACAGAAATGCCTCCAGCTCGACCATCTTGTCCGGGAACTTCTCCCGAAACTTACGATGCAACTCATCCACAACATAGTCGCATACCACTGGCTCATACGGCGGCATCAGTGCCTTCATCAGAGCAGCCGCCACCCGCCCATTCGGAAAGAGCGCCGCAGATATGAAAATATTCGTATCAATCATTACCTTCACTGCGCGTTATCCTCTCTTCTGGCCTTCGTGATCCACTCCGCGATATCATCCTCAGACATGAAACCAGCCTTTTTCGCCTCTCCCTTCATCTGCTTCTGAAAGCGCTTCAGCGCATACACAGCAGAGTTCATCATTCGAATTTCATTCCCGTCCACGATAAATGTGACCCTGTCACCGACATCAATGCCGAGTGCCTCCCGGACATTTTTTGGGATCGTCACCTGTCCCTTGGACATGACCTTCGCGTCATTCACAAATTCAGTCGTCATTGTTGCTGCCATCATATCAGCTCCTCTCAAAACATAAAAGTAGGGTTTCCCTACTTCAGGTTATACAGAGAAATATGAATCATCGCAAGCGGAATTTAATAATTCAGATTCCTTACTATGGGATAATTAACCCAATCCTGCATCTAATATATGTAAACAGATTCTTCAGGCAGACAGGAGGTGGTGAGAAGGTGACCAAAGAGCAATTGGGAACGCTGGTTCTCGGATCTGAGAGGCAGCTATATTCGACTGCCAAGGCAATTCTCTGCAGCGATCAGGACTGTGCAGACGCCATTCAGGAAACGATTGCAAAGGCATTCTCAAAGATCGGAACGCTTCGGAATGACCGGTATGCGAAGACGTGGCTGACCAGGATTTTGATCAATGAATGTTACGCAATCCTGAGAAAATCGGACAGGTTTGTCCCCCTGGACGAGGAGAATGGGAGGGTGGCAATGAATCTGGAGCCGGAATCGGATTATATGGAGCTATACAGAGCACTTCACTCTCTAAAAGATGAATTGCAGATTCCCATGATTTTGTACTACATCGAAGGTTTCAGCATCAGAGAGATTGCCCAGGTTCTGGAGATCTCTGAAGGTGCCGTTCAAAAAAGACTCGCCCGCGCTCGCGGAAAGCTCAGGCAGGATTTACAGGAAATGGAGGTGCTGACAATATGAAACTTGAGGATATGAAGTACAAAATCCCCTCAACGCCAGACTTTATCCATGAGATGATTCATGATGAGGTAGACCGGCAGCTGAGGCAATCGAAGACAATCGACTTTCCGTCAGGGAAAAAACGAAAGTGGTCCCGTACCAGTGTTGCTGCGATGGTAGCTGCCTTCGGGCTGGCTTTGTCGACAGCCGCTTACGCAGGTGTACAGCTTTATCATTTATTTACAGAGAAACGTGGGACATATGGCATTGCAACCGGGCTTCAGACGGCAGACACCAAAAACATCACGCTTCCTGAGGAGGTACATGATATCCGTATCACCACCGGCTATATTCCGGAGGGCATGGAATGGACTGATGAATCGCATCTCCAATATTCAGACAGCAAACAGAGGGGCGGTTTCTCCTTCTCCTCAGAACTGATCGATCAGGATGCTCTGAACCATCTCATCAAGGACGACAACGTCGTGAAATATGAAAAAAGATCATTCGGCGGGTACGAGGGCGTATACCTTCAATATCACGACCTCAAGATCAACAAGGACAGCCCGATTTTCAATCAAAGAATATATCTTCTGTGTCCGGAGGAATACCGCATCATTACCATATTCATTGGGAACGACGTATCAAAGGAAGATGCCTTCAAAGTGGCAGACCATCTTGTGATTACCGAGACGGACAAGATGATCAAAACGGCAGATATGTATAGCTGGAGCGATGTAACATCAGATGAAGAAACAGAGTCTGAAGCCCCCGTTATCTCTGAGGATCAGCTTCCGGTATTACAAGTCGGAAAGACATTCGAGATATCATCAGTCGGGATATCATCGGGGGACGAGCTCGAGGAATGTACTGCCTCGGCCTGTGTAGATTCGGTAAAACTGTCGGATGATCTGCACCTTCTCTCTCAGGACAGGATCCCGGAAGCATGGAAAACTGTGGTTGACGCAGACGGTCGTATCAAAGACAACACGCTCTACTACATTCAGTCCGGCAACGGAATCGACACCGTAGACAAGGTCATCAAAACAGAAAGCGTGAAGCAGAAACTCGTCTATGTGACCGTAACCTATACCAATAACACAGACCGTGAGCTTCGCCACATTCTGTATTGTGGCACCCTGATGCTTCTGGATCACAAAGGCGGCCAGTATCAGATAACGGACCCGGCAAAGCTGTCGGGAACGGACTGCGACTATGTTAACTGGGATGGCGTTTCTAATACGGAAACGATGGCCTATTCCGATGTTTCCGAAGATTATGGCAATGGAGGAAATTATATCCCGTCACTGGCCCCAGGAAAAAGTATACAGATTCATATGGCATGGATTGTCAACGAAAACCTGTTGGATCACCTGTATCTGAACCTGAATGGAGATTGCAACGCCTACGCATTCTCGGATACGCTGACCAAATCCGGAGTTGTGGACGTCCGGCCTGCGGTCTCCCTCTCATAGAAGAAACATCATCACAAAGTGGCAGAAGCTCCCGGCCATGACAAACAGGTGAAAGATCTCATGGTTTCCAAAGTTCGGGTGCCGGCGGTTGAAGTTCTCCATCTTCAGGGCATAGATGATGCCGCCGATGGTGTAAACGATGCCGCCGGCAACGAGCCAGGACAAGGCGGGTGTCGAAAGGCAGCCCGCCAGCCGCGGAAGTGAAAAGGCGGCCATCCACCCCATCGCGATGTAGATCACCGCAGAGATCCACTTCGGGAAATGACGGACAAACAAAGTTGCCAGAATGCCGGCCAGGCCGATTGTCCAGACGACTGCCAGAAGTTCGTAGCCATACGGTTTGTCGAGAGATATGACACAGATCGGCGTGTAGCTCCCTGCGATCAGCAGATAAATACTCGCGTGGTCAAACCGCTGAAGGTGCAGCGACGAACGCGGGCTAGCGCAGATGGCATGAAAGAGGGTGCTGGCAAGGTACAAGGTTGCCATGCTCCACACAAAGACGGTCAGAGCGGCTTTTCTGTCCGGGGTAAATCCTGCCACGCGAATCAGCGGCCCTGCTGCCGCCAGTGTCAGAATCAACGCAATCAGATGCGTCACCGCGCTTCCGGGTTCTCTCAGCTTTCGAATCGTCATAACCGTCTCCTCCTTCATTCACAATCGATATGCTCATAATAGGATTGTTCGCTCTGCGTGTCAAGCTTTTTAATAACCGTTCACAAGCTTTTCACATTTACTATATAGGATTCACACATTCGCTGTACAGGATTGTGATGATTATGTTATGATATAAGCTGACAATGAAAGGAACGGACATACGTGCATCCATCGGCACGAGAAGGGTTTCTACGCTCACCTGAACTATGTTGTTCCGTACTGCATTCTGATCGAATAGGAGCAAAACTTTCATGCTTAAATTCCAGCTTCCTGCTTACCAGGAAATCCCGAACGTCGGTCTTTATCTGGAGCAGACATTAAAGTATATCAACGATACGTTCTCAGCCTTCCGAAGTGTCGAGCTCACCAAGTCCATGATCAGCAATTATGTAAAGCTGGGCTATCTGCGCCGACCGGTGAAGAAACAGTATGACCGGGAACAGATTGCCGCACTTCTGTTCATTGCCGTCAGCAAACAGGTGCTGAGCATGGACAATATCGGGAAGCTCTTCCGGATGCAGGTGGAACTCGGATCAATGGAGGAAAGCTATACCGCCTTCAAGGCTGATTTTGACTATCTGCTGGACAGTATCTGGAATCAGAAGGTGATGGACAGCGGCCAGGTCAGCGCATTCATGCAGCCGCAGGGGGCATACCTGGCATATGAAGAACAAAAAGCGGAGGAGCAGACTTCCAACAACGAAAAAGAAGACAGGTCCCAGGATGGTTTCCCATCCAGTCCTGTCTCCCCTGAGGAAGCTTATATGCTGCTGTGGCAGGTTGCTTCCGCGGATGCCTACAGCATCTATCTCAATGAGCTGTTCAGCCACATGTCCGAAACACCCACGCAGAAAGAAAGCCCGGCTCACTGAGAATCATTCTCCTTACCCGACCAGGTCGTTCTGGAACCGGGAAAGGTGCTCGAACGGCAGGATAAGCCTGCCATGATACAGACCACAGCCGTCATTCATGAGCTCGTTGTTGTATGCGGTGAACATGTTGACGTCAATTTTTGAAAGATCCAGACACTGCAGTGCCATACCGCGCTCGTACGCCTCGTCAAACAGCGGGCATGCCCCCTCCGGGACTGCGCCCCTGCGGCGGCGGATGATGTTCTGCTCTTTCTCATACTGGCTGTGGTTCGCTGTTCCGATCTCCGCAAAATTGTCCATCTCATGAGTACGCAGCTGCACCTCGATATAACTGGACGCTGCCTCGTCAAAGAAGGCAATGTGAAGTGACCGGTATCCGGATTCCTTCGGGTGTGCGACATAATCCCGGTAGTATGGGCGAACCTGCGGCGTCAGGCCTGACGGCATGCCGCAGGAAACTGGCTCTTCCGGCGTATCGCAGGACGGCATCCCTGCGGCGCCGATTGAGTTGTTTTTTTCTCCGGTCATTCCGACTTGGCTGGCAGCCGCCACGGCTCTGCCGCCGTCAGTCCCGATTCCGGTCTCGGCCGCTTCCCCGCCCTGACGAATGGCGGGCTCCGCTGTGAACGACCGCTTCTCGAGGAACGCCGGCAATGCGTTGGCAATTTCATAGAGATAGCGGATTTCCTCCTGCTCTCTGTCCTGTCCCGGACGCAGGTGGCAGGTCGGCATGGACAGCACAATCCGGTATGCAATGAAGTCCCGGAAGTGATTCAGCTGCCTCTGCAGTCCCTCAACCGGCGGAAAGGAATGGTGCTTCACGTAATAGTCGTAGATGTACTCTGTGATATACCCGTTGAACTTCTCTTCCGATCGGATGACGGACTTGATCCGCCCTCTGAACGTAAAAGCGAGAAATGGATATTCGGAGGCCATGTACTTGTAGAACTCCCGGATCCGATTGGACTGAAAGGTCAGGAAGTCGTTGTGCTCAAGCTGATACAGGATCCCCTCCAGGAAACGGCTGTGCTGAAAGTCGATGGCCG
>Ga0256406_1002876_pt1 | contig 23006 bp, 23 predicted proteins | sample RumenRJG_03DNA_FD_185986 | JGI IMG/M metagenome (GOLD analysis project Ga0256406, IMG submission 185986) | Bovine rumen microbial communities from Lethbridge, Alberta, Canada - RJG_03 | ecosystem: Host-associated > Mammals > Digestive system > Stomach > Rumen | place: Canada: Alberta | collected... | reverse complement strand
CTTGAGCCCCAGCACCGTCTGCTGCAGGGCTTTTTCTTTTTCCGCCCGGCTCAGGGGTGGCTTTTCCTCCGTTGCATTTTCCGATGCGTTTTCCGTGGCTGCCAGCGCAAAGAGGTCGAGTTCTTGCGGCTTCTGCTGCTCGGATCGCCATTCCTCCATGGTCAGGATGTTGGCGGCGGTGACGGTGCAGCGGCGCACGAGCAGCGTGGGATTGACAATGCGGTCGTAGAGCGCTTCCATGGCCGCGAGGATGGCCTGGCTGGAGGCCGTGTACGTGGGGAGGGTGGCCGCCCCATGGGCGGGTTTCGGCACCATGCGGCCGTAGTGGTCCCGGTGCAGTGGCCCATGGTAGCGGGCGGCGCGCTCCTGATCGCGCATGTTGTCGATATCGTAGCCCACATCGAGCACGATCTGGTTCGTGACGAGATTCTTGCGCACGAGGTCCAGTGCGAGCAGCGCCGTCATCTCCTGCACGATGAGGCGGCCCCTGGCGGCCGTGTAGGGCGATTGCAGCACCTGGCCGGAGCTGAGACTGCGGGAGGTGGGCTTGTACTGCTTGATGTCGTGGATGGTCACGGGCTCCCAGCCCCAGGCGTGGTCGATGAGCAGCTCCGCGTTGACGCCGAAGAGCTTGTAGAGCAGATCTTCGTTGTAGAAGTCTGTTTTTTGCCCCAGTGAGCAGCGCGCGATGTCGCCCATGGTGAAGATGCCGTAGCGTGCGAGTTTTTTGGCGGTGCCGCGCCCCACGCGCCAGAACGATTGCAGCGGGCGGTGGGCCCAGAGCTTTTCACGGTAGCTTCTTTCGTCGAGGAAAGCGATGCGCACGCCATCTTTGTCGGCGGGCATGTGTTTGGCCACGATGTCCATGGCAATTTTCGCGAGGTAGAGGTTCGTGCCGATGCCGGCCGTGGCCGTGATGCCCGTCTCTTGCAGTACCTCGCGCACCATGCGCAGGGCGAGGTCGTGCGCCGTCATGTGGTAGGTCCCGAGATAGGCCGTGGCGTCGATGAAGACCTCATCGACGGAGTAGATATGGATATCTTCGGGGGCGATGTATTTCAGGTAGATGCGGTAGATGCGCTGGCTGTACTCCATGTAGAGGTGCATGCGCGGTGGCGCCACGATGTAGTCCGCGCAGAGGCTGGCGTCCCGGGCCAGCGCGGCAGCGTCATCGGATTTGCCGCGGAAATGATGATGCGGCGCGTGGGCCTGACGCCTTCCGTTGACGATTTTCATCTGCTCCACGACCTCGAAGAGGCGCGGCCGCCCCGGGATGCCGTATTGCTTCAGGGACGGGGAGACGGCGAGACAGATGGTCTTATCCGTGCGCGTCGGGTCGGCCACGACGAGATTGGTCTGCAGTGGGTCGCGGCCGCGTTCATGACACTCTACGGACGCATAAAAGGATTTCAGGTCAATGGCGATATAGCTGCGCTCCACGTTTCTCACCTCCTGCTTTATTATAGGCGAAAAATGGGGGAACTGTACAGGCCAGGCAGGAATAACACGGTAGGAAGGAGAATAAGAAAAAGTCGGGAGGCGTTGACTTTGAAGAAAATTGTGCTCATTGCGCTTTTTATCTATGCGTTGATTATCGCGGCGGGTGGCGCGGCCTACTATATGCTGTCCCAGCGGCAGGAGCCTGCGGTGCAGACGGAGGCGCAGCAGCAGGCAGCGCAAAAGGCGGCGGAGGAGAAAGCGGCTGCGGAAAAGCGGGCGGCCGAGCGCGCCGCAAAACAGGCGCAGAAGGCAGATCGGTCACAGAAGATCGATGAGCTGAAGGAAAAGCTCGGCTATACCAACGGCACGACGGGCACCTGGTATGGCTTCCCCTCGCAGGAGATTCCCGCGCCGGGCTTCTACTTGCGCCCCTATGTCTGCCATAGCGGGCAGGCCGTCACGCTGAAGCTGAATCTCTACTATCGCTATAAAATCGACGATGGTACGAATCTTGCCTGGATTCATGGCGATCACTTCGCTGTCACCTGCGATGGGGCCGCTTACGATTTCCCATTGAATCCAAAGGAGCGCCACGACGGCACGGATGCCGATGCCAGTGGCCTATCCGAGCAGTACGCCATCGAGGCTTCGGGAGATATGATTCAGATGCTGCAGCAGGCCGCTAAGTCGGATACCGTCACATTGCAGTACTATCAGGCCGCCAGCGGCAAGGTGCGCTCGCACCATATGGCGTCCAGCGAACTTCAGCATCTGCGCGATGTCGTCAGGCTCTACGAGCTCATGCAGGAGGATTTACAGCACTGAGTAGTATTATAGTCCGTGCTGCGTATGGCAGGTAAAGGTGGAACCAGCAGAAATAAAAGTAGCCGCTGTCCCGATGGTGAGACAGCGGCTGCTTTGTGTAGCTAACTTAAGGAACATTGATTAAATCTTAAAGACCGCGATGGCGTTCTGGAGATCCTGTGCCTGCTCAGCGAGCTTGCGGCTGGCGTTGGCGATTTCCTGCATGGAGGCCGTTTCTTCTTCCGTGGAGGCCGAGACGGTCTGCGCCTCGTCGGCGATGGAACGGCTCTTTTCGTTGATTTCCGTAATGGCGCGGTTGATTTCGTCGATGCTTGCCGTGAGTACCTTGACGGCTTCATGCATGGAGGAGGCGCTGGTCGAGACTTCACCGACCATGCCGATGATGCCTTCGAAGGAGTGGCCCGTGGACTCTACGGTTTGCGTACCTGCCATGACTTCGTTCAGGCCGGCATGCATCGCGTTGACCGCATCATCTGTCGACTGCTGGATCTTGCCGATGCGGTTGGCGATTTCGCCCGCAGCCTCCTGGGACTGCTCGGCGAGCTTGCGCACTTCATCGGCGACGACGGAGAAGCCACGGCCATTCTCGCCCGCGCGGGCGGCCTCGATGGCGGCGTTGAGGGCCAGCAGGTTCGTCTGCTCAGCAATTTCAGAGATCGTGCCGACGATGGCGCCGATTTCCTGGCTGTTCTCGCCAAGCCCTTCGATGAGCTGGGCGATGTTGTTGACGCTCTTCTCAATGGTTTGCATGCTCGTGACTGCGGTTTTGACGTCCTGGCCGCCCCTGGTGGCGACATCGCTGGTCTCATCGACCTTATCCGAAGTCTGGTGCAGGACCTGGCGGAAGTTCTCCATGTGCGAGGTGAGCTTCTCGGTTTCGCCGGTGGCTGTCTCGACGTCCGTGAACTGCTCGCTGCAGGAGCCCGCGACGTTGACCACGGAGTTGGCGATGGACTGGCTGACCTCGGCGGCCTGGTCGGCGGTAGAGGTCAGCTCCTCGGAAGCGGCGGCGAGATATTCGGCTGTCTCGACGACGTTGCGCATGAGCTTGCGCACCTTTTCGGTCATATCACGCATGGCCATAGCCATCTTGCCGATTTCGTCGGGGCGGGCGCTGAGCGCATCCATCTCGGCCTCTTCCTGATCGGTAAGCGTGAAATTGCCGGTGCCGATGTTCTCCATATGGGCCGTGACTTTCTGGATGGGATCCGCCAGTGTTTTGCTGATGTAGAGCGCAAAGGCGATGAAGATGAGCTGCAGGACGATCATGACGCCCAGGCACTTCATGATACTGGCATGGAACTCGTCGTTGATCTTCTGTTCACGCGCAGCGACCGTGGTGTCGATCTCATCGATCCAGACGCCGGTGCCGAGTACCCATTGATAGGGCTGGAAACACATGGAGTAACTAAGCTTCGGCAGGGATTCTGTCTCACCGGGCTTCGGAAAAGCGAAGCGCGTGTAGCCTCCTCCTTCCTGCTGGGCATTTTTGTTGATTTCCTGAATGTAGGGGAAGCCGTTTGGATCTTTGGCGTTGATGCGATTCTTGCCCTCAGTGTCGCGGCCGAGCAGCACGACGTTGTCACCGGAGACCGTGTCGATCCAGAAATAGCCTTTTCCGTCATCGTAGCGCAGGTCGCGGATGCGGTCGGCAGCCTCCTTCTTAGCCTGTTCCTCGGTAAGTTCACCGGCCTGCTGCTTCTTGTAATATTCGTCGATGATGCTGTAGGCAACATTGGTTTCGCCCTTGAGTACTTTCTCGACGTTCTGTTCGAGGTCCTGGCGGTAGTTCACGAGCTCGGTCTTGCTTTCCTGATAGTTGCCGTAAAGGAAGAAACCGCCGATCAGGACGGTGGTGGCGATGGAGACACCGCTGATCGTCATGGTCAGGCGGGCCTTCATTGATGAAAGATCTGGCATAATAATAATCCCTCCGTAGCTTTAAGGAAACACTGATTAAATCGCCAGCCCATCTTGCCGCATCTTTTTCGCCTGAAGCTAACGCATAAGCGACCACTAAGGGCTAAAGCCCTAAGTGTCTGCTTACGTCGTCAGTGGCTCTCGACATAGCACCGCTATGCCTTCGAGCCACATCCTAGCCCAGACAAAAAATCTACGACAATCTGGACCAGCTCAATTAATCAGCGTTTCCTTAAGATAAGTTTATGGCTTTATCTTCTGTTTATTTATATTTCGTCGATTATTGCCAAAATCCTCTATCAATACGCGGATAATTCCATAAATTAATACTTATTTAATTAAACAAGACAAAAGCAATGACCACAGGCTTATTTGCCACGTTCGCGGACACAAGGTATAATAGGGGCGTATAACATGATTTTTGCTGAAGCTGCGCAGAGGAGGCAGAAGGTAGTTGCAATACAGACATTTCCTGCATGATGATGGCAGGGCGGCGGAAATCCTGCGGTTCCTGCTCGTGGGCGGCGGCTGCTTTGTCTTCGACTACGGCCTGATGGTGTTCCTGACCGAGGCCGCGGGGCTGTACTACCTATGGTCTTCGGGCATTTCCTTCACGCTTTCTGTCGTGCTGAATTACTGGCTCTGCGTGAAATTTGTCTTCGCCCAGGCGCAGCATCAGTCGCCGAAGCAGATGAGCATGTTCATCGGTTCCAGTGTCACGGGGCTGCTGCTGACGCAATTCTTCATGTATGTGCAGGTGGACTGGCTGGGGCTTAATTATATGCTGGCGAAATTTGTCGCCGCAGGTCTCGTGACGATATGGAATTATATCTGGAAGCGCAAGGCAGTGCGCGGCTCTGTCACAGGGCAGGGACGGGAGGAAGTATGAGCAAAGGCAGCTGGCGGGAAGTCCTGATGCGTCATCCTTATGGCAGCATCATCCTTTACTTTGCAGTGCTTTACCTTTTAGGCAATAATCTGCTGCCCATGACGGATCCGGTGGAGAGCAACTACACGGAGACGGCAGGGGAAATGCTGGCGAGCGGGGATTACTTTTCGCCACGCATCTACGGTCATTATTGGTATGACAAGCCGGCGTTCTTCTACTGGGAACTGCTGGCGGCATTCTCTGCCTTCGGCATGACGGATTTCGCCGCGCGCTTTTTCCCTGCGGTGTTCAGCATCCTGGCGCTGTGCCTGACCTACCGCTTCGGCACGCTGCTTTACGACAAGGGTACGGGCCTGCGGGCGGCCTTCATCCTCGGCACGTCGGCAGGCTACTGGTACCTCTCGAAGGCCGTCATCACCGACATGACGTTGCTGGTCTTTTTCAGCCTGACGCTGATGACCTTCTACCTGGGCTGGTGCGGCAACAGGCGCTGGTATTTGGCGTCTTTTGCTTTTGCGGGCTTTGGCGTGCTGACAAAGGGGCCTATCGCATTCCTGCTGCCGGGCTTCGTCTATCTGATTTTCCTCTGCCTGCGCCGCCGGCCTGCCGAGATTCTGCGCATCCACTGGCCTCTGGGCATGGTGATTTTCCTCGCGATTGCGGGGCTGTGGTACGGGCCGATGGCGTCCATCCACGGGCAGGCCTTTATCGATACGTTTCTCGGCACGCATAATTTCCTGCGCGCCTCGGTGCCCGAGCATCCCGAGACGGATGTTTTCTACTACTATACGGCGATTACACTCATCTTCCTGCTGCCCTGGACATTCGTGCTGGGCTATGCGCTGAAAAAGAAGTGGCGCGCAATTCCCTGGCGTCATCTCCCGGATGGCACGCTCTTTTTGCTGGTCTGGGCCGTTACGGTGACGCTGTTCTATCAGTGCATGGCGACGAAATATCCTACCTATACGCTGCCGTCCTTTTTGCCTGCGGCTATTCTTGCGGCGCGCCTGCTGCGCGATTGGCCGCGCCTCGTGCGCTATGTGACGCTGGGATGGGGCGCCGTACTCGTCGTGCTGACCTTCTCCGTAGCTTTGCCCCAGGTGGAGCAGGCGTCCATGGCCCGGGAGGCGGCCATGGTGCATCAGGCGCGGCAGGGCGGAGAGCCCATCTATTACTGGGGCGACTATAAGGCCTCGCTCGTCTACTATCTCGGTGGGCAGAAGGTGCCGAACCTGCGCCCTGAGGCGTCTATTGAAAATATGCTGCCTGTGCCGGGCGAGAGCAGCTGGCGCGATCTGAATGTCATGCCATTCCAGGCCGTGGAGCAGCTGCCTGCAGGCACCTGCATCGTCGTGGCAGCGAAGAAGCAGAGCCACCGCAGCCCGGAAGTGCTGACGGATTACCTGCCGCCGGAGGCAGAGCTGCAGCTGCTCGGGGAGACGGCGAAGAGCCGGATCTACCGACTGACGCTGCCGGATTATCAATGAGGAAGTTGTTACCTATGCAATCTCTTGCTATCGTGGTCCCCGTCTATAATGAGGAGGACAATATCCCGCATTTCTATGCATCCGTCTGTGAGGTTATGCAGCCACTGGCTGCGCGCTATCGCTGGGAGGTCATCTTTGTCGATGACGGCTCCAACGATGAGAGCCGGGCGATTCTCGGGACGCTGGCAGCACGGGACGAGCGGGTGCAGCCCGTCTTTCTTTCACGCAACTACGGCCATCAGCTGGCGCTGACCTGCGGCCTCGACCGCGCACTCACGGATGTCGTGATCACGATGGATGGCGACATGCAGCATCCGCCGGCACTCATCCCCGAGCTGCTTGCACGCTTCGAGCAGGGCTATGACGTCGTGCAGACCATCCGCCGCACGACGGAGGGCGTGTCGTGGCTGAAAAAATTCTCCTCGTCATTCTATTATAAGGCGCTCAATGCGATTTCGGACATCGAGGTGCGGCCGGGCGGCTCGGACTTCCGCCTGCTCAGCCGTCCCGCGGCCGATGCCCTGCGCCGCTTTCGCGAGCATGACCGCTTTATCCGCGGCATGGTGACGCAGCTTGGCTTTCGCCAGACGACGCTCTCCTTCACCGCGCCGCCGCGTTATGCGGGCAACTCGAAATTCTCGCCGCGCAAGATGCTGCGCCTCGCTTTGGCGGGCGTGTTCGGCTGCTCAACGGTGCCGCTTCGCATGGGCCTTTATTTCGGCTTTGTCTGTGCCATGCTCAGCCTGCTGGGGTTTGCCTATGTCCTCTATGTGAAGTATGTCGATCTTGATGCCGTGCCGGGCTGGGCAACGGATGTGAGTATCTCGCTGCTCTTCGGCAGCCTGCAGCTCATCGTGCTTGGCTTCATCGGCGAGTATATCGCCCGCATCTATCAGGAGGTCAAGAACAGGCCCCTGTATCTCGTGGGGGAGGAAATGCCGCGTCTGCGCCAGGATGGCATGGAGAAAAAGGAGCGGGGGGCAGAACAGGCATGAAAAAAGTTATTTTCAATGCCGACGATTTCGGCCTGCATCCGGAGGTTAATGCCGGCATCATCCGCGCCTATGAGCACGGCGTGCTCACGAGCACCTCGGTCATGGCCGTGGGGGCGGCGCTCACAGAGGCGGCGGAGCTGCTTCACAGTCACCCGGACCTGGATACGAGCGTGCACATCACGCTGGTGGCGGAGAAGCCCGTGCTGCCTGCGGCAGAGATTCCCTCGCTGGTGACGGAGGAGGGGCTGTTCCTGCCCGATTACGGCGCTTTCATGCGCCGCTATGTGTGCGGCGGCATCAGCATGGCGGAGGTGCGCGCGGAGTGTGAGGCCCAGATCGTGCGTTTGGAGGAGCTCGGTATCCATCCCTCGCATCTCGATAGCCATCAGCACCTGCACGTGTTGCCGGGCATCATTGAGATTTGCCTCGACCTCATGGAGCAACACGGCATCACGCGTCTGCGCATCCCCGCCGAGCCTTACGGCTTCACGGGCGGCTATCATGCGGGGATGTTCCGTCGCGTGGCGCGCGATGGCCTGACGTTTTTCGCGGAGCGGGCCCGCCGCAAGGCCAGGGCGCTTGGCTTCCGCATGCCGGACCATTTCTATGGTATGCTCTCGGGCGGCCATACGGGCGAGACGAATCTCCTGCGCCTGCTACGGGCCATCGTGGCCTCCCCAGGCGAGACCTTCGAGATCATGCAGCATCCAGGCCACACGACGCCGGAACTTGCGGCAAAATATCCCTGGGGCTATCACTGGAGCCAGGAGCGCGACGCGCTCTGCTCGCCAGCGGTCAGGGAGTTCCTGCACGATTACGACCTGCAGCCGACCGCGTTTCGGGATCTTTAATATCCATGGTCGTTGACTGTTTAAGTAACTTTTACCTATGCTTCATATGGGCACAAGGTTTGCTATTTATATTGACCTTAGGGAGTAGGAAAGCTCCCTGGGGAGGTGAGAGTTATGAGCAGTTTGGACAGGATTAGTGCTATTGCAGGCGTGAGTGCTGTCAGTCCGTATGCAACGCCAACGTATTCGTCCAGCGTGTCTACGGGAGCAGATACGGTTCGCTCTGTTGATCGTACTTCGTTCAGCAGCGTGCTGGACAGTGTCAGCAAGCAGTCTGACAGCAGTTCGGCGGTAGCGACGGCGGATAGTAGCAGCGGTAACAGCAGCGGCAATAGCGAGCAGGTCAAGACCGTTACGGAGGTCATGCCGGATGGATCTCTGCTGATCAAGCAGATGCGTGGCAATGAGGTTATCTCTTCACAGAAGATCAAGGTAGCGGATATGGGCCAGCAAGACGGTGCGGAAACCGCTATACGGGCCTATCGCGCGAGCAGCTACACTGGTGCCAGTGCGGGCTTGTTGTTCAGCACATCGATTTGATGCAGGACGGATAAAGGATTGATAAAGGAGCAAGGATTCGCGTGAAAACAGCATATTGTCATGCTTAGAGCCGTTGCACGGAATATACGTGTGACGGCTTTATTTATTATCATTCTTTTCGGGCTGATCGGGTATGGGGATGGTTGCGTACTGGACAGGCGGTTTCCTGCCAATTATAATAGAGAAAATATGGATTTTACTGGATGTAGCGAATGGAAGTATGATTCGGTGCATGCGAATAAGAAAATGAGGGGATAGGAATGGGAGTACATGTCATTCACGAGGCGCGGCGCTGCCTGCAATGCGAGGAACCGCTGTGCATGCAGCGGGGGTGTCCGCTGCAGACGGATATTCCGGAGATGATTCGCCTCTTTTTGTCGGGGCGCGGCAATCAGGCGGGCATCATGTTGTTCGAGAACAATCCCATGAGCGATGTCTGTTCGCTGGTTTGCGACCATGAAAAGCAGTGCGAAGGACACTGCATTCTGGGCAAGGAGCATGGCACCAGTGCCGTGCAGATTTCGTCCATTGAGCACTACATCTCGAATACCTATCTGCACAAGTACAGTCTGATGAAGCATGCGGCGCGCAAGGAGCAGCGTGTGGCGGTCATCGGCGCGGGGCCGGCGGGCCTCACGGTGGCGACGAAGCTGGCGCAGCACGGCTACGATGTAACGATCTTCGAGCGCATGAGCCGTCTCGGCGGCATGATGCGTTACGGCATTCCCGATTTTCGCCTGCCGCGGGAGATTCTCGACACCTACGAGAAGAAGCTCAAGGCCCTCGGTGTGCATATCCGCCCGCATACGACGCTGGGCGGCACCCTGCACCTCGACGACCTCTTTGATGATGGTTACGCGGCGGTATTCGTGGGCACGGGCGTCTGGCGGCCGCGTCGTCTCGGCGTCAAGGGCGAAACGAACGGCAACTGTCACTTTGCCATCGATTATCTGAAGGATCCCTCCGTCTATGAACTGGGTCGCTCGGTCGTCGTCATCGGCTCGAGCAACGTGGCTATGGACGCTGCGCGCACGGCCATCCGTTACGGAGCGGAGCAGGTCTACCTTGTGGCGCGCCACTATGAGGTGTCCTCCGGCGAGCGCGAGGCGGACTACGCGCAGGCCGATGGTGTCGAGTTCATCTACGCCAGGACGACGAAGGAAATCACGCCGGATGGCCCCATGCTGGCTCAGCGCCACTTCGATGCCGATGGTCACTGTGTAAGCGAGGATGAGCCGGAGCTCCTGCGCGTAGATAGCGTGATCATCGCAGTGAACCAGGACCCGAAGGATAAGGTCGTGCGCACGACCAAAGGCCTCAAGACGAACGAGAATGGCCTCATCACCGTCGACGAGGACGGCCACACGACCCGCGAAGGCGTATTCTCCGGCGGCGATGTCGTGCTCGGCGCCCACAACGTTGTCACGGCGGTCAAGGATGCCAAGAAAGTGGCGGCAGCCATGGAAGCCTATCTGGAGCAGAAAGCCGCAGAAGACGAGAATAAGGACACGTCAGCAACACCTCAGCCGCATCGGCCGATTATGCACGAGTAATAGAAGAAAAGTATAGAACAAATCGGGAAGCGCAGCGGAAGTCTGCGCTTTTTCGTATCAAAAAACTTTTTGTAAAGCGTGTAGTTCTTTTGCAATTGTTTCATCGGCCGGTTGGAGTTGCTGTAAGGCTTGCAGTAGGGCGGCCTTGTTGGTGGTGATTTTCTTCAGGGCTGCTTTCGCGCAGTTGGCGCGCACAGCACGCCGGATGAGATCTACTACGGGTGCTTTGCATCAAGCGAGGCTGGTATCGCTTAATATGCTTAAGATTTTAAATTGTGGTCTTGACAAGCGGCCCATTATAGATGGCCAAGCTATGCATAAAAATGCAGCAAGACCTTCATGCATCTGTGGCGGGATAATCTTGCTATTTCCCCGGTGCAAAGGTAAAATAGGGCTGACGCATATCATGCAGGCTGGTTCGGGGGGGGAGGAACAGGAAATTGAGTTTTTATATTGGTTGTCATTTGTCATCGGCGAAGGGCTATGAGGCGATGGGGCAGACGACGGTGGAGCTGGGTGCTTCGACATTTGCATTCTTCACGCGCAATCCGCGCGGTGGCAGGGCGAAGGCGATTGACCTGGCGGATGCGGCGCGCCTGCGCAGTCTTATGCAGGCGCACGCGTTCGGTCCCATCGTGGCCCATGCGCCTTATACGATGAATGCCTGCGCGGCCAAGGAACATCTGCGGGAGTTCGCGCAGGAGATGATGGCAGATGATCTCGTGCGCATGGAGCAGATGCCGCATCAGCTCTACAATTTCCATCCGGGCAGTCACGTGGGACAGGGGGCAGAGCGGGGCATCGAGCTCATCGCCGCGCAGCTCAATCACGTGCTGCGGCCGGAGCAGACCACGACCGTGCTGCTGGAGACCATGGCGGGTAAGGGTACGGAGATCGGGCGGAGCTTCGAGGAACTGCGGGCCATCATCGATCGCGTGGAGCTGCAGGATCATCTGGGCGTCTGCCTCGATACCTGTCACGTCTGGGACGCGGGTTACGATATTGTCAGTGACCTCGATGGTGTGCTGATGGAGTTTGACCGCATCATCGGCCTCGACCGCCTGCGTGCCATTCACCTCAACGACAGCCTGAATCCTTGCGGCGCCCACAAAGACCGCCACGCGCGCATCGGCAAAGGCGAAATCGGCCTGGACGCCCTCGTGCGCGTCATCCGTCATCCCGCCTGCCGCCACCTGCCCTTTATCCTCGAAACACCCAACGATGCAGCAGGCTATGCAAAAGAAATCGCTTTGATTAAATCGTATGCAATTTTATGAGAGACAAAAAGCCTTTTTGGCACGGTAGGTGTCAGAAAGGCTTTTATAATCAGGTGCTAAAATTGATTATTACGGCGGTAGTGTACCGCCCCTTCCGGAAAAATGAAACCGCAAAAAGTCAGCAAATGACATATTATTTTGACGTCGAAAAATGCCGCCATTGCCCGCAAGCTATCGGATGCTATCAGTCGGGAGCAAAGTCGAAAACATACTCGGTTGCGCTGAATTCGGAGCTTCATAAAGAGTAGCAGGATTTTCAGGTAACCGAAGCGTTCAAGGAATTGGCGCGGAAGCGGTATAAGATTGAAGCGAAGAACAGTGAAATCAAGCACAGGCATGGATATGACATCGCGTCATCTTCGGGCCTTGCTGGGATGGATATACAAGGGGGAACAACGCTCTTTATAGCAAATATCAAGCGTATTATCGCCCTGATGGGGTGAAAATTCCTGCTTCTCCTCATTCAATACAGATCCATTAGTTTTTCAAAGGAGTGTTTGTACATGAAAAAGTATCTGTTCTGTATCCTTACGGCGGTTTTCGCCTGGTCTTTTGTGGCTGCTATCCTGCCGGTGCCGGCACAGGCTCGACAATATTACGAGGAAGAATATTTTGCGGACTCGTTTTGGTGCGATAACAGCAACTATCCTATGGTGCGCATGCACATGGGGTATGCGCGTTATGACGATTTGAGCTCTGCTTATATTGCGGATCAGTGGTCGAAATCGGGCGTCGATTATACGGAGTATGTCTGCAATATTATCGACGTCAAGCTGGCTACTAATGAGCCGGTTGGTACATACGCAGCGCATGTACTGGTCGGTACGAGCGCGTACGGCACAAGAATTTATGCTAGAGGGCAGGATGGCTCATGGGAGCGCGTTGATACCACGGGCTACTGTGAGGCAAGCTATAATACGGGCTGGGCTATGAAGCATTATTTCAGCGGCCAGCGCGTTTGATTCTGGCGGGCTGCCTGTTTGGGCATGACGCTGATCGGGGGCCGTTGCAGTTTGATTATCAGGCTGCAGCGGTCCCTTTTTGCGTGCTTTGGGAGAGGCATGAGCGCGGGAAAAGGAGTTGTGCCGACTGGGAGTGCGGCGATTATTAACCCGGGCCATGTGCTCCATGGCGACCCGGACCCGGGCGCGGTGAATCCTGGGACCGGCCTGCGCGAAAGCGATGTGGCGGCAAATATCGGCGACCTCGCGGTCAACTACCTCGCGCGGGCCGTGCAGCAGCGTCTCGTGCGGAACCTGCAGGCCGTAGATGAAGGCAATCGCGACCGTGGGCTGGTGGAGCGGCCGGGGCTCGCGGTGCTCCGGGGCACGGACATGCCGGAGGACGCGCAGCTGCTGACGGACTATCCCGACGCCTTCGCCCGGGCCATCGCCTGCGGTGTCACGGACTACCAGCTCGGGGCGATACGCCGGGGCGTGAGAGGGTAGAGGCGCGTGACCTATCTTAGCAGGGGCTGACATTCGGCGGCAGATAGCCGGATGCCAGCTTTTGTTATTTGTTTTATGACAGTGAATAAATTTACTTGATATAAGGACTGTTTCGCGGTAGAATAAAGAAAGAAGCAGCGAAATGCCCGGGCGGGACTTGCCGGGCGCGGGCGGATTCGCTACAATAGAAGTAAGGAGGCGCAGGCTGTGACAGCTGGCGACGAGTGGCTGCGCGAGCGCAATGCGCAGTATGACCAGGCGGCGAAGAAGGTGCTCTCCCAGCGCAAAATGCTGGCGTGGATCCTGAGCCGCGTGGTGACGGAGTTCGCGGGCGTGCCGGTGCGCGACATCGCGGATAAGTATATCGTGGGCGAGCCGGAGGTCGGGACGACGCCCGTGAACCGCGACAAGACGAACGCGCCGCGCAAGGCTCAGCAGGAGCATGACAGGACGGACGCGCCGCGTGACGTCCGGCAGGACCGCAACGAGGACGGGACGACGACGGAGGGCACGATCTATTTCGACATCCGCTTCCATGCGAAGGCCCCGCGCACGGGCGGGCTCATCACGCTGATCATCAACGTGGAGGCGCAGAAGAGTAAGCCATCCGGGTACGACATCCTGAAGCGTGCCGTATTTTACGCCAGCCGCCTCATCTCCGCGCAGAAGGAGACGGAGTTCCAGGGCTCCGACTACAACGGTATCCGCAAGGTCTACACGATCTGGCTCTGCATGCGCGCGCCGGAGCGCGAGGGCAGCTCCATCACGAGCTACACGCTGCACGAAAAGAAGCTCTTCGGCCACCACACGGAGCCACAGGAGCACTACGACCTCATCAATATCACGCTCCTGTATCTCGGCAACCGCCGCACGGGCGACAAGCTCATCGAGCTCCTGCGGCTGGTGTTCCGGTCAAAAGCAGGCGTAGCCATCAAGAAGGAGCGCCTGGCCAAGCAGTATGAACTAAACCTGACAGACGACATGGCAGAGGAGATGAATACGATGTGCAACCTCAGCGAAGGCTTTTACGAAGACGGCATTCAGCAAGGCATTAAGCGCGGCATCAAGCAGGGTGTCAGGCAGGGTGTCAAGCAAGGTATCGAGCAGGGCGTTAAACAAGGCGAGGAGCAGACGAGGAGGAGCATGGTATTGTCGATGCTTCGGGAAAAGGTCAGTCTGGATATCATCGCCAAAGTGTCCGGCTGGACGGTAGAGTCCGTCCGGCAGTTCGCCGAGCGGAACAAGGTTCAATTGGCATAAAGTATGGCATAGCAAGGCAGGCACGAGAGCCTGTCTTTTTGTGTGCTCGTTTATGATATACGAGTACAAAGAGCCGCCCGCTGTCATGGATGCCGTCTATGAAATATGCACCACTTGATTCGAGGCGGGAGGAAAAGCCGCGGGCGCGGCGAATAAATACAAGAGGGCGACGATGGTCAGGGAATGGTGCGGCTTGCCGTATCTTTCCTGCCGGGCGGTTGCTTCGGGAGATTTTTGATTTGTTTTGGAGGTGGAGCGTGTGAAGAAGTGTATCATCCTTTTGCTGAGTGCTGTTCTTTTCCTGTGCTTCGGAAGCGGGAAGACGATGGCAGCCGATTACTATGCCGGGACGTATGCGAGCGGGCTGAATGCGTATGTGATGACGGAGACCGTCGTGATGGGTGAGCCGGGCTTCCGGAGATTCGATGTGACCGTGAAAGCCGTGGACAATCAGGGCAATCTCGTGTCGCATCTGAAGTATCATTTCTGGAATGACCCCGGCCAGCCTGTCTGCTTCAGCAATTCCGAAGGCTACCGCGGCGTCGTGAGTGCGTCCGAAACGCCGGTAGAGCAGAATATCTGGAATATTGCAGAGCCGATTTCGGCAGCGATGTGGCAGAGACATCTGGGCCATTAATCAGCGACTTCCTGAACATAGTTGTATGTGTGTTCCTTCTGTGACTTGTGCGTACAGAAGCCATCTCCTTGTAGGGGCGGCTTTTTGCGTCAGCTCTGCTTTTGTCACTGCAAGTGTACGCGTTAATGATATACTGGTACATAGAAAGAGGCGAGAATGATGGCAGAGGAGAAGCATGGCTACCTGCGGCAGATGTACGCGCACAACCCCATCGTGCTGGGGCTCGTTGATCAAGGCCATAGCTTCGCATAGCCTTTTATGTTGTCCACGCGCTGGCAAAAATATCCAGGCACGAAAAAAGGCCCCGCGAAAAGCCGCGAAGCCTTGTAATTCCTATGGTGCCGGAAGCCGGACTTGAACCGGCACGTTGTTGCCAACGGCAGATTTTGAGTCAAATGTCCTTGTATGTTTATTTGGTTATACATGGGCATAACCGGCTCTTCACCCACACTCATGGGTGAAGGGATACAAAAATCTGGATTTTGTCAAATGGCAAGTTTAGTAAAATCGTGATTTTTATCACAGACAGCATTTTCAGCGCATTGTAAGATAGCCTCCGTTATGTTGGAAAGCTGATGGAGGATTATGATCAAGAAAATATTACTCACTATGACGATGATGATTGTTTCTGAGACGTCTGCTGGCGTTTATTTGGCGTGCAGCAAGCCGTATGTACCTTATGCGGCTGAGGCTACTGAGCTTTTTGCGGCCGAGTGCGGACAGGAGGATCTGCCTGTGAACGGTGGCAAGAGCAACCGGCGCCAGGCGCGGTCTGTTGCTTTGGCCGCTTTGCCGAAACGGGCACCGGTGACCGCACAGGCGAAGGATTATCCGCCAAATCTGAGCAGGAATAAGGAGGAGGCTGCCTTTGCCGTGCGGCGGGCTGTGCGCAGACGCATCGCTATCGTATAAGAATACCCTCACAGTTTTATGGCGCTGTGAGGGTATTTTGGTGTTCATTCCTGCGGATAGTTGCGCAGGCAGAAGGCGGTGAGCTCGTTGATGCAGGTGCGGGCGGCGTAGGGGAGGTAGTGGCCCTGGCGCCAGCAGAGGAGGACCTGCCGCCGGGGATGCTGGCGCAGGGCGGCGTAGCAGGGCGCGGTGGTGGGCGTGAAGCCGCGGCATTGCGTGATGGGGAGCAGGGCGGCGCCCAGTCCCGCACCAGCCAGTGCCTGGGCCGTCTCCAGGCTGCTGGTGGTCATGAGCAGCCGCGGCGTGAAGCCAGCTTCGCTGCAGAGAGACAGGATTTGCGCGTGGAGTTTCTGCTCCTGATGGATTTGGATAAAGGGCGTGTCGGCTAACTCGGCTAAAGCGATTTCCGGGAGGTCTGCCTGCGGTGATGTGGGCAGGCCGTATTTTTTTGCCAGCGGATGCGTAGCGGGCAGGACGGCGACGATTTCCTCCTGAAAGAGGACCCGTGTGGCGAAGCGCGTGGTGTTGATGGGCGCGAGAGAGGTGGCGAAATCCACTTCGCCGTTCAGGCACAGGCGCTCCAGCTGCCGGGTGGTGCTCTCCTTCAGCTGGATTTCCAGCTCGGGGTAGCATGCCTGCAGGCCGGGCAGGAAGGGGGCCAGCAGATAGGCGGAGCGAAATGGCGAACTGCCGATGATTACCCGGCCACGCGACTGGTGCAGCAGATCATCGGTCTGTTGCTGAAAATCTGTGCGGAGCTGTGCCATCTGCGCGGCCATGCGCAGGTAGAGGCGTCCCACAGCGGTGGGCTGCAGCGGTGAGGTACCGCGGTCGAACAAGGGCGCGCCGACTTTCTGTTCGACGCCACGCAGCAGCTGGGACAAAGAGGGCTGTGAGATAAAGAGCTTCTGCGCAGCCCGGGAGATGGTGCCCTCCTGGGCGATGGTCTGGATATAATGCATCTGGCGAAAATCCATAGCTGGCATCCTCCTGTTGTGTGTGGCTTTGCTACCAGTATAACATAAAACCTATGAGGTTTATAAATAAATTCGTATTCGACTTATATGAAGCCTTGACGTACAATAAAGGCATAGCGAAGGAAACATCCTGAAACAGCAACAGGTATTATAACAGGAGGATGAGGGGCATGACACAAGCGGAGGCTGTATCCCGCATGACGGATACGATGGCCAAATTCGTTGCCTTTACGGGCAAGCGCCTGCCGGATGATGTGCGGGCGAAAATCAAGGAGCTGGCGGCACAGGAGGAGGCGCCGCTGGCTAAGGCCATCTATGCGACGATGGACAAGAATCAGGAGCTTGCCTGGAAGCTCAACCGCCCGAGCTGTCAGGATACGGGCGCGGTGCAGTTCTTCCTCAAGTGCGGCACGCATTTCCCGTACATCGATGAATTGCCGGAACTGTTGCGTAATGCGGTGATTCAGGCGACCAAAGACGCGCCGTTGCGCCACAATGCGGTGGAGACGTTCGACGAGTACAATACGGGCAAGAATGTCGGCCTCGGTATCCCGTCGCTGTTCTGGGAGATGGTGCCGGGCCGCGATGATTGCGAAATCTACACCTACATGGCGGGCGGCGGCTGCTCGCTGCCGGGGCGCGCAAAGGTCCTGATGCCGGGCGAGGGCTATGAGGGCGTGACGAAGTTCGTGCTTGACTGTATGACGAGCTACGGCCTCAACGCCTGCCCGCCGCTGCTCGTGGGCGTGGGCATCGGCACCTCGGTGGAGGTGGCGGCGCTGCACTCGAAGGAGGCGCTGCTGCGTCCCATTGGCTCTCATAATCCGAACCCGAAGGCGGCGGAGATGGAACGCCTGCTGGAAGATGGCATCAACAAAATCGGCCTCGGCCCGCAGGGGCTCTGCGGTAAGAACTCGGTCATGGGCGTCAACATCATCAACTCAGCGCGTCACCCGTCGGTCATCGGCGTGGGCGTGAGCGTCGGCTGCTGGTCGCACCGCCGTGGCCATATCGTCTTTGACCGCGACCTGAACTACACGATTGATTCGCATTCGGAGGTGGATTTCTGATGGCTAAGAAGGTACTCACGACTCCAATCAGCGCCGCAGACCTCGAGGATATCAAAGTCGGCGATGTCATCTATCTCACGGGCCTGCTCACGACCTGCCGCGATGTAGCACATCGCCGCGTTATCGAGGAGGGCCGCCCGCTGCCCGTCGATGTGAAGGACGGTGCCATCCTGCACGCCGGCCCGATTATCCGCCCGCTGGGTGATGACAAGTTCCAGATGGTTACGGTGGGCCCGACGACCTCCATGCGCATGGAGAAATTCGAGGAGCAGTTCATCAAGGAGACGGGCGTGCGCCTCGTCATCGGCAAAGGGGGCATGGGCGAGGGCACGATGCGCGGCTGCCGCGACAACAAGGCCCTGCACTGCGTCTTCCCCGCGGGTTGTGCCGTCGTAGCCGCCTCCTGCGTGGAAGAGATTGTCTCGGCGAATTGGCGCGACCTCGGCATGCCGGAGACGCTTTGGACCTGCAAGGTAAAGGAGTTCGGCCCACTGATTGTTTCCATAGACACGCATGGCAACAACCTTTTTGAGCAGAACAAAATCGTATTCAACGAACGCAAGGACAAGGTCTATGCGGATATCTGCCAGCATGTGAAATTCATCAAGTAATTTTGTGCTTCGTTAAGACGGCTCCTGGTGCAATTCCAGACGGAATTTGACGCGGAGCCGTTTTTCTGCTATGCTCTTTGGCAGAATGAATAGGAGGCATGACAGGTGAAAAAATCTTTTTTACTTGGTTTGTTTTTATTGCCGTTGGTTTTGCTGGCGGGTATCTTCGTAACGGGACGGACGGCAGAGGCCAGTTACCTCTTTATCGGCGACAGCCGCTTCGTGGGCATGCAGAGCGTTGTGGCAACGGACAGCAGTATCGAATGGATCGATAAAGTGGGTGCTGGCCATCGGTTCTACTGGCAGAACCGCGATGCCATCGCGGCGCACGACAAGAATACCACGGTCATCTATGCACTGGGTGTTAACGATCTCGACGCGTCACGTTGCCTGAAAGCGTTGCAGGATCTGTCGAATCTGGGTTTCAAACGCATCTATTTCGTGGCGACGACGCCGATTGATGAGGCCAAGGCACATGCGCGTGGCTATACGGTCACGAATGCGCAGATCATGAAATTTAATGCCGATGTGGCTGCTGCGCTGCCGCCGCGTGTCTACGACATCGATGCTTATGCCTATCTGCTGGAGAAGGGAATCGAGAGCAACGATGGCCTGCATTATCAGGCACCGACCTACCGCCAGTGGTATACCTATATGATGAATTACATTCGTTGAGTTTTACTGCCACTTTGCCACGCGGGCTTAGTGGCAATTTTTTTACGGATATGATATAATCATATCCTGTGTTATGATGCCTGTATTTTGTGGCAGCATAGCGAAATCTTGCAAAATACAGGGCGGTGTTTCCCATTCGTGCGGTAGAAAAGCAGAACCAGGCTGAGGCGAAGTCCAGCAAGGGCGAGTCGTTCCTCAAAGGAACGGTTATCCTGACCATTGCGGGCTTTGTCGTGAAGGTCATCGGCTCTTTGAACTGGATTTTTGTTTCGCGTATCCTCGGCGGTGAAGGTATCGGCCTCTATCAGATGGCGTTCCCGATTTACTTCTTCGCGATGACGGTGTCACAGGCAGGTGTGCCGGTGGCCATCTCCATCATCACGGCCGAGCGCGTAGCGCTGAAGGATATCTACGGAGCTAAAAGGGTATTTCATATCTCGATGGCCTTCATGCTGGTCTCGGGCATTATCTTTTCACTATTGACATATTTCTCGGCGGGCTGGCTCATCGACTTCCAGTTCATCCGCGACCCGCGCGCCTATAAGGCCGTGGTCGTGCTGGCACCGACGGTATTCTTCGTGACGCTGCTCGCGAGCTCGCGCGGCTATCTGCAGGGCTGGCAGCGCATGACGCCGACGGCCGTATCGCAGATCGTGGAGCAGATTTTCCGCGTGATCACGATGATCCTGCTGGCATATCTGCTGCTCCCCTGGGGCCTCGACTATGCGGCGGCGGGCGCTTCACTGGGCGCGCTGGCAGGAGCTGTGACCGGTCTCATCGTGCTCGTCTATTACCACTGGCGCCTGAACCGCGACATCGAGCGCGACTACGGCGTAGTGGAGCCCGATCCCGATATCCCGCAGGAGCGCACGTGGAAAATCATCAAGCGTATATTCCAGCTGTCTCTGCCGGTATCCGCCTCTAGCCTGATGCTGCCGGTGGTCTCGAACCTCGACCTCATGATCGTGCCGCAACGTCTGGAAGTGGCGGGCTGTAGCGTAAATGAAGCCACGGAGCTTTTCGGTTACCTCACGGGTATGGCGGTGCCTCTGGTCAACCTCTCATGTCTGATTACCGCCTCCATGGCCATGAGCATCGTGCCGGTCATTTCGGAGGCGCGCGCACTGCGCAACAAGCAGAAAATCTACGATACAACCTCGATGTCGGTGCGTATCTCGAACATAGTTTGCTTCCCGGCTTTTGTCATCGTCTTCGTGCTGGCAACGCCAATTTCCAGTTTGATTTACAATGCGCCGGGGGCTGGCCCCGCCGTGATGATTTCGGCTGTGAGCATCGTGCTTCTGGGCTTGCATCAGGTCTCGACGGCCATTCTGCAGGGCCTCGGTCATCCGACTATCCCGATGGTGAACATGATTCTGGCTGCGGCGGCGAAGGTGCTGTTGAACTGGAACCTGACCGCCATCCCATGGCTGGGGATTATGGGCTCGGCCTGGGCCACGGCGGCGGACATGGGCGTGGCTGCCATCATCAACCTGTTCTTCATCTGGAAATTCATGGGCTATCGCATGGAGATTCCACAACTCTTGAAAACGATCTTCGCCGCTGCGGTCATGGCCGTCAGCGTGTACTATTTCTACGCCTGGACGATGGCCTGGTGGGGCATCGGCGCGATTTCGACCTTCGGTGCGGTGTTCTTCGGCTGTGCCGTGGACCTCATCGTGATGCTGCTCATTGGCGGCATGCATGAGGACGATCTGCGCCACATGCCGATGCTTGGCAAGGTGCTCATCCGTATTTTCCGCAAGCTCGGCGTGTTCAAGGCGCCTAAGGAGGCTGTGAAATGAAAAAACTGGTTTTAGCCTATAATCCGGTCTCCGGTCATGCGGCGTTCAAGAAAAAGCTCGACAAGATTATCGCGGCGTTCCAGCAGCGCAACATCATGATCCTGCCCTATCGCACGCGTATCGACAATCACGGCTTTTTCGAGCGCTTTGTTGAAGAGGCGCAGGCGGACGGCATCATCGCGGCGGGCGGCGATGGCACGGTGCACGAGGTGGTCAATCTCATGCGCCACGGTCATATCGAGCTGCCATTGGCCATCTTTGGCAGTGGTACGTCTAATGATTTTGCGACGAACCTGCACCTCAATGACAATATGACGGAGTATTTTGATACCATTGCGGCGGGGCGGACGCGCCGCGTCGATATCGGCAAATGTGGCGAGACGTATTTCATCAACGTGGCCAGTGCGGGCATGATGACGAGCATCGCACACGAGGTCAATGCCCGCATGAAGAATGCGCTGGGCAAGATGGCCTACTATATTCGCGGCATCGGCGAGCTGCCGAAGTTCCGCGCACTGCCGCTCACCATCGAGGCCGATGGCAGGCAGGCAGAGGTGGAGGCATACCTCTTCGTCGTCATCAACAGCGCGACGGTCGGCAGCATGAAGAATGTGGCGGACAGCGCGCGTGTGGACGATGGCCGCCTCGATCTGCTGGCCGTGAAGAAATGTAACGTCGCCCAGCTCATGAAAGTCAGCGGCGACCTCATTGCGGGCAAACCTGTGGATCGTAGTCCTCATGTGCTGCATATACAGGCACGCCATTTCACGGTGAGCTCGTCCGTGGCGCTGCGCAGCGACCTCGACGGCGAGGAAGGCCCGATGCTGCCGCTCACCATCGACACGATTCCGCAGGCCATAGAGGTATTCTGCTGATTATTTAGTCGTATAGAAAAGCCTGAGCGAAAATGAACTTTCACTCAGGCTTTTATTGTACCTATAGCCGGAATTTATTTTTTATTTCTTGCAGTTGAAGCCCGCGAATGAGCCGACGCGGGTGAGTCTCACCTCGCGGAAGTAGCGCTCCAGATGTGTGCGCAGGGAAGCATAAGTATCAAAGGGCGGCGTGAAGAAGCCGCGCCAGGTGCAGAAGGTGCGTACGAAAAGGTCGGTGATGCGATTCTCGCCGCGGATGTAGAGACAGCCCGTGAAAGTGGCACCCGGCTTCAGCACGCGCTGGATTTCCTGCAGAGCTGCTTCCTTGTCCGGAAAGGCGTGCAGCCCGTCGATGGAGAGTACCAGATCGAAGGTGTCCTTCGCGAAGGGGAGGTCGCCCACGTCGCCCTGCTGGAACGTGATGTCGGTGAGGTCGAGTTCTTCGGCGCGGCGATAGGCTGCCCCGAGCATGCCGCTGGAGTAATCCAGACAGGTGATGTCGGCCTCCAGCAGATCTTTATAGCGGGGGAGCGAGAGTACGCCCGTGCCGACGGGCACCTCCAGCAGACGGCCCTTGAAGTCCGCTGGCAGCCCCGCGAACATCTGCGTGCGGAACGCGCGATATTTGTCGGCAGGAAGTTGCCAAAACAGGCGCAGGGCGAAGCGCCCGAGCCAGTTGCTGGCGGACATCATGTCGTCGTAGGGAATAGCGGCGTACTTGCCAACGAAGTCGTAGGCATGCTGCAGAAAGTGCTTATGGTCGATGGATTCCGCAGGATTCATGGGGACAGCTCCTTTATTTTTAGATGGTAAATTGCAAGTGCAAATTGAAGGTAAATTGCAAGTGCAAATTGAACAAATTTTATAATCAAGAAACATTATCAATGGCATAAACCTGATCGAGGAATGCATCGAAGAGTTCAGTCGGTGTATGGTAGCCGAGAATGCGCCTCGGACGC
>Ga0256406_1002875_pt1 | contig 23010 bp, 22 predicted proteins | sample RumenRJG_03DNA_FD_185986 | JGI IMG/M metagenome (GOLD analysis project Ga0256406, IMG submission 185986) | Bovine rumen microbial communities from Lethbridge, Alberta, Canada - RJG_03 | ecosystem: Host-associated > Mammals > Digestive system > Stomach > Rumen | place: Canada: Alberta | collected... | reverse complement strand
CACGCCGCCAGCGTTCATCCTGAGCCAGGATCAAACTCTCATAAAAAAGATTTGATTCGTTCAGAATTAACACTTGGCTAATTCATCCCTTTTTACTGTTTTAAAGGATCGTAATCACTTCGTTACTGCACTGTTTTCTATAAGAAAACAGTGTAATAAACTCATGAATACTCATCGATCGTTCAAACAAAAATTTTAAAACTTTATTTGAATTTTCGAGGATGTGTTTTACTGTTCAGTTGTCAATGTTCATTGTGTATTAACTGTGCTTTTCGGCGACAGCTCGTTTACTATAACTCATATCTTTCAGTTTGTCAACAACTTTTTTTAAAAATCTGAAAGACGGAGAAGGAGGGATTTGAACCCTCGCGCCGGTTTCCCGACCTACACCCTTAGCAGGGGCGCCTCTTCGGCCTCTTGAGTACTTCTCCAAGCCCGTGTCAAGAATGATTGTTATCTTATCTTTTACCAAAAATAGGTAAAAAATTAACGCGTCACTCACACGACGCACTAGTGATTATACAAAAGGAACTATCTTTTGTCAACACTTTTTTTATTTTTCCAGTGCAAGATCATAGATATTATTTCCCTCAGAATCTATTGCTACTATAACCGGAAAATTCTCTATTGTAAGTTTCCGAATTGCTTCCGTGCCAAGATCCTCATAGGCAATCACCTCAGATGAAAGAATCCTCTTTGACAAAAGAGCTCCCGCTCCTCCGACCGCTGCAAAGTAAACACAGCAATTCCGAATAATTGCGTCGGTAACCTCCTGTGTTCTTCTTCCTTTTCCAATCATTCCGCTCAAGCCCAGATCCATGAGCTGCGGAGCATATTTATCCATTCTTCCGGCCGTCGTAGGACCCGCTGATCCGATTGGCCTGCCATCCCTCGCAGGAGAAGGCCCCATATAGTAGATCATATTATCCCGGATATCAAAGGGAAGTTCTTTTCCCTGATCAATTGCCTCTTTCATTCTCTTATGTGCAGCATCACGCGCCGTGTATACGGTACCCGTAAGATACACATAATCTCCCGCATGCAGACTTCTGATCTCTTCCCTGCTCATGGGAACGTTTAGTTTTCTTTCCATTTTTCTTTTCTATCCTCTATTTTTGGGAAAATTGGACAAATTTGAAGTTTTTTTCGGCATCAAATGATAGTATTATCATATGATGTATCCGTCATAAGTATACTTTTAGAAATACAAAATATATTAAAATCTTATCATAGATACCTGACGGCATGTCTGTTCACATGGCAACACATATTTACAGCCAGAGGCAGCCCTGCAATATGAGTCGGGTAGGTATTGATGTTCACACCCAGGCAGGTGACCTTTCCTCCCAGCCCTCCCGGTCCGATCCCTAGACGATTAATGCGCTGCAACAGCTCTATTTCCATATCTTTCACATACGGAATCTCTGAGTGCTGTCCCGCCGGTCTGGTAAGAGCCTGCTTTGCCATCAGTGCTGCTTTTTCAAACGTTCCTCCAATACCGACGCCGACAAATACAGGGGGACATGCATTCGGCCCTGCCTCCTTCACGGTCTGTACAATCGCATCCTTCACGCCATCCGCACCCTGTGCCGGCTTCAGCATAACGATCTTACTCATGTTCTCACTTCCGAACCCCTTCGTTGTGACGGTAAGCTTTACCTGATCCCCCGGTACAATATTATAATAGATAACCGCAGGCGTATTGTCCTTTGTATTCACCCTATCCAAAGGGTCTCTTACCACAGATTTACGGAGATAACCCTCTGTGTAACCCTGACGGACGCCCTCATTGATCGCGTCCTCAAGGATACCTCCCTCAAAGTGAACATCCTGACCGATATCCACAAATACAACAGCCATCCCGGTATCCTGGCAGATCGGAATTTGATCCTCCTTCGCAATTATCAAATTTTCCTGAAGCTGATTCAGTATCTTTTTTCCAAGCGGGGACTGCTCCTTATCCACGGAAGACTTCATGCATTCCTTCATGTCATCGGAAAGCTCATAATTGACGGAAATGCACATATCCTTCACTGCTTCTGTTACTTTACGGACATCAATATTTCTCATATTCCATCCCTCACTCTTTCCGATCATCCTCTGAAATTGTGCCGGAAATATTATCCTTCAGAATCTCTCCGGAAGTTTCATCAGACTCATCATACGAAGTCTCACTGGAAATTTCGGCGGATGTATTATCACCCGAAATCTCATCATATCCTTCATCAGACATATTATCGTCCTCTTCATCCTCCCCGACAACCTTGGCAATTCCTGCCACAGAATCCATGACATCCATAATCTTTACCCCGGTTGCGCTGCGTTTTAAGACAGAGATTCCCTTCACGGGAGTACGGATGATAATACCTCCCTTTGTGATCAGCATGATCTCATCCTCGCTGTTCACAGCCTTCATACCGATCAGTTTTCCTGTATTTTCTCTAAGATTGATCGCTTTGATTCCGATGCCGCCTCTTGTCTGAATGCGGAAATCGTCAAATAAGGTGCGCTTGCCGATTCCGTTTTCGGTCACAAAGAGCAGATATTCTCCCTGCTGACGAATCTGCATGGCAACTACTTCATCTCCGTTTCGAAGCGAAATGCCCCGCACTCCCATAGATCCTCTTCCGGTCGGACGCACATCCTTTTCATTGAATCGGATGGACATGCCGTCCCTTGTTGCCAGAATCACATCCTGTGTTCCATCGGTGTATTTCACTTCAATCAAATCGTCGCCTTCATTTAACGTAATTGCGGCAAGACCGGTCTTTCTCATATGGCGGAACGCCGGCACGGGAGTCTTCTTGACAATTCCCTTCTTGGTCGCCATAAAAATGTACTGGTCCTCTCGAAATTCAGAGATTGCAATGACGGCAGTTATTTTTTCATCGGGAAGCAGTTGAAGAAGATTGACGATTGCCGTTCCTCTTGCCGTTCTTCCCGCCTCCGGAATTTCGTATGCCTTTAAGGTATAAGCACGTCCCATATTCGTAAAGAACATCAGATAATCATGAGACATGGTCATGAATAGATCCTCTATATAGTCGTTGTCGAGGGTCTGCATGCCTTTGATTCCCTTGCCGCCCCGGTTCTGGCTGTGGAAGTTGTCCGGCGACATTCTCTTGATATATCCAAGCCGCGACATCGTAATTACGGTATTCTCCTGCGGAATCAGATCCTCGGTTGAAATATCATAGACATCATATCCGATTCTTGTCCGGCGGTCATCGCCGTATTTCTCCGCAATTTCACTGATCTCATCACGAATTACTCCGAGAAGGAGCTTTCTGTCTCCCAGAATCTTCTTGTACTCGATGATTTTTGCCTGCAGCTCATCATATTCCGCCTGCAGCTTCTCTCTTTCCAAACCGGTAAGCGTTCTCAGACGCATATCAACAATCGCCTGTGCCTGTGGATCGGTGAATCCGAACTTGGAAATCAGATTAGCCTTTGCTTCTGCGGTATTTGCGGATGCCCGGATGGTATGAATCACTTCATCGATAATATCAAGAGCCTTCAGGAGTCCTTCCAGGATATGTGCTCTTTCCTGCGCCTTATTCAGGTCGTACTGTGTTCTTCTCCGAACAACCTCTTCCTGATGCTGCAGATAATACTTCAGCATGTCAAGAAGGTTCAGGACCTTCGGCTGATTATCCACAAGAGCAAGCATAATAACACCGAACGTATCCTGAAGCTGCGTATGCTTATAAAGCTGATTTAAGATAACATTCGCGTTTGCGTCGCGCCGGAGATCTATTACAATTCGCATTCCTTCTCGGTTGGAATGGTCATTGATACCCGTGATCCCGTCGATCTTCTTGTCACGGACAAGCTCAGCGATTTTCTCAATGAGTCTTGCCTTGTTCACCATATACGGAAGCTCGGTGACGATGATCTGACTCTTCCCGCTGGGCAGCGTCTCGATATTTGTAATCGCGCGGACGCGGATCTTTCCACGTCCGGTCCGGTAGGCTTCCTCAATTCCACGCACACCGAGAATCTCGGCACCGGTCGGAAAATCCGGTCCCTTGATAATCTGCATAACCTCCTCAAGTGAGGTTTCTCTGTCTTCTTCGATCTGATTATTGATGATTTTGACTACGGCCCCGACGACTTCACGCAGATTATGGGTTGGAATATTTGTCGCCATGCCGACAGCAATCCCCGATGCACCGTTGATCAGAAGATTCGGTATTCTGGCCGGAAGTACGGTGGGTTCCTTCTCGGTATCATCAAAGTTCGGAACGAAATCAACCGTATCCTTGTTCATATCCCGGACCATCTCCATCGAGATCTTGCTCAGCCTTGCTTCTGTATAACGCATTGCCGCAGCTCCATCTCCGTCGACCGAACCGAAATTGCCGTGACCATCGACAAGGGTATACCGCATGTTCCAGTCCTGTGCCATTGTAACAAGAGCTCCGTAGATAGAAGAGTCTCCGTGCGGATGATATTTTCCCATTGTATCACCGACAATACGGGCACATTTTCTATGAGGCTTGTCGGGTCCGTTATTTAATTCAATCATGGAATAGAGGATTCTTCTCTGCACCGGTTTCAGACCGTCGCGTACATCCGGAAGAGCCCGTGATGCAATTACACTCATCGCGTAATCGATGTAGGAATCTTCCATTTTCTTCTTGAGGTCTACTTCCTCGATTCGATCGAAGACTTTATCATCCATTTTCATGTGCCTTTCTTTTGAGACAGCTGTCTGCCGTTATTTTCTGCTTCTTCTATCTGCCTGCGCAACATTAAAAAAATGTGCTCGCGGTTTGCGTACCATCCATTTTCCGGAATTTCCGGACAGCGGATGAGAATAATTTCCGGAATATCCTGTCAAATATCCAGATTCTGCACATCCTTTGCCCGCTCCTCTATAAACTCACGGCGCGGTTCCACCTTATCTCCCATCAATGTCGTAAAGGTCAGATCAATCTCAGAAGATTCATCCTCGTCCATATTCACACGGAGCAGGATTCGGTTCTCCGGATCCATGGTCGTCTCCCAGAGCTGATCGGCATCCATCTCTCCGAGTCCTTTGTAACGCTGAATCTTATTCGATGCATCTCTGCCGATTTCATTCATGATCTTGTTCAGCTCATCATCGCTGTAGGCATACCAGACCTTTTTATTTTTCTCGATCTTATACAGCGGAGGCTTTGCCAGATACACATGTCCCTGCTTGATCAGCTCGGGCATAAACCGGTACAGGAAGGTCAACATAAGAGTCGCTATATGCGCACCGTCCACATCGGCATCCGTCATGATGATAATTTTGTCATACCGGAGCTTTGTGATGTCAAAATCCTCATGAATTCCCGTTCCGAACGCAGTGATCATCGAGCGGATCTCGGCATTTCCGTAGATCCGGTCCAGTCTTGCCTTCTCGACATTCAAAATCTTTCCACGGAGGGGAAGTATTGCCTGCGTCTTTCTATTTCTCGCCGATTTTGCCGAGCCTCCGGCGGAATCTCCCTCAACAATAAAGATCTCACAGTTCTTCGGATCCTTGTCGGAACAATCCGCCAGCTTTCCGGGAAGCGCAAGACCGTCGAGAGCTGTTTTCCGACGGGTAAGCTCCCTTGCCTTTCGAGCAGCCTCTCTGGCTCGCTGGGAAATCACGGATTTCTCAATGATGATCTTGCCTACATCCGGATGCTGTTCCAGATATACAGAAAGCTGCTGGCTGACTACGGCATCAACCGCACCTCTGGCCTCACTGTTTCCCAGCTTCTGCTTCGTCTGTCCCTCAAACTGCGGATCCTCGATCTTCACGCTGACAATCGCGGTAAGTCCCTCACGGATATCCTCCCCCGTAAGATTTTCATCGCTGTCCTTCAACAGCTTCATCTTTCGTCCGTAATCGTTAAAGGTTCTGGTAATTGCCTGACGAAAACCAACGATGTGCATGCCGCCTTCCGGAGTCAGGATATTATTCACGAACCCGTACACGGTCTCATTGTAGGAATCATTGTGCTGCATGGATACCTCAACCATGACACCGTTCTGAATTCCCTCAAAGTACATGATATCCGGATAAAGAACCTCAGCACTCCGATTCAGATACTGGACAAATTCCTTGATTCCTCCCTCGTAGTGGAAGACCTTCTCCTGCTCCATCCCCTCCCTCTTGTCTCGGAGAGTGATTTTCAGCCCCTTTGTCAAAAAGGCTGTCTCACGGAGCCTTGTCTTCAGAGTGTTGAAATCATAGACGGTATCCTCAAAGATCGTCTCATCCGGTTTAAAATCAACGCGCGTGCCGGTTTTTTCCGGATCGCATTCTCCGACGACCTTGAGCTTGTACATGGTTTTTCCGCGCTCATATCTCTGCTTATAAACCTTACCCTGGTGGTAAATCTGAACTTCCAGCCAGTCGGAAAGGGCATTCACGACAGAGGCTCCCACTCCGTGAAGCCCTCCGGATACCTTATATCCTCCGCCGCCGAACTTTCCTCCCGCGTGAAGAACAGTAAATACAACCTCTACCGCAGGAATTCCGGCTTTATGGTTAATGCCGACCGGTATTCCACGCCCGTCATCAATGACCGTAATAGAATTGTCCGGATTGATCGTCACCTCAATGTGCGTGCAGTACCCGGCGAGCGCTTCATCCACCGAATTATCGACAATTTCATAAACCAGATGGTGCAATCCTCTGGAGGATGTAGTTCCAATATACATACCGGGACGTTTTCTTACGGCTTCCAGTCCTTCCAGAATCTGAATCTGATCAGCTCCATATTCATTTGTCACAACGGTTGATTCTGTTTCCATATGTCCTCCTGATTCTCAACTGTACCATTCACGATGTGAAAAGCCCTGTTTACCGAAAAATGATTCTCGATCAGTTCATCCATTCCTGTGCAGGTGATAAACGTCTGCGCTTCATCCATTCGCTTCAGGAGCATCGCCTGTCTGCTGCTGTCCAGCTCAGACAGCACATCATCAAGCAAAAGCACGGGCGTATCCCCGACTGACTCCTTTACAAGATAAATCTCAGATAATTTAAGCGAAAGAGCGGCACTTCTCTGCTGCCCCTGAGAACCATAATGCCGGATATCCACTCCGTTTATATTTACTCTGAAATCATCCCGGTGAGGTCCCACCGTAGAGGTCTTCATTTTTAGATCCTTTGACCGGCTTCCGGCAACCATCTCTTTGAAATTTGACACTTCGACATTCGGCTCATAAATAATTTCAATATTTTCCCTGCCATTTGTGAGATTTGCGTGGATTTTTCCGATGATATCATTCAGATGTCCGATAAAGGCTCTTCTCGACTCGATAATGGGAATGCCGCGACGGATTAGCTGCTCATCCCATACATCCAGCGTCTGCTCCAGATACGGGTGAAAAGGAATATCCTTCAGCAGTGCATTTCTCTGAGTAAAGATTCTGTTCAGCTCTGTCAGATCGGTATAGTAAACCTTGTCCAGCTGACACAGCTCGCTGTCCATAAACCTTCTCCGTTCACTTGGACCGTTTTTTATAATATTCAGGTCCTCCGGAGAAAAAAAGACCACACTGATCATACCGAAGAGCTCTGACGCCTTTCGAATCGGAATTCCGTCGATCGCCACTCCCTTTTTCCCGCTCTTCTTCAGGTGCATATCAATTCTGTGAGACACCTCATTTCGTCGGAAGACGAGGCGCAGATGCGCCTCATCTTCGCCGAAACGGATCATTTCCCGATCATAGCTTCCCCTGTGAGACTTCGTCGTCGCCGCAAGCTGGATCGCCTCCAGTATATTCGTCTTTCCCTGCGCGTTGTCTCCGTACAGAACATTTGTCTCCCGGTCAAAGTGAAGAGAAATCCGGTCATAATTTCTGTAATTTTTAAGCTCCAGTGATTCTACGTACATTTTTCCGGATTATACTTCTACTCTGGTCACCACAACATCTTTGCCGTCGAAGGAAAAAACGTCTCCGTCGGTGAGCTTTCGTCCCCTTCGGGTCTCTGTCTCTCCGTTTACCGCAACCTCGCCATTCTGTATCGCGATCTTTGCTTCCACACCTTCGTCTACAAGACCGGCCAGCTTCATCGCCTGACCGAGCTTGATAAAATCGTCTTTAATCGTAATTTTGTCCATTTCTCCTGCCTCAATATCTCATATCAGCGGTTGTTCACGTTGATGTTTACCGGAAGAATCAGATAGATATAGGATTCCTTTTCATCCCTGATAAAGCAGGGAGCCTTTGCATTCACAAAGTAAATGGAGATGCTTTCGTCATCAATCACACGAAGGGCATCCAAAAGGAATTTCGGGTTGAAACCGATGATAATGTCCTTCCCGGTCTTCTCGATGTCGATTTCCTCGTCCATGGATCCGATCGAAGAATCTATCCTCAGCTCCATCTGCCCATCTGTAACATCAATGATCACCGGCATCTTATCGCTCTCGCGCACCAGAAGTGTTGCACGGTCGATACAGTCCATGAACTCCTGCCGGTTAATCGTGATTTTTGTCTCATAATCACTGGACAGCATCTGATCAATCCGGAAATATTCTCCGTCGATCAGCCGCGACAGCACAATGGTATCACTGAATTCAAACAGCAGGTAATTCTCGGCAAAATAGATATTTACCATATCATCCATTTCGCCGGAAAGAATCTTGCTGATCTCGTTCAATGTCTTTCCCGGTACCACCACCTTCTGATCCGGACACTCTCCGGTCAGCTCAAGATTTCGGATGGCAATTCTGTGTCCGTCGAGAGAAACAACCTTCAGTACATGATTCCGGATTTCAAACAGCTCACCGGTCATCAACTTATTATTCTCATTAACAGCAATCGAGAAAATTGTCTGGCGGATCACCTCTCTCAGTGAAAACTGTGAAATGGAAATAAAGTCATTTCTCTCAATTACCGGAAGATATGCAAAATCATCTCCGGGTTTTCCCGGAATACTGAATTTGGCTTTTTCACAGGTAATCGTTGCAACATCATTTTCATCCGTTTCAATGCACACCCTGCTGTTTGGGAGTTTACGAATGATGTCAGAGAAAATTTTGGCATCAAGAGCAATTTTTCCCTTTTCCTCAATTTCTCCTTTTACGATAGTCTCGATACCAAGTTCCATATCATTGGCCGTAAACTTGATTTGATTGAACGTAGCTTCAATCATGATGCACTGCAGAATCGGCATGGTTGTCTTCGAAGGTACAGCTTTCATAACAATACTTACGCTGTCTGCAAGATCTGCCTGATTAAAAACGAGCTTCATTATCTCTGCGACTCCTTTCGGTATGCCTGTGTGATACTGACATTCCCGTGCCCTGATAACGGGAAAGATAGAAAAGAATAAATAAAAAAATTCTTCGACTTCGTCTTAGGGGAGGTTGAAATGTGGAAAACTCCCTTTTTGCGCGAAAAAACGCGGAAAAAGGAGGATCATAAGTCTGTCAGTATCGCCAAAAGGATATGTCAGAATCATGTAAATAGAATTTTATCCACATTTCTCAACCCTGTTTTTATCCACATCGTCTATAACTTGTGGATAGATGGATCAGGAACACTATATATATAGAAGAAACTCCTGTGCGACGGAGAACCTCATCAGCCCTCCGGAGAAATCTTCTTCTTCAAGAGATCAATGACCTCCTTCGTGTCAGGCTTGGTTTTATAATCCTTTTCGATTTTGTTGATGCCGTACATAATCGTCGTATGGTTCTGAACGCCAATACTCTCTGCGATAGCCTGTAAATTATTGGATGTCATCGTGCGGCAGAGGTACATGACAATCTGCCTTGGATAAGAAATTCTTCGGGATTTCACAGAGCTTTTAATCTCTTCCGGCGTGATATTGAACTGTTCGGCCACAATGTCGATGATATATTCCGGAGTAACAACCCTCTTTTCATTCGGCGATATAATATCCTTTAATACGTTCTGAGCCAGATCAAGATTGATCTCTTTCTGCTCAAGGTTTGCCATGGCAATGACCTTGTTCAGGGAACCTTCAAGCTCACGGATATTTGCCTTGACATTGCTGGCGATATATTCGAGAACCTCATTGCTGACGTTGGAACCGTCAAGTTCCTGCTTCTTGCGGAGAATAGCCATTCGTGTCTCATAATCGGGACTCTGGATATCTGCCATCAGACCCCACTCAAACCGGGAACGGATTCTCTCTTCCAGGACATCCATGTCCTTCGGAGGACGATCGGACGAAATAATGATCTGTTTTCCGGCCGAGTGCAGGGCATTAAAGGTGTGGAAGAACTCCTCCTGTGTGGATTCCTTTCCGATGATAAACTGGATATCATCGATAAGGAGTACATCCACATTTCGATACTTTTCGCGGAACTTAGTGAGTGCTGTGCTGCTACCGGCACGAATCGCCTCGATGACCTCGTTTGTGAATTCTTCGCTGGTGACGTAGACAATCTTCATCGATGGGTTATTCTCAAGGATGAAGTGTGCGATGGAATTCATCAGATGGGTTTTTCCGAGTCCCACGCCTCCGTATAAGAACAGGGGGTTGTACACCGTTCCGGGGGATTCGGCAACAGCAAGAGAAGCTGCGTGAGCAAACTGGTTGTTCTTACCAACGACAAAGGTATCGAAGGTATATTTCGGATTCAGTCCGGCGAGAATGGATTCATTCTTCACCTGCTTCTGTGCTTCGGTTTTTTCTGCGTCCTGGGGAAGAATAAAATAAATCTCACAGTCCATTCCGGTCAGTTCGCCGATAGCAGCCTTAATTGGAAGCTTGTATTTCTTGGATACATAATCAAGACCAACCTGTTCGGATGGAACAAGAATGGTAACATCATGACCGTCTACCTTGTATACCTTAAGGGGCTTGATCCACGTTTTAAAGGATACTTCTCCGAGTTCATGCTCTTCCTTTACACGTTCCAGAATCTGATCCCATTTTTCTTCGATAATGCTCATCATAACCTCTGCTGTTGATTATATTTCTTCTTTGCTATCGATATCGGCGGACCTGTTTCATGTTGCCGAAAAAAGAAGACAAAACACCTCTTTTATATTAAACTAAAATATGAAATTTATCAACACGAGAACAGTTGTTTGAGCAGTGGTGTGGATAAAGTGGATATAATGTCAGTTTGTTCACAAGTAAATATCCACTTATACACGCTGAAAAAACCGCATAAATAAAACTAATTACAAAAATTTTACAGAAATATGAACCATATTTTTGTGAGTTATCCACAAGTTATCAACATTTTTGTGGATAACTTACGTCAACCGTAGTTCGAGAGATGAGGGTGACATAACGTCACGAATTCAAAATTCTTGTATAAAATCCGTTTTTTCTTATAAAAACGCCCCTTGACGGCATACGGACAAATGAATATAATCAAATAGATGTTCTCTGGAAAGAGATATGTGACTGCACGGATCTGACCTTTATGATTGACGGATCCGGAAGAAAAAAAGATTTGTCTCGCCGCATGAATCGAGAGCGGCATGTTGAGGAAAGCAAGGAGGAAAGTAATTATGAGCAAAATGACATGGCAGCCGAAGAAGGTTGATAAAAGAGTTCACGGATTCCGCGCAAGAATGGCTACAAAGGGCGGAAGAAAAGTTTTAGCTGCAAGACGTGCGAAAGGCAGAAAAGTATTAGCATAAGCATAGATTGAAGCAGACCGGAGACCGCAGTTTATTCTGTGGTCTTTTCTTATGAAAGAATACTTTTGAAAAGGAATACAAATGAAGTTTTCAGAAAGTCTGAAGAAGAACACAGATTTTCAGAAGGTTTACAGACAGGGAACATCAGCTGCAAATAAATATCTTGTCATGTATGTTCTGGAAAATCATCTGGAAAAGAACAGAATCGGCATTTCTGTCAGCAAGAAAGTCGGAAACAGTGTGGTTCGCCATCATCTGTGCAGACTGGTCAGAGAAGCTTACAGATTGAAAGAGGAAAGTTTTTCCAAGGGCTTTGATGTGGTTGTCATCTGCAGAGTCGGGTCGAAGGACTGTACACAGAAGGAAATTTCGGATGCGCTTTATCATCTGGGCAGAAGACATCACATACTGGAGGATAAAGAATGAATCAGAAAAGGAAACCCAGGTATGTCATGATACAGGGGATTCGTCTTTATCAGAAATATCTGTCACCGTTGAAGGGAGGAGTTCGATGTCCATACATTCCCTCCTGCTCTCAGTATGCGGTTGAAGCAATTGAGAAGTATGGTGCAGTCAAAGGTGGTTTACTGGCATCGTGGAGAATCCTGAGATGTAATCCGTTTTCGCACGGAGGGATTGATCCGGTTCCGTAAGCCAGAAAGATAATTCCAGGAGGAACATAATTTGGAACTTTTATTAAGCAAGTCCAGCATGCCCTTGATTAAATACATCGCGCAGCTGCTCGGATGGCTGATGAATGGAATTTATTTTGTTCTCGACAAAATCGGTATTCCGAATATCGGTCTTTGTATCATATTTTTTACCATCATCATCTATCTCTGTCTGACACCGGTGCAGATCAAGCAGCAGAAGAGCTCCAAGGTCATGAGCGCAATTCAGCCGGAACTTCAGAAACTGCAGAAGAAGTATCAGGGAAAAAGAGACACCGCTTCCCAGCAGAAAATGCAGGAGGAGACGATGGCGCTGTACTCGAAGTACGGAGTATCGCCGACCGGAAGCTGTCTGCCTCTTCTGATTCAGATGCCGATTCTGTTCGGGCTGTATCAGGTTATCCTGTATATTCCGGGATATGTATCACGGGTTGCGAATATTTTCAACGGTCTGGCCGTAAAGATTTCATCGGTTGACGGGTATCAGAAAATCATCACTGATTTTGTGACAAATAATAAGATTCGTGTGTATGGAAAAGGTGATTATACCGTAAACCGGATCATCGACTTGATGTATGTGATGAAACCGTCTCAGTGGGAGAAGCTTGAGGGTATCAAGCAGTTTGCATCGTTTAAGGATCAGATGGCCGGTGTTGCGGCTCAATCTGCAAGAATCAACAATTTCCTGGGAATCAACATTTCAGAGACACCATGGGATGCCATCAAGTCGGGATTCAGCAATATCGCCGGAGGAACGGCGACAGTTGCAATCGTAGGCGCATTGATCGCGGGCATCCTGGTTCCGGTACTCGCATGGTTCACGCAGTGGCTGAATATGAAGCTGATGCCGCAGCAGAGCACAGATACCGATAACGCAATGGCGCGTCAGATGAACAGCATGAATACCATTATGCCGATTTTCTCCGCTGTTATCTGCGTTACGTTCAGCATGGGTATCGGTATTTACTGGATTGCGGGTGCGGTTATTCGTGCCATTCAGCAGGTAATCATCAACCGGAGAATCGGTGCGATTGATGTCAATGAGATGATAGAAAAGCAGGCTGCCAAGGCAGAGAAGAAAAAAGAAAAGAGCAAGGATTACGTCTCCAACGTCACTCAGAATGCGCGCACAAATGTGAAGCGGATACAGAATGCAAAGTCGAACGGACGTGATATTGATTCTTCTCAGTTTTATAAGGATGCGAAGGACTTGAATCCGGACAGCATCACTGCGAAGGCAAACTGGGTTAAGAGCTTTGATGAGAAAAAGGGAAACGGAAGAAAATAACGAATAGATAGAACGGAAAATTACGGGAGGCATGAACATGGATTTTTTGGAAGTATCTGCCAAAACCGTGGATGACGCCATTACAAAAGCATGTATTGAGCTGGGACTCTCCAGTGATCAGCTGGAAATCCAGGTTATCAGCGAAGGCAGTTCAGGTTTCCTTGGAATCGGCAGTAAGCCGGCAGTGATTCAGGTGCGCCGGAAAAAAGAAAAGGGATCAGATCATAAATCTGAAAATACTTTAACAGATAATGCATCAGAGAAAAAAGCAGAGACTGTGAAAGCTGAGAAAATCAAAAATCAGGAAGTAAGAACCTCTGTTCAGCGTAAGGTTTCGGAAGAAGCTTCTGCGGACAATAGAAAAGAAGAGAAAAAAACTTCATCGGAAGAGATTTCTGGTGTGAAAAAATCAGAGAAAAAGTCAGAGCGCGAGAATAAGCCAGAATCAAAGGCTTCGGAAAAGAAAGAGGTTCCGGTAGAGAGAACGGCGGAAGAGATTGTCACAATGAAGGCTTCTGCATCCAAATTCCTGGACGGAATCTTCAAGGCGATGGAGCTTCCTGTCAATATCACAATTGAGTATAACCAGGAAGAAGGAAGCCTTGACATTGATTTTGAAGGCGATGACATGGGCATTCTGATCGGCAAGAGAGGACAGACATTGGATTCACTTCAGTACCTGGTATCTCTTGTGGTGAACAAGGATCAGAAAAACTACGTCCGCGTAAAGCTTGATACGGAAGACTATCGCAGGCGCCGCAAGGAGACATTGGAAAACCTCGCAAACAATATTGCAAATAAGGTTCGAAGAAGTCATCATGCAGTTTCTCTGGAAGCGATGAATCCGTATGAAAGAAGAATCATCCACTCCGCACTGCAGAACAACAAATATGTAGAGACACACAGCGAGGGAAATGAGCCGTATCGTCATGTCGTTGTGACTTTGAAAAAGAGCGGTTACAGAGACTGATTATATCGATTATGTAGATCGGGTGCCCCACTCGCAATTGATCGAGAGGGGAGAGCATCGCAATGACGAGATGAAATTGGCGCAGCGCGTTTTGTCTCGGTGTGACTCAGAATATGGTCAAGTTCCACAGGCAGGGGACTGCAATATATAGAAATCTGCGCACCGCATCGGAAGAACATGCTGACATGCCGGAGGTATCCGGAAGGAAGTATCCTATGTTCTTTCGATGCGGTTTTTTTACGCGAACATCAATGTTTAAAGGTAATTTTTGACACAGATTATGTTGATAACTCGCCTTCTATGTTGATAAAATGCAGTTATAGGGCGAATGTCGTCGTGTTTTTTTGCGAAAAGAAAGGAAGCCGTATATGACGGAGAATTTTGAGGACACCATCGCAGCAATTTCAACGGCAATGGCTCCCTCGGGAATCGGTATTGTCCGGATCAGCGGGGAGGATGCGCTTGCGATTGCCGACCGCGTTTACACGGGCAAAAAGGAAAAAAGACTGACGGATCAGGAGCAGTACACCATACATTATGGTTTTATATCGGATCACGGAGAAAAGATTGATGAGGCGCTCGTGATGGTTATGCGTGCACCTCATTCCTACACGGGCGAAAATACGGTGGAAATTGATTGTCATGGGGGAGTCCTGGCTACACGGAGAGTTCTCGAGGCGGTTATTCACGCCGGAGCGCGCCCGGCGGAGCCGGGGGAATTTACAAAGAGGGCGTTCCTTAACGGAAGAATAGACCTTTCCCAGGCAGAAGCAGTTATGGATATTATCTCTGCAAAGAATGATTATGCTCTGAGAAGCGCACAGCAGCAGTTGTCCGGATCTATTTCGGATAAGATAGAGGAGATTCGTCAAAGTCTTTTATACGAGACTGCTCATATTGAAGCTGCACTGGATGATCCGGAACATATGAGTCTTGATGGATACGGGCCGCAACTGCGTCGGATAGTGGTTCAGCAGAGAGAAGAAATTCATAAGCTTCTGGAGTCTGCAGATTCCGGAAAGCTGATCCAGGAAGGAATCAAGACCGTGATTCTGGGTAAACCGAATGCCGGGAAATCGTCCCTGCTGAATCTCCTGCTTGGTGAAGAGAGAGCCATTGTCACAGATATTGCAGGTACGACCAGAGATGTGCTGGAGGAGCAAATCAATATCAGGGGAATCACGCTTCGAATTCTGGATACAGCCGGAATCCGAAACGCCTCCGATAAAATAGAGCAGATTGGCGTTACCCGGGCAATCGATCAGGCAAAGGATGCGGATTTGATCCTGTATGTGGTTGATCGGTCTGTCCCTCTGGATCAGAATGATTATGAAATCATGAAGCTGATCCGCAATAAGAAATCAATTATTATTTTGAATAAAAGTGATCTTTCCTCAGAGGTTACAGAAGAAATGATGAGAGAGGAGCTTGCAAAATATGGGGAAGACTTATCCGAACCAGTCATTCTGAATCTTTCGGCAAAAGAAAAGCTGGGACTGGAAGATCTTGAAAAACAGATTGAAAAAATGTTCTTCAATGGTAAGATAGAGTTCAATGATCAGATATATGTCACCAATGTTCGGCACAAGAAGGCACTGGAGGATGCGGAAGGTTCTCTGAATTTTGTGATGAAAAGTATTGATGATCAGATGCCCGAGGACTTCTGGTCGATCGATCTGATGGGAGCCATAGATGCACTCGGACGGATTACGGGGGAATCACTGGGAGAAGATCTGGTCAATGAAATTTTTGCCAAGTTCTGTATGGGAAAATAAAATCTGATACGGCATGCATAGAGGCTTGTATTTTGCTTATGGAAGTGTGTATGCGTGAAATTTGAATACCTGTAGGGTGGCGAAGTTGCGCAGAACGAAGAAATTGGTAATATATAATTGATAATATAATATGTATAGTTAATGATATACTATAATATTAATAATATAATACATATAATTAATAATACAGTATATATAGTCATTAATATAATATATATAGTCAGTAATATTATATATATTCAGTAATATAATATATATAGTTGATAATATGTTACATAAGTATTCGCTGCCTTTTATGTGGATAAATGAAGAATAATGTTGATAACCTTGAAAAATGGAATCTTAATGAATTAAGGAAGATATCATGCCTGTAATTGAAAAGTATTACGATGTTGTAGTTGTAGGTGCCGGTCACGCCGGATGTGAGGCTTCTTTGGCATGTGCCAGACTTGGTCTTGAAACAATTGTTTTCACCGTCAGTGCGGATAACATTGCAATGATGCCTTGTAACCCGAATATCGGCGGAACGTCAAAGGGACATCTTGTGAGAGAGATTGATGCCCTCGGCGGTGAAATGGGAAAAAATATCGACCGGACCTTTATCCAGTCCAAGATGTTGAACAAATCGAAGGGACCTGCCGTTCATTCTCTCAGGGCACAGGCGGATAAAAGCGAATACAGCAGAAGTATGAGACGTGTGCTGGAAAATCAGGATCATCTGACCATTAAGCAGGCAGAGGTTTCCGAGTTAATCGTTGAAGATGGTATCTGCAAGGGAGTTCGGACGTTTTCCGGCGGAATTTATCACAGTAAAGCAGTTGTGCTTTGCACCGGTGTATATCTGAATGCACGGTGTCTGTACGGAGATACAGTGAATTATACTGGTCCCAATGGATTGCAGTCTGCGACGCATCTGACGGATTCTTTGAAAGCGAATGGAATTGAAATGTTTCGTTTCAAAACAGGAACGCCTGCCCGGATTGATAAACGAACCATTGATTTTTCAAAGATGGAAGAGCAGAAGGGCGACGATCCGGTCATTCCGTTTTCCTTCTCGACCGACCCGGCTGATGTTCAGATTGAGCAGGAATCCTGCTGGCTGACGCATACAAATGAGAAAACACATGAAATCATTCGAAAAAATCTGGATCGTTCGCCTCTGTATTCGGGAAAAATACATGCGACCGGCCCGAGATACTGTCCGTCGATTGAGGATAAGGTGGTAAAATTCGCGGACAAGAACAGCCATCAGGTTTTCATAGAACCGGAGGGAAAATATACAAACGAAATGTATGTAGACGGTATGTCCAGTTCGATGCCGGAAGATGTACAGGATGCGATGTATCGCACAGTTCCCGGTCTGGAACATGCAAAAATTGTACGGAACGCTTATGCCATTGAGTACGATTGCATCAACCCGGTACAGCTGAAGCCCACGTTTGAATTCAAAAAAATACATGGACTTTTTTCCGGCGGTCAGTTCAACGGAAGCTCCGGATATGAAGAGGCTGCAGCACAGGGACTGTACGCAGGAATAAATGCGGCTATGGAGGTTAAGGGACAGGAACCGTTGATTCTGGACCGTTCGGATGCCTATATCGGAGTGCTTGTCGATGATCTCTGTACGAAGCAGACTTTTGAACCATACCGCATGATGACAAGTCGAGCCGAGTACCGGCTTCTTCTTCGTCAGGATAATGCCGATCTTCGGCTGAGAAAGTACGGACACCGGGTTGGACTGATCAGTGATGAAGAATATGAAAAGACATTAAAAAAACAAAAGGATATTGATGACGAAATAAAAAGAGTAACGAATACTTTCGTGGGACAATCGAAGAAAGTACAGGATTTCCTTCGAAACAATCATTCGACAGAGTTGAAAAGCGGTTGCTCGATAGCGGAGCTGATCCGACGGCCGGAACTGAACTACAAAATACTTGCCGAAATTGATACGGATCGACCGGATCTTCCGGAAGATGTCGGGGAGCAGATCAATATCAATATCAAATATGAAGGCTACATCAAGAGACAGATGAAGCAGGTGGAACAGTTCCGAAAGAAGGAATCCCGGAAGATTCCGGATGATATCAACTATGAAGAGGTTCCTAGTCTCAGAATAGAAGCACGGCAGAAGCTGGAAAAATATCGCCCGATAAATATTGGACAAGCATCCAGAATCTCGGGGGTATCGCCTTCCGATATATCCGTGCTTATGGTATATCTAGAAAGTAAACACCCATACAATAAATAACGACACATTTTATGTCGCTGTTTTGCAATTTTCGCGGTGCTGCATATCACTTCTGTGTTTTATTTTTTGCGGTGCTGTATATCACTTTTGTGTTTTACTTTTTTGTAGTTCTGCACACCATTTTACTTTTTCACATATTTAACAGCGCTACACATCATTCAACTGTTATATACCATTCGTTGTAATTACAGGTATTTAATACGGGAATAAAAATGAAGAATATAATTGAATTACATGATCATGAATATCCGACAGAGAGATTTAGAAAAGAATTAGATCAGATCAATCTCTCGTTGTCAGACGACCAGATTCAGAAATTTATTGTGACCTATGAGATGCTTGTTGATACGAATAAGGTGATGAACCTCACGGCAATTACAGATTACGATGAGGTGATTACTAAACATTTTATCGACAGCTTGTCTCTTGTCAGACTGAAAAATATCAGGGAAAGATTTTCTTCTGAAGAAAATCTGAAAGTGATAGACATGGGTACAGGAGCCGGATTTCCGGGAATACCGCTCGCAATTGCTTTTCCGAATGTTCGCTTTGTACTGGCAGATTCACTCATGAAAAGAGTGAGATATCTGAACACCTTGATTGAACAATTGGGATTGGATAACGTCACAGCCTTTCAGGGGAGAGCAGAAGACATCGGAAGAGATCCGATGCACAGAGAACAATACGATATTGCAGTATCGCGTGCGGTTGCTAATCTTTCACCACTTAGCGAATATTGTCTTCCACTCGTAAAGGTAAATGGCAATTTCATCGCTTACAAATCGAACAAAGCAGAAGAAGAGATAGAAACATCAAAGAAAGCAATAAGCTTGCTCGGGGGAAAAATAGAAGCAACCGATAAATTTGTAATGACAACCAGTTCAGATTATGCCACCATAGAACGGACCTTAATAGATATAAAGAAAATAAAACTTACACCTGCCACATATCCAAGAAAGGCCGGTACACCTACCAAAAAACCGCTATAAACCAAAAAATGTTCCACGTGAAACATAGTCAGATAGTTTTCATGTATGATGCATGAAGATAATCCTATGTATCACGTGGATTTTTTTACTGTATAAGCTCTTCGAAAACGCAGAAGGACTCGTCGCACGCGAAGCGCGCGTAAGAGACCGGATGCGATTTCGAAGGCAACAAGTATGAGCACGAAGGGACGCATAAGTGGCACGAGAGAGCGAATACTTGTAGGATTGCGGGAGTGCGCAGCACGGAGCAATCCGTAGCTTATACAGTTTGTGGCGCAAAGTATTGTATGAATGTTTACTTAAACAGTGACCGCAGCCGAATGCAAAGTATTCGTATGTGGCGAGCGTTGCGAAAGCGAGATAAAACTCGTGCAGCGTGTTATTCTGTTGAAAAAAATACAAAATGTTCCACGTGGAACATTTTAATCATTTTATGACATCTGGATTTTTTATAATAAATGTATTGAAACTATCATAGTTACTGTTCACGCGCCACCTAAAACGGCTAAGATTTTACAGTACCTTTGCCTGAGCATTACTGGCTGTTAAAAATTTTATCCGTGAATTCTTCAAGAAGTGGATTGCGAGGATTGTCTGACGAAGGCGCTTGCGCCTGAGAAATTCCGCTGCTCAAAAAATAGGATAAAACTTTGTTACAGCCAGTTTGCGAATGGCAACAGGACTGTAAAAACCTTTCCGAATATAGTTGTGAGTGAACAGTAACCTATCATATTATAAAATTAAATGTTTCACGTGAAACATCTACCGATTAATTATAAAAAATGGTATAATCAGTGTGCTGTTTCTTTTAATATTTATACCTCGTTAGCAGGAATTACAATAGAATTGATGGAAAGGATAAAATCACTTGAGCAGAGTAATCGCTATTGCCAATCAAAAGGGTGGTGTCGGTAAGTCCACTACGGCTATTAATCTTTCCGCTTCTCTTGCCGAACTAGGAAAGAAGGTACTTTTGATCGATATGGATCCGCAGGGAAACACAACCAGTGGGGTTGGAATCGATAAGCAGGAGATAGAAAATACAGTCTATGATCTGTTGCTTGGAGAATGCACGATGGAAGATTGTATGATTAAATTGAAATATAAGAAAAATGAGGATATAAAAAAATATTTTCTCCTGCCATCAAATGTCGACCTTGCGGGAGCAGATATTGAATTGATTGAAACTGAAAACAAGGAGTATCTATTAAGAGATAAGCTTGCTCCTGAACGGACAAATTATGATTTTATTATCATTGACTGTCCGCCGTCCTTGAACTTGCTTACAGTGAACGCATTAACGACCGCTGACAGCGTACTCATTCCCATTCAGTGTGAATACTATGCACTGGAGGGGCTGGCACAGCTCTTATATACAATAAATCTGGTACAGGAAAGATTAAATGACAGGCTTGAGATCGAGGGTGTCGTATTTACAATGTACGATTCGAGAACAAAGCTGTCAGGACAGGTCATTGACGACGTGAAGGAAAATCTGGATGCTCACATCTTTAAGAGTATTATACCCCGCAACGTTCGTTTGGCGGAGGCCCCGAGTTATGGCTTTCCGATTAATATCTATGCAAAAAAGTCTGAGGGAGCGAAGGCGTATCGCAAGCTTGCAAAAGAATTGGTAAAGAAGGGAAAAAGTGAGTAATGGGGTCAGGAAGAGGATTAAATAAAAAAAGAGGGCTTGAATCGCTGATTCCTCATAAAATTGATAATGAGGAAGAAAAAAATAAAGACGAGGAGCGCAGCAGCCAAATCAGCAACAACGAAGCAGAAAAAACAAGAGCCGAAGAAAAACAATCGGATAACACACGCCAGAACAATTCAGTAAACGACGAAGCAGAAATCGAACATTCTGGGATAAATAACAGGGAAAATGATCATACGTGGATCACATCTGAAAAAACATCATCTGCTTCTGATTCATCAAACGAAGAAAGTACAGGAGTATTCAATCGTGCAGAAGGTGAGTCGAAAAATATACGAGAAAATGGAGTTTTCCTCCTGCCGCTTACGCAGGTTGTTCCAAATCAGGAGCAGCCACGTAAGGAATTCAAGGAAGAATCGATTCATGAACTGGCAGAATCAATACGACAGTATGGGGTTCTGCAGCCGCTTCTTGTTCAGAAAAAGGAGAAATATTATGTGATTGTAGCCGGAGAGAGAAGATGGAGGGCGGCAAAAGAGGCAGGGCTGAAGGAAATTCCAGTAATCCTGAAAAAATTTGATGATCAACAGCAGATGGAAATTTCATTGATTGAAAACATTCAGCGCGAAGATTTGAATGTAATCGAAGAAGCGGAGGCGTATCGAAGACTTATTGATGAATTCGACCTGACGCAAGATGAAGTTGCAGTAAAAGTAGGAAAAAGCAGATCGACGATTACAAATGCGATCCGTCTGTTGAAATTGGCAAAACCGGTGCGACATCTGCTTGTAAATGGGGATATCACCATGGGACATGCCAGAGCTCTTCTCTCAATTGAAAATGAGGAGACACAGATCAACGCTGCACATCAGGTGATTCAGAAAAAATTGAGTGTCCGTGAAACGGAAAAGCTTGTAAAAAATATTCTTAAGCCCAGAAAACAGAGAACGAAACCGGAGATGGACGAGCAGACAGCGCTGGCCTACAAATCCATCGAGGAGAATCTGCAGAAACTGGTGGGAAGCAAGGTCCTGATCAAACCACAGGGAGATAAAGGAAAGATAGAAATTGAATATTATTCACAGGAAGAACTGGAAAGAATCATTGATTTGATCGGCTGAGCGAAGGAGGAAAAATACAGATAATGAAATCTCTATTCGGAAGCACGGCAGCCGGAGTCATAATCATAATTCTTGCCATAGCTGTGGTACTTCTGGCAGTTGCATTGGCGCAGACAAACATGAGATTAAATCATCTCTCCAGAAAGTACCGCATTTTCATGAAAGGCAATGATGGAAAATCGGTCGAAAAGGCGATGGCCTCCAAAATGAAGGCACTCGATAAGGTTGACAGCAAGCAGGCGGAGAACGCATCCGCATTAAAACATCTGCAGAAGTTGTACGACAGATCCCTGACAAAATATGGGATTGTGAAGTATGACGCATTTGAAGATGTAGGCGGCAAGATGAGCTTTGCTCTGGCAATGTTGGATAAGGAGAACAATGGCTTTGTGTTGAATGCCATTCACAGTCGCGATAACTGTTATCTCTATATCAAGGAAATCGTAAAAGGAGAGTCCTATATCATGCTAAGTGATGAAGAAGTGGAGGCATTGCGAATTGCATATCACTTCGGAGAGGAAAATATTCAGTAATCGCGCCTATGATACATCGAGCCAATAACCGTAAAGTTAACCTGTTGCCTTCGAAATCGCATCGAGCCTCTTACGCGCGCTTCGCGTGCGACGAGTCTCTCTGCGTTTTCGAAGAGGTGTTTTTTCATAAGGTATAAGCTCACGCGTCACT
>Ga0256406_1002874_pt1 | contig 23011 bp, 22 predicted proteins | sample RumenRJG_03DNA_FD_185986 | JGI IMG/M metagenome (GOLD analysis project Ga0256406, IMG submission 185986) | Bovine rumen microbial communities from Lethbridge, Alberta, Canada - RJG_03 | ecosystem: Host-associated > Mammals > Digestive system > Stomach > Rumen | place: Canada: Alberta | collected... | reverse complement strand
GGGCTTCTTTCTCCCATCAGATAGGGTAAGAAGAGAAGATCTTTCTTTCCGAGATCTTCCTCTTTGATTTTCTCCTGTAAGGAGTTATAGTCCTGACTTTCAAAGACATTATCCTGTAACCATTTCAAAGAGGAAGCCGCAGAAAGCATACAGGCTAATAAACAATAGTTCTCTTTGTTATAGCAGAAAGAATGAATAGCACCATTGGGATCAAAAGCATATGGATGGGTGACAAAGAAGATAGTTCCCGAGGTTCCTAAGGAGATATTGCAATCTCCGTCTTCTAGTGTTCCGTTTCCGATTGCCGCGGCCGCGTTATCCGCAGAACCTTGTAGGATCTTCAATGCTTTCGGAAGATGACATTCTTCCGCTATATCCGGTAAGATGTTACCTAAATAATCTCCTGTTACGGTTAACTTCGGAAAACAGGAAGAAGATAATCCGCTTAACTCGATCATTTTCTTTGACCAGCACTGATGTTTGTCGTCTAAGACAAGTGTTCCGGCGGCATCGGATAGATCACTCAATTTCTTGCCCGTGAGTAAGAAGTTGAGATAGTCCTTAGGAAGAAGGATGGTATGGATCTTTTGATAAAGCTCTGGTTCATGCTTCTTCATCCAGAGAATCTTCGGAAGAGTGAAGCCAGGGTAAGCGATATTGCCTGTCTCTTGGATCAGTTTTTCCTTTCCGATGGTTTCGTTGAGATACTTACATTCTTCACTGCTTCTTCCATCGTTCCAGAGAATGGCAGGACGGATGACTTGATCGTTTTCATCTAAGGCGACAAGGCCGTGCATCTGACCATCTAAGGTAAGAGAAAGTAGCTCTTCTTTCGGAAAGGAAGAAGAAATTTCTTTCAAGCCTTCTTTTAAAGCTTTCTCCCAATCTTTTGGATCCTGTTCGGAAGCAAAAGGAAAAGGAAAAGAAGAAGGATAAGGTTTCTCGATTGTTTTAACGATATCTCCCTTTTCATCGATGACAGTCAGCTTTAAAGCGCTGGTACCTAAGTCTCCTCCGATATAGTAAGCCATAGATATACATTCTCCTTTTTCTCTCATTATAAAAAAGCAAGCACCAAAAAGAATGTTTTATCGTCCACAGAGATATGAATTTTGTTTTTTTTCGTCTTAGAAATGAAAACGAGAGTTAGAAGGACAGATAGAAGCAACCCTCTATTGATTTAAAAAGGTGTTCTAACTATTAGCAGCTTTGTCCATCGATAAATACATATCACTATCGTAGGCACATAGTATGACATCGATTGAGTAATCTTTGTTCTCGCTAAACCAATCTTTTATCGTCTTAACCGCAATAGCACAAGCATTCTCTTTCGGATAGCCATAGACGCCACAGGAGATAGCGGGAAAAGCGATGGTATGAATATCGTTCTCTTTAGCTAGATTGAGGGAGTTGCGATAGCAGTTTGCTAATAGAATCGGATCTCTTTTCAAGCCGTGATAGACAGGTCCGACTGTATGGATAACATACTTTGCTGGTAAGTTATACCCCTTGGTGATCTTAGCTTCTCCAACTTCACAGCCATGAAGCTTACGGCATTCTTCATTAAGACCAGGACCTGCTTTTCGGTGGATTGCTCCATCGACTCCCCCACCACCTAAAAGACTGGTGTTAGCCGCATTGACGATAGCGTCTACTCTCAGTTCCGTGATATCGCCTTGAATGACTTTCAGACTTTGACTCATAGGCTTTTTTCTCCTATCTTTCTCTTTATTTTACCGCATAGGAAAATTACGTTTGTCTTTCCTTTCGGATTGAGTTGTAAAGCCGATTCAAAAAAGGGATAATATTTAGGCGCTCTATTTTTATATATATAAGAGGAACATCAAACATGAGTAATACAAAAAACATTAAGAAACCTCAGAAAACCCCGGTTGGAACCCAACTCGGTTACATCGGACGCTCTCTTTGGTCGAATGAAGCCGTCATTCAGTCCCGTAAGAATTCTTGGTGGTGGACTCTGATCGTCCTGCTCTTAACGGTTTTCCTCCCTTGGATTCCATATCTTTCGAAGGGCTATACTGCAAACACTGCTTCTCTTCTCACCGCTACCGGAAACTATGAAATCGATAAAGGTTTTAAGTCGATGATCCAGAGCGATTATTTCCAGGACATCACGGTCGACACCGACAGCGATGGAAAATATGTTCTTTCTTACGATTTCAAAGAAGGAACCTATGATTCCACTTCGAGCTGGGATGCCGAATATACGGGCAATAACACCAAGGCTCTTTACAAAGGCACTTATAAGGATTCGTCTACCGGTGGCAATGCGACGGGCTATATCACAACTCCGACCGATCAGGCGCATGATTATTATTTCGATAACATCGCGGTTTCCAGCGCCGATGTCATCTCTCTTCCGACTTCTTCTACTTCTTCCTCTACTTCGGCTTCTACTGCTTATGAAAACAATGGACGTATCACTTATCTCGAAGCTTATTTCTTCAACGATGTTTCGATGACTGGCAAAGATGCCACGACTTCCCGCCAGTATCTCAACAACTTCGTCGCTTCCGTCATCTTCGGTTTAGATAAAGATTCCGCTTTATCGAACTATCCGCATTCCTATGTCATCTTCGGTTCCGACTTCATCTCTTTAGCGGTCTATCCTTTACGTTCCGCTAAGACCGCTTCTTCTCCGGCCGCTTCCTATTCCGGTTATATCCACGATGGTTTCAATGGCGATACCGTTGCGAAAGGAACTTCCTTCTACACCTATATCAAAGGTGAAAACAAAGATCTCGGTAGCATCTACACCAACGGCTTCTGCACTTTCTGCGATCACGCCGGACGTCCTAGCTACATCAGCTCTATCTGGTTCAATATCCTCATCCTCTCTGCCTGCACTGTCGGTTCGATTCTTGTTGCTTCGATCATCCTCATCATCTTCTCCAAGCGCAAGACTTCTCTCTATCGTGATTCCACCAACTACTGGAATGCCTGCACCGAAGCTATCAACCTCTCGCTCACTCCTTCTATCATCGCTTTCATCTTCGGCTGGTTTGCGCAGCAGTATGTCTATGTCGTCTTGATCGGTATCATTCTCTTCCGTTCCATCTTCCTCATCAACCGCTATACTCCGACTCCTGGACAGAACAGCGAGAACAAGCCGCTTTACGAAGCTCGTTCGTAATTCGAAATCTTCTGTAGTCCTCTCATAGAAACCATCTCACATCATCATGGGCAAAGAACTTCTGTTGAAATTCAAAGATGCTGTTTATGCGATTCTTCCGGTCGTACTGGTTTTAATTGTCTTCAATTTTGCTGTCCCGTCTCTTTCCTTAGAGACCGATGGCAGCAAATTCGGACCGGTCATGACTTCGCTTCTGATTTCGATTGTTCCTTTGATTCTCGGTACAGCCCTCTTCAATATCGGTGCTGAGAAATCGGTCGCCAAGATCGGTGAGATCGTCGGTAGCCGCTTGACCAAAAGGAAAACGCTGACGGCTCTTTTCATCGTCGCTTTCCTGCTCGGCCTCTTATGCACCTTCGCCGAGCCTGATCTCTCCGTCTTAGCTTCTCGCATCAATCCGGATGGGCCGGATTGGATTTTGATTGCTGTCGCCTCCTTAGGGGTTGGCATCTTCTTGCTGGTGGCAATCATCCGCATCATAAAGCACCGCTCTTTAAAAGTCTGGCTCGGGTTGGGATATGGGTTGATCTTCTCTTTGGCTCTCTTATCGGATCCAGACTTCTTCACGCTCGCTTTTGATGCCGGTGGGGTCACTACCGGCGTGGTCACAGTCCCGTTCATCATCGCCTTAGGCGTAGAAGTCTCTAAGTCTTTAGGTGGCAACAAGGCCGAGGATGACTCCTTCGGTTTCTCTGGCCTTTGCTCGATGGGTACCGTCTTGGCGGTCATCCTTTATTCGCTAGCTCTGAAGGGCGCTGGCGGAATCGCTCGGATTCAGGATATCTTGGCGGTCAAATTCAATATCAACAGTGGTACGGATTCGGTCATGACGGTATTGAAATCCTATGACGATATCCCTGTTCTTCTTCTTGAAAACTTCTTAGGCTCTCTCAAAGACGTCTCCTTATCCATGCTTCCGATCGTCTCCTTCTTCATCCTCTTCAACATCTTCGCAAAGATCAAAGGTAAAGCCTTAGGTTCAATCGTCATCGGCTTCGTCTATATCTTCTTCGGCCTGATCCTCTTCTTCTTAGGAGCGGAGACGGGATTTATTCCGTTAGCCTCTGGCTTCGGGAAGTGGTTTGCTTCCTCCGGGAGCGATATGCTTTGGCTGTTCATCCTCTTCGGCTTCGTCATCGGTTTCATCGCGATGTTAGCGGAACCTGCGGTCAAAGTCTTAGCCGTCAATGTCTCCGAGGTCTCCAATGGTGTCATCTCCCAGAATCTCATCTTCGTCTCGTTAGGATTGGCGACGGCGATCGCGATCACTCTGAATATCATCCGCGTCATGTTCAATATCGACTTCGTCTATTTCATCGTCCCTCTCTTCATCTTGGCGATTGTCCTCTGCTTCTTTGCTCCGGATATCTACGTCGGTATCGCAATCGATGCGGCCGGGGTTGCTACCGGTACGATGGCCTCCTGTTTCTTTTTGCCGATGTTCATCGGTTATTCTGCGGTCAAGTATCAGACGGCGGAATCGTTCGGAAGAGCGATTATGCGGAACGGCTTCGGCGTTGTAGGTCTGATGTCGGTCATGCCGATCATCGCTGTTGAGATCGTCGGTATCGCAGCTGTCCTGAAGACCGATATCGCCTATAAGAAAGCCTACGAGGCGTTGCTCGAGCCGGACGACAGCCAAGTCATTCACCTTCCTTCGTATCAGCCTGAGGAGAAGAGCGCATGATCAAATTCAAAAAGCGTAAGACCTGGATGAAGATGGTCGACAAAGAGACCGGAAACGAAGAGAAAATCCCTTATGAGGATAAGGAAAAGCTCTATCCGCTGATTCTCTTTGTCACGATTGTCAACCGTGACCAGTCCAACTATTTCACCAAAGCCTATTCCGATTGCGGTGCTTCGTTATCTCTCACCCTCTATTCCTATTCGATGCCTCCGATCGAGATCCAGAATCTCTTAGGACCGGATAACCTTAAGAAGGATATCGTCTTCACAATCGCTCGTGGAGAGTACCTCCCCGAGCTAGAAAAGATTGCGTCCGACCGCTTCTCGATCTCGCAGGAGAGCAAAGGCATCGCCTTCGCCTGCCCGATCGATTCCGTCAGCGGGATCTCCGTCTATAAATTCTTAGCCGATCAGAACAAAGAACTCAGAATGGGAGAAGAAGAAAATGTCAGAGAACAACAGCAACACGAAAGAAGCTAAAACTGCCTATGAGCTCATCATGGCGATCGTCAACAAAGGTTCGACCGATCTCGTCATGAACGCAGCCAGGAAAGCAGGCGGCAAAGGCGGTACCATCACTACGGCCCGCGGTACAGGAAACCCGGAAGAAGCCAAGTTCTACGGCATCGCGATTCAGCCGGATAAAGAGATCGTCTTCATCGTCGTAACGGCCGATGTCAAAGACAAGGTCATGAAGCAGATCTATGACGAAGCCGGCCTTTCCAAACAGGGACAGGGTATCATCCTCTCCCTTCCAATCCTTGATGCGGTCGGTATGAATCCGTTCAAAGAGATCAGCGACAACAACAAATAAGAGCCCGAGAAGGGCTCTTTTGTTTTGATTGACTTCTGTCCGAAGGACGATGAAACCCCAAAAAGGACCGCCGACAATCGAAAAGAAGAGAGTGGGCTTCTTTTATGTTTCGGTCTGGCAGTAGGCGTTCAGCGTATCTAAGATATTGCGCCAGTTCTCTTCGGGGATGTGGTAATAATCGTAATGCGAGTTGCACTTTAACAGCAAATATCCACCGGTTGTACAATAGCTTCCATCGTTATCAGGCCATGTGTTAAAAAAGATCGTCATGGAAGCAAAGCTCGTGCTTTTCTCTTCTTTCGATCGGATACGGATGCCCCCTTTCTAGAGCACTCCTGCATCTCGTAATCTGCCGACTCCTTGCTGATCTGAGCGAAATCGCTTCCTTCAAAAGAGACACCCAAGTCACAGAAATCCGTCTCCGTGATCAGAGTTTTTCCGTTCTCATCGACTTTTTCTAAGGCGATATCTTTGTCCCAGATATAGCGGGAGAAATAATCCGGAGCGAGCGCTTTTCGGATATGATTGTCAAGGATTGAAAAAAGCTTTTTAGTTGAAGAACGAAAAAAGACGGGCCGAAGCCCGTCTTCTGTGTTCACGATGGTGGATCCTAAGGGACTTGAACCCTTGGCCCACTGATTAAGAGTCAGTTGCTCTACCAACTGAGCTAAGGATCCATTTGAAATCGTGCTTGTAAATGATAGCACGACATTTTCCCCATTGCAAGAACTGATTTATCAAAAATCAGCGGTTGTTGGTTTTAAGGTAGGAAAAAGGCTCTGTTTGTGTATCCAGAGCCTTCTTTCGCTATCTAATTCAGGGAGAAATAATTTCTCCAATAGGTATAAGTATTCGAATTCTGGCAGTTCTTGCTGTTGACACTTTTCGCCATCGCAAGAAGTTCGTCATAGGTAGCACTCTTCAGATTGACTTTGGTTCCACCGTTCTGAAGATTCAGAATGATGTTTTTTACACCCCAGGTGGTCGTCCACCAACCTAACGAGATGATCTTATAGTTCCAAAGGGTATAAGAATAACCTCTTTTATCGTAGAGAGACATTCTTTCTTTCCAGACGCCTTCATCATCGAAACAGGTGAATTCTCCGCAATAGTAAGGGACATCGTAATAGTGACCCCAGATTTTCAGTTCATAGTAGTCTTCAAAGAGCCATTCCGGAATCTTGGAAGCCTGCCAGTTGTATTGATGGAATTCGTATTGGATATTGGTCCAACCGTAATCTTTCGGATTCGCGAAGTTGGTGAAGTCCCAGACGCCTTCCATGGTGATGACATGGTTATCGCCTACTTCTCTTATTCCTTTATAGATCCGATCAAAAACATCGAAACAGACTTTCTTGGTTCCGCCGTTCTGGTCATCCAGATCGGCACAGGGTTCGTTGATAAGATCATAGGTAGCAATCCATTTTCCCAGTTCCGGTTTGGTTTTGGTGTAATGGGTAGCGATATATTTCCATAAATCAACGGTAGCGTTGATATAGGTTTCCTCTCTCCAGAGATCATCCTTGTTCATCTGACCGCTATGCTCGTAGCCGTTATTGCCTCCGGGTGCTCCGTGAAGATCGAGAATCAGATAGAGTTCATTCTTTTCGCATTGCTCTAAGAACCAATCGAAATAAGAGAAGGCTTCTTCTTCGCTCTTGCGGGTAAAAGTCTTTGTTTTTCTGTCTTCGTTGAGGATATCAAGATAATAGAAAGGAAGACGAATAGCATTCATTCCCAGTTCATTCTTGACGGTCTTGAAGTCTTCTTCGCTGAACCAATTCGCACGATAGGTGTCGACAATGGTTTTTCGCTGTTCTTCCGTAAGATTCGGATTCGATAAGAATCCTTCTCTTGCTTCTTCTTCCGTTAAAGTAGGATAGGTAGGGATGTTGTCACTATTGTAGATAATATTCCCGTTCTTGTTTCTTTTTTCTCCGCAGCTATAAGGAACCATCCAGCCTTCGGTGACAAGCATACCTCCGGCATTGACTCCTCTTAAGATCAGACGTTTTCCGTCTTTATCGTAAAGAGAAGTTCCTTCGGACTGTACTAACCCAGTAGTATTGGTGATGGTATCCTTCTTTGTTCTATCTCCTCTTCCTTTATTCATCGCCGTGACAATACCGACAAAAAGAAGCGGAACCACGATAATAACGGCTAAAACAATCAGCAGAATTTTCCACCACAATCCCTTATGTTTCTTCTTTACGGCAGTTGCTTTCACGTTGTTTTCTGTCATAGATGTAACCCCTTTCAATACCACTATTATAGTGTTGAAATAGGAACCGAAACTAAAAAGAAAATACTTCAACAAGAAAAAGAGTCCAGAAAGAAGTTTTCCGCGCACGCGTGTTCTTATTCTCTATTCTTTGCCTTGTTCATCTCGTCCCAATGCTTCAAGGCATCGATGACCGGTAACGAAGAATTATTAGGTTGTTTTGTCCCTCTTCATGGCTGTGTTGATAAGTATCGAACATACGTTCGCGGGAACATAACTTCGTGCCAGAAATGAAATCGACTATGAGCATCCGTACAGCTGTATGAAGAAAGTGATCTTCGATGTCTTTATGGACAGTGACCTGGCGATATATGAGAAACTGCAGGGAACAGCAAACATAGGATGATTTAACGTAATACTAACATATTTCGTAATGACATTGTAATGATAATAAACAAAAAAATATGTATAATACTTTTGAATGGAGGTGCTTTGTATGGCAACAACAAATTTGAACATTAGAACGGAGAAGGCGGTTAAGGATCAGGCAGAAAAAATCTTTAATGAACTTGGCTTGAATATGACGACCGCCGTAAATATTTTTCTGAGAACAGTTATCCGCGATCAAGGCATTCCTTTTGAATTGAAACTTGATGTGCCTAATGACACAACCGCTGCTGCGATTGAGGAAGGAAGAAAAATGATGTCTGATCCTACTGCACCCAGATATTCCAGTATGGACGATCTAAAGAAGGCTCTTGAAGAATGAAATATGATGTGCAGTTTACAAACCAGTTTAAGAAGGAATTAAAGCTTGCAAAGAAACAAAATAAAAGCCTTGATAAACTGTTTGAGGTAATTGAAATTCTGGCAAATGGTGGCACGCTTGATGCAAGGTATAGAGACCATGACCTCGCAGGCAGCTATAAAGGTACTCGTGAATGCCATATCGAACCTGATTGGCTGCTCATTTATGAGATTCGCGGAGATGTGCTTGTTTTAATGTTATATCGGCTGGGTTCCCATTCTGAGTTGTTTAAGAAATAAGTGCAAATACAAAAGGGTAGCCACAGATTGATTGGGTCCTGTTAGTTGGACAACAGGGGCATGAGCGGAATTTTCGGAATGGTACACGGAGATATAGCTCCGAATTTTATGCTTACAGACTTAATAGCCCTGTGCATCCTTATTCTTTATTCTTTGCTTTATACATCTCGCCCCAATGCTTTAAGGCATCGATGACCGGAGCCATTGTCTCTCCTAAAGGAGTAAGAGAGTACTCCACCTTCGGAGGAACCACGGGATAGACCTTCCGCTCAATCATTCCTCTTTCTTCGAGTTCTCTCAAGTTCTGAGTGAGCATCTTCTGGGAAACCGGAGCTAACGCCTTTTTCAGTTCACTGAATCTCTTGGTTCCTGTCAACAGTTCCCGATAGATGAGAACCTGCCATTTATCTTTGAGAAATAACAAGGCAGTTTCCACAGGACAAGCAGGTAATTTTTCTTTTTCTTGCATATTTTTATCCTCTTAAATTGCGATAGTTACGCAATAGTTTCTTTTTAGATACTATACCACTTTATAGTGCGTACTTAACGAAATAACACCATTATTTTAAACTATTGCCGCCCTCAGGAAAAGGGGACAGAAAAATAAAGGAGAAATCAAACTATGAAAATCGCTCTTATCGCTGCTAAGGGAAGAGTCGGTGCTGCTATCGTTAAGGAAGCCAAGAGCCGTGGATTAGATGTCACCGAGATCAATCAGGATGTCTATACCCTCCGTACTTCCGACTTGACGAAGTTCGATGTCGTTGTAGATGCTATCGGTGGTTGGACCGAGGCCAAGGCTCCGAACATTCCCAATGGTGCTAAGCATCTTGTCTCTGTCTTAGCTGGTTCCAAGACCCGTCTTCTTGTTGTCGGTGGTGCCGGATCCTTATTCGTCGATAAGGAACATAAGACTACCGTCGCTATGCTTCCTACTTTCCCGGAGTCCTTCAAGCTTGTCGCTTCGGTTCATCAGGAAACTTTGAACTATCTCCGCACCGTCAAAGATGTTGATTGGGTCTATCTTTCTCCGGCAGCGGACTTCCAGGCGGAAGGTGCCCGTACCGGTTCTTATCTGGAAGGTGGAGAAGATTACTTTGTCAATGCAAAGGGTGTCTCCGCTATCTCTTATGCCGACTATGCTATCGCTATGGTCGATGAGATCGTTTCGCCAAAGCACAATCAGGAACGTTTCGCGGTTATCGGTAAGTAAGCTGAATTGTTTAAAATAGGAAGGGGTCAAAGCCTCCTTCCTATTCTTATTAGTAGAGGAGGTGTACAACGATGTATGAAGATTATCTTATAGAAACACTCGAAAGAGTGAATAACGTCACTATGGTGGATTTACCTTTATCCAAGAAAGATAAAGTCCGTGCTTTGATGAATATCACCATGCCGGTTTCTTTAGACAATACATTCTACGAGAAACAAGATGCTTTCTTACAGGAAGAACTTAAGAAAAAGAAAATTTTCGATACTTCGTCTCTGAATTCCTCTTTATCGATTTACCGAGGGAATATCACAGCAGTCAAAGCCGATGCTATCGTCAATGCCGGTAACGAAGAGTTATTAGGTTGTTTTGTCCCGCTTCATGGCTGTGTCGATAATGCTATCCACTCGGCTGCCGGATTAGAAGTAAGAAGAGATTTGATGAAGATCATGAAGGAACAAGGAAAACCGGAACCGGTTGGGAAAGTGAAGGTGACGCTCGGTTACAATTTACCGGCTAAGTATATTTTCCATACGGTCGGCCCTCAGGTACACGGAAGACTGACCGAGAAAGATAGAGAAGACTTAACTTCCTGCTATCTTTCTTGCTTAGAAGAAGCAAAGAGAAGAAATCTCAAGACTTTGGTTTTCTCTTCTCTATCTACTGGCCTTTATGGTTTCCCAATCGAAGAAGCTTCGAAGATTGCTTATTCTACCTGTAAGAAATTCATCGAAGAAGAGGATCCTACTTTAAAAGTCGTGTTTGATGTCTTTTCCAAAAGGGATGAAGAAGTTTATGAAAGAACCTTTAACAACAATCGCTGAGAAAATCAAAGATGCCGATGCTCTCTTTATCGGAGCAGGAGCCGGATTATCGGCTGCTGCCGGTTTTGAATACGGAGGAGCTACTTTCCAGAAATACTTTTCTTATCTGACCGATAAATACGGTGTCAACGATATGTATTCCGCCGGCTTTGCTCCTTTTGAGAGCGAAGAGGAGTTCTGGGGATATTGGGCTCTTGCTATCTATCTCAACCGGTATAAAGACGGAGCAAAAACTTTATATAAAGAGATATTGAATCTTGTTAAAGATAAGGACTATTTTGTCCTGACTACCAATGTCGACCATCAATTCCAACTTTCTGGATTCGATAAAGAACGTCTTTTCTATACGCAGGGAGACTACGGTCTTTTCCAAAGCGAGGATCCTAGCGATCAGAAGACCTATGATAACGAAGAATGGGTAAGAAGTGTTCTTCCTCATATTGACCCTGTGACACATAAGATTCCGACTTCGATGTTACCGAGAACGGAAGACGGAAAGAAGATGGTGATGAATCTCCGCTGTGATGAAAGCTTTGTCGAAGATAAAGGCTGGCATCAAGCCTGCCGACGTTATTATTCTTTCTTAGATAAAGTTCGCGATAAGAAGGTTGTTTATCTGGAACTCGGTGTCGGTATGAATACCCCTGGTATCATCAAGTATCCTTTTTGGAAATACACATATCAGAATTTCCATGCCTTCTATATCTGTATCAATAAAGGGGAAGCTTATTGCCCGAAAGAAATTGAGAAGCGTTCTCTTTGTGTGGATGGGGATCTTAACGAGATTATTCCTAAACTTGTTGATTCAAGTAATAATTGAAGAGCAGACATTCGAATCAAAATCCTGCGTAATATCGGTATAAAGGTCAATTTGTTTGGGAAAGGTGGTGATTATGCTTACCCATTCCATTGCCTTGGAAGAAATTTAGAAAAAAGACAATCTCATTACAACAATACAAGTTATATGTCCGGTTTTTCCAAAAAAAGCAAATTAAAACCTATTTGGAAGTTTTATTATAGGTTTTAAAAAAGTGACTAATATTGACACGTAAATAAGCTAAAACTTGAAATTACGATAGTAAACTCAGTTTAAAACTTTGAAGGAATGTCTCTTCGTGGTTAGGCTGTGATTTGCCTAGCGAAAAAGCTGTCCGTTAACAGATTCTCAAACAAAGGAGATTCTTGACGGACAGCTTTCTTTTTACATCGGATTGCTGGTGGTTTCTTTCTTCTTAGAACCCCAGATACCTTCCGGACTTTCGGTGAGATGGACAAGCGCATTGAGGAGAGCTCCTCCACCGGTCAGGTAAATGACAAGCAGCAACCACATGGTCTTATTCAGATAGTGGAAATCGATACCGACGAACTGATCGCAGAGCGAGATGTATTTATCGGTTGTAGCTGGAATCGAACCGAAGACGAAGACCATGATACAGACAAAGAAGATGGTGATCATGTACATAATGGCTCGGTAACGATTCTGGGAGTTCGATAGCGGGAACATCGGTTTACAGCAGCTATACGCCATACCTAAGGCGATAGCGGTCATGGTAAGGGAGTTCAGTGTTCTAAAGGACATCTCATCATAGGCGGTCATAGTAGCGGCAGAACCACCCTGTAAATCAAGGAGATTACCGGAGACATAGCCGAGAACATAGTTCATACCGATTGCGAGGATCAGACAGAAGGCTGCTGGTATTGCTCTAGCGAAGGTGTTGCGTAAGAAGTGACCGGTGATCGGAGAATCGTTTTTCTGAACGGCTAAGAAAACAGAGACAAAACCGATGCAGATCATCTCGGTGACTAAGAGGTTGTTCGGATCAAACGGATACTTGATACCGTTACCCTTATTGAGATAGGTGAGTAAGACAATGATCGTAAAGACGATAGTGAAGATGGTCTTCATCAGGTAAAGAGCCGAAGATCGCTGGATGTTGTTGATAGCTCTTCTTCCCTGCTGAACAGCGAGCGGCATCGAAGCGAAGTTAGAATCGAGAAGAACTAAGTTCGCCGCATTTCTTGCAGCGCTCGAGCCGTTTGCCATAGCAACGGAGCAATCGGCATTCTTCATCGCGAGAATATCGTTGACACCATCTCCGGTCATACCGGCGGTCTTACCTTGCTTTTTCAGCTCTTTGACGATGATTGCTTTCTGTTCCGGAGAGACACGGCCGAAGACGGTATATTTGTTAACGATATCGGCAACTTCGGTTTCATTCAGACCTTCTAAGGAGATGCACTGCTCCGCATGCGGAACATGGCATTTCTTAGCGATTTCACTGGCCGTGAGAGGGTTGTCTCCGGAGATGATTTTGATTTCAACACCGTTATTGACAAACCAATCGATGGTAGCGGGAGCTTCTTCACGGATATGGTCTTCGAGAGTGAAGACCGCAACCGGAGCAATATTGCCGTTTATTTTTCCATCCTGGATGGAACCGGAAGCATGGCAGAGCATGACGACACGATAACCATTGGCTTCCTTCTGACTGATGTAATCCAGTAAGGTTTTATCTTTTTCTTTGTAGAGGTATTCCGGTGCTCCTAATAAGAAAGTACCGATAGTATTGAATTCCACAGCGGAATATTTCTTCGCACTGGAGAAAGGCAAGGTTTCAAGAACGGCGTAATCCTTACGGAGCGGATAACGCTGCGTGAGCGCTATGGAAGTCTGGTTGCTTTCGGGGAAGGCATTGAGATAAGAACCCATCAATTTCGGCATCTCGTACTGAGAGTCAATCATTAAGATCTCATCCACTTTCATCGTACCATCGGTGAGAGTACCGGTTTTATCGAGGCAAAGAACATTGACTCTCGCTAACATCTCGACGGAATAAAGGTCTTGGACCAAAGCGTTTTTCTTCGAGAGGGTGACAATGGAACTGGCAAGAGCGATAGAGGTGAGAAGATACATACCGGAAGGAATCATACCAACCATGGAGCCGGCGGTAGCTTTTACGGCATTGACCGCGACGTTCCAGGAGCTGACTGGAGACATAGCCGAAGCTGCCTGATTCCAGTAATACATCCACTGCGTCCAGAAGGTGAAACCACCGAGAGGAATAATGATGATGCCGATGACCTTAATGAGGCCATTGAGAGAGCGGACAATCTCCGATTTCGGTTTGGATAACTCTTTGGCTTTGGCCTGGATTCCGGAGACATAGCTGTATTCGCCGATGAGATCTGCGCGGACGGTCGTAGCACCGGAGACAACGAAGGAACCGGCGAAGATCTTATCGCCCGGATTCTTCGGTACAGGTCTGGATTCACCGGTCAACAAAGATTCGTTGACTTCGATTTTCCCTTCGAGAAGAATGGAATCGGCCGGAATCTGATCGCCGTTATGAAGATGATAGATATCATCGAGAACAAGTTCATCGGTAGAGATGACAACGTTCTTGCCATTGCGGACGGCTTCAACCTGAGAAGAGGTGACAAGGCGGAGTTTGTCGATAGTTCTCTTGGCGTTGATTTCCTGAACGATACCGATGATGGTATTGACGATAGCGATGACTAAGAAGGTGAGCTGCATATACTGCTGGAAGACAATCAAGACGATGGCGATTGCTAAAAGCAGCATGTTGAAGTAAGTGACGACGTTATCGTAGATGATTCGCCCAATGGATTTGGAGTTGTTGTTCTTGGAGGCGTTGGTCATCCCTTCTTCGACACGTTTTGCTACTTGTTCATCCGTTAAGCCCTGAGTAGCATCCGGAGTGAAACGCTCGATATCCACAGGAATCTGTCTTTGCAGAGTCGCTTTATCGGGATCGACCGGAGGGACTTCTTTCCGTTTCTTACCGAAAGCAAAAAAAGGCTGGGTATCTTCTTTTTTCGGTTTCTTTTTGTCTTTCTTTTTATCGGAATCGGAAGATTCTTCTACCGGCTTCTGTTCTTCTTCCTGGTTTGTTTCTTCTACGGGTTTTTCTTCCGGTTCTTTAACAGGGGGGACTTCTTCTTTCGTAATAGTCGCCTCTTCGGAAGGTTTTTCTTCTTCAGGCGTCCCTTCTTTTGGATCCGAAAGAGAAGTCTCTTTGCCTTCCGTTTTCTTTTCCGTGGCAGAGACTTCTTCAACCGGTTTCTTCTCTTCTACAACATCGGCTTTGACTTCTTCTTTGGCTATTTTCGGACTAGGTGTCTTTTTCACCCGTTCCTTTGTTTTTCTTTTTGTGCTGTTTGCTGTTTTCATGAGTCAATTAAGGTTTGGGTATATTGTAACAAATGCGCGGTTTCGAAACAGGGTAAAATCTACGAAGAAGCGAAAAAATGTAACAAAGAAAAAGGTTAGCTTTTGAAGGCTAACCGAGTTTCTTAATCAATCGTACGTTTCGGCTTATTCGGAACAATATGATGCTTGCGGCATCTGGCTTCGTAGGATTCCTTAGCTCCGACTAAGATGATCGGATCATCGTAGTTTGCCGGTTTCCCGTTGACTAAACGCTGGGTTCTGGTGGCAGCACAGCCACAGACCGTGCAGGCAGCGGAAAGCTTAGTGACGAATTCGGCTCTTGCTAAAAGCTCCGGCATGGGACCGAAAGGTTCGCCACGGAAGTCGGTATCCAGACCCGCTACGATGACACGCATACCACGGTCAGCAAATTCTTCACAGAGAGGGACGATCTCCGGACCGAAGAACTGAACTTCATCGATAGCGACTACCTGGGTATCGGGAGTGACTATTTTTTCGATATCCTGAACGGTTTTTACCGCATAAGCCTGATACTTTTCTCCATCGTGAGAAGCGATAGCGGTCTTATCGTAACGGTTATCGATCGCCGGTTTGAAGGCGATGATTTTCTGATGGGCGTAGCTCAGTGTTTTGACTCTGCGGATCAGCTCTTCGCTTTTACCTGCGAACATCGGGCCACAGATAACTTCTAACCAACCTTTCTGCAATTCTTGATACATAGATGATTTTCTTCCTTCTTAGAAACGAAGCCATTATAACACCCGATTCTCTTTCTTTTTGCAGAAGTAAACAACTTGAAGAAGAGAGGAAGAAAAAGTTATCTCTTTCTTTTCTTCAAGTCTAGGGAGAAATAGGAAATAATGGGGGTGAGAGAAAACCGTAGAAAGTTTACTTTTTTGAAGGAGGAAAAAATTTTTTAATGTGCTCTCTGCACAAGGAGAGAAACTCTTTATTTACAAGTCAGGGAAAACGTCTCTTCGTAACCTCTTTCGTAAAGTAGGAAACCTCTTACTCCCTTGAAAGCGAAGAAAAGAAATTGATATTATTAAGTGGTTGCAAAAGGGCAACCTTCTATAAGGAGGAACGTTCTATGAAAATGAAAGGTAACATCTTAGTTGTTAAAGACGACAAGCTTCTTCTGCTTGCCAACAACCGTTATTACATCGTCTATGGTCAGGGACATGTCGGAGAGGATATCGAATTCGATCCGGATCAGGCATTACAGATGCCTTCCTATCTCTTCGCTATCGCTGCCATGGAAGAAGAGAACCTCGATGATACTCTCGATTTCATCAAATCGAAGTGGTTCAAAGACGGCGAAAAGAAGTAATAATTTTATAGAGACTGGTCTTCGGATCAGTCTTTTTTTCGCTTCGCTAGTTCCTTAGAGAACCTGTTATAATGCTACTTAACAAAAGGGAGCATTCTAACATGCGTTTTCGAATAAGCGAACATCCTTCCGTTTTATTGTTTCTTGTCTCTTTGGTGATTCTCGGAGTCTCCATTTTTATCTGTTATTTATATAAATGGGTCATCTATGCCGATGTCGCGATTGCACTGGCAGGGTTGGCTGTGATTGTTTTAGGTTACTCGATGGTGAAAGATATTCTTCTTTTTGAAAAGAAGAAACGGGAAGTCGAAGGAAAGAAGGAAAAAGACGATGACCGAAAATGAAATCGAAAAAGAACTTCTCTCTTTCCCTGTTTCCTGGGAGACCTTCCTCGAAGAAGAAAAAGATCAGAGTTACTTCTCTACTCTGATGCAGAAAGTTTCCAATGCCTATGCTACGGAAACCGTCTATCCCCCTCTTAAGAACGTCTATGAAGCTTTCCGTTATGTCTCTCCGTATCAAGTAAAAGCGGTCATCATCGGACAGGATCCTTATTTCAATCCGGGACTTGCCGATGGACTCTGTTTTTCGGTACCTCAGGGTGCAGAACTTCCCCCTTCTCTTCTCAATATTTATAAGGAATTACAGAGCGAATACGGATATCCGATTCCAAAACACAATGGGGATTTGACTCCTTGGGCAAAACAGGGTGTCTTGCTTCTTAACGCCTCTTTGACTGTAAGAAAAGGCGAAGCCAATTCCCATGCTCTCTTCGGTTGGCAGACCTTTACGGATCATGTAATCGAATACATCGATTCTCTCTCTCAACCGATTGTTTATCTCCTTTGGGGAAACTTTGCAAAAAGAAAAGGCGAGAAGATCCGTGATCCTCAGGCCTGTATCCTCAAAACTTCCCATCCTTCTCCTTTAGGAGCAAACAAAGGATTCTTAGGATCCGATTGTTTCCGAAAGGCTAACGCCTATCTCAAAGAGAAAGGCTTAAGCGAAATCGATTGGCAGATCAAAGATATCTGATTTCAGGCTGACTCTTTCTTCTCTTCGTCGTCTCTTCCCTTATATAGAAAAGCAGAAACTTCTTTTATGCTCTTACTTTTTCGTCAGGCTTATACCAAAAGGTAAGCGTTATCTTTGTTTTTCTTATTCTTCTTAAACCCGATAAATTCGGCGTTGTTAGCGCTTGCTTTTAAAAAGTGGAAATCAAAAAAGAGAATCGGTATAATAAAGAGCAGTCTATTGTGTGTGAAAGCTATTCAAAGGAGCACTTATCTCATGACCGAAGAAGAAATCCAGCAGAAGATTCAGGAAGTTGCCGACAAGAATGCACAGAATTTCCCGTTCAAGCGCACTTCCCGTATTCAGGTTGTCTACGAAGAAAAAGGTGATGACAAGGATACCTATTATTGCCTCTCCGACGATATGCCGTCTCTTGTCTATCGTATTTTCGAACTCGATAAAGCCAGCGGTGAAATCAAAGAAAACACTGATATTCAGCATGCGGTCGAACTCACCCGTCATTACAACACGGAGGTCAAGCCGAGCTTAGGCTTAGAAAAAGCTCCGCTGATCACCGGTGAGACTCCGGAATACACCATCGTCCTTGAGAACCATCTTCCGGATAATGGTGTCGAAATCAAACTGAAGTCCTCGGTCGGACGTGATATCACCATGATCGAAATCTATCGTTATTTCGATTATGTGACGAAGATCTTCTTCGTCTCCTGCGTCGCGGTCTCTTTCGGTGGCCAGTATCTTTTCTCGGTCACTCCGGATAGCCAGCATCTCCGTCTTATCATCGGTAACGATGAGACTATCCGTACCCGTGTCAATATGATGAGCGAGCTTCTTCAGGCCCGTCTTCTTCCTTCCTATCGTACGATCAAGGATGGAACGAACTTACTGGATCCTTCCAAGGGTGCCAAAGCCAACATCACTCTCAACGCCCAGGATGGCACTAAGACCGATTTCGAATCCCAGATGGTTTACGATGATCCGGAAACCCAGACCCGTTTCGCTTTCTTCGCTAAGAAGGGCGATCCGAAGCAGGGCATCATCTTAGTTCAGGATGTCTTCACCAATGAACTCAAGCTTTCACAGGCTTGGACACAGGAACAGAAAGATGCCTGCGAACGTATCCGCACCATGATGAGAGAAAATCCGGAGAAGTTCAACGAACATGCCACCTCCTTCTTCGCCGATGATCTCGATTTCCGTTATAACGCCTTCAAGAAGGGCTTATTAAAGGCTCCGAATGCCCCGACTTCGGCTCCGGCGGAAGCGTCGAAAGAAGAAGCAAAAGCTCCTGCCGAAGAAGCGAAGAAAGCCGAATAATTCTATCGTTTTTAAGCGAAAGACAAAGAAAGAAGGCGAAAGTCTTCTTTCTTTTCTTTGAAAATCTTATAATCACAACCGCTAGGAGGATGCGTTATGGCTAGAAGTGATTCAGGCTTTCTTGTCTTAGATAACGGCAAAGGGTTAAGAGGCGTCTTCTCCACTTTAGGTGCTGGCGTAAGATATCTTACCTTAGACGATATTCCTTTGCTTCTGACTCCGGATAAAGACGAAGATTATCTCTCCTCTCCGCAGTTCTTCGGCAAGACCTTAGGTCGGTTTGCCGGAAGACATGTCGCCAAAGGCACTCTCAACGGAAAACCTTATTCTCTCGATGAAGAGAATCCGGGTTCCAATGTCTGCCTTCATGGTGGCTTTCTGAAATCTTTCTCTTATCAACCTTTTGAAGCAACCTATCAGGAAGATAAGGATTCGATTTCCTTAGTCTTCACAAGACTTTCTCCGGATGGGGAATGCGGATTCCCCGGTAACCTTACTTTAAAAGTCATCTACAAGATGTCGAGAGATCTCAATGTGTTCTCTCTCCGTTATGAAGCGACCAGTGATGAGGATACTTTCGTCAATATCACCAACCATATGTACTGGAACATCACAAATCAGGAAGATGTCAATCCGTATTGGCTTACAGTCAAGGCGAGCAAGGTCGGTATCTTCGCTCCACATTCCTTATTGATCGGTGGTACCGCAATGGTTCCGGATGCTCTTGATTTTCGCGAAGGAGCATCTCTCAAAGTGAAACTCGATGAGATTGAAAGAGACCTTCCTGCGGTAGGAACTTTAGACCATTGCTTCCTTTTTGATAAGAAGACGTTAGCGGAACCTCAGGTGGTTCTCGATACCCCGAAAGTTAAGATTTCCTGCTTCACCGATTTTGAAGCAGCAAATATCTATGTCGATTCCACTCTTGTTCCGATGGCCTTCAAGAACAATCCTCATCTCACCACGATGAAGAGAAGAGGTATTGCGATTGAACCGGAGAACTTCCCAATCTCCTCTTCTATATTATTGAAGAAAGGCGAGACGTATTCGCATCTGATTACGTATCAGTTCCAGAAAAAGTGATTCTAATAAAGGGAGAATATTCATTATGACATTAGAAGAAAACTTAGCTCATCTTCCCGATCTCTCTAGCTGTCCTGCTGTTGCCTTAGAGACGACTGTCTTAACCCATGGTATGCCTTATCCGCAGAACGTCGAATGCGCTCTTGCCTGTGAGGATGCTATCCGCAAAAACGGTGGCGAGCCTTATACCATCGGTATCATCAACGGTGAAATCAAGATCGGTCTTACCAAAGCCGAAATCGAAGATTTAGGTAAGAACATGAATGCGATGAAGGTCTCCCGCAGAGATCTTCCTTATTGCATCGCCAAAGGTCTCAATGGTTCGACTACTGTTGCCGCTACCATGATCTTAGCCAAGAAAGCTCATATCCGTGTCTTCTCTACCGGCGGTATCGGCGGTGTCCATCGCGGTTTCAATGAAACCATGGATGTCTCCAGCGACCTCAACGAGTTTGCCAAGACCGATGTCAATGTCATCTGCGCCGGTCCGAAGGCAATTCTCGATATCCCTCGTACCCTCGAGTATCTGGAAACGCAGGGTATCGCGGTTATCGGCTATAAGACGAAGAAAGCTCCGCTCTTCTATACCTCTACTTCGAAATACGATTTGGAACAGTGGGCGGATTCTCCACTTGAATTAGCCAAGATTCTCCATAACAACAAGGTCTTAGGTCTCAATCAGGGTTCTTTGATTCTCAATCCGGTTCCCTCGAAGTATTCGCTTGATGCGGATTGGGTCGAAGAAAGAATCGAAGAAGCCATTAAGATGATGGAGAAAGATAACATCCATGGTAAGGATGTCACTCCGTATCTTTTATCGAAGCTTGTCGGTCTTACGGGTGGTAAATCCTTAGAGACCAATATGGCTCTTATTGAGAACAACGCTGCTTTAGGCGGTGCGTTAGCCAAAGAGCTTTTAGGCTTAGAGAAGTAGTTTTTCTTCTTATAAAACGTATAGCAGGGACCCCATGAAAACAGGTTCCTGCTTTTTCATTTTCGGTGGAAAAACAAGTCATCCGAAAACAGAGAAAAGTGGATTTTTATAAGATTCGCTTAAGCTTTTTTAACAATTTTAACATTGCTAAAAGTACGTTTTTGAGCCTGTAAAGCGCTTACTTTGCGGCTTTACCAATGGTTTTGATTTTTCTTTATTCCACCTCGGAATTCTCTCTATTAAATTGAAAGCCAAGGAGGATACCCTTATGAAAAAATCAACATCAATCCTTTTACTGCTCTTTACTTGCTGTGGTCTTGTTGCCTGTGAAAACGACAAAACATCTTCGCCGGCCGTAACTTCCAGTTCGCCCGCGCCATCTGTTTCTTCGTCCACCTCATCCTCGTCTTCGAAGCCTTCCTCGACTCCGGTTTCTTCTATTCCGGTCTCTTCCGTTGAAGAAGAATCGACTTCCAGCAGTGAAACTTCTTCCTCTTTCGACTACAACTCTTCGCGATGGTCGAAGGATACGATCGACTTGATGCTTCTCCATCTCGATGGCAACGTCATTCCGGATCTCGGAGTGAATGCTTCCGAAATGTCGGAATGGGCTTATGCCTACGCTTCTTATGGCATGATAGACGGTGATTATGGTTACATCAATATCGAAACCGATATGGATTATTCTTCTGATAATCTCACCAGTTTCGAAACCATCTATACCGCTGCCGGTTGGACCAAGGTCTCTTCGACCGTTTATACGAAAGGCAATTTAAGAGTCGAATTTATCAACGATGACTCTATCCTTTATGTCCATGCCTCTATCACCGAAACCTATGATTCCTCTAAGGCTACTGCCGGTTGGGATACCTATGTTGTCGATGAACTGAACGCGAACCTCGATAACCAGGCTAACCTCATTCCTTACTTCTACATGGGTACTTCCCATAACGTTTCGGTTCCTTATTATTATTCCTATGAACACACCGTTTATCTCTTAGGCGGCCCTTGGGATGATGATGCTTTAACCCAGGCTGCCAATGCTTTTACGCAGGCGAATGGTTGGGGAAACCAGGCGACTGCGGATTCGAAGTTCACCGCTAGCCGTACGGCGACCAACGGATCCGAACTTTCGGTCACGGTCAGCAAAGGCGCTAACGGCGCTGTTCAGCTTGCCATCAAGTACATCCCCGGCTATGACAAGGATGCCTATACCGATTGGGATGCCAATACCAAACAGACCTTCATCGATAACTTCGATGGTCATACCATTCCGTTCTTCTATATTGGTACCGATGCACCGTCAATTTCCGGGCCTTATACGAGCTCCTATTATGGATACACGTATGCTTACCTCTCCGGCTCCTATTTCCATGATGAGATGCTCACCGATTCGAAAGCGGTCTTTGACGCTTTGGATGGTTGGACTGTCGAAGAAGGAACGAACAATTACGGAAATACCATCACGGTAACTCATGCCGAAGATGATGGCTGCTCCTTCACCGTTATTGTCGGAAAAGACTATAACGACAATGCCAGAGCTGAAATCCGCTATGTCCCGAAGGTTGAGATTCCTTCTGGTGTTATCGGTTATGAAGATGCTACCAAGACCGCTATCAACACTTATCTTGGCGGTAACAAGGTTCCGTACTTCTATCTGAACCTTGCTTCTTCCGGTACTCCGGTTGCGGAAGCGACTTCCTATGATAAGGAAACCCGTACTCTCACCGTTTATGGTGGTGCATGGAACGTCAACATCATCAACAACGCTATCAAGAACAAGGAATTGGATGGCTGGACCACCAAGACGAACAATAGTGATGGTTTAACCGCAACTAAGACCTACGATAACGGCGACACAATCGACCTTACGGTTGGCAAGGTCAATGACTATTCTTCTTCTTATGATGACGATGCCTATGTTTCCTTCACCTTCAAGTCCGGTTGGCATGCGGATACCAATACCGCCACTGCTTGGGATAGCAGTGTCAAGAGCGTATTCACCAATGGTCTCAAGACCGATGCCATTCCGTATCTTTATCTTGGTTCTACTTATGTCGATTCCGCTTTTGATGCCAGCTCTTCGACCGCAACCATTTATGGTAACGGCTGGAATGCTACGGCTCTGAAGACTGCTTTCGATACAGCTTTCAAGAATACGACTACG
>Ga0256406_1002872_pt1 | contig 23021 bp, 19 predicted proteins | sample RumenRJG_03DNA_FD_185986 | JGI IMG/M metagenome (GOLD analysis project Ga0256406, IMG submission 185986) | Bovine rumen microbial communities from Lethbridge, Alberta, Canada - RJG_03 | ecosystem: Host-associated > Mammals > Digestive system > Stomach > Rumen | place: Canada: Alberta | collected... | reverse complement strand
CCTGCCTCAACAATTCGGCACCGGTAAAGGCAATGGTCGTGTGGCCCGATGGAAAAGAGTGGTGCCCTGAATTGCCAGGCCGCTCTTCCTTGACTACCGCCTTGAGTCCATATCCCATTGCAGCCATTAGCATGTGGGCTGTTGCAAACGCTGCCAAACGCTCGTGCAATGCATGTTTGGCTTTTATTTGGGTTACGCTGAGTGCCAAATAGGCTGCCGAGGGTAAAAAGTGCATGTATCTGTCGATTTTAAGCTGACTTGAATTCTCTTCAAACCAGCCATTTACGGTCTTGTTAACTCCATGCTTGTAATCTAAGGCCAGGACCGAGCCAGTGGCGATGAGTGCAACAGGAGCAGCAAGATTTTTCAACTCAATGCGTGATTGTGTTGCCGCTTGTGTGGAATCGATGACGATGAGCGTGTCGCAATGAGTGTAACTCTCAATTTGCGCTTTCAATGCAACGTGAGATGTAATGATGCACAGTGTGAATGCAATGAAAAACTTGTAGGCTTGCATTTTCTGAAATTAAATTTTTGATTGACGACGCAAATTTAATGATAACACCGTTGCTATCCAAATGTGGGAAAGTGCTTGTGCAGCTCAAATCAATGTTGCAAGCTTGCTAATTATTTCAATCTACAATTGAATCATAATTGACATTATGTTAAATATAGACACGGAAGTTCTCCCCCTCGTTTTTGAAACAACAGTTTAAAATAGATTTGTATAATAAAGGAAGATAGTTAAAAGATGCTGATAATAAATGGATTACTCTGCATCAAGGCTATTTTACTCATGTAAGCATTTAAAAAAAAACGGCAAAAACTTAATTCTTTAATCAAAAATTTCTACATTTGCACCAAAAGAAAGAAAAATGAAGCGATTTAGTGCATATTATTATTACTATTACTTTTATTTCAATCGATAAAGGTGGAATGCTCATTTTTCTATTTTTTTAATAGACACATTTTGATTTTAAGATAACATCCCGCCAAGCGAAATTGACGGGATTTTTCATACAGGGAAATTCATTATAAAATTGATTCACAAAGTCGCCATACAAGGAGTTGCCGGATGCTTTCATGATGCTGCTGCTCGTGAATATTTCCAAAGACAAGATATTGAAACAATACCTTGTGACACGTTTCACGACATGTTTTCCCTGCTTCACGACCATGCCTCAATGCTTGGTATTGTGGCCATAGAAAACACAATTGCCGGGAGTCTGCTCCAGAACTATGACTTGTTGCGACAAAGCAATGAGATTATCACTGGTGAGCACAAAATGCACATTTCACACGCCATAGCTGCCCTGCCTGGGCAGAGGCTCGACGACATTGTCGAGGTTAATTCTCACCCCATGGCCCTGCTGCAGTGTGAGCAATACTTGCATCGCCACCCAAAGATGAAAGTGGTAGAAACCAATGACACTGCTGGGAGTGCCAAGATGATTGCCGAGGGCCGGCTCACGGGACATGCTGCCGTGTGTGGCACGTATGCAGCCCGGCTATATGGCTTGCAAGTGCTTGAAAGCGATATCCAGACCAACAAGCACAATTCAACACGTTTCTTGATTGTTGCCCATCCTGCGGCAGCAGGTTGCTTCATGCAAAGCAAAAAAGTAAACAAGGCATCGATTGTGTTCACACTTCCCCACACACAAGGAAGCTTGTCGGCTGTGCTCACGATATTTTCTTTCTACGGGATGAATCTCACCAAGATTCAATCCACGCCCATTATAGGGCGAGAATGGGAGTACCGCTTCTATATCGACTTAACTTTCAACGATTATAAGCGATACAAGCAGTCGATCGATGCAACTCGGCCACTCATCAATGATTTTAAAATTTTAGGAGAATATGCAGAATGCAATTTTCAATGATATAGTGCCAGCACATCGCGTGCAGCAAATAAAAGAGTATTACTTCTCGGTCAAGCTCAAAGAGATCGCCAGCCTCAATGCGCAGGGTGCTGGTATCATTTCTCTGGGAGTAGGCGGTCCCGACCGTCCACCCCACCCCGCTGTTGTCGACACCCTGTGTCGCGAGGCTCTCAAGCCCGAGGCACATGGGTATCAACCTTATGTGGGAATTCCGGCTTTGAGAGCGGCCTACGCCAAGTGGTACAAGAAACATTTCAATGTCGACTTGGACCCTGATAGCGAGATTCAGCCGCTCATAGGATCGAAAGAAGGCATATTGCACACTACCCTGGCATTTGTCAATCCTGGCGACGGCGTGCTTGTGCCCAATCCTGGCTACCCGACTTATACATCTGTCAGCAAGATAGCCGAAGCTGTCATCTACAACTACGACTTGACCGAGGACAACAACTGGGAGCCCGATTTTGAAGCACTCGAACGTTTGCCCCTCGAGCGTGTCAAGCTCATGTGGGTCAACTACCCGCACATGCCTACTGGTCACAAGGCATCAATATCGCTATTCGAGCGTTTGGTTGCATTTGGCAAGAAACACAACATTGTGATTGTCAACGACAATCCCTATAGTTTCATCCTACATCGGCAGCAATTGAGCATTCTATCGGTACCAGGAGCCAAAGACATAGCCATCGAGATGAACTCATTGAGCAAGTCGCACAACATGCCTGGCTGGCGCATGGGCATGGTGGCCAGTAACCCTGCCTTCATCAACTGGATTTTGAAAGTGAAATCCAATGTCGATTCAGGCCAGTATAAGCCTATGATGCTCGCAGCTGTCAAAGCACTTGAGTGCGACAGCTCCTGGTATGAAGAGTTAAATGCCGAGTATCGCAAGCGTCGCGTCATTGCCGAGCGCATCATGGATGCACTGGGCTGCCACTACGACAAGGAGCAGGCAGGCTTGTTTGTGTGGGGGAAAATCCCCGACCGCTATGCCGATGCCGGAGAGCTTGCCGACGATGTTTTATACCAGGCCCATGTGTTTGTAGTTCCAGGGTTTATATTTGGGAGCAACGGCAACCGATATATACGCCTTTCGCTGTGCGCCACCCAAGACAACTTGCGTGAAGCATTAAATCGTATCAACCAATACATAAAACAATAATACTACTATGACTGATAGACAACAACTTTTGCAAGATATAAAACCCTTGAGTTTTGACGGAGTGAATCCCGACAAGCCACTTGTCATTGCAGGTCCGTGCAGTGCCGAGAGCGAGAGCCAGGTGCTCGACACGGCCAAGTCGCTGGCAAAAAATGGCATCAAAATATTCCGCGCCGGCATATGGAAGCCTCGCACAAAACCAGGAGGCTTTGAAGGCGTGGGAATCAAGGGACTCTTGTGGCTACAAGAAGTGAAGAAAGAAACCGGCATGTTGACAGCTACCGAAGTGGCCAATCACGAACATGTGATTGCAGCGCTCGACTCGGGAGTCGACATCTTGTGGATAGGAGCCCGCACCAGTGCCAACCCCTTTGCCATGCAAGAAATCGCCGATGCACTGAAAGGACACAACGACGTGACTGTACTGGTGAAAAATCCTGTGAATCCCGACATTGAGTTGTGGATAGGCGCAATGCTGCGCATCTACAATGCCGGAGTGCGCCGCATCGGTGCAATTCACCGCGGTTTCAGCACCTATGGCAAGCACTTGTTCCGCAACGAGCCGCAATGGCACATTCCTATTGAGCTGCATCGTCGCATTCCCAACCTGCCCATCTTGTGCGACCCCTCTCACATGGGAGGCAAGCGTGAGCTCATAGGCCCCATCTCCCAGCAAGCTCTCGACATGGGCTTCAACGGTCTCATCATAGAATCACATTGCAATCCCGACTGTGCCTTGAGCGATGCCAAGCAACAAGTCACCCCCGACTCGCTCAATCTAATCATCAACACGCTTGTGTTGCGACAAACCAAGCAATCAACCGAAAACTTGGCGCTGCTGCGTCAGCACATCGACGAGTGCGACAATGAGCTGCTCGAGGTGTTGAGCAGGCGCATGGCTATAGCCCGCGAAATAGGGCAATACAAGAAGGAGCACAACATGCAGGTCGTGCAGGCACAGCGCTACAGCACAATGATGAGTCAGCGCCACAATCAGGCCGAAGAGCTGGGCATGAGTGGCGACTTCATTGAAACGGTGATGCAGGCTGTACACGAGGAGTCGGTAAGACAGCAGATAAGGGTTATAAATAGCAATGCACTGTAAAACAATAAGCTAACAACAAATATATAAACAAAAACTTGATATAGAATAACGATGAAGATTTTAATAATTGGCGCCGGGAAGATGGGCAACTTCTTTTGCGACGTGTTGAGTCGCGAGCACGAAGTGGCAATCTACGACATCGAGGCCGAACGCCTGCGGTTTACATTCAATGCCTTGAGATTTACAACCATGGACGAAATCAGGGAGTTTCAACCTGAGTTGATGATCAATGCAGCTACCGTGAAATACACTGTTTCGGCTTTCAACCAGGTACTCCCCTATCTGCCAGATAGCTGCATTATATCTGACATAGCTTCGGTCAAGAGCGGTCTTCCTGAGTTTTACGCTACCTGCGGTCACCCCTTTGTGAGCACACACCCCATGTTCGGCCCCACGTTTGCATCGCTCAACAACCTGAGCAACGAGAATGCAATAATCATAAGCGAAAGCGACCATCTTGGAAAGGTCTTTTTTAGAGACCTTTACAACCAGCTCCACTTGCACGTGTGTGAGTACACCTTTGAGCAACACGACGAGACGATTTCCTACTCATTGTCGATACCCTTTGCAAGCACACTGGTATTTGCCAGCATCATGAAGCATCAAGATGCACCAGGCACCACTTTCAAGCGGCACATGGACATCGCGCGAGGGCTGATGAGTGAAGACGACTACTTGCTCCAGGAAATCCTCTTCAACCCCAGAACAAGCCGGCAACTCGACAAAATCAAGTCACAGCTCGACCGGCTGCAGCGCATCATCGACCACAAAGACGAGCAAGCAATGAAGCAATACTTGAACGAGGTGAGGCAAAACCTGAAATAGCACTACTATAAAATTGGGCTGCCTCCCCACTGTGGTTGTGTTGTGGTGCGACACAGCGAGGGGTAATGGTCACTCATGGTGATAGGGCTCGTGGTTGAGAATGGTGAAGGCTCGATACAGCTGCTCGGTGAAGACAAGACGCACCATCTCGTGAGAAAGTGTCATCTTCGAGAGCGATATCTTGTCGTTGGCTCGAGAGTATACATCGGGAGAAAAACCATAGGGGCCGCCAACAACAAACACTAAGCGGCGCGTGCCGCCAAGCATGCGTTTTTGAATATAGGCAGCAAATTCCATAGAACGCATCTCCTTGCCATGCTCGTCGAGCAGCACCACGTAGTCGCTTTTATCGAGCGTCGCCAGTATGCTTTTGCCCTCGGCAACCTTTTGCTGGGCCTCGGTGAGGCTCTTGGTGTTTTTGGCATCTCCCACACACAAGATGTCGAACCCTATGTAGTGAGACAACCGCTTCACATACTCATCGATGCCTTGTTTTAAATATCCAGTCGCCGTGCGACCCACGACAGTAAGAGTAATTCTCATAGAGAGCGCATTTTTTCGATAGTAAAGCCTTCAAAATTGTCAATTACCAAGTTGGCTTTGTCTTGTAGCAACTCTTTAGGGTTGGTAGTGGAAAGCCCTATCACCTTGGCACCTGAGGCATGAGCAGCCTCAATCCCGTTGATTGAATCCTCAAAGATGTAGCAATTGGCAATATCCACCCCAAGCAATCGGGCTCCAAGCAGGAAACACTCGGGCGAAGGTTTGGGTTTAGTGACCATTTCGCCCACTACGACAGCTTCGAAATAGTTGTTGAAGCCAGGGTGCTGTGCATACACAGCCTCCATCTTGTGCTCGTCGCTGCTTGTGACCACAGCCATGGGCAGACCCGCATCGCGCAGCTTGTCGAGCCACGCAACGGCTCCAGGAAAGAACCTATATTGCATGTTGTTTTGAAACTGTGATAGCATGGCCTTGATGTCGTCGTGATGCGAGGGGTCAAAATAGGTGTTGAGTATTGTTGCCAAGTTGCTGCCCTTTATCACATCGGTGAAGTGGACAACATGAGTGGGAAATTGCTTGTCGATGGCAGCCCAAAACTCGCTATAGATACCCTCGGTATCGAGCAGTACACCATCGAGGTCAAAAAGTATTCCTGTATTTCTGTTTGCCATATTCGATGCCTGTACACACAGGCTTTATGTGTAGGATTGTTTTAAAACACAAAAGTAGTGATTAATGTCGGAAAAAAGCGGTAATTTTGCGCAAAAATAAAAATTGATGACTTATGATTGAGGAACTGCAAATTCGGGTCACGCCTCGCACAGCTTCATGTGAGGAGGCGATTGCCCACTACATAGCCAGCGAGCGCCACATGAGCATGAAAAGGATACAGGGCGTGCGCATCATCAAGCGGTCGATCGATGCACGGCAAAAAAATGTGATGGTCAACCTCAAGGTGCGAGCCTACATAGATGAGCCATTGAGGACCGATTTTCTTGTTCCTCCCGTTGAGTACAGCCCTGTCGACGGCAGCAAGCAAGCCATTGTTGTGGGCGCCGGCCCAGGAGGACTGTTTGCGGCTCTACGCTTGATCGAGCTTGGCATCAAGCCCATTGTGCTCGAGCGAGGCAAGAATGTGCTGGAGCGTCGAGTCGATGTGGCTCGCATCTCGCGGCAAGGCATCGTCGACCCCAACAGCAACTATTGCTTCGGCGAGGGAGGTGCCGGTGCCTTCAGCGACGGAAAACTATACACGCGCAGTAAGAAACGGGGCTCGGTTAACCGCATCTTAGGCATATTTTTCCAGCATGGAGCCAGCGAAAACATACTCATCGATGCCCACCCGCACATCGGGAGCGACAAGCTGCCCCACATTATCGAGAACATGCGCAATACCATCCTGGCCAATGGTGGCGAAGTGCATTTTCAAGAGCGTGTGGTGAGGCTGCTCATCGCGCACGATACTGTGACAGGTGTTGAAACAGCCAGTGGTGAGCAGTATACAGGGCCTGTGATACTGGCAACAGGGCACTCGGCACGCGACGTGTACCAGATGCTTGCCGACGAGGGCTTTACTCTCGAGGCCAAAGGTGTAGCAATGGGTGTTCGCCTCGAGCACCCCCAGCACCTTATCGACGAGATTCAGTACCACAGTAAAAATGGACGCGGCGATTACCTGCCTGCTGCCGAATATAGCTTTGTCACTCAAGTCGAGGGTCGAGGTGTATATTCTTTCTGCATGTGTCCCGGTGGCATTGTCGTGCCAGCTGCCAGCGCCCCTAATCAGCTTGTTGTCAATGGCATGTCACCAAGCAACCGTGGCACATTTTGGGCCAACTCAGGCATGGTTGTGGAGATGCACCCCGAGGATTTGCCGCAGCAATACCACAAATACAAGGAGTTGGCAATGATGCACTTCCAGGAAGACTTGGAGCTGCGTTGCTACCAAGAGGCCGGGTGCAGCCAGGTGGCTGGAGCACAACGCGTGAAGGACTTTGTCGAGGGCAAACCGTCGCGGCTCATCCCGCCCTCATCGTTTGCTGCCGGCTTGCAGCCCTCGCGCCTCGACCAGTGGTTGCCGCCTTTCATCTCCAGCCGTTTGAGAAAAGGCTTCGCCATCTTTGGCCGTGCAGCCAAAGGTTTCTTGACCAACGAGGCAATAGTGATTGGTGTTGAGACTCGCACATCGTCTCCAGTTAGGATTCCTCGCAACGGCGAGAGCTTGATGCACATTGCAATCGGCGGGCTGTACCCCTGTGGTGAGGGTGCCGGCTACGCTGGTGGTATTGTGTCGAGCGCCATCGACGGCGAGCGTTGTGCCGAAAAATTGGCTGAGTACTTTGAGGCATGGCAGCAAAATTGCAAATAAAATCACTCTGCAGGGTTGTTTTACTCTAAATAAGGTAAATGCTTGCTCAAGTTGCTGCCTTTTTGTACCTTTGTGAAAATTTTGTAACATTATAGATAACTATCGGAATGGAAATAACTGCTCAGCAATTGGCTATCGTTGTACACGGCACTGTGGATGGCGATGGGTCGACTGTGATTTCTAATTATGCCAAAATCGAGGAGGCAGAACCTGGCTGCATCACCTTCTTGGCCAATCCAAAATACACTCACTATATCTACACCACCAAGGCTTCGGCAGTACTAGTGCGCAAGGATTTCAAGCCTGAGCATCCCATAAAAGCTACACTGATCAGGGTTGAAGATCCTTATGAGACGATTGCCGACCTGTTGAACTTTGTCAACAGCCAGCGTCCTCAGAAGAAAGGAATAGAACAACCCTGCTACATAAGTGAGGGGGTTGCAGTACCTGATGATGCCTATGTGGGTGCTTTTGCCTATATTGGGAAAGACGTGAAGCTGGGCAAAAATGTAAAGATTTACCCCAACGTGTATGTGGGCGACGATGTTGTGCTCGGCGATGATGTGATTCTTTACCCTGGTGTAAAAATTTATCATGGCTGCAAGATTGGCAACCGTTGCATTGTTCAGGGCGGTGCCACCATTGGCGGCGACGGCTTCGGTTTTGCCCCACGGCCCGATGGCACCTACGAGAAGATATCTCAAATAGGCATCGTCATTCTTGAAGACGATGTTGAAATAGGTGCCAACACGACAATCGATCGTGCTACAATGGGTGCCACAGTCGTGCACAAAGGCGTGAAGCTTGACAACCTCATCCAGGTTGCCCACAATGTCGAAATTGGCGAAAACACGGTGATGGCCGCCCAGGTGGGTATCGCCGGGTCTACCAAGATTGGGAAAAACAACATGATAGGTGGGCAAGTGGGTTTTGCCGGCCACATCACTGTGGGCGACCAGAATGGCATAGGTGCTCAGTCGGGCGTGCCCAACAATGTGGGCTCAAAGCAAAAGTTGCTCGGTGCACCCGCTATCAATGCGCGGGAATTTGCACGTCAGCAGTTTTATTTCAAGTATCTGCCTGAAATGTTCAACGATATCAAAGCTTTGAAGAAACAGATTGAGGAACTTAAAAAGTAAGCGTAATATACACATTTCATTATGAAACAACGTACACTCAAAGCCCCCTTCGTCGTTACAGGCAAGGGACTGCATACAGGACTGCACATCACTGCCACGTTTAAGCCTGCCCAAGTGAATACTGGCTATGTGTTTAAGCGCATCGACATGGATGGAGCTCCCACCGTGGAAGCTCTGGCCGAGAATGTGATTGAAACACAACGCGGCACTGTGATTGCCAACAAGGCTCACAAGGATGTGAGAGTGGGCACAATCGAGCATGCCATGGCCGCCCTCTATGCTTCGGGTATCGACAACTGCCTCATCGAGGTGGATGCCCCTGAGCTTCCCATTCTCGACGGCAGTGCTATAGTTTATTGCGAGAACATCGACAAGGTGGGTATTGTAGATCAGGAGGCCGACAAGGAATTTTATGTGGTCAAGCAACGCATCAAGGTGGTTGACCCCAAGAGTGGTTCATCGCTCATTGTGCTCCCCGACGATCAATTCTCGATCGATACCATGATTGAGTTCAACTCTCCTGTGCTGGCCAACCAATTTGCCGCACTCGACGACATTAGAAATTTCAAGAAAGAAATAGCAGCAAGCCGCACCTTTGTGTTTGTGCGTGAGGTGATGCCCCTGGTACAGATGAATCTCATCAAGGGCGGAGATTTGGACAATGCCATTGTCATCTATGACACTCCCATGAAGCAAGAAGACCTCGACAAGCTTGCCGACTTGATGCACGTAGAGCACAAGCATGTGAGCCACTTGGGATATCTCAACAACAAGCCGCTCGAGTATAATAATGAGCCTGCCCGGCACAAGCTGCTCGATGTGATTGGCGACCTGGCTTTGATAGGCCGTCCGCTGAAAGGTCGCATTGTAGCCACCAAGCCTGGCCACACAATCAACACCACGCTTGCCAAGAAGATACGTCAGGAGCTGCGTTACCAGAGCGTGCAGGCGCCCGTGTACGACCCCAACAAAGCCCCCTTGTACGACAACATGGCCGTGCGCAGAATGCTGCCGCACCGCTACCCCATGCAACTTGTCGACAAAATTGTAGACATGGGCAAAGACTATGTTGTGGGTATAAAGAATGTGACTGCCAACGAGCCTTTCTTCCAGGGACATTTTCCCGAAGAGCCCATCATGCCAGGTGTGCTACAAGTCGAGGCCATGGCGCAGACTGGCGGCATACTGGTGTTGTCGAAGGTTGAAGACCCCGAGGACTACTCCACCTATTTTATGAAAATCGACAACGTGAAATTCCGCCAAAAGGTTGTGCCAGGCGACACGCTTATTTTTCACTTGTCGCTCATGACCCCCATTCGTCGCGGCTGCGCTGTGATGAAGGGATATGCCTTTGTGGGTGAACATATCGTGTCGGAGGCTGAGTTTATGGCTCAAGTAATCAAGAACAAAAACGATAACAAAGAAGAAGACAAAAAATAAATTATGGAAAAATACCCCTTGACATCGATTGATCCGAGCGCAAAAATCGGTAAAAATGTCAAAATAGGTCCTTTTACAACCATCGATGCCAACGTCGAGATTGGCGACGGCACAATAATCGATAGCAATGTCACCATTCACTCGGGCGCACGCATTGGCAAGTTTTGTCACATTCATTCGGGCGCTGTGATATGCGACATTCCCCAGGATTTGAAATTTAAAGGCGAAGACACAATTGCTGTCATAGGTGACCATACCAACATTCGGGAGTTTGTCACTATCCATCGCGGAACAGCCTCTCAAGGCAAAACAGTGGTGGGCAGCTATTGCCTTATCATGGCCTACTGCCACATCGCACACGATTGCTTCATAGGCGACCATGTGATCATGTCCAATCAGGTTCAGCTGGCTGGCGAGGTTCACGTGGGCGACTGGGCTGTGCTGGGTGGCGGTGCCCTTGTGCATCAATTCACCCACATTGGTCCCCATGTGATGCTTCAAGGCGGATCGCTGGTTAACAAAGACCTCCCGCCCTATATCGTGGCAGGCCGCTATCCCCTCTCCTACGAGGGAGTGAATTCGGTGGGATTGAAACGTCGCGGTTTTACCGAGGATCAAGTGAACGAGATAAGCTCCATCTATCGCATTCTTTACATGTCGCGTCTCAACAATAGCGATGCAATTGCCAAGGTTGAGCAGGATATTACTGCAACTCCCGAGCGCGACATCATTGTCGACTTTGTGAAAGCTTCAAAGAGGGGCATTGTTAGAATTGGCATCTAAACCTCTCGACTCCTAAAACAAGACAATGTTGCATGAATACATGTGATAAAATGTCACACTCTACAGTGTGGCATTTTTTTTGTCATAATAACATCTGATTAGAAAACATTAAAACAATATATAATTTATTATGGCAAAAGGTTCAATTGGGGTAACTACAACCAACATTTTCCCCGTAATTAAACAATTCCTCTATAGCGATCATGAGATTTTCCTGCGAGAGTTGATATCCAATGCTGTCGATGCCATACAGAAATTGAAAACACTGGCCAACAACAATGCTTTCAATGGCAAGACCGATGGCCTCAAGGTTACAGTCAAAGTCGACAAGGACGCCAAGACGCTGACTGTGAGCGACAATGGTATAGGCATGACTGCCGATGAGATTGACAAGTATATCAACCAGATCGCCTTTTCGGGTGCCGAGGAATTCCTTAACAAGTACAAAGACAATGCTTCGGCTATCATTGGACATTTTGGTTTAGGCTTTTATTCGGCCTTCATGGTCTCTGACAAGGTGGAAATTCACACGTTGTCTTATAAAGATGGAGCCAAGGGTGTGTGCTGGACTTGCGATGGCTCTCCTGAATATGAAATGACCGATTGTGACAAGAAAGAGCGGGGCACCGACATCATCTTGCACATTACCGACGACGACAAAGAGTATCTTGAGCAATCGCGCATAAGCACGTTGCTGCACAAGTATTGTCGTTTCATGCCCGTTCCCATTGTGTTTGGCAAAAAGCAAGAGTGGAACAAAGAGCACAACAAGTGGGAGGATACCGACAATGACAACGTCATCAACGATGTCGAGCCCTTATGGACCAAGAAACCGGCCGACTTGAAAGACGACGACTATTTGAAATTTTATCACGCACTATATCCTGGTCAGGAAGACCCGCTGTTTTGGATACATCTCAATGTAGACTATCCCTTCACTTTGACAGGAATACTCTACTTCCCCAAGATCAAGACCAATCTCGACATACGCAAAGACCGCATTCAGCTATACTGCAACCAGGTCTTTGTCACCGATAGTGTAGAAGGCGTGGTTCCCGAGTTCATGATGCTCCTGCAAGGTGTGATCGACTCGCCCGACATTCCGCTTAATGTTTCGCGCAGTTACCTTCAGGCCGACCGCAACGTGAAGAAAATTTCAACCTACATCACCAAGAAAGTTGCCGAGCGCCTCGAAGAGATTTCAAGCAAAGATGCTGAAAACTTTGAGAAAAAATGGAGAGACATTAAAATCTTTATTGAGTATGGCATGCTGAGCGATGAGAAGTTCTGCGACCGCGCAATGAAGTTTGCCTTGCTTGAAAACATTAGTGGCAAGTACTACAAGCTCGATGACTACAAGAAACTTATCGAGGCTAACCAGACCGACAAAGACGGCAACCTCATTTACCTTTATGCTACCGACAAGGAGGGTCAATACTCCTTTATCAAGGCGGCTGCCGACAAGGGCTACGACGTGCTGATGATGGATGGAGAGCTCGACACTCCATTTATGAGCATGCTTGAACAGAAAAACGAGAAGTCGAGATTTGTGCGCATCGATGCCGATGTGCTCGACAATCTTGTCAAAAAAGAAGATGCCAAGCAACCTGAACTCACCGATGAGCAGAAAAATATCGCCTCTACTCTGTTTAAGTCGCAAATTCCTGCTCTCGATAAGTGTGAATTCTATGTGACCTATGCATCGCTTAACCCCAACGATCAGCCTGTCATCATCACGCAGAGCGAGTACATGCGCCGCATGAAGGAGATGGCCAAGTTCCAGCCTGGCATGAACTTCTATGGCGACATGCCCACAGCCTACAACTTGACATTGAACACCAATCACCCTGTGGTGAAAAAGGTCATCGATGATGCCGAGTCGGCATTGACCGGTGAGCTCAAGCCCATTGAGCAACAGTTGCACGACACAAGCAGCAAGATTAAGGCCATTAGAGATCTCAACAAAGACAACAAGGGTATCCCCGACGACAAGAAACCCGAACTTGAAAAAGAAGAAAAGACGGCAAGCGAGCTTCGCGACAAGCAACAAGCCATTATCACCAAGTACGCAAGCGGTCAAGACACTGTGAAGCAGCTCATCGACATTGCCTTGCTGGGCAACGGCCTGCTCAAGGGCGAGGCATTGAGCAAGTTCCTGAAACGGTCGGTCGACATGCTAAAATAAGACTTGAAACTTAACGTCTATCTATATTGAAAGCCAGCACCCTCTTGGGCACTGGCTTTTTTGTTGTCTTGCTACACATGTGGATGTGTCACGGCACTTTCTGTGTGGCAGGCTCAGAACTTACTGGAAATTATCACTAGAGCAGAGCTTCAATTTTCTCTTTGAGCTTATCCTTGGTTGCACTGCCCACATAGCGCTCCACAAGTTTCCCGTCTTTAAAGAACAAGATTGTAGGGATGTTTCTTATGCTATATTCTCCAGTCAAGTCGTCTCCACTGTCGACATCGTACTTGCCTATTAGAACTTTTCCCTCATATTCTTGGGCAAGTTCTTCAACTATAGGTGCTATTCTCTTGCAGGGCACGCACCACTCTGCCCAGAAATCGATAACCACAGGCTTGCCTGTGGCAATCTGCTCTTTGGCGTTTCCGTCGTTGAAAATGTAAGCCATATTTGTCAATTCATATTTTAAAGTTCAACATTGTTTATTGACTGCAAATATACATAAAATCAATCACTATAGCATAGCGTGATCGACTAGAAGTTTACCTCGTAATTAATTTCCATGTCATTGAGCGTATCGATCACATCCTTGTTGAGCGGCATTTTGAAACGCGACTTCAAGTCGACAACACGGTCGATGGCCTTGTCGTGTATTCTGAAGTAAACATCGCAACGGTTGGTTGTAGAATCGTTCATGCACGATTTGAGCTGCGACAGGCTTGACAGTTGATCGTCGTCAACAGCAATTCTTATTCGGTTCACCAATTTGCCCTTTACATCATCCATCAACTTTATCTCCTTGATATCAAAATTGATGCGATCGTTATATGGCGACTTATTATATACTCCTCTTACCATAATAGCCTCACTTGGGATACCGAACTTTCTGAAGTCGACAAAGTTGCGGCCAAACAGCATGAGTTCATATTTTCCCGAGTAGTCCTCAAGTGTGATTCGACCATACATCCTGCCATTGCGGGTGGGTTTCTCTACATAGTCGGTGACAATGCCGCCAAAGGTAATGTCTTCGTTCAACATCAACTTTTTGTCGTCCAACTCGTTGAGGCTCGTGTTACAGCCAAACTGAATTTCCATGTAGTACTTGTCGAGCGGGTGTGCCGAGAGATAAATGCCCACCATCTCCTTTTCCTTGTTGAGGCGTTCAATGTCGCTCCAAGGCTCAGCCTTAGGAATCTCGGGCGTTGCAATTTCTACAGCGTTGCTATCGCCGAAGAGGGAATTCTGGTTGAGCGACTTGTCGTTTTGATACTTCTGGCCATAGCGCACAAGTGTGTCGAGAAAAGCCACATCATTGGCATCGGTGGCAAAAAAGCTCTCTCGCGGTATCCCAAACGAGTCGAAGCCCCCGCTATAGGCAAGCGACTCAAAGGCCTTGCGGTTGACCGACGAGTAATCGGTGCGCTGTGCAAAGTCGAAGATATCCTTGTAGGGGCCATTCTGCTTGCGCTCCTTGATAATCGACTCGGCAGCTTTCACCCCCAGTCCCTTTATGGCAGCCAGGCCAAAGCGTATTTGCCCTTTCTGGTTCACGCCAAACTGTGCAAAGCTCTCGTTCACATCAGGTCCAAGCGTGGCCACTTTGCAGTTCTTGCACTCATCCATCAACTTGGTCACTTCCTTGATATCGCTACTGCGCCTGGTGAGCAGTGCGGCCATGTACTCGGCAGGATAGTGCGCCTTGAGGTAAGCCGTCTGGAATGCCACCCATGAGTAGCAAGCTGCATGCGACTTGTTGAATGCATAGGAGGCAAACTTTTTCCATTCTTCCCATATCTTGTTCAGGGTGTCGTGATCGTGGCCGCGCGCTTCACCTCCCTTGTAGAAAAGCACCTCGAGCTTGTTCATTTGCTCGATTTTTTTCTTGCCCATGGCCTTGCGCAGGGTGTCGCTCTGGCCACGGGTGAATCCGGCCAGCAAGCGGCTGAGCAACATCACCTGCTCTTGATACACAGTGATGCCATAGGTATCTTTCAGGTATTTCTCCATCTCTGGTATGGGGTAAGTAATGGGCTCTTTACCAAGCTTGCGGGCGATGAAGTGGGGTATGTTCTCGATAGGCCCCGGGCGATAGAGTGCATTCATTGCGATCAGGTCGCCGAACACCTCGGGATGAAGCTCGCGCAAGTACTTTTGCATGCCTGCCGACTCAAACTGGAATGTGCCCACCGTTCGGCCCTCTTGGAAAAGCTTGTAGGTGAGCGGGTCGTCGATGGGTATGTTGTCGAGATCAATCTCTTTGCCTGTTGTCTCTTTCACGTTTTTCACAGCCTCTTTTAGCTCCGACAAGGTGCTCAGTCCCAAGAAGTCCATCTTGATGAGGCCAGTAGATTCAATCACATGCCCGTCGTATTGCGTGACTGGCACTTTCACACCCTTGAAATCGGGGTCGTCGGCTGTAGATACCGGCACATGGTCGTCGATGCGGTCGCGGCATATGATGAAACCGCAAGCATGTATTCCCGTGCCTCGCACGGTGCCTTCAAGCTTCTTGGCATACTTGATGGTATTACGCAGGTGAGTGTCGGTGGAATTGGCAGCATCTTGCAACTCCTTGACACGCTCAATGGCATTGCTCAGGTTCATCTTTGCACCATCATTGAACTTGTCGGGAATAGCCTTGCACAGTGCATTCACTGTATCGAGAGGCACTTTTTCGACTCGGGCCACATCTTTTATCGAGTTCTTGGTAGCCATTGTCGAATAGGTAATGATATGGGCACAGTTTTCATGGCCATACTTGTCCATCACCCATTGCAGCACCCTGCCTCGGCCCTCGTCGTCAAAGTCGGTGTCGATATCTGGCAACGAGATGCGGTCGGGATTCAGGAAACGCTCAAACAGCAAGTCATATTTCAGCGGGTCGATTTTGGTGATCCCCAAGCAGTAGGCCACTACCGAGCCTGCGGCCGAGCCACGCCCGGGTCCCACCATCACACCCAGCTTGTCGCGGGCCGAGTTGATGAAGTCCTGCACAATGAGGAAGTAGCCAGGGAAACCCATCGTCTTCATCACGTGCAGCTCAAAGTTGATGCGATCTTTCACATCATCGGGCACTGGGTCGCCGTATTGTTTTTTTGCTCCCTCATAGGCAAGGTACGACAAATAGTCGGCCTCAAATTTTATGCGGTATATCTTGTCATAGCCTCCCAAGTGGTCGATGCGTTTCTGTGCATCTTGGGGCGACATGAGATTTTCGCCGTTTTCATCGGAACAGAATTCCTTGTACAAGTCCTCTTCGCTGAACTTCTTGCGCCACTCTTCTTCTTTTCCAAATGACTCTGGAATGGGGAAAAAAGGCATGATAGGGTCGTGTTCGATATTGTAGAACTCTATTTTGTCGACGATTTCCTGGGTGTTGGCCAGTGCCTCGGGCACATCGGCAAACACTTCGTTCATCTCTTCCTGCGTCTTGAACCACTCTTGCTTGGAGTAGAGCATGCGTTTGGGGTCGTCGAGGTCTTTGCCTGTAGCAAGGCACAAGAGGTGGTCGTGGGCCTCGGCGTCATCCTCGTTGATAAAGTGTGAGTCGTTGGTGCAAATGAGCTTGATCCCCAGCTCTTTCGACATCTCAATGAGCACTTTGTTCACTTCTTGCTGCCTTGGATAGGTCTCATGATTGGCCTTGGCTACTGTGGCCTTGTGACGCTGCAACTCCAGATAGTAGTCGTCGCCAAACACATCCTTAAACCACCTTGCTGCTTCCTTGGCTTTCTCGATTTGCCCATTCATGATGTATTGCGGTATTTCACCGCCCAGGCAAGCCGAGCTGCATATTATGCCCTCGTGGTATTTCTTGAGTTCGTCGTGATCGGTGCGTGGGTGTGAATAAAATCCATCGGTCCAGGCTTTAGACACAATTTTGAGTAAATTGTGATAGCCTTTCTCATTCTTTGCCAGCAAGATGAGATGGCGACCTGTATCACGGCGGTCTACGTGATCATTTAAAGTTTTTTCGGCAACATATACCTCACAGCCAAATATAGGAATGAAAAGTGAACGCCGGGCCTCGTCGAGTTGCTGCTTTATGCTCTCAATCTGTCCCTGGTCGGGCGTATCCACATTTTGGGCCTCTTTCAGCTGCTGCTTCAGCCCCTTAATCTTTCCCTTAGCCTCCCCATTCACTTTGTTGGTGTAGTCGAAGAACTCCTTGATGCCAAACATGTTTCCATGGTCGGTCAGGGCCATGCCCCGCATGCCGTTGGCACGTGCCTTGTCGACAAGTCCTTTTATCGAGGCCTGACCGTCAAGTATCGAGTAATAGGAGTGCACATGAAGGTGTACAAATGGAATCATATCGTAATTGTCTCCTTAAAAAATCAAGATTTTATATTCTTTGGTAAAGTTAATGCTAAAAGTCTTCTTGTTCAAATATTCACGCCGCAAGTTATCAACAAGTGTGGCGTCACTCTTGTAGATGCCAATTACATTGAGGGTTATGGGCAGTGCACCACTACCCTGTCTTGTTGTTTTGAGCTATAAGAGGTTGATGCGCCCGAAAAATTCAGGGCAATGGAAGTTGGGCTTTTCCATGTGAATAGGCGCCCAAGATAGGTAATGCGGATGTGCCGTCTTGTCGGCGCACTTGTAAAAATTGCCCATGATATAGGGGGTGTCGGGTCCAATGCCGATGAGGGCAAACGGTATGGCTACAGCCAGGCGCCACGTGTGCAAACCACCGCGCTCGGCAAATGGCTCATAGCCAACCGAGGAATATCGCTCTATCGACTCGATCTGCTCATCATTAAGGCGTACGGGACATGGCCGGGTCTCGCGATGGCTGGCGTTGACAGCACCTATACAATTGAACTCAAAGTTCCAGTATTCTTTGCTTCCAGGCACCTGCATGAAAAATTCCACACAGCTGTCCTGCGACACCGCGCTCAGGTTGGCCGTGTGGGTTGCCCGCAAGTCTTGCCCTGTCGTGGTAAATGCAACGTAGATGTGTTTTGCTCCATAAGCGATAGCAAATGCGCATATGGGCTGATAGGAGGCAACAGCTGGCCAGTCGACACAGCCCACCATGTGCTTCTCGCAATGCAGTTCCATATATTCACAGGCCTTGTCAAGAGATAGACCTTCGAGTTCTTCAAGTCGGTGTGCATTCAGTTCCATAATCGTTTATCCTTGAGTTGCAATAAAACTTTGTATACCTGAAACAAGGCCGTAGAGCGAAAGTATCAAGATAATCGTGCCTATTATTATATTAATAATCCACATGCTCCTGATGTTGAAATGCTTTCTCACCTTGTTCACAAGGTAGGTGATCATCGTCCACCAGCACAGCGCACCTGTGAAGATGAGCACATAGCCAATGAAAATGGCTGGCCAAGGCAAGCCTGCTGGAAATCCAAAACGTGCAAAAAGCGGGAAAATGAGAAAAATGATCAAAGGATTTGAAAGCGTGAATGCAAACCCCGACACAAGGTCACGGTAGTGCGTCTCTTTCTTGTCAAGATTGGTCTCTTTTATGTTGGCGGCAGTATTTCGCTTTACAATGAGATAGATAGCATAAATGAGAAGTATCGCGCTGCCTATGACCTGGAGCAAATCCTTGTGTCCATCGATGAAATCGGTCACAATCGAGATGCCCAATCCCGACAGCAGGCAGTAGAACAAATCAGATAAGCTGGCCCCCACGCCCGTGTAAAGCCCCGACTCTCGGCCTTTGTTCAGGGTGCGTTGTATGCATAGGATCCCGATTGGCCCCATCGGTGCCGACAGAATGATTCCTGTCAAGAAACAACCCAGCAATGTCGTTAATATTGATACCATTATCATAACTGCAAACAGGCAGTGTGCAAAGTTAATAAAAATATCCAAAACTTTTACTCTTTTCAGAGCGCCCCCATACAGTAGAGCACAAAATTAATTGCTTGGAATTGCAAAATGTCGCAACAGGATTCATTTTCTCGACATCTCCCTTTTGTCTGTTCAAGTCGCGGCATCCTAAATGTTAAGTCGCTTTTTTTTCATTCCTTTTATAGGCTTGCAGCAGTTCCGGTTGCTGCCTCGGCTGCGCTGTCGCAATTGTCGGCCACCACACATAGGCCTTGCCGCCCTTCACGTAGCCCTTCACGCCCTCGCCCATGCTGTACTTTATTCCGCCACAGTCCCCTCCAGCCTCGCCCTGCACCTTGCGCAGGGCCTTCATCGTTTCCACCATCTCGCGGCTCTCCTCGCCCTCCCCTGCATGGCCTTCACTAAATTTTCATGCGTAAACAAAGTCGTAAAGGATATTGCCATTATTGTCATACTCGTAAGAATGCGCCTCCCGGATACTGTCGCTCGGAGTCGGCACGACCATTGCCGTGCGGTACTTGTTGTTCGAGCGTGTCATAAAACTCCTAAAGAAATATCGTGACAAAAGAAACGCCCCCTGTCACGCATGTGTGTAACTTGTCATATTCCAGTTACCTTGTCTCATAGAATTTATACATATTTAATTCATCAGGATCTCCTATATATATATAAATATAAGGTCGCCCATCACCGTAAAAGGGACTATTTTCTAGACCACTAGAAATATAGACATCGAACATAAAATCTCCAGTATATATAAATATTTTATTATCGCCCTTATATTCCCATGTGCAATTATACACTTCTTGAAAATCCAACTCATTTGCTAATTCCATAAATACATTTTTCCAATTTATGTTTTTTATGACACACGAATCTAATGAGGTAAAAGTAATCGTGGCTCCATCATCTGCACAGAATTCATTCCCAAGTAATTCTGTTTTACTTGTACACCGACTGCATCCAGCTATGAACAGGGAGAGGATGTAGATTGCAATAATATTATATAGAGGCTTTTGTGTCATGGATATGTCATTTTAATGCGTTCGGTCAATCTAAATGTTTGCGTAGTCTTGGAACCCATACCAGACTGAAAACTTTCATTTATCCAACGCCCTATTGAAGATTTCCACCAATTTGTATAACCGATAACTGGTGGTCTCGTTCCAGATTCCTCCGTTTTGCTGTAACAGTCTCCCCCGTTTTTTTCATTTAGGAGGTTTATTTTACTCAAGAATCTTATATGTAGCTATAACAGTACATACGTCGAATGAGAATAGAAAGAACAGAAAAACGAGCTGGATTTGTAACCCATAAAAGGACAACAATAATAATATTAATAATAACAATGAAAGCGAAGCAATAGAATAAATGACAAGACCAATCTTACATATTATTTCAGTCCTAAATATCATAGATAAGATACTTATTGCGCATATGAAAAATGAAAAAATCTTTGGAAGAATGCCAAGGCCTAATGAAAAATAACATATAACACCTTGCGCAAACCAAATACACGATATAATGCTATTTTTTATGTCTTTTGATTTCATGCCCATTGGTATTATTTATCTTAATTGTTTGATAAGCTTCAGAAGGAAAATACGGAAACGTATAAGTGTGTAGTGGTTTCATATATATGTTCCATGAAACAACATTATGAGCCTTTGTGTCAAATCATTAGAATAACGAAACCGCCATTTTATTCTTTCAATCTAATCAAATGACGAATAATGTAAATCAAAAATAACAATATATATGCATAGCATAATTGAGCATTGTCACTGTATTGCCATTTAATACCATAAACATTTCTAGCTATTACTCTACCATTACTTGAAATTATATCATAAATTTCAAACCTACTATCTCCCACATATTTATAAATTAATGATTTTACAAGAATCGCCATTACTATTAGTAAACATATTTCAATCAGGATTTCTGTGTTTTGATTAATTCTAGTATTAATTTTACAAATAAATAGAACTGAAATAAATAAAGCATTGATAGGAGCAAAGTATGATAGTGTAATTATTATATGCCATGCTGAGGCTATTGAATTGCCACCAAACATAATGCCAAGTAAACCTATAATCAAAGCGGTGATTAGGTAGGCTTTTATTATTAATAATACATTCTTCCCAATCATCTTCTTAAATGTATGTTATATAAGCTATTGCGCAATCTAAATTCTCGTGCTTCCTTTGCTTGCTGAACCGCTTTTATTTGTTCTGATTTTGTCCATGGTTTTATATTTCCAAATCCCCATTTTATTCCAGGAATTTCTTTTTCAATTAATAAGATGTCAGACATTGTTAAACCAGCTTTATATAACAAGGTTGAAGAGCTGGAATTACAATTGCCTGTCGTAGAACCATTTGCGTTTAAGGTATATGATATTCCATCTACAGAGCCAAAACTATTACCAGAGCGGATTACAGCCTCATCAAACTCGGAAATTGACATATTGTCTGGCGGTGTTATTGAAATCCTTTTTTTAACAACCTCTGGCACATTACCTTCTACAACTTGTTTGTCTTGCAAATATTTTTTTTGAACCAATTTGTCTCCAAATAAAGAACTAGTAACGCCGTCTTCTTTTGGACCATATGAAAATATGATTTTCTGGCCATTCTCTTTTTCAACTGAGATAAAAGTATGCGTAGCCCATGATAACACATCAGGAGCACCTGGAAGTGTAGTTGCATACAAAAAAGTTGAGTCTCCTAATAGATCTATATGATTTGTTGGATTATTAAGGCAATAGGTATAACTTGAAACATGTGGATATTTCTCCTGCAGGGGGTCGCAGCCGTACCAAATACTCAATCTCGGGTTCATATACCGTGCGCCGTAGTAGTAGAGCCCTGTCTCCTCGTCCAGCTCCTTGCCGTTGAAGCGGTAAATTGTTTGGAAATCGGAGGTATAGCGCTGTTTCTCCAAGAATACTTCGCCGTATGGCAGGTACTCTATTTGCTGCGTGACGCAAGCACTGTCGTTGGTGATGAATGCACTGCTTCCGAGGTGGTCTTTGTGGTAGTAGTAGACCATATCTCTCTGCGAATTGAATGGGGCTTGCTCGACCTGCTCATTTTCAACCGATGGGGCATGGTGCGCGTTGTTCCAATAGTTGGGATCATCAAATGGATAATAGTTATCGACGTCACTGTTAATGCCTTTATAGACCAAACCAAACGCCGTATATGCAGAGTCTATTTGCGCATTCATTAGGTCTCGCTTGTTAGCATAATCAACACGAATACCCACGTTATAACCGGCAACATTTCCTTGTGCGGGAAAACTTGTACTTAATTGTGATGCGATACGCTCGCTGCCGAGGTAGATGTGTTTGGTGTAGCGGCCATCGTTACTGTAGGAATTGAACGCATTGGGATAGATGCTATAACTGTCGGTGAGCGTAAAGCCATCGTTAAAGGCAGAGTCATCGTAAACCATCATGCCATTCTTTTGTATCTGAATAATAACACATATTGTAATCCGCGGAAGAATTAATATATGAAATCAAATATACTGAATCAGAAATGATTTGATAATAAACTTCATTGGTCCCAAATTCATTGATAAACCCGGCTTCCTCTAATGTGGATGGAAGATGACCATTGATTAATCTATATCTATCAATATCATCTATTGCCTTATTACACTGATTCTTCATATGCTGATTTCGACATGATGAACCAGTTAATATAAACAAAAGAACGAATACACCACAAATGGCATTAATTATCCCATCCTTCGAATATTTTACGCCAAACTCATCTGTCCATGCGTCCTTCTTAT
>Ga0256406_1002871_pt1 | contig 23025 bp, 20 predicted proteins | sample RumenRJG_03DNA_FD_185986 | JGI IMG/M metagenome (GOLD analysis project Ga0256406, IMG submission 185986) | Bovine rumen microbial communities from Lethbridge, Alberta, Canada - RJG_03 | ecosystem: Host-associated > Mammals > Digestive system > Stomach > Rumen | place: Canada: Alberta | collected... | reverse complement strand
AGCTCGGAATGGACGTTGCACCGGGAAAACTAGGACCGCCAGCAGCCAAAAGCCGGATCGCGGTCCTAGTTTCAGAGCTCGGAATGGATGTTGCACCGGGAAAACTAGGACCGCCAGCAACCAAAAGCCGGGTCGCGGTCCTAGTTTTCGAGCCCGGAAGGGATGCTGCACCGGGAAAACTAGGACCGCCAGTACCCAAAAGCCGGGTCGTGGTCCTAGTTTCGGCGCCCAGAAGGGTAGAAGCAACAGGAAAACTAGGACCACTCGAGCTCAGAATCCGGGTTGCTCTCCGACCGCCCCTCCATCGCCTACAAAAAACGAAAAAAGAGCTGTACCGCCCATGGCTTTCGCCACCTCGATACAGCCCTTATTCTTATTCGGAATCGTTCTGTCGTGCAACGCGCTCCTTAAAGGGTTTCCGTGCAAACAGGAGCGGGATGAGTGCGATCAAAATGCAGATACCTCCTGCCAGGAAGATATTGCCGTTGGGAATGTATTCCATGCGTCCGCTCTCCAGGTCTCGGAACATCTCGCCACTGGTCTTCAGGACGCCCTGGCTCAGGAGGGCGCCGCCGATCATGGGGATGAGGACGAAGAACAGGATCCAGATGCCCTCAAACTGCCCGCGGCTGTCTTTCGGGAACAGCTGCTTGGCCCAGACGCGGGCCATCTGCAGAAATGCCACGTAGCCAATGCCGAGGACGAATATGCTGACGAGCAGATACCAGTTCCAGATGGTGTCCGTGGAGACCGAGGACGGCTTCAGCGGGACGATCATGAGCAGGCCGGCCGCGCAGGCGAGGATGCTGAAGATACCCACCTCAAAATGCCGGTTGCGGTTGATGAGTGCCGCCACGGGGATGCTCACGAGCATGGCCACAATGAGCGGAATGGCTTGGATGAGGCCCATCTGCGATGGACTGAATCCCATGTAATAGATGAGATAATTTCCCATATAGGCGTAGCAGCCGTTCCAGCCAATGGCGAAGAACATCATGGAGAACAGGAGCGCCACGAGCTCATGCTGTTTGAAGAACTCCTTGAAGTTAAAGACACTGGCGAACTGATGCCAGAATGAGCCGCGTACCGATGGCTCTATGTCGTCCCGCTTGTCCATGGTGAACAGGGTCATGATACCGAACAGGATGACCATGCCGCCGATAACAATGAACAGTCGCATATAGTTGTCATGGCTGCCCACCAGATAGCCGCCGATGACGGTTCCGAGCAGTGTGCCCATGACGGGTTGGGTCGCCAATGCTGCGCCAACTTGTCCCCGGTTCCCGTCGTGCATGATGTCGTTGGTCCAGGCGTTGAAACAGGAGTCGTTGGCCATGGAGCCGAAGAAGCTCATGATGGTGTCCGCCAGAACAACGCTGACGGCGGCCAGCCCGAACAGGTCCTTGGGGATGAACTCTGTGAGGCCGAACGCAATGGTGAAGATGCCCCACAGGATGTAACCGATGCCGATGAATTTTCTGCGGTTGCCTGTGCGGTCCGACCAGGTTCCAAAGAAGAATGTGGAGAACGTGGTGGCGGCCGCGCTGCAGATGAGCATGCCGGTTATAATGGACGGATCTTTGCCGATCTTGGCGTACACGAATGTGTTGAACCACTGGTTTTCCAGGTTCCAGCAGAACTGTCCCGCCAGGCCCAGGCACCAGAGCAGGATCCACATCCGCGCACCGTCCGTCCGCTTACTTTCTTTCATGTTTCCTCCTTTCCGCAGACGATTCCGTCTTTCCAATTTTATTATAGACATTTTGTGTTAAACTGGAAAGGAACATCCATGCAGGAGGAACCATGTTATGAAGAAAATTACAGGCGCACTGCTCGCCCTTATTCTTGCCCTGACGCTCTGCACGCCGGCGCTGGCCGCCACACTGCCGTATCAGGGCGTCCGTATCAGCAACGCCAGTGGGGATGAGACATTCTCAGACTGGGGCGGTCAGGCCGGGGACCAGACCGGAGCCGAGTGGCGTGTCATTCCCTGGTATGATCGGCCGTGGAGTGTTGTGCTCCGGCATCCGGATCCGAGGGTGCGGGAACTCATGGCACAGCTCACGGAAGAAGCTGCCTATAACGAGAATATCGGCTACAACTACATGAAGCGCACGACGTTCTGGGAACAGCTGAAGAAAGTGGGTTACCGCCCACAGAACATCAAAGTTCCCTGTGACGCCGACTGCTCGGCCGGAGTCGCTGGCTGCGCCAAGGCCATTGGCTACCTGATTGGCGACAAGAAGCTGCAGGCGCTCGACCCGGACCTCCACACCCGGGACCAGACCGAGAAGATGGAGGCCGCCGGCTTCCAGGTCATCAAGGACCCTGCGGTGGTGAATCACACGGAAAAATTAAAGAGGGGCGATGTACTTCTTCTCCCCTGGCACCACACCGCCACGGTCCTGGACGACGGGGACCGCTTTGCCCCCACCATTGATGTCAAACCAATCCTCGAGGGCCGCGTCTACTTTGACACCGTCAAAGTCCGTACCGGTCCGGGAGACAACTATCCGAATCTCGCCGCATGGCCCCGCGTGCAGCGTGGGACCTATGTGGACGTAATGGAGATCGTCCCTGGAGAGGGAGACCATTACTGGTACAAGTGCCGAATCGCCGGCAACGCCATAGGATATTTGCCCATGGCGAAGGTGCGGGATGCCTACAGCAATGACCACCCGAAACTGGATTACTGAGGAGGGAAACCCATGAAACTTGCGGTAACCGAGGAACAGGCTGTAGACCGCTTCCGCGAAATGCTGAAGATAAAGACCGTATGGCCCCGGGATGGAGAGCCGGACTATGATGAATTCCGTAATTTTGTCCCGACGCTGCGGAAGCAGTACCCGAAGGCCATGGAGGTTCTCTCCTATACGCCCATAAACGAGTATGGCATCCTGCTGAAGTGGGACGGCAAAAAGCCAGAAGAGAAGCCCGTCATCCTCATGGGGCACTATGACGTGGTGGCTGTGGATGGACAGGACTGGACCTATCCGCCGTTTGAGGCCGAAATCCACGACGACTGCATTTATTCCCGCGGCACGACAGACAACAAGTGCCTTATCTGCGCCTTTCTGGAGGCGGTGGAGGCTCTGCTCGCTGACGGATTTTCCCCGGAGCGGGACATCTACTATTGGGCCACCAACAACGAGGAGACCGGCGGGGACTCCACACCGGCGGCGGTCAAGTGGTTCCAGGACCACAATATTGATATGTGGTTTGTGCTCGATGAGGGCGGCGCCATCGTCGATGAACCTGCTTTGGGCATTAAGCACAACATAGCCACAGTGGGCGTGTCCGAGCGCGGTAACTGCGACGCAGTGGTCGTGAGCCACGGTGAGGCCGGTCATGCGAGCACACCGTCGAAGAACGACGCAACGGTGAAGCTGATAAAGGCCGTGAATCGCGTATTGAAACATCCATTCAAGCCCCGCTTCCTGAAGGAGCCGCAGATTATGCTCCAGACTATCGTGTCCTACGGCCCGAAGTACATGCAGCTTGTCTTTAACAACCTGTGGCTGTTTGGCCCGCTGATCAAGCAGGTCCTGGCCGCGGGCAAGGAGACCAACTCCATGGTCCGTACGACCATGGGACTCACGAAGCTGCAGGGGAGCAACGCCATCAACATCATCCCGGACACGGCGACGGCCAGCTTCAGCTGCCGCGTTCTCCCGGGCGATTCAGTGGATGGTGTCCTCGAACACATGCGCAAATCCATCGGCAAGAAGTTAGGCGAGACGGTTGAGGTCAAACTGGAATATGGCTTTGAGCCCTCGCCCATCTCGGACTACCACTCCGACGCATGGCAGCTCATTGAGAAGACTATCAAGGACGTGTACCCGGACACCGGTGTCACACCGTACATCATGAGCGGATGCTCTGACTGCAAGCACTTCGCCAAGGTTACGAAGAATGCGTATCGCTTCTACGGGTTCCTGCTGCCGGGCGACTGCCGTTCCCGCATGCACGGGGCGGACGAGTATATTCCCATCAAGTCGTATTTGGATGGCGTGCAGTTTTATATCCATTTGATGGAGTCGATACACTAAAAGATAATAGAAATAGAGAGACCCTCCGCAAATTGTTTTGCGGAGGTTTTTTTAAGTGGGCTTATTTCATGAGAATTCTTTTGTAGAGGCCGATGCTCTATATGGCATTGTACATTTCGAGACGCAGATGGGGAAATGTGTAATATAATGTTACACATGGGAAGAATCTGTCCGAGCGGGAGAGGGTGCGACTGTGCCGGAACGTACAAAAAACATGATATTACAGGCTTTTAATGACCTGGCAAAGCATCGGGAATTTGAAAATATCACGGTGGCTGATATCTGCCGGGAGGCACAGATAACCCGCTCCACATTCTACCGATACTTTCAGGACAAGTATGAAGTCATGACCTATAATTTTGAGCGCTTGTTCCTCCAGCTTGTCCATGACCCGGATATTCATTCTTTTGAGGAGTACTTTGTAAGAATCTATACCCTCGCCAGAGAAGAACTCGCCCCGGTTTGGAAAACTCTTGAGGTCAACGGGCCGAACACAATAAAAGACTATGTTTACACTATTAGCTGTGGAATTATGGATCTCAATGAAGGTAAGGATTTCGGAATTCTGACAAAGGAAGAGACCTTTCAAGTGGATCTCGTTGCCACCGGCCTCGCCAATGTCCTGCAGAAATGGGTCACCGGGGAGTACGATATGACAGTAGAGGAAATTGCTCACGCCACAGTAGCCATGTACCCGGAAAATTTCAAAAAGCATTTTATCCGGGAGGACTGGGTGGAGAGTAACTAGTATATACAATGGAATTATAAGAGAAAGGCACTCAAGTTATACCAAATGCCTTAATAATGAAAAAAGGGTGGTAAAATGCCACCCTATTATCTTGAAATAATATTACAATTTCAAATAATATGTATTATATATTTCCGTCATAGACTCGGCACTGAATCGCAGAGGCTAGAAATTAAACTAAAAAGAGTCGAAAAATACCAATTTTCTGCCACTAATATGGCGAAGGTGGGTATGAGTGGAAAATAATACCCATAGGGGGTATTCCCCCATTCCGACTAGACAGATCAAAGGGACCGTATACTATTTAGTGTACGGCCCTTATTTTTCTGTTGCAAAACCCAAAACGCCGTACTATAATGTAGAAAAACAAGTAATCCTACTTAAAATATAGGAAATGGAGAAAAACCATTATGAAACTTACGGTAGCAGGAACATCGAAAGAGTATCCGAACGGTCTTACCATAGCTCAGCTCATTGAGGCAGAGAAAGTCGAGACGCCGGACTACGTCAGCGTGTCCGTCAATGACGAATTTGCAAAGAATGCGGAGTTCGCCACGACGGAGCTCCACGACGGCGACAACGTGGAATTCCTCTATTTCATGGGAGGTGGCTGCTGATATGGGCCTTACCAATGAACAGATAGAGCGCTATTCGCGCCACATCATATTAAAAGAGGTCGGCGTCAAGGGCCAGAAAAAGATCCTGGACGGCAAGGTGCTCATTATTGGAGCGGGCGGCTTGGGATCCCCGGCGGCTCTGTATCTTGCTGCGGCCGGCGTTGGCACCATCGGCATTATTGATGCCGACAATGTGGACCTTTCCAACCTGCAGCGGCAGGTAGTCCACACGACGGCCGACATTGGAAAGCCCAAGGTTGACTCGGCCGCAGAGACTATGCGGGCCATCAATCCGGACGTCAACGTCGTCACCTACCACGACTATCTCATGGCGGACAATGTCATGGATATCATCAAGGACTACGACTTTATTCTCGACGGCACCGACAACTTCCCTGCGAAGTTCCTCATCAACGACGCCTGCGTTCTTGGGAAGAAGCCGTTCTGTCACGCCGGCATCCTCCGCTTCAAGGGGCAGCTCATGACCTATGTTCCCGGAGAGGGCCCGTGTTATCGCTGCGTATTCAAGGACCCGCCGCCAAAGGATGCGGTCCCGACGTGTAAGCAGGCCGGTGTCATCGGCGCCATGGGCGGCGTCATTGGAAGTCTGCAGGCCATGGAGGCTGTGAAATTCCTGACCGGTTCCGGCGAACTTCTCACCGGCCATCTTCTGACCTACGATGCCTTGACCAACAACTTCCGCAAGATCAAACTTCCGGACCACGTCCCGGACTGTAAGGTCTGTGGTGACCACCCGACCATCACAAAACCCATCGACTATGAGCAGGCGGTCTGCTCGCTGAAAGAGCAGAAGAAATAATGATCACACTGCCAAAGTCAGAGTATGAAAAAATTTTGGGGGAGGCCCAGCTCCGCGCGCCGGACGAAGCGTGCGGGCTCATCGGCGGAAGAGTGTTAGATGACGGCAAAGAGGTCGTCAAGGCCTACATTCTGACAAACATCGACCACTCGCCGGAGCACTTCTCCCTGGACCCGAAGGAGCAGCTGCAGGCTGTGAAGGACATGCGTGCGCAGGGGCTTGTGCCCCTCGGCAACTGGCATTCTCATCCGGCCACTCCATCGCGCCCATCCGAAGAGGATAAACGGCTGGCCTACGACAGCAAGGCCAGCTATCTGATCCTGTCCCTGCAGGACAGCAGCACACCGGTGCTCCACTCGTTCCACATCGAGGGGACCGACAGCACCCGGGAGGAGCTGCGAATCATTTAGAAAGGAAAGAACCATGAAGACGATCACACCGGAAGAATTTGACAAGCTGGACTTCAGCAATTACACCCTGCTGGACCTGAGGGAGCCGGATGAACTCATTGTCAGCGGCATCCCCGGGGCCATCAATATCCCGTTCGGCGAGGTGGCATCCCGCCTGGACGAGGTCCCGACAGACAAACCGGTGGTAGTCTATTGTCGCGTCGGCGACTGGAGCGAGCAGGTCGGTGAAATCCTTGAGGATAGGGACTATGAGGTTTTGAACCTGGAGGGCGGATACAAGGCCTATCGCAAATATAAAGAGGGCGGCTCGACGGAGGCACCCGCCGCTGAATCGCCCAAGAAAAAGGAACCCATTTATCTGGACGCCAAGGGACTCAAGTGCCCCGGCCCCATCGTCAAGGTGGCCGACACCCTGCGTACCCTCGACCCGGGCGATTCCGTCTACGTCGAAGCCACCGAAGACGCCTTTGCCTCCGACATCGCCGTCTGGGCAGACCGCACCGGCAATAAACTGCTGGACCTGAAGGTCGAACCGGACGTCATTAAGGCCACCGTCCAGAAGGGCGATGCACCGGCTGCTACGTCGGGCACCATTGCACCGCGAGAACACGAAAAGACACTTGTCGTCTTCAGCGGCGATCTGGACAAGGTCATTGCCTCCCTCATCATTGCCAACGGCGCTGCCGCTATGGGCCAGCCGGTCACAGTGTTCTTCACATTCTGGGGCCTCAACGTCCTGCGCCGCCCCGAAAAAGTCCACGTGAAAAAGGACATCATCGGCAAGATGTTTGGCGCCATGATGCCCCGCGGCACGACGAAGATGGGCCTCTCCCGCATGAACATGGGCGGCCTCGGCGCCAAGATGATCCGCTGGGTCATGAAGAAGAACGGCATTGAATCTGCAGAGCAGCTGCTCCAGGACGCCGTGGACCACGGCGTGCGTCTCGTCGCGTGCCAAATGTCCATGGACATCATGGGCATTAAGAAAGAAGAGCTCATCGACGGCGTGGAGCTGGGCGGTGTCGCCACCATGCTGGGCTCTGCTGAGAAGTCGGATCTGACATATTTTATCTGATATATATTTTCCTTACCATGGGAAGGGGCCGTGCCGGGAGGTGCGGTCCCTTCCTTTTGTGTGCGGGCAGCGGAAACTAGGACCACAGGAGCTGAAAAGCGGGGGTGTGGTCCTAGTTTTGGAGCTCCGGAGGGCTGCTGCGCTGGGAAAACTAGGACCACCAGAGCTGAAAAGCGGGGGTGTGGTCCTAGTTTCTGAACTCCGGAGGGCCGTTGCGCTGGGAAAACTAGGACCACAGGAGCTGAAAAGCGGGGTTGTGGTCCTAGTTTTGGAGCTTCAGAGGCCCATTGCCCTGAGAAAACTAGGACCACTGGGGCTGAAAAGCGGGGGCGTGGTCCTAGTTTTGGAGCTTCAGAGGCCCATTGCCACGAGAAAACTAGGACCACCAGGGCTGAAAAGCGGGGGCGTGGTCCTAGTTTTCGAGCACGCGGGAAGTGGAAGGAAGAAGAAACTAGGACCGGAAAGGTGTGAGTGAGTGTTCCGATCCTAGCCGGCACTATTGCTTATACCTTTTCTTATTTTTTCGGCGATTTAGTCTGACAATTCCGACCACTTTCGGTTGATTTTCCGCCGGAAGTTAGACCAAACGGCCCGTGAATCCTGATTCAGTCTAAAAAACAAACCGAATAAGGTTGAAATTTCAGACCAAATAAGAAAAATCAGGTCGGATGGTCTAAGGGAGGGCTGAATCGCCCCAGAAAAGGGGGCAAATCGTCAGACCAAATTGGATTTTTTCGAAGGAATGGTCTAAGAGCCTACCCAATACAATTCACAGCGCCCAGCCCTGCGTATGATAAAAGAAAAGGACACGCCACAGGGCGTGTCCCAATTAAGGTTGCTATATTATTGTTTGCCACTGTTGGCCTGCTCCTTCAGGACGGAGCCGCAATCCAGTGTCACATTGAGGCAAGACTTCAAGAGGTCCACGCACTCGTCGGGCGGAGGACAGTTCTTGTCCTTGATCCAGTTCTCGAGGGCGCTGATGAAGGCGTTGGTGAAGAAGTCCGCCTGGAAGTCGATGTTCTTGTCGTCTCCCAGAATGCCCTGGATGTCGTCGTGGATGAGGGGATGGAGGAGACTTCGGAAATGATCCGCGAACGAGTTCTGACCGTTGAATTCCAGCACTTTGCTGTAAAATTCACGGTTGTCATAGAAGTATTGAACGGTGTCATGGACACTGTCCCAAGCGTTGGTATAATCTGTCTCCACGTATTTTTTTACAAATTCCGTGTCGAAGATCCAGTTGACGAGGTCGTATTTGTCCCGGAAGTGGTAGTAGAAACTGGTCCGGTTCATTTCGCAGCGGTCACAGATCTTTCCGACAGTGATTTTGCTGTAGGGCAGTTCCCCCGCAAGCTCCTTCAGAGCGGCGGCGAAGGCCCGTTTTGTAATCATAGAATCTGCCATAATATTCCTCCACAGAGTTCAGTTTAGCAGAAAATTCACAGAGGTTCAACAATAAAGAAAAATTGTCAGAAACGATTGACAGGGTGTAAATACGATCTATAATTTAGGTATGAACATATGAGCAATTATTCATACGAATAAATTCACACCAATAAGGGGGGACCATCTTGAAACTGGAAGGGGAAAACAAATCAAAGCTGATCCGCATTATCATTTCTGCGGTTCTGTTTGTGGTTCTTGTCGTCATTCAGCATACGGTCGACGTCAATCACTGGCTTATGCTGGGTCTCTATGTGGTTCCATATCTTATCTCCGGCTATGACATTTTGCTGGAGGCCGGCGAGAAAATTATCCACGGTGAGCTGCTGGACGAGGACTTCCTTATGGCGGTGGCCTCCATTGGTGCCTTCGCCATCGGCGAGTTCCCGGAGGCTGTGGCAGTCATGCTGCTCTACCAAGTTGGTGAGCTGTTTGAGGATGTCGCCGAGGATCGAAGCCGGGACAATATCAGCGAGCTCATGGATATTCGCCCGGACACAGTAAATGTGGAGAAGGACGGAAAGCTGGTGTCGGTTGACCCGGCAACGCTCCCCGTTGGAAGTATCATTGTTGTCCAGCCCGGCGAAAAGGTGCCGCTGGACGGCGTTGTTGTCGAGGGCAGTTCGAGCCTCAACACCAGTGCGCTGACCGGTGAGTCCCTCCCAAGGGATGTCTCCGAAGGGGACGACATTATATCCGGCTGCATCAACGGTGACGGTGTCCTAAGGATCCGCACGACAAAAGATTTCGGCGAATCCACTGCCAGCAAAATTCTTGAGCTTGTGGAGAATGCCAGCGAGCACAAGGCACCGGCGGAGAACTTCATCACGAAGTTTGCTCGAATCTATACCCCGGTGGTCGTTGCCGCCGCTGTGCTGGTAGCCATTCTTCCGCCCATCATCCGGCAGTTTGGCATGCACACCGCACCCATGTGGACGGACTGGATCTCCCGCGCGCTGACCTTCCTTGTCATCAGCTGCCCGTGCGCCATTGTCATCAGTGTCCCACTGAGTTTCTTTGGTGGAATTGGCGGCGCTTCGAGCCAAGGCATTCTCATCAAAGGTGCCAACTACATGGAGACGCTCTCTAAAATTCGAGAGGTGGTCTTCGACAAGACCGGTACCATTACGAAGGGCAACTTCGCCGTCACAGGTGTTCACCATTGCCCCATAGAGGACAAGAAACTGCTGGAACTGGCCGCGCATGCGGAGAGCTACTCGACGCACCCCATCAGCAAAAGCATCCAGGCCGCCTATGGCGAGGAGATAGACAACTCCCGCGTCAGCAACGTCCAGGAGATCAGTGGCAAGGGCGTTGTCGCGAAGGTGGACGACCAGTCAATCGCCGTGGGAAATATAAAACTCATGAACTACCTCGGTGTTGCGGGTGCGGAGGAGTGCAGCAGTATAGGCACCATTGTCCATGTTGCCATTGACGGCATATACGCCGGCCACATGGTCATTGCGGACGAGCTCAAGCCCCATGCGAAGGAGGCCATTGCCGAACTGAAAAAGATGGGCGTGAAGCGGACCTACATGCTGACCGGAGACGGGGCAAAGGTGGCCGACTCCATTGCGAAAGAGGCGGGCGTCGACGAGGTCCACGCAGAACTGCTTCCGGCTCAGAAAGTGGAAATTGTCGAGGACATCCTGAAAAGAAAGAACCCGGGCGATTCACTTGCTTTCATCGGCGACGGCGTCAACGACGCCCCAGTCCTCACCCGCTCGGACATCGGCATAGCCATGGGCGGCCTCGGGAGCGATGCCGCCATAGAAGCCGCCGACGTCGTCCTCATGGACGACGACCCCCTGAAAATTTCCAAGGCCATCCGCATTGCCCGCAAGTGTCTGACTATTGTGAAGAGCAATATCATCTTTGCACTGGCCGTCAAACTAGCGTGCCTCGTGCTCGGCGGCCTCGGCATTGCCAACATGTGGATCGCCATATTTGCCGACGTCGGCGTCATGATCCTCTGCGTGCTGAACGCGACGCGGTGCCTTCACACGAAGAATATTTAATATTTGCACATACACCATGTGTGCCACGCGCGGTTGGGCGAAACGCCTGCTGTGCGTGGCACTTCTTGCCGCCCAACTTGCGGGTGTGATACAATTAATTGATATGAACAACGAAATGAATAACATTGCGCCGTCCCCGAACCAGCAGATCCCCGACCAGCCGGAGCTCGAGGCCCTGGCGGACCTCTTCAAGGTCTTCGGGGACGCCACGCGTATCCACATCTTATTTATCCTCTCCGAGAGAGGGGAGGCCAACGTCACGGAACTCACGGAGTTCCTTGGCGTCACGCAGTCTGCCGTTTCGCATCAGCTGCAGCTCCTGAAACAGAATAAACTGGTCACCGCGCGGCGGGATGGCAAGTCCGTCATCTACTCGCTGGCCGACGAACATGTAAACTCCATCATTGCCACGGGAAGAGAACATATCGAGGAGGATCCGGTTTGAGCACTCTGAGTATTGTCATGATCGTCTTCTGGGCCATGGAGGCCATTGTGCTCTTCTGCCTCGTCCGCTCAGACCGCCGTGCCCGGGACAAACGCTCCTTGGGCTGGCACGCCGCATCTTCGGCAATCATCTTGGCCTTGTTCTGACCATCCTCTCCAGCCCCGCGTCCATGGCTCCGGCTATCCTGACCGTGGGCCTGTTTTTTACGGGCATTTACAACTTCTTCCGATACCAGTACCGCCTGGTGCCGCGGGAGAATGTGCGGGCGCGGCGCGTGGACCTGGCCCTGTTTGGCTGGGCCGGCCCCATTGGCCAGGTCCTCTACTTCGCCGCCTTTTTGGACGACAACGGACGCACCGGCGGCGGGCTGGACTGGTGGACGGCACTGCTACTGCTTGTGCCCGCCGCCGTCCTGTACCTTGTCCGGCGCCGCACGCAGACGCCGCGCCCCAAGTTCCGCAAGCCCTACGACTTCTTCGTCCCTCTGTTCGAGGTGGTCTACAGCTTCGCCTTCGCCATGAGCATGTCTTTCACCATCCTGCTCCTGACCATCCGCCCGCTGTTCGGCTGCTTCCTGCTGCTCGGCTGCGCCCTCTCGCTCTACGCCCTCATTGCCCGATACATGCGGCGCGCGGCATGTCCCGGCTTCCGCACCCGCGGCAGCTTCGAGCACAGCAACGTGGCCTGGTACCTGTCCCAAATGATACTGGCCACCGGCATTTTTGTGCTGAGTGGGAACGCATAATATTTACGAATTCGGATCGCGGCGGTGCCGCGGTCCTTTTTGCTTATTGGGGGCGGGGCTCGAACTTTCCCCCTATTTCTGGGGCGATGGAGCCTCTTTTTCAGACCGTTCCACCTTTAACATAGGCTCATTTAACTGCATTCTCTATGAAAGGAAGTAAAAGCAGTTAATCTCCTCACCCAACAGGGTCGAAATTAACTGCAAAGTTTCAAATAAAAGGGAAAAGCAGTTAATTGCTCTTACCTATCGGTGGAATAATTAACTGCACTCTTCATTAAAAAAGAGAAAAGCAGTTAATTCTCCCACCTAAAAGGACTGGAATTAACTGCAAAGTTCCAAATAATGGGGAAGAGCAGTTAATTACCTTCACCTTATCAAGCCACAAATAACTGCTTTTGCTGTAAAAAGAGGGAACAGCAGTTAAGTGCTCTTACCTGTCGGAGGCATAATTAACTGCACTCTTCATTAAAGAAGAGAAAAGCAGTTAATTCTCCCACCTAACAGAGCTGGAATTAACTGCAAAATTCCAAATAATGGGGAAGAGCAGTTAATTACCTTCACCTTATCAAGCCACAATTAACTGCTTTTGCTGTAAAAAGAGGGAACAGCAGTTAAGTGCTCTTACCTATCGGAGGCATAATAAACTGCACTCTTCATTAAAGAAGAGAAAAGCAGTTAATTCTCCCACCTAACAGGGCTGGAATTAACTGCAAATTTCCAAATAAAAGGGAAGAGCAGTTAATTACCTTCACCTTATCAAGCCACAATTAACTGCTTTTGCCGTAAAAAGAGGGAACAGCAGTTAAGTGCTCTTACCTGTCGGAGGCATAATTAACTGCACTCTTCATTAAAGAAGAGAAAAGCAGTTAATCCTCCCACCTAACAGGGCCGAAATTAACTGCAAAGTTCCAAATAATGGGGAGGAGCAGTTACTTCCTTTCACCTGACCTTGTATTCTGTGTCAGCGGAGCCTCTTTACCACCGCTTACCCCAAAAATGGCAAAAGGGTGGTAAAATGCCACCCTATCCTATCAAAATAATATTACAATATACAATAATATGTATTATATGTTCCTTTCTCAGACTCGACACTGCTCTGCTGAGGTCAGAAATTAAACCGAAAAGAGTCTAAAATTACCCACGCCCTGCCAGAAATTGCGAGGAATGTAGGTAAGATCGGAGCAAAATACCCATAGGGGGTATCCAAGCCTGCCCAATCCCTCCTCCTGCCCAGCCCAGTTCCGACCTTACCCAGCGCAAACTCGCCCCAGCCCAGTTCCGCCCTTACCCAGTGCAAACTCGCCCCTGCCCAGTTCTGCCCCTGCCCACAGTTCTGCCTCTTGCCCAGCCCAAACCCGCCCCTGCTCATCATGAATTTGTCCACGCCCCATTAACTCCGCAAACAAAAAGGCACGCTGCTAACGCAGCGTGCCTCTTCGAATATTAGCGGAAAGTCGCTTCACGACTTAAAACTTAAAACTTGCCTGCCTTTGCAGCTTCCTCAACGGAAACAGCGACAGCGACAGTGGCACCAACCATGGGGTTGTTGCCCATGCCGATGAGACCCATCATTTCAACGTGAGCCGGAACGGAGGAGGAACCTGCGAACTGGGCGTCGGAATGCATACGGCCCATGGTGTCGGTCATGCCGTAGGAAGCGGGGCCAGCGGCCATGTTATCCGGATGAAGGGTACGGCCTGTGCCGCCGCCGGATGCAACGGAGAAGTACTTCTTGCCCTGCTCGATGCACTCCTTCTTATAGGTGCCGGCTACCGGATGCTGGAAACGGGTCGGGTTCGTGGAGTTACCGGTGATGGAAACGCCGACGTTCTCATAGTGCATGATGGCAACGCCCTCCTGGACGTCGTCGGCACCGTAGCACTTGACGCTTGCGCGGACACCGTCGGAGTACGGAGTCTCGGAGACGATGTTGAGCTTGGCGTTCTTGTAATCATACTGCGTCTCAACGAAGGTGAAACCGTTGATACGGGAGATGATCTGAGCGGCGTCTTTGCCGAGACCGTTCAGGATAACGCGGAGGGGTTTCTGACGGACTTTGTTTGCCTTGGTGGCAATACCGATGGCGCCCTCAGCGGCAGCGAAGGACTCGTGGCCGGCAAGGAAGCAGAAGCACTCGGTGTCCTCTTCGAGGAGCATTTTGCCGAGGTTGCCGTGGCCGAGACCAACCTTACGGTGGTCAGCGACGGAGCCGGGGATGCAGAAGGACTGGAGGCCCTCGCCAATGGCTGCAGCGGCGTCGGATGCCTTTCTGCAATCCTTCTTGATGGCGATGGCAGCGCCTACGGTGTAGGCCCAGCAAGCGTTCTCGAAGCAGATGGGCTGAATGCCCTTGACCATATCGTATACGTTGAGGCCGGCGTCCTTGGTGATCTTCTCGGCCTCTTCGATATCTTTGATACCGTACTGGTTCAGAACCGCCGTGATCTGGTCGATTCTTCTCTCATAGTTTTCAAACAGTGCCATGATCCATTACTCCTTTCTCGGGTCGATAAACTTCACAGCATCCTGGATGCGGCCGTACTGGCCGGAAGCCTTTTCCCAAGCGTCGTTGGGCTCATCACCGTTTTTGATGAAGTCGGTCATTTTGCCGAGGTTTACGAACTTGTAGCCGATGACTTCGTCGTTTGCGTCAAGAGCGAGCTCTGTGACATAGCCCTCAGCCATTTCAAGATAACGAACGCCCTTGGCCTTGGTGCCGTACATGGTACCTACCTGAGAGCGAAGGCCCTTACCGAGATCCTCGAGGCCGGCACCGACAGCGAGACCGTCGTCGGAGAAAGCGGACTGGGTACGGCCATAGACGATCTGGAGGAACAGCTCGCGCATGGCGGTGTTGATGGCGTCGCAGACAAGGTCGGTGTTGAGAGCCTCGAGGACGGTCTTGCCCTGGAGAACCTCAGCGGCCATGGCGGCGGAGTGGGTCATGCCGGAACATCCGATGGTCTCAATGAGAGCCTCCTCGATGATTCCGTTCTTGACATTGAGGGACAGCTTACATGCGCCCTGCTGCGGAGCACACCAGCCGACACCGTGTGTAAAACCGGAAATGTCCTTGATTTCCTTGGAGTGCACCCATTTGCCCTCTTCGGGGATTGGTGCAGGCTCATGCACTGCGCCCTTGTGAATGGGACACATGTTTTCAACTTCTTGAGTGTAGATCATGTTGCCACGAACTCCTTCCCGTGAAAATTCACTAATTGGCTTTTTAACCGCTAATATTTTCACACAAGCGACGGATTTCGTCAATGTGTTATTGGCAAAATTGCACTTTTTCTGTTTTGTTGCCCCACGAATTTGACAAGAATGCAGGACACCGGGGCGATTCACCACTCGCGCGCAAAATGGTGGTTACAATTCCATTACGATTATAGTATTATTAGATAGTTCAAGGACACACTGCAAGAATGGAGCGGAAGCATGGAGCAAAAAGAGCTCGAGGCGGAGGAACTGGAAGAACAGGATCCAGTGCTGAATCGCCGGGAAAAGAGAAGACAGTTTCTACTCGACAACTATAAGGACATCTTTAAGATTGTCCTCATCGTTGCCCTTGTTGTATTTGTCATTGCCGACTACAACAATCTCTCCAATCTGAATATCCGGGATCTGCTGGCCTCCCGTCACTCGCTGGCCGGCTCCTCGTTTATGGTTCTCTTTATTTACTTTATAAAGGGAATCGTCATGGTCATTCCCGCTGCGGTGGTCTATATCTCCGTGGGCATGGCATTCCCCGCATGGACCGCCGTCATTCTGAACACCGCGGGAATGATCGTGGAGCTCATGGCCTCCTACTTCCTTGGGAAGTTCCTCTCCATTGACATGATCGACCGGGCCATCAGCGAACAGCGGGGCGGTAACCGCATCATTGCCCGCCTGCAGAAGAACTCCCGTGCCACCATGTTTATCCTGCGCTTTGTGCCCATCTTCCCGGTGGACATCATCAGCCTGTTCTACGGGAGCACGAAGTATCCATTCTGGAAATACATGGGGTGGTCCATGCTTGGCATCATGCCGCGGGTCATCCTGTTTACGCTGCTGGGAAAGAAAATCTATGACTGGTTCCCGGAGATCACGGCCAAGTTTATCCTGTATCTCATCCTATTTATCCTGTTCTGCTCGCTTATCGGCGGCATGGTCGTGCACTTCCGGAAGAAGCACAAGAAAAAGGCCCGCATCAAGGAACTTGCCCGGGACGAGGAGTTCATGGTTTCCGATGAGGACCAGGGCTTCCGCATTGTGAAGACCGCCATGGCAGCCACCTCTGACAAGAAAGAAGAGAAATAACCTTTGAAATGCAAGGATTGGGATGACGAGCGCATCCATAAACAGTTTGACTTCCTGCTGGAACTCGACAAGGAGAAGGAGGTCATCCGCCGGACCCCGCTGCACGACAACTCCCGCTTTGAGGACGACGCCGAGCACGCCTGGCATCTGGCCGTTATGACCATGGTCCTCTCAGAGTATGCCAATGAGGAAATTGACGAGTACCACACCATGTGCATGGTACTCATCCACGACCTCGTGGAAATTTACGCCGGGGACACCTACGCCTACGACGAAGAGGGGAAGAAGACCCAGAAAGCCCGGGAAAAGCAGGCGGCGGAGAAGCTGTTCTCCCGCCTGCCCAAGGATCAGGGGGAGAAGTTCCTCGCCCTGTTTCAGGAATTTGATGAGGGGGAGACCCCAGAGGCCAAATTTGCCCGGACCCTCGACAATGTTCAGCCCACCATGCTCAACAATGCAAGCGGAGGGACGAGCTGGGAGGAAAACGGTATCCGCTTAAGTCAGGTCCTCGGTCGCAACCGGAACACGGCGGAGGGCTCCGAGACGCTTTGGAATTACTCCTACAACAATTTCATTCTGCCCCACGCCGAGAGCGGGGAGCTGAAGGATGACCTGGGGGACAAGAAGCCGCCCCGCCAGTGAAATCAGGGGTACTCTGCGGGCGAAAATTTCCTTCTTGAGGCCGCATAACGGGCTTGTTCATCGAATTGAATAGTTTACTGTTGAAAAGGTGTCAATCTGTCATGATTGATACCTTTTTTCACAATTCCTATTGAACTGAATCGGTGCCAGTTGTACACTATTATTTGTAAAAATAGCGGGTTTTAATATTTAGGAGAGACCCGCCATTCACTTTCATTCCGGCATTTCTCAGGTTTGCCGGGTGGAAAAATTTATAAGGAGTTGTAAGAATTATGCCAAGAGTTTATACCCCGTGGGAACTCATCACACCGTTCGTAACCGACGCTTTCATCGGTTATGGCATCCCGGAAGAGGACGCTAAAATCTGCACCGACGTCCTTCTTGAGTCTGACCGCCGCGGAATTGAGAGCCACGGCTGCAACCGCTTTAAACCCATCTATCTGGACCGCATCAAAGCTGGAATCCAGAACCCGGTTACCAATTATGAAATCGTAAAAGAGACCGAGTGCACCGCCGTTGTCGACGGCCACGACGGAATGGGTCAGGTTATCGGCTACAAGTCCATGCAGATGGCCATCGACAAGGCTAAGAAGTATGGCATGGGCATGGTCGCTGTCCGCAACTCCTGCCACTACGGCATTGCCGGTTACTATGCTTCCATGGCTGCTAAGCAGGGCTGCATCGGCATCACCGGAACCAACGCCCGTCCTTCCGTTGCTCCGACTTTCGGTGTTGACGGTATGTTCGGCACCAACCCCATGACCTGGGGCATCCCGACTGACGAGGACTTCAACTTCGTTATCGACTGCGCTACCTCCATTACCCAGAACGGTAAAATTGAGTACTATGAGAGAATCGGCGAGGATGTTCATCCTGGAACCGTTATCACCCGTGACGGTAAGGCTTACACCGGTGACTCCGGCGAGTGCCTGAAGATGATCCGCGGCGGCAAGGCTGCCCTCACCACCCTCGGCGGTATCGGCGAGGCTCTCGGCGGATACAAGGGCTATGGCTACGCCATGGTCGTAGAGCTCCTCTCTGCTATCCTTCAGGATGGTAACTATGGTAAGGCTCTCAACGGCAAAGACGAGAACGGCAACCTTGTTCCGTATCATCTTGGCCACTTCTTCATCGCCATCGACACCGACCACTTCCTCGGCGAAGAGCTTGCCAGAAAGAAAGCCGGCGAAATCATCCGCTCCGTCCGTAACTCCACTGTCGCTCCTGGCGAGAAGCAGATCTTCACTGCCGGCGAGAAAGAGTGGAACGTATGGCTCGAGAGAAAGGACAAGGGCGTGCCGATCACGGAGCCTGTCCAGAAGGAAATCGTCGCTGTCCGTGACGAGCTCGGCCTCACCCAGTACAAGTTCCCGTGGGAATAAGTCGAAAATAACAGAATCTCTCTTTAGGTGTGTGTGAATATGGATTACGCAAAAGAATCTTTAAAACTCCATGAGCAGTGGAAGGGCAAAATCGAAGTTGTCTCCACCGTACCGACTGAGAACAAGGACGACCTGTCCCTCGCCTACACCCCTGGCGTTGCAGAGCCGTGCCTTGTCATCAAAGATGACATTGAGAAGAGCTATGAGCTCACTCGCCGCCATAATATGTGCGCTGTCATCACCGACGGTTCCGCTGTTCTCGGACTCGGCGACATCGGCCCGGAGGCCGGCATGCCGGTTATGGAGGGCAAATGCGTGCTCTTCAAGAACTTCGGCAACGTCGACGCCTTCCCGCTCTGTGTCAAGACCAAGGACGTTGACGAGTTTGTCAACGCTGTCTATCTCATCTCCGGTTCCTTCGGCGGAATCAACCTGGAGGATATCTCGGCTCCCCGCTGCTTCGAAATTGAGCGCAAACTCAAGGAGAAGTGCGACATCCCGATCTTCCACGACGACCAGCACGGTACCGCTGTCATCACCCTTGCAGGCCTGACCAATGCGCTGAAGCTTGTCGGCAAAAACCTGGAGGACATCAAAATCGTCACCTCCGGTGCCGGCGCAGCTGCCACCGCCATCGTCAAACTGCTTCTCTCCGCAGGCGCGAAGAACATCATCATGACCGACCGCCGCGGTGCCATCTATAAGGGCCGTGAGAACCTGAACTGGATCAAGGAAGAAATGGCTGAGGTCACCAATCCGGATGGAGTAAAGGGTTCCCTTGCGGACTGCCTTGTCGGTGCAGACGTCTTCATCGGCGTCTCCGCTCCCGGCACTGTCACCACCGAAATGGTCAAGACCATGAACAAAGACGCCATCATCTTTGCCTGCGCCAACCCGACTCCGGAAATCTTCCCGGACGACGCCAAAGCAGGCGGTGCCCGCGTCGTATCCACCGGCCGCTCCGACTACCCGAACCAGATCAACAACGTTCTGGCCTTCCCGGGAATCTTCCGCGGCACTTTCGACGTCCGCGCCAGCGACATCAACGAGGAAATGAAAGTCGCCGCTGCCCATGCACTGGCTGACCTCATCTCCGACGACGAGCTGTCCGAGGACTATATCATTCCGAAGGCATTCGACCCGCGCGTAGGTCCTGCCGTAGCCAAGGCTGTTGCTGAGGCTGCCCGCAAGTCCGGCGTGGCTAGAATCTAAGTTCTGGTCTGACAGAGAAAAACAATATTTTCCGCCTCTCCCGAAAGGGAGGGGCGGTTTTTTGCTTTTTGTGCACGGCGTGATATAATTGCTTACAACTATTAATTATTTGGCAGTGAGGGACATGTAAGAATGCTGCATCGCCCCCGCCGCAGGAAAGAAGAGATCGTCATGCTCACGCTCGACAAGATTTACCACGCCTCCTATGTTCTGAAAAGCGTCATCCGCAAGACAGACATGATCAAGGCCCCGAAAATCAACCCCGACGCGGACATCTATCTGAAGACCGAGAACCTCCAGGTCACCGGCTCCTTCAAGGTCCGGGGCTCCGGCTTCAAAATTTCGCAGCTCTCCGACGAGGAGAAGGCCAAGGGCGTCATTGCCTGCTCCGCCGGCAACCATGCCCAGGGCGTGGCCCTCGCTGCATCGAAATACGGCATCAAATCGGTCATCTGCCTGCCGGACGGCGCCCCCATCTCCAAGGTGGAGGCCACAAAGTCCTATGGCGCAGAGGTCGTTCTGGTGCCAGGTGTCTATGACGACGCCTATCAGCGGGCCCTCGAACTCCGGGACTCGGAAGGATACACCTTCGTGCACCCGTTTGACGACGAGGATGTCATTGCCGGCCAGGGCACCATCGGCCTCGAAATTCTGGACCAGCTGCCGGACATGGACGCGGTCATTGTTCCCATCGGCGGCGGCGGACTCATCTCCGGCGTGGCCTATGCGGTCAAGCAGCTGAACCCGAACATCAAGGTCTACGGTGTTCAGGCAGAGGGCGCACCGAGCATGTACAACTCCATCCATGACGGAAAAATTGAGTGCCTCGACCGAGCACATACCATCGCCGACGGCATTCAGGTCAAGGAGCCCGGCGAGAACACGTTCCACCTGGTTCAGAAGTATGTGGACGAAATTGTGACGGTCTCCGACGATGAGATCGCCGCCGCCATCCTGGCTCTCATTGAGCAGCAGAAACTCATTGCCGAGGGCGCTGGCGCCGCCTCTGTGGCCGCCGCCATGTTCAACAAGGTTCCCGTCAAGGGCAAGAAGGTCTGCTGCCTCGTATCCGGCGGTAATATTGACGTCACTATCCTGTCCCGTGTCATTGACCGCGGACTTCTCAAGACCGGCCGCACCATGTCGGTGGAGGTATCGCTGGAGGACAAACCGGGTCAGCTGCTCGGCGTGGCCAGCTGCATCTCCAAGGCCGGCGGTAACGTCACCATGATCCACCACGAGAAGGCCACCGAGGAGACCGACATCACCGACGCCAAGCTCCGTATTACTATGGAGACCAAGAACTTTGAACACGGCGAGGAGATCAAGAAAGCCCTCACCGACGCCGGATTCCACTTTATTACCTACTAACGGAGGCACCCCATGGAAACTGTATTCACCGAGACCGCCCCGGCCGCCATCGGCCCCTATTCCCAGGCCAAGACCGCCGGCTCGTTCGTATTCACCTCCGGCCAAATTGCCATTGATCCTGCCGCCGGCAAGATTGTCGCCACCGACATCGTCGGCCAGACCGAGCAGGTCTGCAAGAACGTGGGCGAGGTCCTGAAGGCCGCTGGATCGTCCTATGACAAGGTCATCAAGACGGTCTGCTTCTTAAACGACATCAACGACTTCGCCGCTTTCAACGAGGTCTACGCCAAGTATTTTACCGGCAAGCCGGCCCGTTCCTGCGTGGAGGTCGCCGCTCTGCCCGCAGGTGCTTTGGTGGAAGTCGAGGTTGTGGCGGAGAAATAAATATATGGGTGGGCGATTCAGCCTTTTCCCAAATATTTTGGACTTCTGATGTAGGATAAAATACTAAATAATAACGAAGTGTCCTATTGTTAGGGGCTGTATCACTAAGCGGTGATGCAGCTCCTTTTGCTATCTTTTAATAATGGCCTTTGACGAGGGCAACTCATACCAAACTATGATTTTTCACTGCCAGGTTTGAGACAACTTGTAACCCTGAAGAGACAACTCATACTATTAGAAGAATTTCAGCACTTTAGGTATGAGTCCACCCGGACCAAACTCATACCAAGCGAGGTATATTAGGCTGCCAGGTATTAGTCGGGCCGACCAATACCCTTAGCAGCTCATACCTTCAGAAGAATTTTCGGGAGATAGGTATGAGATTCATTGTGCCCAATGAAAGCAAACTCATACTACAGAGCCTACTTCGAAAGAATTGGTATGAGTCTGATTGTGCACTATCAAATTTTTTTCATACTAGTCCACCAAAATCAGGGCATTAGGTATGAGTTTCCTCCGTATTCCTCTGAAAGCATTCGATAAAAGTCAAAAAGCGAGGCTGTACCGAAAATGGAGTATTCCCCATTTTGATACAGCCTCTAAATTTTTTTAAAAAAATTTCAAAACTGGAAAAACACTCTCGAAAAAACCTTCGTCTAGTGGGATGAAACAATCTACAGTGCATCTCCTGTCTATTGATTGGAAAAATTGGAGAAGAGAAGGAAATCTCATGGAAAATAATAACGAGTATTACAACCCCTCTTGGGATATTTCTCCAGAGGATGCCGCAGTTCGTCTTGTCCCTGTCCATGTCTATTACAAAGTGGACAGCTTGATTTGCGTTGCGGACATTATCAATCTTACAGACGAAAAACTCGAGCATATTTCGGTGGAGTTGCTGGAACTCAGCACGCCGGAAGCGGACACGTTTGCCCGTGACTCCTTCGGGGAGTGTGAGGGGCTGGAACTGGGGCCTGGAAAGTTTCAGCAGTGGTCATTTCAGTTTGAGCCGGGAAGTTTTCTGCGGGATGTGGAATTGGATGGCTTTTTGAATCTAAAGAGCCATATTAGATGGTATTAAAGAGAGGCGATTTATATGAGAAAAATAATTTCGATTTTCCTTGCTATTTTATTAGTAATACCATTTGGAGTTGTTCCAGTGTTTGCTCAAGGAACTATGCCGGTCTTGAGTTCGCTTTCTACTAATATTTATGATTCACAACAAAATTTTGAAGGTAGATTGTAGAATCAACTTGAACAACTAAATAAAAAGAAGATCCATAGATCATCCTTTTGGTAGAATTAAGTTACCACACCAAACCAACCAGGAGGAATCACTATGGATCACTGCTATTCTAC
>Ga0256406_1002869_pt1 | contig 23031 bp, 14 predicted proteins | sample RumenRJG_03DNA_FD_185986 | JGI IMG/M metagenome (GOLD analysis project Ga0256406, IMG submission 185986) | Bovine rumen microbial communities from Lethbridge, Alberta, Canada - RJG_03 | ecosystem: Host-associated > Mammals > Digestive system > Stomach > Rumen | place: Canada: Alberta | collected... | reverse complement strand
TAATTGTTTATGTATCAATGATTTATTTGTACTACAAAGATACAAAAACTTTTGGGCATTCCTTCTCTTTTCTCTTGATTTTTAAGACTTTAAGGGCAAGCTATTTGCAAGTGGGAAACTTTAGTAATATTATTGCCGTAGCCCCCTTCGGGGACGGCCCGACAAATGTCCACCGTAGGGTGCGGCCTTTATGGCCGCCCTAAGTGGCACGCAATTCCAACACAATCAACATATTGCAGGACAAACCGGGTCCCTAGGGCGGCCACAAGGGCCGCCCCTACTGGTGGACATGTTGTTGACCGACAATTGCGGAGGACCGGTCCACCGTAGGGTGCGGCCTTTATGGCCGCCCTAAGTGGCACGTAATTCCAACCCATTCACCCAATTGCCCGACACACCGGTCCCTTAGGGCGGCCATAAAGGCCGCCCCTACGGTGGATGCGTTAATTTCAACCAAATGTGGACATGTCCCCGCAATTGATGAGCGACGTCCCCGAAGGGGGCGAAATAGGTTAGCCCCATGCCGGAGCGAAGCGCAGGCATGGGGGTACAATACCCTATGATTAATGCGTCCTCGAAGAGGGCGAACCTGTATATCCACTTGCGCCCCACGTTGCCACGTGGGGTTAACCATGTTCGCCCTCTTCGAGGACGTAGGCTGTGTGTGGTTGCCGTACCCCCAGGTTTCGGCTTCGCCTCGACCTGGGGCTAACCATGCTCGCCCCTTCGGGGACGGCCCGGCAATGCTTTTTTTATAGCATAACATACAATCGCGAACCTCCATAAATTCGCATCAGAACCGTACCACGCTATGATACTCACGGTATCACGCTATGATACGCACGATATCACGCTTTGATACTCATGATATCACGCTTTGATACTCACCGTATCACGCTTTGATACTCACGGTATCACGCTTTGATACTCACAGTACCACGCTTTGAAACAAAGTTGGTACTGTCATAATCAATGAAACATGGGAAAAATGTCCACTGCATGGCTGCGGGCATGTCCCCTGCAATTGATTAGCGACGCCCCCTTCGGGGACGGCCAGACAAATGTCCACCGTAGGGTGCGGCCTTTATGGCCGCCCTAAGTGGCACGTAATTCCAACACAATTACCATATTGCCCGACACACCGGTCCCTTAGGGCGGCCATAAAGGCCGCCCCTACGGTGGACGCGTCCTCGACATTTTTAAGGAATACATTTTGTTGACCAATAATTACTGGGCAAGCGCCCCCTTCGGGGACGGTCAGGCAAATGATATTTCCTTAAAGATATCCACGCACATTTGCAACTGAACCCATTTTTCCTTGCAATCTTTGTGCTAATCGGCAATATTTTATTAACTTTGCAGAAACTCACTAAAACAATTTACCTTGAAACAAATTTCAGCAATCATCGTTTTCCTGTTGGGCTGGCTCACGGCACTGTCTGCGCTGGCACAACCGGCACACTCACTCGAACTGCCCACACCTCTGCCTGAGGCCAGAGCGGGCGTAAGGTGGTGGTGGCCCGGGTCGGCTGTAACCGACTCTGACCTGCAGTGGAACCTCAACCAGTATGCCTCGCACGGCATCGGAGCCGTAGAGATAACGCCCATTTATGGCGTAAAGGGCTTCGACCGCATGGAGGTGCCTTACCTTTCGGCCAACTGGATGAGCCACCTGCGCTACACCGAGCAAACCTGCAACCAGCTGCACATGGAAACCGATATGGCCACGGGCACCGGCTGGCCCTTCGGCGGACCGTGGGTGCCGCTGAGCGAGGCGGCATGCAAGGTGCTGCTCGTCGACACGGTGGTGCCTCGCAGTACGCCGGTGAACAGCATACGCTTCACGCTGCCCGCCCGGCAGCGGCCCTTTGCCCGGCAGTATGCCGTGCGCTCGTTCAACATCAAGGGGCAGCCGGCACGCAAACGAGTAATTGCGCTTTACATAGGGCGCACGCTGCAAAAGGTGAAGCGTGCGGCACCCGGTGGCGAGGGCTGGGTTATCGACCACTTCGACTCGCTCGCCGTGGCCCACTACCTGCACCACATCGACAGTGCCTTCACGGCTTCGGGCACACCCTTCCCGCACACCTTCTTCAACGACAGCTACGAGGTGTATGGTGCCGACTGGACACCCACGCTGCCCGAAGTGTTCCAACGCAACCGAGGATACTCGCTGATTGACCACCTCGACCAGTTTGCCGACGGCGACACCACCGTGGTGGCCGACTACCGGCGCACGCTGGGCGAGATGCTGCTCAGCAACTTTACCCGTCAGTGGACGGCATGGGCCCACAGCCACGGCGCCATTACACGCAACCAGGCACACGGCTCGCCCGCTAACCTGCTCGACTGCTACGGCGCGGTTGACATACCCGAGATTGAGGGCTTCGGACTGACCAACTTCGGCATACGCGGGCTGCGCCAGGATTCTGCCTACACCCGCCACAACTTCAGCGACTGGTCGATGCTGAAGTATGCCTCCTCGGCCGCCCACGTGATGAACCACCGCTTCACCTCGAGCGAAACCTTTACGTGGCTCACCGAACACTTCCGCACCTCTCTCAGCCAGATGAAGCCCGACCTCGACCTGATGTTCGCCGCCGGGGTGAACCACATGTTCTTCCACGGCACCTGCTACAGTCCGAAGAACGTCCCCTGGCCCGGGTGGAAGTTCTACGCCTCGGTCGACATGAGTCCTACGAACTCCATCTGGCGCGATGCCCCCTGGCTCATGAAGTACATTGAGCGCTGCCAGACCTGGCTGCAGTGGGGCCGGCCCGACAACGACTTCCTGGTGTACCTGCCATTGAACGACATGTGGCGCCAGCATCCCGAACAGCGCCTCACGCTCTTCGACATTCACCACATGGCCGAAAAGGCACCGCGGTTCATACGCACCATACTCGATATCGACTCGCTCGGCTTCGACTGCGACTACGTGAGCGACCTGCAGCTTGGCAGTCTCACAGTGACGCCCGACCACAGCGTGCTGACGCCCGCCGGCATACGTTACAGCGCCATCATCATTCCCGATGGTACCACCATCGACGCCCGGCTTGCCGCCGCGCTGCAACGGCTCAAGGGCGCACATATTATATATGGTGTAAACGCTGCCGAAATGAACCGGTGGGGTAGCCGCGAGTATATGCGCTCGCAGCTGCACCTTAAACTTATACGCCGCGCCAACGACGGTGGCTGGCATTACTTCGTGGCCAACCTTACGCCCTGTGACGTGCATGCCTGGGTGCGAGTGGGCTGCAAGGCACGGCAGGCCGTGTGGTTCAACCCTATGGACAGCACCTACACGCGCGCCGCGTGGCATGCCGACAGCGTGCTGGTTAACCTGCGCAGCGGCGAGAGTAGACTGCTGCTGGCACTGGCCGATGGCACGCAGCTGCCGCAAAGCTTGCAGAGTATGCCAACCGACACCCTGCGCACGGTATCCGACAGCATCAGCCTTACACAGGCCGCGTGGCAACTAAGCTTCACTGAGGATGAACCGCGCGTTGATACTACCTTCACCCTGTCCCGGCTCGACACGTGGGAGCACCTGTCGCCCCGTGCTGCCGTAACCATGGGCACCGGCATCTACACCACCACCTTTAAGCTGAGCAAGAAGCAGGTCATGCAGAACTGGCAGATAGAGCTCGGCGACGTGCGTGAGTCGGCCCGCGTTTACATTAACGGTGAAATGGTGGGCTGTGCCTGGGCCGCCCCGTTCGTACTGAACTGTGGCAAGGCGTTGCGCCGCGGCACCAACACGCTGCGCATCGAGGTAACCAATCTGCCCGCCAACCGCATTGCCGACATGGACCGTCGCGGGGTGGAGTGGCGCAACATGAAGGAGATTGGTATTGTTGACATTAATTATAAACACACCAAATACGACCGGTGGGCACCCGTGAAGAGCGGGCTCGCCGGACCGGTGATGTTAAAAGCTTATGATAGATAACACATTATTTGCAGAAAATCTGCGTGCGCTTGCCGACCGTTACGAAACGCCCCGCTTCCTCCACGGCGACCCCTCGTGGTTTATGCACAAGGTGCAGGGCACTGCCAACCAGGAGGTGATGGCGTTCCTGGCGGCCTGCCTGAGCTTCGGCTCGCGCGTGCAATTCTTAACCAAAGTGGAGCGGTTGCTCATTGCCAGCAAGAGTGAGCCGTGGCAGTGGGTGCGCAGCGGCAACTTTGCCAGATTCATACCCGAAAGCAACGATTGCTTCTACCGTATGTACACCTTCAGTGACATTCATCAGTGGCTGCAGGCACTCAGCGAGCTGCTCGTGCAATACGGCACGCTGGGCGACTTTGCCCGCGAGGCTGCCGGCAAAGCAGGCACCCACACCGACGTGGAGAAGGTGCTCGACGCCCTTTCGGGCTGGTTTGCCGAGCGCGGCGTAAAGGGCATCGTGCCCCGGCCGTTCACCTCGGTGTGCAAGCGCCCCTGCATGTTTCTGCGCTGGATGGTAAGGAGCGGCTCGCCCGTCGACCTCGGTTTGTGGCGCGAGTTTATCGACCCTGCCAACCTTATCATCCCGCTCGACACCCACGTGCTGCAAGTGTCGCGCCAGTTGGGCTTCATCCAGAGCAAATCGGCCAATTGGCGCACCGCCGTCGAACTGACCAGAAAGATGGCAGAATACTTTCCCGGCGACCCCGCCCGTGCCGACTTTGCCTTGTTTGGCCTGGGAGTATCAAAAAAATGATGATATAAATTTGCACAAACCAGCAAAAGTTATTACCTTTGCAGCCGCAAATATGGGCAAGTCTCTTACGGTCAGCTCCCTCGGAATCCCCCCAGGACGGGAACGTAGCAAGGGTACTTGGTTGTAGCGACGCGATAAGAACCGCTTGCCCACCCGCCTCTTTAGCTCAGTTGGCCAGAGCACGTGATTTGTAATCTCGGGGTCGTTGGTTCGAATCCGACAAGAGGCTCACTGGAAAGCAGCGTAACATTTATGTGTTACGCTGCTTTTATTGTTTCCAAGCCCGGCAAATGTCCACCGTAGGGTGCGGCCTTTATGGCCGCCCTAAGTGCCACGCAATTCCAACACAACCAACATATTGCAGGATAAACCGGGTCTTTAGGGCGGTCACGCAATTCCAAACCATTCACCCAATTGCCCGACAAACCGGTCCCTTAGGGCGGCCACAAGGGCCGCCCCTACGGTGGACGCGTTCTCGACAAATTAAACCATCCCTGCCGTGGACTGATATTGAACAACATAAAAAACTTTGGGGGCGGACCCATTGTTGGACCCGCCCCCGCAGCAAATTATTGTTCAATACACTATGATTATGCGCCGTGGAACAGATATTCTTTCTGGATATCCTGCGTTAAGCGGGTGAAGAGCTCTTCCTGCAAGTCGCGTGCCACGTCGAGGGCATGGTTCAGCAGACTGTTGGAGAACTTCTGCAGCATGTCGTGCGCCTTCATCGGGGCATCCTTGTAAGTGTGCAGGTATTCAGCCTCGAACTCACGCTGGCGCTGGTCGTTGTCGGCCTCCAGTTTGCTGTAAGCCTCTTTCACAATGGGTGCGTAGGCGTTGTAGTTGGTCATGGCGAGTGTCATCACCTTGCGGAAAGCCCAGTAGGCCGAGAAGTTGTCGGCGTGACTGTTGCCGCTCTGGTAAGCGCGGGGCACCGATGTAACACCCTGGTAGAGTGGCAGGAACACGCCCAGGTCGGCCATGCCGAGTGCCACATACGTAACGTGTCCAATCTCCTTGGGCATGTTGGGGCGCACCTGGATGAGGTGAGTCTGCGTGGTGCGGAAGATGGAAACCGGGCGATAAGGCTCCTTGCCGTTGTTGTGCAGATAGGGGTCGTGCTCGGTGCCGTTGTAGTGGAAGCGGAAGGCGGTGCGCAGTGTGCTGAGCGTGATGGGCTCCTTTGCCTTGGCGAACACGGGGAAGGTGTTGCGTGCCACATCGTTCTTGATGTCGGGCGAGAGCATGCCCTGGATGCCCCACACACGCGGATAGTTATATGTAAAGTCGTCGCGGTCGGCATCCTTGCAGTCGTGCGCGTAAGCCGTGTGGAAGTCGAACTCGCCCTCGGCGGGATTCCACAGTCCGTTGTCCCGGGCAAATTCCATCAGGTCGGGCGAGGCCAGGAAGTTCTGCTTGTCGTTGGGGTCGTATTTGCGCAAGCGGCTCTGATTGCCGGTTACGAAGTACTCGTCGCGTGGTATGCGGGCGGCAAGCCAGCGGTGACCGCAGGCGTTCTCCAGGTACCACACTTCCTTGTCGTCGATGAAGCCGATGCCGAAGCCTTCGGCCGAGCCGTACTTCTCGATAAGCGCACCGAGGCGCTCCACACCCTCGCGTGCCGTGTGGATATAAGGCAGCACGATGTTGTAGGTGCAGTTCTCAGCCAGTCCATCGGGCACGTAGGGGTCGAATTTCAGCGCTTCGTTGCTGCTGAAGATGGTCTCGGTAGAGCTCATGCCCACACCCTCGGCATTGAAGCCGGCACTTCCCCATTCGCCGGGGAACTGGTAGTCGGGCAGTCCGGTGTAGCCCAGGGCCTCTTTAGGCAGCGCACACTTAAAGGCACTGTCTTTGGCGCGGAACTCGGTGGGCCCGTGTTTTGTGGTTTTGTGGAACTCGTAGTTGATGGCCATCATAGCGTCGAAGTCGCTCGAGCGGCATAAAAAGCGTGAGCCATCGGCCGTTTGCTGGTCGCCCACGATGATGGTGGTACATTCAGATGAGAGATTACTTGCACGTTTTTCAATCTTTTCCATGTTGCTTGTATGTTTTTAAAAACGTTGGCCGACCGCCGTGCACATCTTACGTTTTGCGATGTAGGGCGGTCGGCTGAATGTTATAATGCAAAGATACTGAATTTTTACATTACCGGGTAGCAATGAAATGAGTTTTTTAGCAACATAAAGCAGATTTACATTTATTTTGTATTTATAAGTGTATTCCTTAAAAATGTCGAGGACGCATCCACCGTAGGGTGCGGCCTTTATGGCCGCCCGCAAGAGGACCATTAAGGACCGGTAAAGTCCATTCCACCGTAGGGTGCGGCCTTTATGGCCGCCCTAAGGGCCCGGTGTGTCGGGCAATTGGGTGATTGGGTTGGAATTACGTGGCTCTTAGGGCGGCCATAAAGGCCGCACCCTACGGTGGACATTTGTCGGGCCGCCCCCTTCGGGGACGTCGCTAACCAATTGTGGAGGACGCATCCACCGTAGGGGCGGCCTTTATGGCCGCCCTAAGGGACCGGTTTGTCGGGCAATATGTTGATTGTGTTGGAATTGCGTGACCCTTAGGGCGGCCATAAAGGCCGCACCCTACGGTGGACATTTGTCGGGCCGCCCCCGAAGGGGGCGAACACGGTTAGCCCCAGGTCGAGGCGAAGCCGAAACCTGGGGTTAACACAACAACACAAAACCAGACGTCCTCGAAGAGGGCGAACATGGTTAACCCCACGTGGTAACGTGGGGAGCAAGTGGATATACAGGTTCGCCCTCTTCGAGGACGCATTAATCATAGGGTATTGATACCCCATGCCTTCGCTTCGCTCCGGCATGGGGCTAACCGTGTTCGCCCCCTTCGGGGACGTCGCTAATCAATCGCGGTGGACCGGTCCGCAACAATTGTTCATAATCTATGCAAAAGCAAAAGGCACCTGCCTGGACTTGTGCCTGGCAGATGCCTTTACCTTAGTGATATGCGTTATGAACTATGCTTTATTCTTCATCGTCCACGTTCATGTAATCCCACACGTTGAATGCCTTAGCGTCGCCGCTTGTGCCCTGACTGGGGTTTTCGCTCGATGTTTTGTCGCCACGCCTTATATTGGCAGTGCCACCAAAGTTTGGTGATGCTGCAATCATTCCTTGAACTTCTATCTTTTTCACCTTCACATCAGGTGCTGTATAAATCTTTTTCATCTTTTCCTTATTAAAATTTATTTCAAAATAACCTTTTTGCCGTTCACGATAACCACACCTTTGTAGTTGTTGTTCACACGCTGTCCGGCCAGGTTATACATCTTGTTGTCGTTGTTTACATTAACGTTGCTGTTGATGCCGTTGATGGCAGTGGTAGTGCCGTCGATAACCATGCGTACGCTGGCCAACTTGGCTGCGCTTGCGGTGTTGGCCTTGAGGTAAGCACGCATACCCTTCACGTTGTAGCCGTCGCCACTCTCGTTCTTCCACCATTTGCTGCCGCTGAGCATATACTCGCCCTCTTTCAGTGCATAAGAGGCTGTGTAGTTGCCTGCCAGTGTCCAGTTCTTGCCAACTGATTCAGGAGTGCCGGCTTCGAGTGTAACCACGCCCGGATTGAAGTTTGTTACATCCTTTGTTACGTAAAGCATCGCAGGAATGTTGGCCTTTATGCCGTCGGTAGTGGTATTAAAGTCTACGGTATTATCAGAAGTGTTGCTGAATGCAGCCACCTTGGCATCAGTGCCGAACAGTGTGGTAACCTGATCGTTGGTAAGAGCGAACGGCAGAACCAGAGAGTTCCACACGTTCTTCTTCAAGGTGCGGTTCACGGTTACGTTGTATTCGCCGGTTGTGGCATCGTAATTCTTGGTTTCATCGATGGTCATGTCCTCAACCTTCTCGTACTTCACGTTTTTAATTGAGAGCCATGAAGAATTGGTGCCGGCAACCACCACATTGAGCTTCAGTGTGCCGTCGGTGCCCACGGTACCATACAGAGTTTCATTCTCAAGGTAGAATGAGTTCTTGCCCAAAGCAGGTCCAGCGAATGTTTTAGATGTGCCACCATTCACGTTCATAGTGATACCGGTGATAGCATTGTCTGTCTTGCCGTAAGTCATCTGAGCGCGAGCCCACAGAGTTACCTTGTAGGTGCCAGCCTCAAGTCCGGTCTTTGTGAAGGTCAGGGTAGCATCGCTCAGGCTTTTTGTTCCATTTTGATTGGCATCCGAAGCGAAGTACTCGTAGTAAGGCACGGTGAAGTTAGAGCCGTCGCTTAAGCCTTCTTTAGACCAGGTGTTCACGTAAGGCACGTTACCATCGTAACCGGTTACGCCTGTAACCGAACCCAGAAAGGCAGGAGTCTGCTTGGCAGCCTGGTAGCCGGTAACCGTGCTCGGGTCTTCGAGTGCTGAAGCGTCGGCATCAGCCAGTGTGCCGGCATCGTAAGCTGTCTTCACCTTGGTGTAGTAAGTATCATAGGCATCAGCCGTGTAGAAGTTGGTTGTGGCAAGGAGTGCCTCACGGTTGGTGAGCACGGTCTTGGCGTGAGCATAGGCGGCGATAGAGCTGTTGACATTTGTAACAGCCTTGTTCAGATTTTCTGTAGCCGACTTCAAAGCATCGTCATCTGCCGAGCTGGCGTCCAAAGCGCCATAGTCGTTGATCGCTTCAGTAAGTGCGGTCTTGGCTGTCTGAGACATCTTGTCTGTCTTGTTGGCTGTTTCCTTTGCGGTGGTCACTGCCGTGGTGTAAGCATCCTTTATTTCGGTAGAACTGATCTGCCCTACATAATACAAATAGAAATTATCGAAGGCTGCCCAGTCAGTGCCTTTGTTGGTCTCACGCTTGATACCGCACGTTAGATTACCATCGGTGATGGTCACAACCGGCGAATAGGTCCTCTCATATTTGCCGGCAGCGATGTTTGCCAGAGCTTCATGTAGACTTTTCGTTCCCGGGTCTGTTACTGCAAAAGTGCTGGAGGCATCATTGGCATAGATATAGGTTGTACCGTTGGTGCCAAAGCCGTCCACCGATACCTTATATTTACCGGCAGGCAGGCCCGTCACGGTCTGATGGATGTCGAACGTGTTGTTCCAGAACTCGCAACCATAATATTGATCATAGCTTATTTTCTTAGAGTTTAATCCGTCGCCTACAACAGTAACATTTCCGCCTTCATTTGTATGGGGCCATGCACTTGCTTCGCCATCAAAGTGTCTCTGGAACTCAGGGTTGGTGAGCAGGAAGGTGGCGTCTACCGGATTAGTTTCAGTGGCATTCTTGAAGTTAGCCACGAGCTGGTCTTTGCTAAGCAGCAGCCAATAAGAGTTGTTGCCATTAGCTGCGCTTTCGGTCGTTACCTTTTTGGTGCTGGCACCTGTAAGATAAGTGTTATTGATAGAAATCTCGTAAACGTTGGTGTAGCCTTCAACGGTTACGGGAGTAAAGGTCCATGCTGCTGCTAAACCATCACTCCATAACTTGCTTGTAAGATAGTTTTTGCCGCCTTTTTCGCTGCAAGGTGTCTTGATGGTGTATCCGTCGCCACTTACAGCAAGGGTTACCTTGTAGCCCCATTGGTCGTTCATGTAAGCGTGTGTGCCCCACTTAGGTTCAGGGTCGCCTGTGTTCAGATACGTACCGGTGCCGATGTTGTACAGGTAGAAGTCACCTTCTGCAACCGGCTGTCCGCTTGTCCATTTTGTTGCAGCTTGTGCGGAGATTGCAAATGCCCCCCCCCAGAACTGCCATAGTAAGTAAGATATTCCTCATAATTGTTAATAGGTGAATTGTATAAATAAAAGGTTTAATTCGTATTGGTTCGTATTTATTTGTGTATAAGAAACACTTAACATGCTGCAAATTTACTAATAATTGTTATAGGTTGTATGTCGATAAAGTATGTTTTTCAACATATTCAGGTATAAATTGTGTGCGATGTGTTGCCATTGATTGTGGACATTTGCCCAGCCGTCCCCGAAGGGGGCGAACATGGTTAGCCCCAGGTCGAGGCGAAGCCGAAACCTGGGGTAACGGCAACCACACACAGCCTACGTCCTCGAAGAGGGCGAACCTGGTTAACCCCACGTGGTAACGTGGGGCGCAAGTGGATATACAGGTTCGCCCTCTCCGAGGACGCATTAATCATAGGGTATTGATACCCCATGCCGGAGCGAAGCGAAGGCATGGGGCTAACCATGTTCGCCCCCTTCGGGGACGCTTCCTTGCAATTATTGGCCAACAAAATAACCACGACAGGGCTGCGGCCCAGGTGGCCACCCGCAAGACCATTGCCCAGCCGTCCCCGAAGGGGGCGAACACGGTTAGCCCCAGGTCGAGGCGAAGCCGAAACCTGGGGTTAAGACAACCACACAGAATCAAACGTCCTCGAAGAGGGCGAACCTGATTAACCCCACGTGACAACGTGGGGCGCAAGTGGGTATACAGGTTCGCCCTCTCGAGGACGCAATTAATCATAGGGTATTGATACCCCATGCCTTCGCTTCGCTCCGGTATGGGGCTAACCTAATTCGCCCCCTTCGGGGACGTCGCTAACCAATTGCGTGGACATGTCCACCGTAGGGTGCGGCCCTTGTGGCCGCCCTAAGGGACCGGTTTGTCGGGCAATATGTTGATTGTGTTGGAATTGCGTGACCCTTAGGGGGTGTATCAAAATACAAATCCACAACCTAACAACTTTCAATCTGTAAGTTGAGAGTCCTCTAAAAGCAAAGAATAAGCCATTTCTTGACTCGAAATGAGTTTTAAAATGGCTTTTCTTATTGGAAAGTTTCAATCTGTAAGATTTTCAAAATGGCATATGCATTTTGATACACCCTCCTACGGTGGACATTTGCCCAGCCGTCCCCGAAGGGGGCGAACATGGTTAGCCCCAGGTCGAGGCGAAGCCGAAACCTGGGGTAACGGCAACCACACACAGCCTACGTCCTCGAAGAGGGCGAACCTGGTTAACCCCACGTGGTAACGTGGGGCGCAAGTGGATATACAGGTTCGCCCTCTTCGAGGACGCAATCACGCGGTGGGATACTGCACCCCATGTCTACGCTGCGCTCCGACATGGGGCTAACCTAATTCGCCCTCTTCGAGGACGTCGCTAATCAATTGCGGTGGACTGGTTCAACTTATTACAGGTAGGCCTCAATAAGCTTCACCTCCTGGCAATCCCTGGGCTCTACGGTGAACTCAGCCAATGCGGCGGGGATAAGCATGCTGGTGGCCTCGGCCAATTCAACCGCTTCGGGATAATGGGCGAAGCTCACACGGGCAGTGCCCTTGAGGCACGACAGGGTTACTAGCGACTCTCTGGCCATCAGGTTCTGGCTCACCGGCTGTGTGGCTTCCACGATCTGCGTGATGAAGTAGGGGCTGTCTACAATGGTGTAGGGTTCGTTTACGCGTGCCTTGTAGGGCACGGCATGCAGATGCGTGAAGCTGTAGTTGATGGCCTGTGCTGCCAGTTCGGTGTGTAACTCGCGCGGTTTGCCGTCGATGCCGGGCCGGCCGTAGTCGTAAATGCGGTAAGTAAGGTTGCTGCTCTGCTGAATCTCGGTTAAAAGTATGCCTTTGCAGATGGCGTGCACGCAACCGGCTGGCAGATAGAACACGTCGCCCGGATGCACCTCATGGCGCTGCAGCACCTCTACAATGGTACCGTCGGCCGAGCGCTGGCTGAACTCCTCCGGCGTAACCTTACGGTTGAAGCCCGACAGCAGTGTGGCACCTGCATCACAGCTTAGCACATACCACATCTCGCTCTTGCCGTTGTGGTAGCCCAGCCGGTGTGCCATGGCATCGTCGGGATGCACCTGGATGCTCAGGTCGCGGCGGGCGTCGATAAACTTGATGAGCAATGGCATCACGCCGTCGTACTGCTTTGCAACCTTTTTGCCGAGAATCTCGTTGGGGTGTACTGCTATTACATCCTCAAGCTTGCTGCCTTTCAGTTCGCCGTTGGCCACGATGCTGTTGCTGCACGGCACGGCGCTGATTTCCCACGACTCGCCAATGGCTTTGCCGCTTTGGGGCAGATGTTTCCATTTCTCCAGCTTGTCGCCACCCCACACCACCTCGTGCAGGTTGGGCTGGAACAGCAATGGATAGATTGGGTTTTGCATGTGTTGCACTAGTTTAGTTGATTTTTACAGGAATGGTTGTTAAAAGCTTATTATCTCGTTCATCAGAACGTCAAGGTTGTTCACCGGCACGCTGTCTACCATCTGGAAGGGGAAGCACACACCTATTTTATATGTGTTGGGCAGCAACTTGAGCAGGCGGTCGTAGTAGCCGCGGCCGCGACCCAGACGGTGCCCCTCGGCGTCGAACGCCATGCCCGGCACCAGTGCCACGTCGATGCTGCTATAGGCCGTGAAGGGTTCGCCCGTGGGCTCAAGTATGCCCAGCGTGCCGCTCTGCAGCGACTCACGGCCCCGGTACACGCACAGGTCCATTGTTTCGCGGCCCGTTACGCGCGGCAGAATCACCGTCTTGCCCATGGCAGTGAGCTCGGCGATGGCCTGCATGGTTTCAACCTCGCCCGGCATCGAGGCGTAGAGCAGCACAGTGCGGGCCTCCATGAGCCGCGGGTGCTGCATCAGCCTGCGCCAGATAACCTCAGAGTAGGCCTTGAGCTGTGCTGCCGTGTAGAGCAGTTTTATCTGACGTATGTGTCTGCGCAAATCGCTCTTCATGGGGCATTACTTCTTTTTGGGTTGCGCTGCTTTAGCTTTCGCCTTTTTGGCGGGTGCCTTGGGGAACGCCTCGCCCCGCTGGAACACGCCCAGGGCGGCGCGCATTACCGGGTCGTCGAGGTTAACGTACTGACTGTAGGCCTCGTCGTCGAGCATGTTGTAGATGATTCGGCCGTTGATGTACTCCTCGAGCAGCGTGTGCGAGCGCTTAATCATCAGGTTGCGGCGCTGCAGGCCTCGCTGGTCGGCATAGTTGGCAAACTGCTCCACGGTGTTCTGCTTCACCAGGTAGTCGTTGAGCTGCATCATCTCCTTGAAGTTGCTCAGCTTCACGCGGTTGTCGTCGGTATAGGTAAATGCAAACTGCATCATGAGTCCGCTCATGGCAGCCTCCTTGAAGTAAGAGGTGTAGTTGGTGGTATCCTCGGGTACGAAGATGTCGGGCGTGATGCCACCGCCACCGTATACCACGCGTCCGATGGAAGTGTGATAAGCCGGCCCCGTGTGCTTGATGCTGTCCTGATTAAAGAACTCGCCGTCCTGGAAGCGGGCCAGGAAGTCCTCTTCGTATTTGGCATCGTCGCCGTGGGTGAAGGGGCGCTGTATGCAGCGGCCCGACGGTGTGTAGTAGCGTGCCACGGTGAGTCGTATCAGACTGTGGTCGGGGAACTCAATCTGCTGCTGCACCAATCCCTTGCCAAACGAGCGTCGGCCCACGATGGTAGCGCGGTCGTTGTCCTGCATGGCACCCGAGAAGATCTCGCTTGCCGATGCCGAGTACTCGTTGATGAGCACCACAAGGGGCACGTGCTGGTAAGAGCCGTGACCATCCGAGCGGTAATCCTGGCGCGGCGATTTGCGACCCTCGGTGTAAACAATGAGCTTATCCTTGGGCAGGAACTCGTTGGCCATCTGCACGGCGCTCTGCAGGTATCCGCCCGTGTTGTCGCGCAGGTCGATGATAAGGTTCTTGAAGCCCTGCTGCTGCAGTTTGGCCAGAGCCACGAGCAGTTCGGGATAGGTGGTTTCGCCAAACTTGGTTATCTTGATGTAGCCTGTGGTGTCGTTCACCATGTACGAGGCGGTGATGGTTTTCTGTGGAATCTCGCCGCGCGTGATGGTGAAGTAGCGTGCCTTGGGCTGACCGTAGCGCAGCACGCCTATTTTAACCTTCGAGTCCTTGGGTCCCTTGAGTTTATGCATGGCCTCCTCGTTGGTAACCATCTTGCCCACAAACGGTTTGCCGTTCACGCTTATAATCTTGTCGCCGGCAAGCACGCCCGCCTTTTCGGCCGGACCGTTCTTGATAACGTTCACCACGTGAATGGTGTCCTGACGTATGTTGAACTCAACGCCGATGCCCGAGAACGAGCCCTTCAGGTCGTCGTTGGCTGTTTGCACATCCTGTGCGCTCACGTAGGTGGAGTGTGGGTCGAGCTCGGATAGAATAAGCGGTATTGACTTGTCAACGAGCGAGTCGATGTTCACGTCGTCCACGTACTGGTCGGCAATGATTCTTATCAGGTTACCCAGTTTGGTGGAGCCGCTGTTGATGATGCTCAGGCGGTTGCCGCCGAAGTGGTTGGCGTAGAAGTTGCCTATCACGATGCCAATCACCACGCACACAGCCATGATGATGGGCATAAAGCGGTTGTTCTTCAAGTTATTTGTTGTCATTGTCGTCGGGGTTTAAGTAAGTTACTTCTATGCCGGCGCGGCGCAGCAGCTGCAGGCCGTCGTCGAGTCGGTACTGCCGTGCGTACACCACTCGCTTGATGCCTGCCTGGATGATGAGCTTGGCGCACTCAATGCAGGGAGCGTCGGTTACGTAGAGTGTGGAGCCGTCGGAGTTGTTGCCGCTGCGTGCCAGTTTGGTAATGGCGTTGGCCTCGGCGTGCAGCACGTAAGGTTTGGTTACATTGTTCTCGTCCTCGCACACATTTTCGAATCCGCTTGGCGTGCCGTTGTAGCCGTCGCTGATAATCATTTTATCCTTCACCACGAGTGCGCCCACCTGGCGGCGCTTGCAGTAGCTGTTCTCGGCCCAGATGCGTGCCATGCGCAGGTAGCGGCTGTCGAGTTTATTTTGTTTGTCGTCTATCATAGTTGGGTGTTATTTCTTTGTTTTAATGCCGTCGCGCTCCACCAGTGCGTCGATGGTGGGCTCCGATCCACGGAAGCGCTTGTAGAGCGTCATGGGGTTTTCGGTGCCGCCGCGCGAGAGTATGCAGTCGCGGAAGCGCTGAGCCGTGTGGCGGTTAAAGATGCCCTCGTGCTTAAACACGCTGAAGGCGTCGGCTGCCAGCACCTCGGCCCATTTGTAGCTGTAGTAGCCGGCAGCGTAGCCGCCCGCCATGATGTGGCTGAACTGGGTGGTCATGCAGGTGTCGGGCAGTTGCGGTGTGATGATGGCGTCTTTCCATGCCTCTTTCTCAAACTTTATGATGTCGGCCGTGAAAGGCTCCTTCAGGGTGTAGTAAGCCATGTCGAGCAGTCCGAAGCTCACCTGTCGCAGGCAGCCGTAGGCCACCATGAAGTTGCGGCTCTTTATCACACGGTCGATGAGGTCGGCTGGGATGGGCTCGCCGGTTTGGTAATGTTCGGCAAAAGTGTTCAGGAAGTCGGGCTCCACGGCATAGTTCTCCATGAACTGCGAGGGCAGCTCCACAAAGTCCCACCACACGTTAGTGCCCGAGAGTGAGGCAAAGCGCGTGTTGGCAAACATGCCGTGCAGGGCGTGACCGAACTCGTGCAGGAAGGTTTCCACCTCGCTGAGCGTAAGCAGGGCAGGCTTTTCGGCAGTGGGTTTGCTGAGGTTCATCACCAAGCTTACCTGCGGGCGCGAGTTCACGCCCTTGTTGTTAATCCACTGACCCTTGAACTCGGTCATCCATGCGCCGCCCTGCTTGCCCTTGCGTGGGAAGAAGTCGGCGTAGAGCACAGCCAGGAACTTGCCGTCGGCATCGTTTACCTGGTAGGCCTTCACGTCGGGGTGATACACCTGTATGTCGGGGCGCTCGATGAACTCGATGCCGTACAGGCGCGTGGCCAGCCCGAACACACCCTTGATAACCTTGTCAATCTCGAAGTAGGGGCGCAGCATTTCGGGGTTGATGTTGTACTGCCGCATTTTGAGCTTCTGACTGTAGAAGGCCAAATCCCAGGGTTCCATCTTGAAGTCGTCGCCCTCGATTTGCTTAGCCAGCTGCTCCACCTGTTTAAGTTCCTCGATGGCAGTGGGCTTGTAGGCCGCTATGAGGTCGTAGAGCAGTTTGTACACATTCTTTATGTTGCCAGCCATGCGCCGCTCAAGCATATAGTCGGCAAGGGTAGGGTAGCCCAGCAGCTGTGCCATTTCGCGGCGCAGGTTGATGAGCTGCTTGCACACGTCAAGGTTGCAGTTCTCGGTGCCGGGTTTGGCAGCCTCGGTGTTGCGTGCCATGTAGAGCTTGCGGCGCAGTTCGCGACGGGTGCTATAACTCATAAATGGCGAGTAGCTGGGATAGTCGAGAGTGATTACCCAGCCGTCGAGACCTTTCTCGCGTGCGGCCTGTGCGGCAGCCTCGCGTGCTGTTTCGGGCAGACCGTCAAGGTCGGCCTCGTTGGTTATATGCAGTGTGAATGCCTTGTTTTCCTTGAGCAGGTTCTGCGAGAACTGCAGCGACAGCAGACTGGCCTTCTCGGTAATCTCGCGCAGGCGTTGCTTGTCGGCGTCGCTCAGCAGGGCACCGCTGCGCACAAAGCCCTTGTAGGCTGTGTCGAGCAGCATCTGCTCCTCGGGTGTGAGTTCACGGTGGTGCTCGTAAACATGTTTTATTTTGGCAAAGAGCTTCGGGTTGAGGCTCACATCGTTCTCGTGCTTGGTAAGTATGGGCGACAGCTTGTTGGCCAGGGCGTCGAGCTCGTCGTTGGTGTTGGCGCTCAGCATGCAGCTGAAGGCGGTGCTCACGCGGTCGAGCAGCGAGTAGTAGAATTCGCCCTTGGGTCCGTCGTCGCGGTTCAGGGTGTTGTCGAAAGTAGGTTCGGCGGGGTCGTTAACCAGTTCATCGATTCGCTCGTTGTCACGGCGAATGCCCTCCATGAAGGCCTCCTCGTAATCAGAAGTTCTGATACGGTTAAACGGAATGGTATCGTAAGGCGTGCCATAAGGCACCATAAATGGATTAACGTGCTTCTCTTCAGTCATGTTTAAACAAATACTAACTATAGTTCCTTGCAAAGTTAGGAAAAATAGATGTAACCACCAAAAAAATAAATAAGTAATAGGGAAGGGAAAGAAGATACGGCCCACCCCCTTCGGGGATGTCGCTAATCAATTGCGGGGACATTCCCACTGTAGGGGCGGCCCTTGTGGCCGCCCTAAGGGACCGGTTTATCGGGCAATTGGATGATTGTGTTGGAATTGCGTGGCACTTAGGGCGGCCATAAAGGCCGCACCCTACGGTGGACATTTGCCGGGCCGTCCTTAATGTAATGTTGACAATTTAAGATATTTTTATTAACTTTGCAACCGCTTATGAAAACTAAAATGTTTAACAAGCGCAACGTGATAAAGTTCAAGCACTTTAATCACAAGGGTTACAGCCTCTTTGCCGTGTTGGGCAAAGTGGTGGTAGTGGGCGTGCTGGCAGTGCCCACACTTACCTATGCCAAAGCCGATGGTATGGCAACCCGTACCAACGGCGTAGAAGCCGACTCCACCGTCTTCGGTGCCCAGCGGCTCGACGAAGTGCAGGTAACGGCGTCACGAGCGCCGCTGACAGCTAAGCAGTCAGCCAAAATCGTTGAGGTGATTTCGCGCGACGACATTCATCGTGCCGAAGCTCACACCATTAACGACGTATTGAAATTAGCCACAGGCGTGGACGTCCGTCAGCGCGGTGGCTTTGGTGTACAGACGGACATCTCCATCAATGGTGGTACTTTCGACCAGATTACCATTCTGCTGAATGGCATGCCGCTCACGTCGCCCCAGACCGGGCACAACGCGGCCGACTTCCCCGTATCGATCGACGACATCGACCACATCGAGGTGCTCGAAGGAGCCGCCGCGCGTGTGTTCGGCTCATCGGCCTTCTCGGGTGCCATCAACATCGTTACCACGGCAAGGGGCGATGCCCCGGAGCAAAAGAGGTGCGACGTTACGGCACGGGTAGAGGGCGGCTCGTTCGGTTCATTCGGTGCCGGTGCCCGCGTGTCTCTGCACGGCAAGGTGCAGCAGGCTCTCTCGGGCGGATACGCGCAAAGCGACGGCGGCACCACCAACTCCGACTTTCGCCAGCGCCGCGGCTTCTACCAGGGCAGCTACGGCTCACGGGTGGTTAGCATGAACTGGCAGGCGGGCATCACATCGAAAGACTATGGTGCCAACACTTTCTATTCGGCACGCTTCCCCAACCAGTACGAGTGGACACGCCGCTACCTGGCATCGGTTGCCACCGACGTGCGCCCCTTTGCCGCCCGTGCAGGCTGGCTCGGTTCGCTTGTGCTGTCGCCCTCGCTGTATGCCCACCGCGACGTGGACCACTACCAGCTTATCCACGGCAGCACGGGTGCCGCGGCAGGCGAGAACTACCACCGCATGGATGTGTACGGCGCCCAGTTGAACATGCACTTCGACTGGTTGCTCGGTAAGACCGCCGTGGGTGCCGACGTGCGCAAGGAGCACATCCTCTCGACGGCTTACGGCAACCTGATGCAGGAAACCTACTGGCACAAGATTTACGGCACGAGCCGCTACTACGACCACAAGGGCGACCGCACCAACACGAGCCTCTTTGTGGAGCACAATGTGATAGTGGGGGGCTTTACCCTCTCGGCGGGCGTGATGGCCAACCGCAACACGGGGCTGGACAACCGCACACGGCTCTATCCCGGCGTTGACGTGAGCTACCGCCCCGATGACCACTGGAAGGTGTATGCCAGCTGGAACAAGGCTCTGCGACTGCCCACCTTCACCGACCTGTACACCAGCAACTCGGCTCAGCAGGGCAACCTGAATCTGAAGCCCGAGAAAAACAGCACCTGGAAGGTGGGCGCCACCTACCGGCTGAAAGGTTTCGAGGCTCTGGCAAGCGCCTTCTACAGCAAGGGCAACAACATGATTGACTGGGTGTACGAAACGGCCGACTCGAAGAAGTATCATGCCATGAACATCGGCAAGCTCGACAACATGGGCATCAGCCTTGACACCCGCTTGAACCTGAGCGAGCTGCTCGGCTGCACACGGGTTGAGAGCACGCCGTGGCTGCTCACCCTGGGCTATGCCTACATACACCAGAAGCACAGCACCCGGGAGCAGATATACAAGTCGCTCTACGCCCTTGAGTATCTGCGGCATAAGCTGGTTGCCACACTGGCTCACCCCATTGTGGGCCGCCTCTCGGCATCGTGGTCGCTGCGCTGGCAGCAGCGCATGAACGGCTACCACCCCTATGCCAAACTCGACGGCAAGTTGCAGTACGCCCTGAGGCACTGCGAGCTGTACGTAGAGGCCGACAACCTTACCTGTCACCGCTACTACGACCTGGGTGCGGTGAAGCAGCCCGGACTGTGGTTTATGGCAGGAGCCAGGGTAAAGTTTTAATGTTTAATTAAATAAATAGTTTCAAAGGGGGTTGGAATCATGGTTCCTGCCCCCTGTTTCGTTAGTAACAGGGTAACATTCATAGTACCATCACCGAACCACGCTTTGGTACTGTGGGTATCACGCTTTGATACTGAGAGTATCACGCTTTGGTACTGATGATACCTTGCTTTGGTACTGTCGATACCTTGCTTTGGTACTGAGGGTATCACGCTTTGGTACTGCCGATAACAACAAATGTACGCTGCAGGGTTGCGGCCGTGCAGCGGACATTTATCCCGCCTTGGGTTGATATATTAGTCGAGGACGCGTCCACCGTAGGGGCGGCCCTTGTGGCCGCCCTAAGTGCCACGTAATTCCATCACAATTACCATATTGCAGGCTAAACCGGGTTCTTAGGGCGGCCATAAGAGGACAATTAAGGACCAATAAATCCCATTCCACCGTAGGGCGCGGCCTTTATGGCCGCCCTAAGTGCCACGCAATTCCAACACAACCAACATATTGCAGGATAAACTGGGTCCTTAGGGCGGCCATAAAGGCCGCACCCTACAGTGGACGCGTCCTCGACATTTTTAAGGAATATATTTTGTTGACCGATAATTGCAGGGAAGCGTCCCCGAAGGGGGCGAATTAGGTTAGCCCCAGGTCGAGGCGAAGCCGAAACCTGGGGTAACGTCGGCATCACACATACAACGTCCTCGGAGAGGGCGAACCTTTTTCACATGCAGCCAGTGTCCATGCCAATGTGAAACAAGGCGCATTGAGGTTCGCCCTCTCCGAGGACGTATTTAATCGGGGGATTCCATACCCCCATGTCTGCGCTACGCTCCGACATGGGGCTAACCTAATTCGCCCCCTTCGGGGACGTCGCTCATCAATTGCGGGGACATGTCCACTGTAGGGTGCGGCTAGGTAGGGTTAGGGGCAGACAGTCAATGTTTTTGTCCTAACTCATATTGCCTTGCCATCTCCAGATGGAAAAGAAAATCATGTACAGGCTTACGCTCCATGAGGAGCTCTGAGTCTCAGCCATCGGGATAGCCTTACGAGCAAGCTCGACGTCTATCCCGCTGGTTGAGACTCACCCCTTTCGGGGTCAAAGTCTGTACATGAAGAAAATTGCCAAGGCATAAAATTGCGCATAGCGCATAAAATAATATTATTACCACGACGATATCATCAAGGCTTTCTAAAATAATTGTGAGTAGATTTAGGGTGTGCTGAATATTTTATGCGCTCTGCGCAATTTTACGCGATAGCGATTTTCGTCACGTGCAGGCTTTGTCCCCCGTAGGGGGTGGTGCTGAGGTGATGGGGGCAGCCGTCGAGCTTGCTCGTAAGGATGTCCCCATCACCTCAGCACCAAAGCTCCATTGGGAGCTAAAGTCTGTACGTGACTATTTTCCAAAAACTTATTCTCGATTCAGGGTTAGGCATTGACGAAGTCAGGACGTGGGGCTAACCGTGTTCGCCCCCTTCGGGGACGGCCAGACAGACAATAAAAGTGGACATTTATCCCACATTTGTTTGGTTTAATTTGTCGAGGACGCATCCACCGTAGGGTGCGGCCTTTATGGCCGCCCTAAGTGGCACGTAATTCCAACCCATTCACCCAATTGCCCGACACACCGGGTCCTTAGGGCGGCCATAAAGGCCGCCCCTACGGTGGACCGGTCCTCTTACGGCCAGACGGTGGGCATTGCTTTTGACCACTTTTATTGTAAAGGTCCCCTTTGCGGGCAAAAATCACTACTACTTCTGCAGCAGCCACTTGCGCAGTACGATGGCGTGGTTGTGGTTCACGTCGCGGGCGCCATAGAGCAGGGTTACGTTGCCCTGCCTGAGCAGCTCCTTGCAACGGGTGGCAAATTCGGCGGCGGCGGGGTTCTCGTTCAGTTCGGCGGTGTAGCGCTCAGAGAACAGCGGGTAGTTCTCGGGCTTATGGCCGAACCACACCCTCAGACTTGTGGTGGGCGCTATCAGCTTGTTCCACTCATCGAGTTGAGCCTTTGTCTTTGAGATGCCGCGGGGCCACAGACGGTCGGTAAGCACACGGTATCCGTCGTCGTCCTGGGCAGGCAGATACACCCGTTTGATTTTAAGTTCTCCCATAATGATTAATCAGCTTTAGCCACGTGTTTGCATTTACCGCTGAATTCGGTAAAGTCGATGCGTATGATGTTTACACGATGAAACGATTTCTCGCTGTATTTATAGCCCAGTTCCCTGAAGTCGGGTGCCAGCTTGTCGACGAGCAGGTGCAGAGCCTGCATCATCTCTTCGGGACTGAGGTGCACGTGAGCCGTGCCGCGCAGCAACACGCTTTCGTACTCGGTGGTGAAGTTGCGGGGCAGCAGGTGCACGTTGCCGATGATGCAGAACGACACCTGGGGGTTCTTTTCCAGAGCCAGCAGTTTGTGGCCCACCGGGGCGCAGTGGATGTATATGCTGTTTTGGCCGTCGTACACATAGTTAAGGGGCACGCCGTAGCCCGAGCCGTCGGTGTCGACCATGCTCAGCACGCCGTACTCGCTTGTGCGCAGCAGTTCAAGGGCGCGCTCCTCGGTCATGAGGCGGTCGCGCCGGCGAATGTTATCGTTGTTGAATTTCATGTTCGTATTTAATTTTAGTTGTTTACAAAGATAGCGAATTTTTTGGACCCGTTGCAATCATCCGTGGATATTTTCGAAAAAACATAGAAAACCCTCTTTGATGGATTCTGATGGTGACGCAATTACGAATTATGGAATGAAAAGAAAATCATGTACAGGCTTACGCTCCATGAGGAGCTTTGAGTCTCAGCCATCGGGAAAGCCTTACGAGCAAGCTCGACGTCTATCCCGCTGGTTGAGACTCACCCCTTTCGGGGTCAAAGCCTGTACATGAAGAAAATTGCCAAGGCATAAAATTGGGCCGAAATCCGGCAGGGTGACAGACGGGGCTGTTCCTTGCCGTTGTCCAGGCGGAAGAAGTCAAGCAAAGTGTTGAGCATATCCCGCATACGGTCGGAGGATTGCAGTATATTTTGGATATATTGCCCA
>Ga0256406_1002868_pt1 | contig 23036 bp, 23 predicted proteins | sample RumenRJG_03DNA_FD_185986 | JGI IMG/M metagenome (GOLD analysis project Ga0256406, IMG submission 185986) | Bovine rumen microbial communities from Lethbridge, Alberta, Canada - RJG_03 | ecosystem: Host-associated > Mammals > Digestive system > Stomach > Rumen | place: Canada: Alberta | collected... | reverse complement strand
GTTTTCGAGCTAACCTTATTGTACCAGGGGACTGGTGCTTTTTTTATCGTCAAGGGGATGAATCGAAGGCCAAAAATGCCTTATTTATCAGCATTTTGGCGGCTCATCCCAAGTGGGAAGTTTGAGTCATTGACAAGGCGCAGGTTATCGATATTGACAACCCATAGGGCGGCACCGCCCTTTGCCTGCAGGTCCTGAAAGCTCTGCCGTCCCAGCATCTCGAGTCCCAGGCGGTTCGAAAGACCGGTCAGGGAGTCCGTCATGGTAAGGCGGGAGAGCTGCCTGTTCTGAGACTCCAGCTGCTCCCGCACCCGGACAAGAGCCAGGGCACTTCCTATCATGCGTGCAAGCTCCATGGCACGGTGAAGGCGAAAGCTTTCCGTAGTCCTTGCCGCGATGAGGTATCCGGCAAGATTTCCGGATTCCCGGATCGGAAACAGGCAGAGAAGACGAAGTCCCGCAAGAAGATCGTCCGGCAGAATCCCGGAGGAGACAAAGGACGTATAGATGTGCGTCTTCGGATCCGGGGCAAGTAAAAAGGCCCCGGTTTCATCTTTCGAAAGGACAAGGGCGCGAAGATCCATGCGGGAAACACTTCCCTTTCTGGCGGACAGATCTTTTGCATGTCCCGGCATGGAAAGATTTCCCTGTCCGAGTTCCCCGCATCTTTCATCGAGCGTAAGGTAGATCTGTCCGAAATGGAGGTTCCCTGCTGCCGTTTCAAAAGCTGCCGCAATGTCCGCAATATCACCTGCCTCGTTCAGCCTTTGTTCAAATGCCGCACGAACCCTGTGATAGACAAGATCGTCCTCCCGTTTCAGAAGATCTTCTGAGACATTGGAGAAGTAAAAATCGCGCAGGTTTCCCGGATTCGTCGGATTCAGGATCCGTCCCCGTTCCGTGATTTCCTTCCGGATCGGTGCATGGTGCTCCACACAGTCGAAGAGAAGGGAGAGTGCCCTCTGCGCCATGCCGGGGATATCCCGGGAAACCGAAGCAATCCTGGGGTCGCGGCAGTTCGTATCGTCGGATGGTTCAAACCCGGCAATACGGGCTGTCACATCTTCCGGAAGGCAGGCCGCAGCGCGCCCTGCTGTGTAATCACCGTCAAAGAAGAGAAGGTCCGGAACATCTTCTTCCGAAATCTCGTCCGGAAGATCCGTATGAGACAGAGCGCACACCGTGACATGGTCCTTCAAAAGACCTGCATCGGCGCAGGCCTTGAGGAATCCGGAAGGGAGCGGCGCAGTTTCCGGATCGTCCCCGTTTTCCGTAAAGAAGCAGGCTGTGATTTCCTCCTTCGATTTTCCGGAGTAAATCAGTTCATGGATTCTTTGCAGGACAAGATCGTACTCAGCGCCCGTTTCGTCAAAGGAAAGGGCCGTGCAGCCAGGGACTAACATGCCGACAGTCACCACGGGCAGGCCTGGGCAGGTCCCCTGCAGCTTACGGACGAGAGATTCCGCACTGCTTTTCTGACGTCCCGTTCCCTGGAGAACAAAGCCGTCAAAGGTCCCTGCGGCCTCAAAGCCGTGGAACAGAAAGATCTGTGTATTCGGATGAGACGAGAGAAACGAATGAATGCCCTTTGTGACGCTCCGGTCAATGGAGTCCTCGACGTCGCCAAGGCAATAGGCAAATCTGCGGATCATCGTATAGCCCTCCCTCTTCGTAGACATTCGCAATGATCTGAAACTGCTGTCTTTGTATTTACCACTTCAGTGTAGCACAGCAGCGGGATAAGGTTCCAGATTTCAGAATCGCTTCTTTTAACGTATAATACCCCTCGGGCCATGTGACCCGCGGATCTTTGATGAGGAGAAGTTTATGAAAATCAGATCACGGCTGTTATCCGCCATTCTTATCCTGGCACTTTTCGTCAGCCTGCCCTTTGCGGCACAGGCAGCTCCGGCCAGTGCTTCCCCTGTACCCACACAGGATGATACAAACGCCCTGCAGCAGCAGCTTCTTGTAAGCTACGGATTTCTTGGAGGAGATGTCACAGCGGTCAATCCCCATGCCTCGTACTCGGCGTCCGAGCGCACGTCGGAAATGGTCCAGTCGAACCTGTATCCTTCCTGGCCCCAGGGACTTTCCGTTTCCGCAGAGGCAGCCGTGCTCCTTGATGCCGGCACCGGGACCGTGCTCTACGGAAAGAACGTCCACGAGAAGCTTTATCCCGCGTCCATCACGAAGATGCTGACCGCCCTTCTTGCCATGGACTGCCTGTCCCTTACGGATACCGTAACCGTCTCGGAACAGGCGATTGCCCAGAGCGGCACGAGCGGGTCCAACGCGGGGCTCAAAGCCGGGGACGTGATCAGCGTGGAGGACGCCCTCTATGCGATGATGCTGCCCTCCGCCAATGAGGCCGCCAATGCGATCGGAGAGAAGATCGCGGGGACACAGGCTGCCTTCGCGGAACTGATGAATCAGAAGGCGGCTTCTCTTGGCTGCACGGATTCCCACTTTGCAAACACCAACGGCATGCCGGATTCGAATCACTACACGAGCGCCTATGACTTTGCGATCATCGCAAGAGCCTACTTTGCAAATCCGACCCTTGCCGCGATCTCCAATACCACGGCCTGGACCATTCATGTCCTCGGGGGAAACAGCAGAACCATCGCTGTCACGGGACATCACGACTTTGTAAGCGGCGCCCGCCCCCTTGCCGGAGTCATCGGCGGAAAGACCGGATACACGAGAGCCTCGGAGCGAACACTCGTGACAGGGTGTGAGATCAACGGGCGGCGGCTCATCTGCGTCGTCCTGAAGGAGACGTATCCTTCCCACTACACCGATTCCCAGAACCTGTTCCAGTACGGCTACTCGAACTTTGCCTGCGTGAATCTGCAGGATCCTGCCGTCCGCCAGCTGTACAACGATGCCACCGGCATTTCGTCACGTTTCCCCGGTTATGAGCTCTCCGAAAACGGCGCTCTTGTCATGCCATCTGCCCTTATCACGCAGCCGCAGCTCCTGACCCCGGTGCTGACCTCGGAGAACACGGTCTCATTCTTCTATGCGGGGAATCTCATGGGAAGCGTACAGCTGAAACAGAAGTAGAAAAGGAAAGAAGCCTCAGAAGAAGAGAGAACAATAAATGCACGGGCCTGCCGCATGCTGCGGTGCCCGTGCGTTTTGTTACTGCTGCATGGCGTTCAGAATGGTCTGATACAGGAAGAGGTTGTAGGAGGGCTCATAGTGGAGCCAGTCGTGCCAGACGATCTGCTCCGGATTGTCCTTCATGATCGAATTGGTCTCGATCCAGGAGACATCCTCGTCGAGCCCATCCCGGATATCCTCATTCCATGTATCGATTGCGTCGTTGGTAAGAGTCGAGGAGGTCGGCTTTGCCTCTTCATGGATGGGATTGACGGAGACGTAAAAGACCTTCGCTCCCTGCCCTGTCCAGGTCTTTCCGACGGTGTTCAGGAAGGTGACATAGTCCTCTGCCGTATGGGAGCCTCCGATGTCATTGACGCCCATGAGGATCGCGATGCGGGTTCCCTGCCCGATATAGGGCTCCATCGCCGGGATCCCGTCGGAGTTCATCCAGTCCATGCCGATGCCTTCCTTCGCATCAAAGACAACGCTGTCGTTGACAAGCCTCTGTACCGTGTGAAGGCTCTTATCCCCGGAGACGCCCCAGTACATGCCAACGGTTCTGGAATCCCCGAGAAGGATATATCCGGCGCTCTCTGCGGGGGATAAGGTAAGGTCCTCACTTGTTTCCATGGGGTATCCCGGTGTGGCAGGATCCGAAAGATCTGTTGATGCGGACGATGCTGCCTCGTCCGCTGTCGTCTCTGCATCTGTCTGATCCGTCGTTTCCTCCGGGATCGGCTCCACGGGGATCGTAAAGTCCGTATTTTCCTCCGTGCTCCCGCAGGCTGTCAGTAAGACAGAGAGCAGTACCGCCGCGGTAATCCCTGTCCGGATCTGTTTTCCTCTGTTTTGCATCTGTATGCTCCCCTTTTGTTTTCTCCGGCCATTATACCGTTTCCTTCCTCATCGCGATACAATGGCAGAAAGAAAGGCGCAGATCTAAAGAAGAGGAGATGCCATCATGGAACTGATATCCATCATCGGGGACGCCGCAAGAAAAGCGGGAGCGATCATGCTGGAAGGGGTAAAAAGCAGGAGAGAGGTCTTTGCAAAGGACGGCCACGCAAACTTTGTGACCTCCTACGACAAAAAGGTGCAGGATTTTCTGTTTCAGACGCTTGGCAGCGCCATTCCGGAGGCACATTTCCTCGGGGAGGAGAACGGGAAGGACACCTTTTCCGGGGAGGACACGAAGGGGCTCACCTTTGTCATTGATCCCATCGACGGCACCAGTAATTTCATGAAGGGCCTGTTCCCGAGTGTCACATCCATCGGCCTGTTAAAGGACGGTGCCCCGTACCTCGGTGTTGTCTACTGTCCGTACGCGGACCAGCTCTTTTCGGCGGAAAAGGGAAAAGGAGCCTTTGAAAACGGAAAGCAGATCCACACTTCGAAAGCTCCGCTGAAAGAGAGTCTTGTGACGATGGGCACCGGTCCCTATTATGAGGGACTTCCTGAAAAGGCCTTCCGGCAGGCTGCTTTATACATGGACCGCTGCATCGACATCCGCCGCTCCGGCTCTGCCGCCTTCGATCTCTGCATGGTGGCAGCCGGCCATACGGGCCTGTACTTTGAGCCGCTGATCCAGCTGTGGGATTACTGCGCCGGAGCGCTGATCTGCACGGAGGCCGGCGGCACGGTGACCGGGTATGACGGCAGGCCGCTGCCGTTCAACGGTCCGTCCTCTGTTGTGGCAGCATCCGAGGGCGTTGCGAAGGAGAAAGGGTATCTGCCGGAACAGGCGACTGATTGACCGGGTCGGATCCGAAACTTGCTGACTTCCGGGACCGTTTCCGCTTTCCTCAGTTTCACCAATTTCTCAGCGATGCCTTTTTTGCGGCAATGTATTTGCCGGTCCTGTCAGAGAAACGGTAAATACACCGTCAAGCTGGCCCACAAGGTTTTCGCCAAAGGCAAGGAAGCTTTCTTTGATGTCGTCGACAAGAACCGGCTGATCGAAGGGAATGCGTTCCATGTGCTGCAGAAGATTTCCCTCCATACGGACTTCCGGCAGGAGACCGCACCAGGCGGCTTCCGGAAGTGTCAGAAAGAGTCTTTGTCCCTTTTCATCGTTTTCCGGCTCTCCGTAGATCTTTGCACGGATATCGCATCTTCGAAGCCCCGTCTGTTTGATGGTAAGAATAAGAGGTGCATCGACAAAGTTCAGCGTATCGCCGAGGAAATCTGCAAGAGATCCCCGCTCCACCTCCGTGCGCTTTTCTCCAAAGCCCGCCTTTTTCCAGGCTCTCTGCAGGCCCTCCCGGATGGCAGCGGCAACTTTGTCATCTCCGAAGTTGCTGTAATCCCGCTGCCTCAGCTGTATGCCGTACTGCGCCTGCAGGTAATAATAGCAGGCCTTCTTCGGATGCCCTGCTTCCTCCTCGAGGGCCCCGAGTCTTCGTGCAACGTCTGCAAGCCAGGTGCCGGTCTCCCCGCAGAGAACCTGTGGCATCACCTCCTCATAGCAGTGATCAACAAGGTTCCTTGCAGTCGCAGTGGACTTCGGCACACCGCGTCCTGCCGCATACAGGTCCGCAAGCTTGTACCTTGCTTCGATCAGGCCTCCCGCAGCGCCGATGGAAAAGTAATAGACGGCCTTCTCATCGTCCGGAACTTTATCCGTCGTTCTTCCGTAGTAGTAGATATATCCCAGACTGTCCGCATACCACACGTCGGGGCAAAGGTCCATGAGGCGAAGAAGGCACTTCTCACTTGTTTTGTAATCGGTATGATACGGATACTGTCCCTCTCCGTAGGTCGCATAGGCAAGAAATCGGAGGGCATCGATATTGTCCCGCTCTGTCAGGACATCGACAGCCCGCAGGAAAGCCTTCTCCATCATCGGATTGTCTTTCAGCGCTTCGGTGTTCTGCGCATATTCATAGAAGATCTGGGTCGGCACATCATACGATACCTCATCCCCCGGATCCTCATGCAGATACCAGAGGATGGTCTTTCCCCGGAACCAGAGAAGGTTATGGGCGTTCAGGTACTCCTCATTGACGCTGGATACTGGTTCCGCTCCGACAAGATATCTTCCAGCTCCGGAGCCTTTCAGGGTACATGCGGGAAGTTCCGATCCAATCGGCATATCTTCCGTCAGATGGAAGGCTGGCGTGCCAAGAAACCACAGGTCAAGCACCTGCTCCTTCTCACCAACCTGCAGGAATCGAACCTGGAGGACATTATCCTTTGTCTCCACAAAGGAGAGCTTTGCATCGTGCATGCTGTCTGTTGCCTGAAGAAAGGAGGGAAACGTCTCCTTCGTCCTTACCAGGTGAATGGTGCGGTCTCCGAGGCCGGACCTTGTGGCATTGCACTTTGTAATCACCTGTTCCGGGAGCTTTTCCGGGGTCTTCAGAGCATTCACATCGTCTATAAGATCTGTAATCGCGTCAGCAGCCTCAATTCCGTCCTTTTCTGTCAGCATGAAAGGCTCCTTCTTCATCGGCAGGGAAAGAAGCAGGGTATAGTCCTTTTCTTCCTTCTGCCAGACAAGAGCAGATCCTTCGGGGTTCAGGACAAGATATCCGGTGTCCTCCTTTGTTTCTCCCTGCCGTATGGCAAAGACCGGTTCAAAGCTCATGCCCTGATCCGTAAGAACGTTTCCCCGTACGATGACCTTCATGAGATTTCCCCTCCTTTTCCCGTGTTCTGTTGTCATTATACTGTTTCCTGCAAATCTTTTGATCTATTCTGTAAAAATGTACCTTTCGAAAGCGAATGGTATTTCGTAAAATAGGAACACAGGGAGCAGGAAGAGAGGAAAAACATTCATCCATGCCTCATGTCAATCGAAACGGGCTCATGCTCCAGGGCTTTGAGTGGTATCTGCCCTGTGATCACACGCTGTGGAACCGGCTTGCCGCACTTGCGGGGACGCTGCACGATTACGGCTTTACCGCCATCTGGCTTCCGCCTGCGACAAAGGGCGCGTTCGGAGACCGGGGCGCAGGCTATGCGCTGTATGATCTCTACGACCTTGGCGAGTTCAATCAGAAGGGCTCCGTTCCCACAAAGTACGGAACGAAAGAAGAGTACATCAAATGTGTTCACGCCCTGCAGAGGGCAGGACTTCAGGTCTATGCCGATATCGTGCTGGATCACATGATCGGAGCGGACGAGGAAGAGACCATCGATGCGATGGAAGTTGCAGCAGGCAACCGGACGCTCCCCGTCTCCGGAGAAGAAGAGATCCGGGCCTGGACCAGGTTTACATTTCCGGGGCGTCACGGGAAGTACTCGGACTTTGTCTTTGACAGTACCTGCTTTAACGGCGTCGACTGGGACGACCGGAAGAAGAAACATGCCATCTTCCTCTTTCAAAATCATGCCTGGAACGGCGACGTGGACACGGAGAACGGCAATTTCGACTACCTGATGGGAGCAGATCTCGACTTCTCCAACCGGCGTCTTGTCAACCACCTTCTGGACTGGGGAAAATGGTACCTTGATACCACAAACGTGGACGGCTTCCGCCTCGATGCGGTCAAGCACATCCCCTCGGACTTTTACCGTGCCTTCCTTCCGGCCATGCGTTCATACTCCGGGAAGGAACTGTTCACGGTGGGAGAGTACTGGAGCGCGGATCTTTCGCGCCTGAACCGGTACCTGTCCCTGGTCGATGAAAACATGTCCCTGTTCGATGTGCCGCTGCACTTTTCGTTTTACAACGCCTCGAACGACGGATACCACTTTGATCTGCGGAGGATCTTTGACAATACGCTGGTTTGTGAGAACCCGGTGCACGCGGTGACCTTTCTCGATAATCACGACACCGAGGTCGGACAGTCTCTCGGTTCCTGGGTCCGGGACTGGTTCCGGCCGATTGCCTATGCGCTGATCCTTCTGCGAAGCGAGGGATATCCCTGCGTGTTCTACGGAGATCTCTTCGGAATCCCCGCGCAGAACTTTCAGGGTGTCCCGGAGCTTCCGATGCTGATGGCACTCCGGCAGAGTTTTGCCTTCGGCGCAGAGTGGGACTATCCGGTATCGGAACACATCACAGGCTTTACAAGACCGGACACCGGTCTTGCCGTCGTACTCTCCGCCCATGGGGCGGGAAGTGTCCGCATGAAGGTAAATCAAAGGTTTTCGGGGTTCCGCTTTGCGGATGCTCTTGGAAAGATCCGGGAAACGGTTGTCATCGGAGCGGACGGCTCTGCCACGTTCCCGGTAAACGACGGGACACTGTCCTGCTTTGTACCGGAAGGACAGGCGCCGTCTGCAGGAGGACTGCTGAAATGAGTATCATCTTGGAGAAGAAAAACATCGTACAGGAAGAGACGGACGCAATCGTCAACGCGGCCAACGAGGAGCTCCTCGCGGGAGGCGGTGTCTGCGGAGCAATCTTCCGGACGGCCGGGTTCGATCCTCTGACGAGGGCCTGTGATGCCATCGGCCATTGCGACACGGGAAGTGCCGTGATCACGCCGGGATTTCATCTTCGCGCCCGCTACATCATTCACGCGGTGGGGCCTGTCTGGCAGGGCGGAAATCACGGGGAAAGAGAAAAGCTCTCCTCGTGCTATAAGGCTTCACTTGCCCTTGCAGAGGAACATGGCCTGTCCAGCATCACGTTTCCGCTCATCAGTGCCGGGATCTTCGGTGTCCCGGTGGACGTTGCATGGGAAACCGCACTGACGGCGGTGAAGGATTCGGATCTGTCCGTACACTTCGCAATCCTTGATGATGACATACTTGCAGCCGGCAGAAAGGCTGCAGAAAGGCTTGGCATACAATGAAAGCAACAGGGGTTCTTCGGTACTGACTGATCTTTTCCCTGATCACCGTGATTCTCGGGGTTGTGATGCTCTGGCCCATCGGGACCGTGGCATTCAATATCCTGTTTCTTGTCATCAAGTGCGGCATGGCCGCCGGTATTCTCGGCGTCCTTCTCACCATGAAGAAGCCGTATCTTGTCCTCTGGTGCCTCTCTTCCTTTGCGGCGATCTTCATGACGATCGCAAAGTGGAGTCTTTCAGGTGCCTTCCGTGGAAGTTTTGCCCTGGCGATGGGGACTGACATCGTGGTGCCTGTTGTCGGTGTCCTGCTGTGGAGGAAATATCATGAGTGAAGAGAACAAGAGCCCGTCCTGCGGCGATGGCTGCAGCGACTGCTTCGGCGGCTGCAGCTCCGGTCAGGGGTGCGGGGAAGGTTCCGGGGAGAATAAGCTTCCCGTCATATCCCTCGATACCCCCTGCGGCGTCGTGCAGATCCCGTCCTATTATCAGCGGATTGCATCGTCGCCGGATGATCCGAAGGCATCGGCAGCCTTTGCAGCAAGATCAAAGGAAGCGCTGTGCCTCTTTCTGATCTACCCCTGCCCGAAGGAAGAGGAACTGCCCTACGATCACCCGGAAGAGCTGATCTCCTCTATCCACGAGATTCTTGGGGATAATCAGGGGCTGGTTGAGGTGAACGCGGGAAAGACGGATCATGAGGTCCCTTATATCTACAGCATCGTACGGACCCTCGGAGAGAATCATCTTCAGGCGGGCTACACGCTGACGATGAACCTTCGCTTTCCCGGCGGCTCCGTCTGCATTCAGGGCTTCTTTGATCCCTCCGGCACCTCCGGCATGCGGGAAGCTCAAACGCTCAAATATGCCATGCAGAAGGGCTACGTCGACAAGGACATGAAGGGCTGGGCCAGGGATCCGTATGATCCGGCATTCAAAAAGGGAGCCCTGACAAATTTCTCAGAGCTCCCCGGCTTTGATTCTGCCTTTCCCGAGCACCCCCTGTCCCTGTGCCGGGAACTTGCTGACCTTGTGACAATGGCAAACTGAAAGACAGGACTTTCTACCTTGCGTTGTCGTCCCGTTTCACGAAGTTCGTGACGAGGGGCGCACTTGTTTCAGGGTATGGCACACCCGCCTTTTTTCCCGCCTCAAAGCAGCGCATCATCCAGATCATGTTGCGGGCAAGGTTTCTCATGGTCTGCAGACCTTCTTCGTCCTGAACGGCCTCATCGGCGTGCAGACCGTGCACCATGTTCCAGTAGGTGGAACCTGCCACCGGCATCTGGGCAATGCCGAAATACTTGTTCAGCGCATCGAGAGCTGCCGTCGTACCGGCGCGCCGCGCCACGGCAACGGCAGCACCCGGCTTGAATTTGAACGCATCGTAGACCTCGTCCACCGCATTCGCATAGAATGCCCGGTCGAGGAAGGAGAAGATTCTTCCGCTCGGGTGTGCGAAGTACGTCGGCGTTGCAAAGACAAATCCGTCCGCCCCGTAAGCCTTGTCGATAAATGCATTCACGCCATCGTCTCCCAGGATGCACTTGCCGCTTACCGCGCACTTGTTACACTGCAGGCAGTCCGCAATCGGCCTCCCGCCAAGCTGAATCACCTCGGTCCCCACACCGTTTTCCTGAAAAACCGCAATCATCTCCTCGAGCGCGCGCATGGTCGTGCCGTGCGGGTGAGAGCTCCCGTTTACCATCAATACCTTCATCTTTATTACCTCCTCGTGTTTGGATAAGCCGCATTTTAGACCGGGTCTGTCCAAAAAGGAAGAACGCACTTTTATGGAAGATACTAACGAAAAAGTAAGTAAGCAGGCTTCCGGTCTTGTCCCGATCGATATTGTACCGTTTAACTATGCGGTCTCTCTGATCGGCGGAAAGTGGAAGATGCAGATCCTGTTCTGGCTCTGGAAGAACGATGTCATGCGCTACAGTGCTCTGAAGAGGAACCTCGGAAATGTGACCCACAAGATGCTCTCCGAAAAGCTGAAGGAACTTGAGACAGACGGCCTCATCGTCCGATGCGAGTATCCCGGCGTGCCGCCGAAGGTGGAGTATTCTCTGTCGGATCTCGGGAAGACACTGATGCCGGTGCTCCAGTCCATCTGCAGCTGGGGCCATGCACATCTCCCGGACGATCTTGATACCGCAAAGTACAATCAGTAGACAGACCTGTCCCGTACAATAGAATCCGGAACATTTATACACAAATTGTATGAATATCTGATTATTATTTGTGATCAAGATGAATTCTTTTTCACAGAATTTACAATTCTTCCGTTTGGTCCTAACATAGACCTCAGTCTAATATCCGGAAAGAAGGCGCCAAAATGCTGTATCCCAAGACAAAACCGCTCAGTGAAGAGGAGATGAAAATCTTCTGTGATGAGTATCGGGAAAATAATCACATCGATCTTGCGATGTGTGAGAAGTACGGCGTCAAGCGGGGACTTCGAAACGATGACGGTACCGGTGTCCTCGCGGGGCTCACGAGCATCTGCGATGCACAGGGGTATGAACGGGGAGAGGACGGCAGTGTCATCCCGAAAGAGGGACGCCTTCTGTATCGCGGATATGCCCTGAAGGATCTGTGCAAAGAGGCCGTAGAACAGGACAGGTTCATGTTCGAGGAGGTCCTTTACCTTCTGCTGGTCGGCAAGAAGCCGACGAGGATCGAGTTTGAGATGTTCAAGCAGATGATCACGAACCACAGGGAACTGCCGGATGGATTTGCGGAGACGATGATCTTCGGCGCTCCGTCCCCGAACATCATGAACAAGATGACGCGCTCCGTCCTCGCCATGTATTCCTACGATGAGAACGCTGAGGATCTTTCCCTCGAAAACGTTCTGTCCCAGTCCATCAATCTCATCGCCCAGCTGCCCACCATGATGGTCTACGCCTATCAGGTCTACCGTCATGTCTATCAGCATCAGTCCATGTATTTTCACTTCCCGATCGAAGGGCTCTCCACGGCAGAGCATGTCCTTGCAACCCTTCGCGGCAATCAGTCGTACACGCACGAGGAGGCAAAGCTTCTGGACCTCGCGCTCATGTGCTATGCAGACCACGGCGGCGGCAACTCGTCGACCTTTGCGGACCGTGTGGTATCGTCTGTCGGAACGGATACGTACAGCGCCATCGCAGCAGCCCTCAGTGCACTGAAGGGCTCAAAGCTTGGCGGTGCAAACATCAAGGTCATGCGGCAGCTTGATGAGCTGATGCGATCCGGTGTCAATCCGGACTCCGACGCATCGGTGAAGCGTGCCCTGAAGGCCATCCTGAACAAGGAGATGGGAGACGGATCCGGTCTGATCTACGGCATCGGACACGTCATCTACACTCTCTCGGATCCGAGAGCCGTGGTCCTTCGGGATAACAGCGCAGAACTTGCCAGGAAGCTCGGACACGGGAAGGAGTACGACATGCTCCGGATGATCGAAAAGCTTGCACCGGAGTGTCTCAGGGAAGAGATGGGCGTGACAAAGCCGATGTGCGCCAACATCGATCTCTACTCCGGCATTGTGTTCCGGATTCTCGGCATTGAGGAGAGGCTCTATGCGCCGGTCTTTGCGATTGCAAGAATCGGCGGCTGGTGCGCACACCGCATGGAGGAACTCGCCTTCAACAACCGCGTCATCCGACCGGCTTACAAGTATGTCGGCCCCGAAAATCTCAAGATCAAAGATCAGTAATCTTTCATACCGGATATTGTCCGGTATGTCGCCTCGGATTGGATACAATCATACAGGCATACAATTTTAGCTTTACAGATCCCGCCCCCGGGCTCTATAATTTTCCCTAAATGATTCAGGAGGTGTTGTCCGATGCTTTATCCGGAGACAAAGTCACTCAGCAAAGAGCAGATGAAGATCCTGTGCGACGAGTACCGCCGCAACAACTACATTGATATCGAGAAAAGTGAAAAGCTCGGTGTCAAGCGTGGTCTTCGAAATGCCGACGGCACCGGTGTTCTCGCAGGTCTTACGAACATCTGTGATGTCCAGGGCTACGACAAGGACGAGAACGGCAAGGTCATCCCGAAGGAAGGCAGGCTGATCTACCGCGGCTATGACCTGAACGACCTGTGTGAGACCGCTGTCCGGGAAGACCGGTTCATGTTCGAGGAAGTCCTCTGGCTTCTCCTCGTCGGGGAGCTGCCGAGCAAGATCGAGCTCGAGACCTTCCGCCAGATGCTCGCCCAGCACCGGGAACTGCCCGATGGCTTTGCCGAGACCATGATCATGGGTGCCCCGTCTCCGAACATCATGAACAAGATGGCCCGTTCGGTCCTTGCCATGTATTCCTATGATGCAAACCCGGAGGACACAAGCCTCGAAAACGTCCTGTCCCAGTCCATCAACCTGATTGCAGGGCTTCCGACGATGATGGTTTACGCTTACCAGGTGTACCGCCACATCTACCTGCACCAGTCCATGTATTTCCACTTCCCGATCAACGGTGTTTCCACGGCAGAGCATGTGCTCGCCACCTACCGCGGGGATCAGTCCTATACCCACGAGGAGGCAAAGCTCCTCGACCTGTGTCTTGTCTGCCATGCGGACCACGGCGGCGGCAATAACTCCACGTTTACCGACCGCGTCGTCTCGTCTGTCGGAACGGATACCTACAGCGCCATTGCCGCGAGCATCTGTTCCCTGAAGGGGCCCCGCCACGGCGGTGCAAACCTTCAGGTCATGCATCAGCTCGACTACCTGATGCGCGTCGGTGTGGATCCCACATCCGATGCAAGCGTAAAGAATGCATTAAAGGGAATTCTCACAAAGCAGATGGGCAACGGCTCCGGTCTTATCTACGGCATGGGCCATGCGGTCTACACCCTGAGCGATCCAAGAGCCCAGATCCTCAAGGAGAACTGCGCACACCTCGCAAAGACCTCCGGCCATGAGAAGGAATATGACATGCTCTGCATGATTGAAAAGCTTGCTCCGGAGTGCATGAAAGAGGTCAACGGCACCAAGAAGCACATCTGCGCCAACGTGGATCTGTTCTCCGGCCTTATCTACCGCATGCTCGGGATCGATGAGGTGCTCTACACCCCGATCTTTGCGATCGCAAGAATCGGAGGCTGGTGTGCCCACCGCATGGAGGAGCTGGAGTTCAACAACAGAGTCATCCGTCCGGCCTACAAGTATGTGGGACCCGATATGACAACAAAGCAATAGCTCACAAAGGCTGTTTTAGAACAGAAATCGGGCTTCTGTTCAAAAACTAATACAGAATCTCCCAGGAACGGAATATCGCTCCCGGGAGATTTTGTCTTCGCGGATCCTTTCAGAGCATCGTCTCGATGAGTTCCGATGCAAGATTTCTTCCGGCTCTTGCATCGGATGGCGTCTTCGCAATCGTTCCGGTATAGCGCATGTCGTGCCCGTAGCTTACGCGGATATGCTTTCCGTCGTCGCGCTCTTTGGTGATGCCATATTCTTCGAGGCGGCTGACCATGCGCTCCGTGCTGTCCGCGGTGCCCGTGATTTTCCGGATAGCATCAGCGCGTTGCCTTGTAAGTGCCTCGTAGTGATTGCTGCCTATGATGTCCTGCAGGACATCCGTCCTTCTGGTCTGCTGACCCCTGCGATTTTTGAGGCTTCGTTCCAGTTCCGAGAGCAGAAGATCCCGGATCTCTCCCGGGAATTTGTCCTTCTCCTGGCCCATGGTCAGCAGGACCTTTTTGCCGCTCTTTTCCGCCTGCTGCCTTGCAAGGTCCAGTTCCCGGTAGAGGCGGGCGTTCTCCTTCTCAAGGTCCGTAATGCGGTTCTGCAGGCGGGTCAGATCATCGTCAAAGGCATCGAGGAGCTCATCGCTTTCGTTTGCCTGCTGCTGGAGCTTCTCATGCAGAGCGGTCGTGCGGACACCGTTCCAGGTGGAGAGTTCTGATACCTGTTGGACATTGGCATAGCGGATCACCGCGTCCACGGTCTTGTCCAGCTGCCTTGATGATGCATGGAATTTCCGGTGGGAGATGGACGCATCGGCCATGTACAGACCGATTGTTCCGTCATATTCGAGAAGTCCGAGGCACCGGTTCAGGAACAGGCTTTCCGTCTCCGTATCCTTCGCAGTAACGACATGTGCCACCCCTCTTGTTCTGCGGGCAAGAGCCAGGGCATCAACCGGCTCTGTCTTCTCGGAGTGTGCGACGTAAAGAACCGGCAGGCGGCAGGGCAGGGCAAAATGAACAATGTCACGGACAAGGTCAGCCGAACCTCTTTCGAGGACAATCGGCGTCTCACTCACCGGAAACGGACCGTCGTCTTCGATATACCCTCCATCGATCAGAAGATGCAGCATCAGCGGCGGTGTGAAGGCGCGGTTCCTCCAGTCCGCCGTCCCCTGATAGCTTCGCTCTAAGCGTATCGTAATGGTATGCTTCGGGAAACAGGCCACATAGTCGGTATCCCAGATCGTACCGTCCGCGTCCTTCTCGTAGCGTGCGGCGAGAATTCCGTGGGCTTTGCTCTCCGCCACCGTGAGGGAGAGGTTTTTGTCCTTTACGGCAAATTCGTGCTCCCCATGCCAGTCGATGCCGCCGATATGATTTTCCGGGTGCGGTGTCTCAAGCAGCATCTCGTTCCAGTCGAGAAGAAGACGCAGAAATACATCCTCCGTAAAAGTATCCTTCGTCTTCAGAGAAGTGGTAAACAGCAGCATCTGACCTCCTTTCACGGGCAGTACCCATTGGTTTGTTTTCTATCAATATTGATTATAACAGAACGACACGTTAGAATGTATCTCATGAGACCGATTCATGTAAAAATCGAATCCGAACCGGGCGGCTTTCGGCCGTTGCCGCAGTTCAATGAGGAAGTGCGTCAGGTCGTGGAGATCGATGCGGACGGAACGGGAACCATCCGCCGCTATGTGCAGGGATTTGGCTTCCGAAGAGATGTCCTGGCCTACAAGGAGGCAGTGCCGCTTGAGCCAGATGTCGCAGAAGATCTTCTTTCCCGCATTGCCTCGTTCTTTACCGCCGGTCCCTCGTGTTTTGCCACGGATATCGGAGATTTTACGCTGCGGATTACCTTTGAGGACGGCAGCGTTCTGAAACGGACGGAATCCATCTGCATGGAGACTCCAACTCCAAATGGGGACCTCGGGCATCTGATCCGGCAGGCATTCCACCGGGATTTTCTGTACCTGTTCGACTGCGGTGAGTACGAACCAAGATATCGCTACGCCCTTGTCTTTTTTGCACCGGGCGGCCGGACATACTGGTATCAGGTTCCCGATGACATGCACCTATCCACCGGAAATAGGGTCCTTGTGCCGGTCGGAGAGGAGAGGAAACCAAAGACTGCCACTGTGCAGGAAGTCCATCGCTTCTCTGACAGCGACGTACCGATGGATCCGGATCTGGTAAAGGAAGTTCTGTCGGTGGTAACGAAACAAGATTCCGGTGGAATGTAAGACCGGTACAGTGAGGACCTGGAAAGCAGGCAGGGAGGAAAACGATCATGAATAAGGAATTGCTCGAAGAAGGCGCCTGGATCTGGACATTCTTTCAGGCAAAGACCGGGGAGGATCGGGAGATCCTTGAGAAAATCCTGGAAGGAGCAGATGGATATCGTTTCGAGGAGATCAGTATGCCGGACATCCTCTCCCCGGAGGATTTTCACTATCAGGATAATAATACCAGAGAACTTTATTATGATGTTCAGGAAGAACATACACCGGCAGAACTGCTTGATGTTGCGTTTTATCTGGACAGCGTACTGAGAAAACTCGCCGAAACCTGTACAGACGGCAGACGCAGGAGAAAGCTTGTGAATTTCGGATTCCGCATCTTTGCGGAGTTCGATATCGTCGATGGGGGAACAAAACACCAGATCAAAATCGTGCGTCACAACGGCAGAATCTATGAGGCAGACCGGGGTGAAATCGAAGAAGCCGGATTCTATGCCTTTGACGATTATGAAAACTGGCAGGAATTTATGGATGCCGCAAAGAAAGGCAACCCGGAAATCCCGATCCAGAAGTTTCCGTCTGAAGCCTATTTTGAAGAGCATCCTTGCGATCTCATCTTTATCGGCGTGGATGGCGATGTTTACACCCTGGAAACGGACGACGGACTTCCGATCAAGGAGCCGTTCTCTGCACTTGTCCCGGTCAGGCAGATCGCTCTGTCAGAATATGAGGAAGACACGCCGGACGAATCCTTTGATGAGCAGAAAGACAGTACGCGATATCCAAAGGGCTTGGAATAAACCTTTTCCCTGCATGTACACGCAGTCATTTTCATAATGAAAAGAGGCATGTGGTATGGATAAAGATTGTTTTTCTTTTGTTGTGTATATGATTCACGCCTGTGCGGATCGTTGGAACACTGCACCCTCAAAGGTATACCGAAAAATCAAAGAAAGTGGTTGCCTGGACGAATACCTGATTCCTTGTTACGATGTGCTGCATACACAAAGTACCGACTACGTTGTCCAAGACATCAGTGACTATTTAAAGGACAGGGGGATCGCCGTATGATTGTTTATCACGGTTCCAACATGATTGTAGATAAGCCGGATGTCTCCCATGCTTTTCGTGACCTTGATTTTGGAAGAGGATTTTATGTTACGACGGTCAGGGATCAGGCCGAACGTTGGGCGAAGCGAAAGGCACTTTATTCAAAGGGCTCCAAGCCAATCGTCAATGAATATGAAATGTCAGTTGATATGGACGGACTGATTGTGAAAGACTTTGGCGACGATCTTGATTCATGGATCGATTTTGTCTGTGAGTGCCGTGATGGTAATACAGCTTACCGTAAATATGACATCATCATAGGTAAAGTTGCAAATGATAAGGTCTTTCGGGTTGTAGATATGTATCATTCCGGAATCTGGGATAAGGCAAGGGCCATAAAAGAAATTCGTGTGTACCCAGGCTATGACCAAATTGCTTTCATTACACAGAAAGCCATCAATCAGGTCCTTGAATTTCAGAGAGCATCGGAGGCCTCCAATGAATGATGATGTTCTGGAAAAAAATTATCAGGAGAGACTGGAAGAACGTCTGATCTCATTTCTTGCAAGTGAGAAAGACATTTCTCTGGAAAAGGCCATGGACATCTACTATAAAAGCAATCTTGCACAGTACATACATGAAGGGACGTATGGCATACAATATCTGGATTACAAAGTGCTTGCACAGATGCTGATGGATTCGGAGCCTGAACTATTTAAAGATCTACATCCCGAAGTGAGCAATGGTTAGGTGAATGGGCAGATCGATCATGAGAATCATTCTGATAGCTGTCATTATTGTGCTCATGCTGTATGCTGCAGGCAGTCTCTTCTTGGGTCTGTTCTTCACGCACATTAAGCCGCAGACGCTGGAAGAGGCAAAGACTTGGCAGAAGAATCACTACGACATTAGTTTTTACGACGCTCTGGATACGGAAGAATACACCGTCACGTCCTATGACGGTTATATCATCCACGCGGTGTTCTGCAGGAATCCAAAGCCGTCCAACCGGTACATCATCCTGTCCCACGGATACACGGATAACCGCTATGGGGATCTCAAGTACCTCCCGATCTACCTCAGGCAGGGTTTTCACTGCATTCTTTACGATCTTCGGGGACACGGCCTCAATGAAAGGACGTACTGCACCTATTCCATACGGGAATCCAGGGATCTTGATGCGCTGATTTCGGACACCAGAAAGCGGTATGGAGAGGATATTTTACTCGGTCTCCACGGAGAATCGCTGGGCGCTGCAACCAGCATGGCGGTTCTTGGCATCCGTCAGGATCTTGCCTTTGTCGTTGCCGACTGCCCGTTCGCAGACATCGAAGGTGTGCTGAAGGGCGGAATGAAAGCCGCGCACATCCCGACCTTTCTTCTGTATGGTGCTTCCCTTGTGAGCCGGCTGTTCCGCGGATACTTCCTCGGACAGATGCGCCCGATCGATCAGGTTTCCCGCAATATGGTTCCGGTACTGTTCCTTCACGGGAAAGAGGATACGCTCATCACCCCGGATAACAGCAGACTTCTTGCCGCAGCCATGCCGGCAAGCACACAGATCCACCTGACTCCCGGCGCAGGACACGCCGAGAGCGTTCTCGTTGATCCCAAAGGATATGAGGCCACGGTGGACGCGTTTTGGGATACCATCATCAGGTAAACGTAATTTTTCTTAGAAAAGATTATTCGGATACATCGATCATAATCTATTTTACATTAGACTACTTACGAATTGTCATCAAGATCGTTGCGATGCTCTTCAAGTTTCTGAGCCCTGCGATCGATATAGAGCGCCGTGGTGGCGGGGCTTTCATGATTCATTTCCGCCTGGACCAGGGACAGATCCCCGGTCTTCAGGATCATGTCCGTGGCAAACGTTGACCGGAGTTTATGCGGTGTGATTCGGTCGCCGATCTTCGGAGCGCCGGTCATCGCGTACTTCTTGACAAGCCGTTCTACAGAACTCACAGACAGGCGTTGCCCTTTGTACTTGCCAATCGAGACAACAAAGAGCGGCGCCGTCTTTTTGTCCTCATGCGTATCCACCAGCAGCTTTCGAAGCTCCAGATAATCCTCAAGAGCCGTTTTCACCTCATCGCTGAAATAGACATTGTCCGGCTTGGATTCCTTGCGCATCACATGGACAAAGCAATGATCAAAGTCTACATCGCCAAGGTTTAACGATACCGCCTCCGATACGCGAAGGCCGGTACGCATCATCAAAAGGCACAGGGCATAGTCCCGTGCGGTGTTTGCATCGTTCCGGTAGCTTTGCTGTTTTTTGGTCAGGCCGGTCCCGTTGCGTATGGTATTGATCATGCCGGCCTTGTCGTCCTCATCGAGGCGGACGACCTCATGCTTTGCCTTCTTGGCGCGCTTCACGTCCTTGATGACGTTGTGGGTGATTCTGCCATGGGTCACGCCATAGTCCCAGAGAGAGTTCAGGGCAGACAGGTAGTTGTTGACAGAAGACTCCTTGTCCTTGGAACGGGAGCCTACATGGCCGTTCCGGATCCAGTGGGTGAATTCCTCGATGTCCTCAGCTTCCAGATTGCCGAGATCATCCCAGGAGATCTTCATGATGCCAAGATCCCTGAAGTAGGGATTGTTTTCTGCAAGGAACTGGAGAAAGACGTTGATCCTTCGAAGATAGGTCAGCTGCGTGTAAGGCGCCGTGTTTCCCTCAATGGAGCGCTCGTAGGTCTTCACGATGGACGGCATGTCGGAAAGCAGTTCCTCAATCTTGTCCTGATATTGTTCGTTTTTCTCGTCGCGGTAATGAAACTCGCTCATGTACTCTTTTTCCTCTCCAGTAGTATCCGAATAATCGATATTATTCGGATACTTGAGTATAACACTCTCTCGTGGACGGGGGCAATCGAAATTTTGAGCAATGTGTTTTTTTGAATTTTGCGATAGGGTTTGATGAATAGATATGGCAAACTTCACATCCGGCTGGTTTCAGGTTGTCCTGCATGCCGCTGCAAATATTCTTCGCACCATGCCTCGTGGTGCAAGTCTGCAAAACAGGGCTGTCATCCTATTAGATAACCGGTGAACAGACAGAGGGCTTCTTTTCATGATGGATTGATAGGCAAATTCTGCAAAGCTTTCCGGTGTTGCAGCCCTGAATTGACCCATTTCAAATCCGGCACTTCTGAAGAAATCCGTATTGGTAACACCCGGGCATACGGTAAGGACTGACACATTGGTTCCTTTCGTTTCTTAATAAAGTGCCTGGCTGAAAGATAAAACGAAGGCCTTCGATGCAGCATATACCGCCTCACCCGCAGTCGGTGCAAAGGCCAGCGTGGATCCGATATTCGCGATTGTTCCTCCGCCGTTTTCCTTCAGATATGGGATGAACAGCCGGTTCATCTTCATCAGCGCAAGAATATTGAGTTTGACGATGTTCTCGTCCTTTTTCATGTCGGTCTTTTCAAATAGGCAGGCATCGCCCATTCCGGCATTATTGATGAGACAGGATACATGGAAATTCCGGTCCCTGATAACGGCAAACACCTTGTCCGGTCCGCTTTCATCTGTCAAATCCGCAGAGAGATAGAGAGCCTCTACGCCGTATCTGCTGTTCAGCTCGGCACTTAAATGTTTCAGTTTGTCTGTATTCCTTGCAACAAGAACTACATCATGTCCATGCCTTGCAAACTCTTCTGCCAATGCTCTTCCAATGCCTGCGGAAGCTCCCGTTATCACCGTGTACTTTTTCATATTACAGCTGCTCTCCCTGAATCCATTTTTCAAACTCCGTAAACCAGTTAAAGAATTCGCATGCCAGGTGGTACTGATGTGCCCGGATATTCCGGTCCGGCATCAGGGCCGGGAACTCCACGGTCAGCTTGATGTGGCAGCCATTTTCGGTATCCCGTATCTGATGCCGCACCGCCCCGATGGCGAGGCCGTTTTTCAGGTAAGACACTCCGGCGGCCTGTATCGGATAGTCGGCTTCCTGCGCTGAGCAGAGCCCTTCATAATCGCCATAACGAATGTCGAAGAGTGACACCACGGGAAGTCCTCCGGTAATCTCAAGCACCTCCTGTACATTGCTCCCGATACCACGCAGCAGATAGTGGTCGGGATTGGCCCGAAGGCCGGCAAGTTTATTCTCCGGCGTGTTATGAAGCATCATATCGTCGTACAATCGGTGAAGGCTCCTGGCATCGCAGAAATCCAGGTCGATCTCCGTCACGCTGAATTTTCTTCTCTTCCCGGAGAGCCGTACCACCAAGCCTGTTCCAAAGGCGGTGAAAGCAAGTTCATGACGGAAGGCCTGAAGCAGAACCTCTTCCGGTACTGCTGCTTTCCACGCGGCAAGCTCCTCTGCGCCGGAAGCCGGGACCTCCTGCTTCAGACATCTCTTCAGCCTCCGCCTGGATACTTGCACCCGCTTTTTCTCCCAGTCACGTATCTTTGACTCGGGAAATTCTTTTCCGTCAGTGGTCACACGGATCATGTTTTACTCCTTGCACTTGTTTTCCGACCATTTGCGATACAAAATGTATCATATTCGGAGTCGTGAAACAAAAGGATTTGAGAGACAGTTTGAGGGAAAATGTATCATGGATAAAAGGGAGAAGCAGGTGAAGGATCGTCTGATGAATGCAATGCTGGATCTGTCTCGGGAGAAGGAATGGACAAAAATTACCATTACGGACCTGATCAACCGTTCCGGTGTGGCGCGGGCTTCCTTCTATCGGAACTTTCAGACCATCGGAGATCTTATCCAATACGGCGTCGATCAGATTCGCGCTGATTTCTGGGCAGCTGCACCACCGTCAGCCGGCGGCTTTCTGAGCAGGGAAATGCTGACCTATACCTTCGACTACTACCTTCGGCACCGCGAACTGATCCTGTCTTTCCATCATTCCGGCATGCCGATGAATTTCCTGGACATCCTGACAGAGAGCATGATTCTATCCTATGGTGACATGCCTGCCAGCTCTTTGGATCGCTACGGACTGTACTACTACGCCGGAGCGTTATACAACATGACCATCTGCTGGTTATCTTCCGGGGCCCGTGAAACGCCTGCTCAGATGGCGGAGCAATATCTCAAATTCAGCAAGGGATGGAATGTTTCATATTGAATCTGCCGGAAAAGAAAAAGACGTACGGGATCAATCTCCCATACGTCCACTCATAAGCATTTTGCAGGAAGTAAGTTTCTTTTGATCTCAGAGTTTCCGCTTCATTGCACGGATTTCGACCTGCGTTTCCGGAGTAATTGTCCGGGACTCGATGATCTTCTGCAATGTCTTCTCCGATCGTAGCGACATGGCCCACCTGATTTTCTGTAAGGACCTTATCCATTGCTTCCTGACTCATCTGGAATTCTTTCATTCTGTGCTGCATTTTCTGTATCTTCTCATTCCTGCACTGTTTTTGCATTTCCGGTCGATATCGCCCAGAAATAGATGCTTGCGGTTGTCGCGTATGGGGAATAGAGAGCCCGCTTCTCTTCAAAAAACTCTCTGCTGATATCCGGCACCTGATAAACCATGCGCATTCCCCGAAGGACGGCAAGATCCTTAAAGCTGATGATGTCCGGCCTTTTCAGGACGTGGATCAGCAGCATCTGTGCTGTCCACTCCCCGATGCCCGGAAGCTTTGAAATCTCCCTAATGAAAGTCGCGTCATCTGCTTTGCACAGAGCTTCCACATCAACGGATCCTTTCGA
>Ga0256406_1002867_pt1 | contig 23054 bp, 19 predicted proteins | sample RumenRJG_03DNA_FD_185986 | JGI IMG/M metagenome (GOLD analysis project Ga0256406, IMG submission 185986) | Bovine rumen microbial communities from Lethbridge, Alberta, Canada - RJG_03 | ecosystem: Host-associated > Mammals > Digestive system > Stomach > Rumen | place: Canada: Alberta | collected... | reverse complement strand
CGTCGATGATTTCCATTTTCTTCATCCACTCTTCAAATTCCGCGATCGGATGAAGCCCCAGCACCTCGCGCACCGCCATGATGTCATGATAGGCATTCGTCTGGTAGTTGAGCATGATATCGTCCCCCTCCGGCACGGAAATGATGTAGTTCACCCCGGCCGCTGCGAGCAGCACGGACAGATTTTCGATATCATTCTGGTCCGCATCCATGTGATTCGTGTAGCAGCAGTCGCACCCCATCGGGATGCCCGTCAGCTTCGCCATGAAATGATCTTCCAGGCCGGCCCGCTGCACCTGTTTGCTGTTATAGAGGAATTCCGGCCCGATAAAGCCGACCACCGTATTGACCATAAAAGGCTTGAACGGTTTCGCAAAACCGTAGCACCGCGCCTCCATCGTCACCTGGTCCGTGCCGAAATTGGCCTGCGAGGAAAGCTCCGAGCCCTGTCCCGTCTCAAAATACAGGACGTTCGGCCCCTTCGCAGTTCCCTTCTCCTTCAGCAGTGCCTGCGCTTCCCGCACGGTATCCGCATTAAAACCAAAGGCTGTGTTGCCCTTCTCCGACCCGGCGATGCTCTGGAAAATCATATCGCACGGTGCTCCGCGTTTTGCCGCCTCGATCTGCGTTGTGATATGCGAGAGCACGCAGATCTGGGTAGGAATTTCAAATCTGTGCTTTACCTCATCAAACAGCTTGAGGACCTCCGCCGTGCCGGCCGCCGAATCGCCTACCGGATTCAGTCCGATGAGCACATCGCCGCAGCCGTAGCTCAGCCCCTCATATAAAGAGGCGCGGATGCCTTCGATGCCGTCCAGCGTATGGTTCGGCTGCAGACGCGACGAAAGCGTGCCCGGCCGGCCGCACGTCGTATTGCACGTCGCCTCGACGTGCATCTTGTGGCTGGCGTAAATCAGGTCAAGATTCGTCATCAGCTTGGCGACCGCCGCGATCACTTCGCTGGTCAGGCCGCCCCGCAGCCGGCTGATATCTTCTTCTGTTGTCTTCTCGGACAGGATATATTCCCGCAGGTCCGAGATCGTCCAGTTCTTTATCTGATTGTAAATATTTTCATCGACCGCATCCTGGATGAGCCGCGTCACCTCATCCTGCTCATACGGCACCGCCGGACTGTTCCGCAGGTCCCGCACGAGCAGATCAGACAGCACATCCTTGGCTGCCACCCGCTCTGCTTCGCTGCGCGCCGCAAGCCCGGCCATCTGGTCACCCGACTTGAGCTCGTTGGCCCGTCCGAGCACCTCCTTGACCGATGAAAATGAATAGGTCGTTGAACCGACCAGAGATTTGAGTCTCACTCTGTTCCTCCTGCTTATGCGCCGAAAATCAGCGTCTTTACCACAACCGGCACGGCAGCGCCGTCCATGACCGTTTTTCCGATGTCCACATAGTCGCCGGACCGCACGCGGATCCGGTCCAGACAGATCACACATTTATCGCGCCGGATCTTCCGCCGGATCACCTGCCCCAGGGCCTTCGCCATGTCATTTTCGCAGATGATAATCAGCGGCTTTGACGGGGCAAACACGCTCCCGTCCATCTCGAGCACGGCCTGCGCGAGGCAGCACAGCTCATGGTAGCCGAGCTGCTTTTTCCCCTGCAGCCCGATCCCCGCATTGTCTGCCGCGCTCTGATCCAAAAACCAGTTCAGCTCCCGCACGGCCTGCTGGGCATCTCCCTGATACATGGCCTGCTCGGCCTGCCCGCTCAGGGCAAACACATGCAGATTCCGGATCGGGAAAATATCTTCGCTGTATGAGATCGTGCTTCCGCTGACTTCTGTCATATACGTGCCTGCGCCGACGACGGTGGCCCGGATGGTCTCCCGCGGCCGGATCACCTCAAATCCGGCGGTCTGCTCGTGCAGACAGTGCGCGATGGCCGGTCCGAGATCGCCGTAGCGAAAAAGATCCTGCTCGCACCGGTAATAGCAATCCGCCACGCCGCCCGAAAACGACACGTACCGGATCGGCTCGGAAACCGCAAGCGGATGGCTCGACGCTGTCAGCATCGTCCTCGCCAGATGTCCGCTCTCCGGCCGCAGAGCATCGAAAATGGCCGCGGCAACGGCCTGCGCCGCCGCAAGCAGCTGCTCCTGCGTCAGGATCTGCCCGATCTGCAGCTTTATCCCGGTTTCCCGTGCGAGCACGGCAAATGATGTGCTCATATAGGTGATGCGGTGCTCACTGTCATATTCCAGCAGACGGCCGCCCACATCAAGGCAGGTCTGGCCGAGCAGCCTTCCGCAGCTGAACACCGCTATATTGGCTGTCCCGCCGCCGATGTCGAGGTTGGCCGCCGTGCAGCTGTACCGGCTGGAAAAATCCTCCGTCCCGGCGCCGCGTCCGGCAATGATCGATTCCAGATCCGGCCCTGCCGTCGACACGACAAAGTCACCCGCGAAGCTGCTCAGGCTCTCGAGAATCACCCGCGCATTCTCCTTGCGGGCCGATTCCCCGGTAATAATCACGGCGCCGGTATCCACGTCCGATGGCGTGATCCCCGCCCGGCCGTATTCCGCCCTGATGATTTCACGGATCCGGTCTCCGTCCAGACGGCTCCGGTTATCAAGAGGTGTCCGGTAGACCTCGCTGCGGTAAACAATCTTCCTGGCCGTAATGCTGATATCCGGCACCATATAGCTGGCCGCCGTATTGGCAATGCCGAGCCGGCTGACGATCATGCTCGTCGTCGTCGTGCCGATATCAATGCCGACGCTGAGGATCTCACTTTTTTCTGTGCTCATAAGATCCCCCTTTCCGGTATACAAAGAAAAAAGAGCACAAAAACAAGACGTTTCGTGCTCCATTGCATCCGGCTGCCGCGCTGCAGCCGAAAAATCATTCAGTTTCGTTTATTTTCTGATAATAATTATATAATAATGCTCATGCAAAGTCAAACTTCAAAGCGGATTGCGGCCGTCGCGCCGTCGCTTCGGATATCGAGGCTGAAACTGCCCTTGAGATCTCCTTCCACGAGCGAACGCACGATGCTCAGTCCGAGTCCGCTGCCCGACGGGTTCTTGTCCTTCGCGCGGCCGTCATCGACGACATGGACGTTGACGTCCCGGCCGGTTTTCATCATATCCACCGTGATGGTCCCTTTGCTTCCCGGCTCAAAGGCATGCTTGCAGGCATTCTGCACAAGCTCGCCGACTGCGAGCACGAGTGCCTGTGCCTGCCGCGCATCGAGTATGACAGACTGTCCGCGCACCTCCACGCTGATCTGTGTCTCGCCGTCCGCGTAAATATCCATGAGCATGGACGCCGTACGCCGCAGCACCTCGAGCGCATCCACGCGGCTGCCGCCGGATACCGTCATGATCTCATACATGGCGGCCATGCTGTTGATCCGCGCGATGTTGTCGGACAGCGCTTCCTTCGTCTCCGCGCAGCGGCTGCGCCGCCGCTGCAGGCTGAGTATGCTGGAAATCGTCTGCAGATTGTTCTTGATCCGGTGATGCGTCTCCTGCACGACAAGCTCGTCCATATCGCGGCTGTCCCGCTCCTGCAGCACCTTCTCATCCATCAGGCGGCCGGAAAACGCGCGGATGCGGCTGAGTTTGTCGCTGCGCCGCCGGTTTTCCGTATCATCGTTCTCCTGCACCAGCACGGCAATCACCTTTCGCCCGCAGCGCAGCGGCTGCGTGCTCTGCACCACATAGCGGTCCTCCTGGGAAAGTGCGCTGGCGCCGCGCATGCTGATACCCGTGCTGTAGGTATAATAGACCATCGGCTCCCGCTCCCGGCTGACCTTGGCCCCCACCGCGCTGCGGCTGTAAAGAGAGCCCGTCTCCGGCCTGCCATGCGCCACGACAATGCCGGTTCCGCCTTCCGGGAAACAGTCGATAAAAAGATCGCTGCCCGTGAGGGCGGCATATACGGAAATATTTCTGCTGACCTGCTCCACCGCCTCGCGTTCCTGTGTATCAAGCTGCGAAAGCACTTCCTCCACCAGACGTTCCATGTCACGCCTTTCTCACGAGGATGCCGGCGATCTCCGCGATCGTGCGCCGCTTGCGCATCGCGAGCGTTCGCAGATAGGCATACGCCTCATTTTCGGTCATGCCGCGCTGCTCGGCGAGCAAGGCTTTGGCACGGGCGATGACCTTCTGCTCCTCGTTTTTCTTTTTCTGCTCGGCGAGGTCTCTGCGCAGCCCGGTTATCTCCGCCCGCCGGCTGAGTGCGATCTCGATGGTCGGAATCAGGCTCTTCTCCGTGACGGGTTTTACCACATAGCCGGAGGCGCCGCTGGCCGCCGCATCTGCGATAAACTGACGGTCATTGTACGCCGTCATCATGACCAGTGCGATCTCCGGATGCTCTTCATGAATCATGGACGCCGCCGTCAGCCCGTCGACAATCGGCATCTTCACATCGAGCAGCACAAGGTCCGGCCTGCAGCTGCCGCAAAGATCCACCGCGTCCAGGCCATCCTCAGCCTCACCGGCCACCTCGTAGCCGGCATCCTCCAGAATCTCCCGGACATCCAGCCGCGTCAGCGCTTCATCATCCGCAATGACAATACGAACCGGCATCCGTTTCACCCCCACTCTATTTCTGATAAACGATTCTGCCGCCGCAGATCGTATAGTGAATCGTTCCCGGCAGCTCCCAGCCGAGGAACGGCGAATTCGATGAGCGCGAAGCAAAACCGGTGACGGTATGCATTTCCTTCTCACCGAAAATAACAAAATCAGCACAATTGCCGAACCGGAAGCCCTGCGGCTCCATGCGGTAGAAAAGTTCCGGTCCTTCCGTCATGCGCCGGAGCAGTTCCATAAGAGTCAGGTATCCCGGCTCCACCAGGGAATGAATGCCCAGTGCCAGTGACGTCTCGAGGCCGATAATGCCGCTCGGCGCCTGGCTGATCGGCTTTGCCTTCTCCTGTGCGCTGTGCGGTGCGTGATCGGTGGCGATGATATCGATCGTCCCGTCGCAGATTCCCTCGATGATCGCCTGCCGGTCCTCTTCTGTCCGGAGCGGCGGATTCATGCGGGCATTTGCGCCGTACTGCAGCACGGCATCCTCGGTCAGGGTAAAATGATGCGGCGTCGCTTCCGCGTGTACGTCCGCGCCCAGTGATTTTGCCAGCCGGACAAGCGCGACGGAGCGCCCGGAGCTGATATGCTGGATGCAGACCGGCGCACCGGTTTCCAGTGCCAGCATGCAGTCGCGTGCCACCATCACTTCTTCGGCCGTGCGCATCGCGCCGCCGTAGCCGAGCCTGCGCGCCGCCTCACCGTCGTTGACGCCGGCTCCGTGAATGAATGCCGGGTCCTCCTCGTGCAGACTGATCGGCACGTCCAGGTCATACGCCCTGCGCATCGCCTCAAAAAGGAGCTTCTCATCCATGACCGGTTTGCCGTCATCCGTGAAGCAGACGGCACCCGCCTGCGACAGCGCCTCCATATCGGTCAGCTCCTGTCCCTTCATACCTTTCGTCAGCGTCGCTGCCTGGTACACGTTGACCAGCGCCTCTTCGCTTTTTTTCTGCACATAATCCAGTGTCTCGAGGCTGTCCACCGGCGGTTTGGTATTCGCCATGCAGACAACGCCGGTCACACCGCCGGCCGCCGCTGCCTGGGCACCGGTAAAAATATCTTCCTTATAAGTAAATCCGGGATCCCGGAAATGAACATGGCTGTCCATCAGTCCCGGCGCGACCGTCAGGCCGGCCGCATCGATGATCTGCGCCTCATCATCTTCAATGAGCTGCCCCGTCTTCACGATCATCGGCCCCTCGATGAGGATATCCATCTGCTGATCCGTGTTGGTAACAGGGTCCACGGCTCTGCCGTTTTTTATAAGAATCTTCGTATTTTCTTCCATGATTTCTTCTCTCACTGGCCGTTGTTCCAGCCGTTTCCATTGTTATTGTTCCAACCGTTTCCGCTGTTATTGTCCCAGCCGCTTCCATTATTGTTGTCCCAGCCGCTTCCGTTGTTATTATCCCAGCCGCTTCCGCCGTTATCCCAGCCGTTTCCGCCGTTATCCCAGCCGTTTCCGCCGCCGTATGCATTCGTATTTTCTCCGCTGAGAGCGCGGTACAGCTCCGCACAGGTCGCATAGTAGTACGGATTGGAATAAAGTATGCCGATGATGCCGAAGGAAAAGAGACTCAGAAGCTGCCAGCCGATAAACGACAGATCCAGCACGAACGCATCCCACTTGCTGCCGTACATCATCTCACGGCTGCGGCGGAACGCCTCCTGCCAGCTGATCTCCGGATGCTCCGTCATGATATACGGCACCATCCGGTATTCATAGCTTTTGATGATGCCGGGAATCACAAAGAGCATGGACCACAGCATGATAAAGAGCTTCCGCATGAACATGCCCAGCGCCATGGTTCCGTAGTTGCCCGACCGGAATGCATAGGAAATCTCGCCGAGAGAAGGCCCGCCGTCCGTCTGCTGCCTGTCGGCGGCTCGCGCATTCCCCACAAAGAACCGGTCTCCGCCGATCTCAAGCACGTTGAAAACAAAAATCGTCAGCAGCAGGAGCACCAGTGTCGGTACCGTAAATCCGTTCTCCAGAATGCTGTAGATACCGGACGAATCCAGCTGATTGATGAGATTGCTGACCTGCTGTGCCTGCTCGGCTGTCAGGCCGTACTGCTCTTCCAGCTCCTCAATCGGAATGATATCATTATCCTGCTGCTCCTCCTGGTCGCTCTCGGTTGTATAGTTCAGATATGAGCTGTATCCGCCCTCGACCAGAATTGCAATCATAAATGCCATGAGAAGGCATTTCAGGTAATTGACCCGGATCGCATTGCGTCCTTTCCATTTCAATGTTTGTCTATCCCACATATACAGGCCTCCATATTTCTGATTTTTTCCAGTATAACATAATTGTCCTTCTAAATATACTTTACAGCCACCATGGATTTTGTGCTATAATAACCATGCTTAATAATATGCAGATAGCATTATAATCTTATCTTATTAATGTAATAAGGAAAGGAGTTTACATTGAGTAATACGGAAATGAAACCGATCAAGGAAGGCAAGGTAAGAGAAATCTATGACAACGGCGACAGCCTCATCATGGTGGCTACCGACCGCATCAGCTGTTTCGATGTGATTCTGAAGAACACCGTCAACGGCAAGGGCAAGGTTCTCACACAGATGTCCAGGTTCTGGTTTGAGATGACCGAGGATATCATTCCGAATCATATGATTTCCACCGATGTCAATGACATGCCGCCGTTTTTCAGAAACGATCAGTTTGCCGGCCGCAGCATGCTCTGCCGCAAGCTCAGAATGCTTCCGATCGAGTGCATCGTCCGCGGTTATATCACCGGCAGCGGCTGGGAAAGCTACCAGAAGAGCGGCGTTGTCTGCGGTATCACCCTTCCGGCAGGCCTGAAGGAAGCCGATAAACTCCCTGAACCAATCTATACACCGTCCACCAAGGCGGAAATCGGCGATCACGACGAGAACATTTCCTACGAGCAAAGCGTCGAATATCTCGAGAAGAGATTCCCGGGAAACGGCCGCCGCTACGCCGAGATGCTTCGTGACAACACCCTTGCGCTGTACAGAAAATGCGCAGACTACGCATACAGCCGCGGCATCATCATCGCCGACACCAAATTCGAATTCGGTCTCGACGAGAACGACAACCTTGTTCTGGCCGATGAGATGCTGACACCGGACAGCTCAAGATTCTGGCCGCTCGAAGGCTATGAGCCGGGACACGGCCAGCCATCCTTCGACAAGCAGTTCGCACGCGACTGGCTCAAGGCCAATCCGGGCAATGACTGGACACTGCCGCAGGATATCGTGGACAAGACCATTGATAAATACCTGCAGGCTTACAAGATGCTGACAGGCAAGGATCTCGAACAGTAATTAACGGGATACCCCGCAGAGCTGCCGCCGCGAGCGGCAGCTTTTTTTATAAAAAAATACAGACCGTACGCGCACAATACGCATACGGCCTGCTCCAGGTTACCGAAAATCTGACATCGTCAGATCACATTATCTCTATCTGTCAAAGCATCTTGCGGATCTGCTTGCCGTCCAGCCAGGATGTGACATTCTCAAAAGCCATAACGGCTCTTCTGTCGATGGACTCCCTGGTATTGAATCCGACATGCGGCGTGCATACGAGATTCGGCGCACCGAGAAGCGGATGGCCTTCCGGAAGCGGCGGATCCTTCTCATAGACATCGGTACCGCAGATAATCTTGCCGGCACGCAGTGCCTGTGCCAGTGCCTCGGTATCGACAACCGGACCTCTGGCCGTGTTGATCAGGATAGCACCCTGCTTCATCTCGCCGATCTGCTTTGCACCGATCAGTCCTCTTGTCTCCGGTGTAAGCGGTGTATGGACATCGATGATATCCGCCTGTGCCATAACTTCATCGAGTGACTTGTATTCAAGGCCGAGATCCAGTGCTGCCTGCTTCTGGCTGCGGCTGTATCCGATCAGTTTGCAGTGAAACGCCTTGAAAAGCTCTGCTGCGCGGTAGCCGATCGCGCCGGTTCCGATAATGCCGACGGTCTTGCCCGCAAGTTCATGACCCTGCAGACCTGCACTGCCCTTGCCGCCCTGAACGGCTGCATCGCCCTTGGTGATATTGCGCAGGCAGTCAAGCGTGAGGCCGATCGAAAGCTCTGCAACCGCATCATTGCAGTAGCCGCCTGTATTGGAAATCGGGATACCCTTCTCCTTGCATGCATCCGTGCCGACATGGTCGATTCCGACAAAGGCAACGGAAATAAACTTCAGATTCTCATCTGCGCGGATTACCTCATCCGGAAGAGGATGGTTGGCGATCATCAGAACATCAGCGCCCGCACTTCTCTTCTTCATCTCTTCCACATCCGATGTAACGGTATCGTAGGATTCAAACGTATGCCCCTTGTCCGTCAGCGTCCTGGACAGTTCATCGAGTGTAGCCTGTGAGATTCCCAGAGGCTCCATTAATACGATTTTCATGAATAACTACCTTCCTTCTGTTTAATTTCCATAGCTATTACGTTGGCAACCCACTCAGTGGTTAACCATTTCTGTTTACATATTAACAGCATTGCAGCAGTTCGTCAAGTCCCTGAGACAATTTCCTTCTTTATCCTCATTTTTCAGATTTTCGCGCCGGAAAATGCCGTCTTTCTGAGACTTTACGAAATTTCAGATGCAAAAAAAGGAGAGCCCCGCAGGACTCTCCCGATAAAATTTATGTGTATGATTACTGCTTCTGTGCAGTCTGTGTCTCTGTCTGCGGCTTGTAATCCGGATGGTTGGAGCTCCAGAGCTTATCTGCAACCGGTGCCCACTCTTCTGCGTAGTGCTCGCACTTGCCGCAAAGATGCTCAACCGACTCAGGACTGATCATATCCGTGCTCTTCGCGCCGGTCGCCTTGACCATTGCCTGCAGCTTCTCCGGGTTCTCAAGGAACGGACAAGGTCTGAGCAGGTTCTCATTGAACGGCTGTGCAGCCTGATAAGCCTTGAACAGCGGCTGCTGCAGACACTCGATGAGCGGCTTCTCTCTGATGTTGGCACCTGAATAATGAATGAATACACAAGGCTCCACATCGCCGTTGGAGTTGATATGGCAGTAATGCTTGCCGCCTGCGATGCATCCGTGAACGAACTCGCCATCGTTCTGGAAATCCATGCAGAACAGCTGCTTGCCGCCTTCCCAGCCTCTGATCTCACGGATTCTGTGATACATGTACTCTCTCTGCTCCGGTGTCGGTACGAGGCTCATATCTGCATCATTGCCGACCGGCATATAATGGAAGTACCAGCTGAACGTTACGTTCTTGCTGATCAGGAAGTCGATGAAATCATCGGAAGTTACATTCTTGTAGTTCTTGCTTGTATAGCAGATGGAAGTACCATAGACAAGACCGTTCTCATGGAGAAGATCCATCGTATCCATAACCTTCTGGAATGTACCCTTGCCTCTTCTGAAGTCAGTTGCTTCCTCGTATCCCTCGATACTCATGGAAAGAACGATGTTCTTGCATCTTCTCATATCATCGCAGAACTGCTGATCTACCAGAGTTCCGTTTGTGAAAATCATGAATGCGCAGTCATAGTGTTTGGAAGCAAGACGGATAATATCTTTCTTGCGGACCATCGGCTCGCCGCCTGTCATGATGTAAGCCTTGATACCGATTTCCTTGCCCTGCTCAACAAGGCTGTCCATTTCCTCAAAAGTGAGGCTTGAATTATGACCGTATTCTGCAGCCCAGCATCCTGTACACTTCAGGTTGCAGGCAGAGGTCGGGTCAAAAAGAATGATCCATGGCATCTCGATGCCGAGCTTCTTGCCGGTTGCTTTCGCCTTGCGATAGCCGGTAAAACCTGCCTCGAAACCGATTGACATGAACAGACCCTTGATAAAATCCGCATCGGTATTGTTGAGAATTCTATCAAAAAACTGTGCATACTTGCCGTTCTGGCTGAAGCTTCTTCTCAGCTTCTCGTACGCTTCCGGTTTCCAGGTATCACCCATCAGCTTCTGCATAGCATTAATGACACCGACATAGCCTTCTCCGCGATGCTTTTCATTTCTCTTCATTACATTGTCAAGTACCACTTCAAATGCTTTACGCTCTACAGCGTGCTTTACATCTGCCATCTCTCATTTCTCCTCTTCACTAAGATATTGAAATATTTCTATTTCGATTAAACCCGAAGGGCATAATTAGTAATCTTAGACGATATTAACATACTGATTTTTGACAGTCAAAATACAACTGTGCTGTTTTGTTTAATGTTTACAGCCTCCGTATGAAATCATACCATCGCGTTTTTAATCATGGCGAGAAGATCATCGAATTCTTCGCAGGCCGGAATATCCGGATTGGCTGCGCGGATCGCCGGTGTGCTCTTGAACAGGAAGCCTGCCTTGCTGGCTTTGATCATATCGAGGTCATTGAAGCTGTCGCCGCTGGCGATCGTGTCATAGCCGATGGACTGCAGCGCCCTGACGGTAGCCAGCTTGCTGTCTTTGACACGCATCTTGTAACCTGCAATCATGCCGTCCTCTGCCACATCCAGTGTGTTGCAGAAAATCGTCGGCATGCCGAGCTTGCGGATAAGCGGGCCCGCGAACTGTTCAAACGTATCACTGATAATGATCACCTGTGTAATGCTTCTGAGCTCATCGAGGAATTCTCTTGCTCCCGGGAGCGGATCAATCTTCTCGATGGTCTCCTGGATCTCCTTAAGTCCCATGTGATGCTCACGGAGAATACCGAGTCTGTAGCGCATCAGCTTATCATAATCCGGTTCGTCTCTCGTCGTGATTTTCAGTTCAGGAATACCGCTCGCCTTGGAAAATTCAATCCAGATCTCCGGTACAAGCACGCCTTCCATATCAAGACAGGTAATATACATGATGCCTTCCTTTCCCGCCGTCAGTATATTTAACTAAATATATTGAAATATCTGACGGTCAACATAGTAACATATTTTGCTGTAAAAAACAACCAGCCGGCTTTTTCGGCCGCCTGAAAAAATTTCGTTTTTAATATTAGCACATATCGAAGAAGAAATAAATTTCTTATTATAAAACAACACTCATCAATATGGCTGCTGCTGCGTAACGCAGTGCAGCATGCCGCCGTTTTTATACAATGCTGTGACATCGATCGGCACGACCGTGCGGTCCGGGTACAGTTCCTGCATCTGCGCCGCTGCGGCTTCGTCATTCTCATCGCCGTAGACCGGCAGAAGCAGTACTTCATTGCCAAGGTAATAATTCAGATATGACCCCTTATAATCCAGTCCCTTTGCGTTTTCCTTCGTCAGCGGAACCTCAATAATATCATACGGCGTGCCGTTTGCATTGACGGCATGTGTCAGCGTTTCGTAATCCTCTTCCCGGGCACCTTCGTACAGCTGATAAAAATCATCCTCGGACACCGTCAGAATCGTATGGTCATCATAAAAGCGGGCATAGCCGTCAATATGGCCGTCCGTGATATCCTCATCGGTCACACCATCAAGCCAGATAAATTTCTCCGCGCCGAGATACTGGCGCATAATCTCTTCTGCCTGCGCCTGCGTCCAATCCGGATTGCGGTTTTTGCTGATCACGGAGCTTCTGGCCGCCAGCACTGTCCCGTCCGATGCGATTTCAAAGGAGCCGCCTTCGAGGACAAAGCTGCTGATATCAAGCCTTCCGATACCGGCAGCATCGGAGACAGCCGCCGGTATGACATCATCCTTTTTATACGGCATTTTTCCGCCCCAGCCGTCAAAGCCGAAATCGGCGATTTTAAGTTCTTTATCAGCGTCATAGACAAACATCGGGCCGGTATCTCTGACCCAAACGTCATCGCTTTGCGCAATCACAAAGCTGACATTGTCAAGGTCGGCCCCCTGCTCTTCAAGTACCGTCTCGATATGCCTCTGCAGCGTCTCGTCATACGCGATGATATGCACGTGTTCGCCGCCGGAAAGAGCCGCTGCCATCTGAATCCATATCGGTTCGAGCGATGCGGCATAAGATTTGCCATAGGTATGCGAATGCGGCCAGATCAGCCATGTGCCCTCGTGCTTCTGATTCTCATCCGGAAATACATAACGGCCGGTGTCTGCCGCCGCCGTTTCCTCCTCTCCTGTGTCCGCCGCGCAGCCGCCGAGCAGCGCCGCGCCGAGTATCATGCTGACACCAAGCAGTTTCAGCTTATTCATATACATTTTCCTTTCTTAAATATAACCGCGGTCTTCCTAACAGTATACACGATACGGCTTCTCCTGTCTTGCACAGGCGCCGCTTCGCATATAAACAGCAGGAAAGAGAACAATTCTTTATTGTAACTTCCGGGTAAATGGGATATGATAGGTAAAATCAGTTTTTTTCATTAAGAGGGAGGAAAAAATGAGTAAAATCAAAATCGGAGATCAGGCGATCTACGATGCCAGAGTTCTTGGCACACCCCGTATGCTTGTTCTCGGCCTGCAGCATGTATTTGCCATGTTCGGTGCCACGGTCCTCGTACCGCTGCTCACCGGACTGAGCGTATCGACAACCTTGTTATTTGCCGGACTTGGAACACTGTTGTTTCATCTGATAACAAAGCGTAAGGTTCCTGCTTTTCTCGGTTCTTCATTCGCTTTTCTCGCCGGCTATGCGGCAATCGCTCCAAACGGCGAACCCGAACTTCTTCCATATGCCTGCTTCGGCGTTGCCTGTGCAGGTCTCGTCTATCTGATTCTCGCCATGTTTTTCAGGATTTTCGGTTCTGACAAGGTCATGCGGTACTTCCCGCCGATTGTCACCGGTCCTATCATTATTGCCATCGGTCTTAATCTTTCCAAATCAGCTGTTACCAATTGTGAGACGAACTGGGGCGTAGCTCTTGTGGCTATTGTCATCATCATTATCTGCAATATTTTCGGTAAGGGCATGGTCAAGATCATCCCGATTCTGCTCGGCGTTATCGGTTCCTATTTCGTAGCTGCCTGTGCGGGCATCATTGATTTCACACCGGTAAAGGAAGCCGCATGGATCGGTCTTCCGATTTCCTATGATAGAACCGTATTTTCGCTTTTCACCGGCGGCGCACTCGACCGCGGTCTTCTGCTGACTTCCGTGATCACGATTGTACCGATTTCCTTTGCGACCATGATGGAGCATATCGGCGATATCTCCGCTATTTCCTCGACAACCGGCATCAACTACATCCAGGATCCGGGACTGCACCGCACACTGACCGGTGACGGACTTGCAACCACCATCGCATCCCTGTTCGGCGCTCCGGCCAACACCACATACGGTGAGAATACCGGTGTTCTGACGCTGACAAAGGTTTACGATCCGCGTGTGATCCGCATCGCGGCATGCTTTGCCGTTCTGTTTTCGTTCTGCCCTAAGTTTGCGGCTGTCATCGAGGTAATGCCAAGCTCCACAATCGGCGGCATTTCCCTCGTCCTCTACGGTATGATTTCCGCAGTAGGTATCCGCAACCTGGTAGAGACACATACGGACTTCACAAAGAGCCGCAATGTCATCATCATTGCGCTGATTCTGGTTCTTTCCATCGGTATCAATTATTCAGAAGCCGGTGCCATCGTAATCCCGGCCGGCAGCATCACCATCGATCTTTCCGGTATTGCTGTAGGTTCTCTGGTCGGCATCCTGCTGAATGCTATTCTTCCTGAAAAGGATTACCAGTTCAACAAGGGCGAGCCAAACGATACCGGCGTCGACCTTGAAATGGCACAGGGCAAGAGTATTCCAAGTGACGATGAGGAAAATAAATAAATGAAAAGAATTCTCTGTTTCGGCGACTCCAATACCTGGGGCTACGACGGCACCACGGGCGGCCGGTTTGACCGGTCGGTCCGCTGGACCGGCCGTCTTGCGCAGCTGCTCGGCAGCGGCTATGAAATCATCGAGGACGGTCAGTGCGGACGCACTCTTATCTGCGAAAGCCCGTATTACGGCCCGTCCGGCTGTCAGAGCATTGAAGCAGCCATCAACCGTGCGGCTCCTGTGGACATTCTGATCGTACAGCTGGGCAGCAACGACCTCGATATTCCTTACGGCCTTTCCGCTTCGGATATCGCAGCCGGTCTGGGCATTTTCGTCAGAAAAGCACGGGCGGCCGCGGGCTGGCGGACAGATCTTCCGGAAATTCTGGTGATCGTTCCCCGGCCGATTCCAAAGGAAGCAGAACAGCCGTCCAATCCTTTTTTCTATGAAAAAGGACGCATCAGCAGCAAGTCAGAACGGCTGGCCTGCCGAATGCAGGAGACAGCCGAGCTGAGTGCCTGCGAGAGTCTGGATCTGGATGAATCATACAGTGTCAACAGCATCGATTTCATGCATCTGACACCCGAAGGGCACCGCAGGCTGGCTGAGAAGCTGGCAGAAATTATTCTGAGATAAAATCAGGGGCAGCTCCCGCAGCAATCTGCTGCGGGGCTGCCCCTTTGCTTTACCGGTTTACACAAACCGATTCATTCCGGCAGGTGATATTGATCATCTGCTTCTTTTACGTCTTCTTACCAGAACGGTAACGATCGCACCTGCTGAGCAAATCAGCAGAACTGTCCAGAGTACCAGATTGCTGGTATCGCCGGTCTTGATGATGGAGCCGTTCTTCGGTGTATTCTTAACAACCTTTGTCTTCTCCACCGGTGTGTTTGCTACTGTGATCGTACCATCTTTGGCATCGCTGCTGGTCAGCGTATAGGTGGTAACCGTCATATACTTGCGGTCTGCGCCTTCGCCTTCCCACTTCTGCTCTGTCTCTTTGGTAAGCGTGATGGTGTATTCTTTAGTACCTGCCTGATAGCCGTCCGGTGCCTTAGTCTCTTTCAGAGTAAAGGTCTTGCTGTCCGCATCGCCAAGTGCATCCAGAAGATCGTCACTGCTGATTGCCGCGGTGCCGGCTTTGTAGGTCTTAACCTCTTTATCACCGTCATACAGGGTAAATACTGCGCCATCGAGAGCCTTGCCGTTGTTATCGGTCTTCTTCAGCGTCAGGCTGGCCGGTACTTCCCGTTCGCCGGTTATCGGTTTATTGGTAACCGTATAATTGAATGTACCATCAATGCCCTTTTCACCGCTTACATCAGCTGTATAACCATCAGGTACATCTTCCTGAACAGTATAATTGATTTCTATGCCCTCAGCATTATATTTAGGAAGGTTGCTTATAATTGTTTTCCATCCGTTTTGCGGCGCGAGAACAACGCTGATCGGATTTCCATTGCTATCCAGCGCTTCTTCACCGTCGGCCAGCAGATTGACCGTAACCGAATCCGGTCTGTCAGAGTCCTCTGCATCCCACATCTTTTCAACGGTTACAGAGGTCGGGATTTTAGTATTGGTCACCGTCAGGCCGTCTTCCGTCTTGAAATATCCGGCCGGTGCAGCATCATATCCCTGCGCGTCGACTTCTTTTACGCTGTAGGTATATTCATTTCCGCTGTTATCGTACTGCGGAAGTCCCGTCCAGGTCACAGTCGACTCGCTCTGTCCGGTCTCTGTTGTAATAGTTTTTGTTTCAGCGTCTTCCACCACAGCAGGGGTCTCATTATTTACACTGCTGTACAGCTGGAAATAAATTGTCGGATGCTCGCCTGTATCCGGTGTCTGTCCGTCGGCCTGCACCCATTTCTTGGTTGCCGTGATGTTCGTCGTCTTGACCTCATCCTCGACCGTCTGTCTGACGCCGGTTGATCCGCCCATCTGTACTTTGATTGCGCTGTTTGAAGGAATGACGATCCAGTCCGGACCTGAAATCTCCGTGATCAGATACCAGCCGTCCGGGCACGCGCCCTCCGCTGTCTTTGCGACGCCGTCCGTATCAGTGGTGACGTCAATCGCCGTCCAGCTGCTGTCCGGTGTCGTATCCGTCTCGCTGGTTATTTTCTGAATATGGAACGTAACGCCCGCCACCGGTTCGGTCGTTCCCTTGACCTGCTTGTGGATCTCGATCTCACCCTGCGGCACGCCGGTGATGGTGCCGCCCTGATTGTGAACAATCGCATATCCTGACGCGGTTGTATTTACAGGCTGCGTTGTCGTCGTATCATCGTAATAGGTTACCGACGCAGTATTATCAACCCTGCTTCCTGCCGCCGCGGTCGTCTTGGTATAAAAGTCGATTTCTCCGCATACAGGAACCACTGTGCCGTCAGGCTGTACATGGTTCAGATCAGAGGCGGGAATGGTGATCGTGATCTTTCTTCCCTCGATCTTAAAGGAACGGTTTCCACTATTAAACGGCATTTCTCCATCCAGCGACTTCGCTGCGGTTGCCCATTTGTCATTCTGATACCACCATGCGTACTTATCAAAGCTGTCAAAAGTCTCCGTAGCCGGCAGTTCGTCGGTGATCACAATGCTTTTCGTTCTATCCAGATTCGAAGCCCACTGCTGTTGATTCGAAGCGTCCAGAGAATTCTTCCGGAACCATCCGTTGTGTAATTTCCGTCTTTTGTGGCAAATCCAACAACACCGGTGCCGCTTGCGTCGTCAACCCGAACGGTTGCCGACTGCTTTCCGGAAGTGATCTCAGCGTTATGATTATCCGATGTATTCTTTCCTTTGAGAGCTATTGTAAAATAGCAGGATCCCTTAACCTTCTGCAGGTTATTTACATTATCATTAAAGGTAATGGTGACGCCGTCAGTGCTTACCTGCGCTGTCGCCATAGGCGGTTTTGTGGTGTCGTTGTCAGGATAAAGCGGAAAACTGGAAGTGGAGCCCTCCATCGTGATGCCCGCAGGTGCAGTCCATGATACGAAGATCTGATCTCCGCTTTTGATATCCAGATTCTTGCCCTCTTCGGAGAAGGTGACCTCCCCCTGGAAAGAAGTTTAGGAAGTAATATGGTCGATTTCAACACCGCTGTTGCTTTTGGCTATTACACTGTCCACCGCGGTATCTGAGATATCATTGCTGTCGCCCGGCGCGCGGAGCAGAGACATCTTCCTGGCGGAATTCTCTGCCTCTTCTTCTGTTTCCTCAGGCACCGCAGCTGCCATGGTATTCTGCGCCTCACTATCTGTCTCTGTAAGCGCTGGTGCAGTTTCTGTTTCCTGTCTGGATCCAGTCTGCGCTGTCTCCAGAGGTCAATCGCTTTATTGATCACCTCGGATATCTGTGCACTTTGCCGAAAGTCAAAGTCATATTTTCCCTCTATAGAGGATGTATAAAAGTGCGGCGCCGGCACGGCATTATCGCGGAAATGGCTGCACCAGGTATTCTCCAGTCCGAACACAAAGGCGTAGGCAAACATTTTATAAAAATACTGCTGATCCTCCTCCTGCAGCCTCTCAAGCTGCGTCCTGTCCGGCGAATTGATAAAGGCTTTGAGACCGCATACCTCACCGTAAACCTTCGTGCCATATGCGGTATGCCGCCTGCCAAGTCCCAGCAGAACCGGAATCACCGCGAAAAATAGCAGCCAGACAATACCCGTCAGCAGTGAATCTTCGATAAGGGCGAAAAAGAAATAGACAATGGCACTGCCGGCGTAGAAAAGCATGATAATCAGAAATACGGACGGCGAATTATCCAATTTGGCTTTTAAACGAGCGGTGGCCTGTGAACCGATCCACAGGAAAAACATCGGAATTGCCGCAAATACCAGGCTGATCAATATACTCATGGCGACATCCTTCACACCGGGTTCGCTGCTCATGGTAAGAAACCTTCGCAGCATGAAAGCCAGGCAGGTGCCGAAGCAGATCAGATAGGATATCTTTGAAAAAGCAGCAGAACGGTCCGTATAAAGTTTATGCTGATTTTTATAGTCCCCGGTCAGATCAAAATATATTTTATCGTATGCTTTACCGATGTCTTTCTGCGCCTCAGCAAGACTTACCGTTTCGCCCGGCTGCCGGCGGCCGAACAGGGCCTCATAATACATAGCGGCATGTCTGCCCAACTCAGGTCCGGGCTCCCGGCAGGCCGTAAAGCGAAGCTGTTTTTTCCCGGTTCTGTCTACGCGCAGGCAGCCATGTGCCAGCAGGGTAAACAGCAGCCCGGTGATATCGGTTTCTCCGCATATTCCGGTCAGAATATAGCCGGCCTGCGCCGGCGACATGTCCCCCGGCGGCAGGCTGCGCGGCGTTTTATCCGCCTTGCCTCCATAACCGTTAAGTATCTGCAGAACAATCAGCGCGGCGATGGCCGCCAGCGGCAGAATCGTGGAAACCTCCGTCACCGGATTGCCTTTTGCGGTCCCGATCAGATCGGAAAGCGTCATACTGTCAAAAATACCTTTTACCACAAAATCCATATTGTACCTCCTGTACTATTATACAGTAATAACGCCATTGCACACAAACCATCTGTTAAACACCCGTTAAAATGAGGTAAAAAAAGAAGTCTCTCCTGCCTTCGCAGAAAAGACTTCTTAGATCATATCCTGTTTATTTAAACCGCAGTGCCCGCATCGAATTGAGAACGCAGAGAATGCAGACGCCTACGTCTCCGAACACGGCTGCCCACATCGAGGCCATGCCAAAAGCGGAAAGCACGAGAATCAGGACCTTGACGGCAATTGCAAAGATTACATTGCCGCGCACGATGCCTTCCGTCTTGCGCGCAATCCGGATCACGGATGGTATCTTGCGGATATCATCGTCCATGAGAACTATGTCCGCCGCTTCAATGGCTGCGTCCGAACCGAATCTGCCCATGGCGATACCGACATCGGCGCGCATGAGAACCGGCGCGTCATTGATGCCGTCGCCGACAAATGCCAGCTTGCCGCCGTCCGTCTGTTCCTTGATCAGCTCTTCTACAGCGGAAACCTTATCTCCCGGCAGCAGCTCGCTGCGCACCTCATCGATGCCGAGCTGACCCGCCGCATGTTCTGCCGCTTCCCTGCGATCGCCGGTCAGCATGACGGTCTTGCGGATGCCGGCTTTCTTCATATCGGCAATCGCCTGCGGAGCGCCTTCCTTGATCGTATCGGAAATCACGATACAGCCCGCAAAACGGCCGTCGCAGGCAATATAGATCAGCGTTCCCGCTTCCGTGCTGCGCTGATAGGAAATCTTCTCCTGCTCCATCAGCTTCTCATTGCCGATCAGCAGCTTATGTCCTTCCACATTTACACTGACGCCATGCCCTGCTGTCTCCTGCGCTACAGAAACCTGTGAAAGATCCGGTTCCTGACCATACGCCTGCCGGATTGACCGTGCAATCGGATGAGTCGAATATCCCTCGCCAAGTGCCGCCAGACGCAGCAGCTCTTCGCGGCTCATGCCTTCTGCCGGCAGCACCTTCTGCACCTTGAATTCGCCCTTTGTCAGCGTGCCGGTTTTATCCATGACGATGGTCGTCACACTGGCCGCCGCCTCGAGGAAATTGCTTCCTTTTACAAGCACACCGATACGGGAAGCCGCACCGATGCCGCCGAAAAATCCAAGCGGTACGGAGATTACCAGTGCACATGGACACGATACAATCAGGAAGTTGCAGGCTCTCTGAATGCCGTCCGCCCATGTCATGCCGAACAGCAGCGGCATCAGAATCGCCAGCACCACGGCACCGATCGTGACGATCGGGGTGTATACGCGGGCGAAACGGGTGATGAAGTTCTCCATCTTCGCCTTGCGCGAGCTGGCATTTTCCACCATGTCCAGAATCCGGGCAACGGTGGAATCCTCGTAGACACTGCTGACACGGACTCTGAGCGTTCCGTCGCCGTTGATGCATCCGGAGACAACCCGGTCGCCCACGGCCACGCGCCGCGGCACCGATTCTCCGGTCAGTGCGGCTGTATCGAGGAACGTCTCGCCCTCAATCACCTCGCCATCCAGCGGAACGCGCTCGCCCGGCTTGATGACAATGATATCGCCGACGGCCGCCTCCTCCGGGTCCACCTCTTCGATCTTCCCGTCCCGTTCGAGATTGGCGTATTCCGGCGCGATATCCATCATCGCGGTGATGGAATCACGCGATTTGCCGACGGCATAATCCTGAAAGAGCTCGCCGATCTGATAGAACAGCATGACGGCCAGCGCCTCATCGTACTGCGCGTCCCCGAAAATGCCGAGTCCGAACGCACCGAATGTGGCCAGCATCATCAGAAAATTCTCATCAAAAACCTGGCCGTGTGCGATATTCTTCGCCGCCTTGACGATGACATCATAACCGACGATCAGATACGGAATCAGATAAAGGACAAAGACAGCCAGCCCCGGGAGCCGGTCAAACACCCCGCCCCGGTTCAGGCCAAGCAGTACAAAAAACGCGGCGAGCGCAATAATGATGCGGCGCAGCCTCTTCTTCTGCTTCTTCGTCATTTTACATAGACCTCGAAATCCGCCTCGGCATGCTTGCCTGCCTTGATCGCCTTCTCGAGAATTTCATCAAAATGCTCGCTGTCCGCTGTCAGCGTGAACTTCTGCATCAGGAAATTCACCTGCGCATCCTCTACGCCGTCCACCTTCTTTATCGCCTGCTCTACCTTATCCGCACAGGCTGCACAATCGATCTCACATTTATATTTCTTCTTCATGACAATTCCTCCCTGGATTATTCTTCCTCTATATGTTCAAGACCAACGGCGATGATCGTCCTCACATGATCATCCGCCAGATAATAGATCATCTGTCTGCCGTCACGCCGGCTGCTGACCAGCTTGGCGTTCTTCAGAATTCTGAGCTGATGCGATATGGCCGACTGGGTCATGCTGAGCTCATCCGCCAGATCATATACACACTTGTCACCTTCAAAAAGCGCGAACAGTATCCGGATTCTCGTAGAATCCCCGAATACCTTGAAAAGCTCGGCCAGATCATAAAGTTCATCTTCATCCGGCACCTTCCTGCACTGCACAACCCGGATTTCCGTGTCCTTGCATTTGCTGTCCGTATTTGTATCCGGCATCTCTGCCTCCTTTCCATGTATTCATATGAATACATATTCATATGTTCATGTTTTGATGATATCACCATACGCGCTGCCTGTCAATCCTATATATAAAAAAACTGCCCTGATGAAAATAATTTCACCAAGGCAGATAGGCAGCGTGTGCAAAATACGGCTCAGAACATCAGCATCAGCAGCGGAATCGTCGCTGCGGCGGAAATGGTCGTAATGATATTGAGTTTTGAAGCATAGTCGTAATCGCGGCCGAACCGAAGCGCAAACATGTTCACGGTCGAGGCTACCGGACAGGCCGCGCAGATACCGAGAATGACCTTGAGCGTATCATCCAGCGGAAACAGCCGGATGATCAGTATCTCGATAAACGGCATGACCAGCTGCACCATCACATCCATAAACAGATAGTGCCGATCGAGCAGGCTTCGCAGGTCGCTATGTCCTAGGATAATGCCCGTGATCATCATGGCAATCGCCGTATTCATGCTGCCGATATCATTGAAAGCATCACCGATCACCGAAGGCAGGCGGATCTGCAGCACGAACAGAACCATGCCGACACCGACCATGATAATCGACGGATTGATCATATTGCGCAGCATCCTACGGATACTGAAGCCGCTGCTGCTGCTGTCCTTCATGATCGTCACGCCGTAGCTCCAGCACCAGATATTGAAGGCCGCGATAAACGCGGACAGATAGAAGACGCCCTCCGCGCCGTAAATGCTGTTGATGACCGGAATGCCGAAGAAACCGACATTGCGGTAGATATAGGCGCTGCGGTCCACCTCCCAGTTCTTCCCTTTGCGGAAAGTCAGAAGAATGGCAAGCGCCGTCGAAATCACGTAGATCAGCAGGCCGTACAGCAGCATGGTCACAAAGCCCTGCATCAGTTCGGCGGAATAATCCTGCTGAAAGGACATCAGAATCAGCAGCGGATTGATCACGTACAGCAAAACGCCGGACAGTTCATTGACGCCTTTATCTGACATCAGGCCAATCCTGCCGACTATGAATCCGACTGCAATGATCACCACCATGATCAGAATCTGTCTGCCCACTATCAACGCCATCGCTATTACCTCACCGTAATTTACTTCACTAAAGGATTATAGAACTCTTTGGCGTTGACGTAAAGTTTATCCAGAAAAATTTTGTATATAATAAGAATAATCGTATTGTGCAGCAGCATCTCCTCCGGCTCCGCACTGTCGTGCAGCGCCGTCCCGATCTCCGGCAGATTGGCGACCGCACCGAGCATCTCACTGCGCATGCGCTTATATGTCTGCGCCATGCCATCGCCCGGTTCCCGCAGAGAAATGGTATAGCTGATCTGTTCCATGCTGAGTACGTTCTTCGTCACCGCGATGTACATCAGCAGCGCAATCTGCTCCCGGAAATACATCTTCTTCTCCGGAGAGTCGATCAGCCCCTGCTTGACATAATTGCTGATCATGGAGGCCGTCAGCGGCTGGATGCCAAGCGGCTCCAGGACACCGGCAATGTAGCGGACAACCTGTTTCAGGTAAAGTCCGACATCCGGGATCTCTTCATACTCCGGAAAGGAAAAATTGCTGAACTGCTCCAGTGTCCTGCGTTCAAGCGCTTTCATATCGAATAAGGAATTATCCATCGTATCCACCACCATTGTAAAGCATTCCTTTGAGTTTTTTCCTATTCTGAAATATAGAATACCATAAA
>Ga0256406_1002865_pt1 | contig 23056 bp, 22 predicted proteins | sample RumenRJG_03DNA_FD_185986 | JGI IMG/M metagenome (GOLD analysis project Ga0256406, IMG submission 185986) | Bovine rumen microbial communities from Lethbridge, Alberta, Canada - RJG_03 | ecosystem: Host-associated > Mammals > Digestive system > Stomach > Rumen | place: Canada: Alberta | collected... | reverse complement strand
ATGAGCAGCAGTACGGTCTGAAAGACGGCAAGCCTGTTAACGGTGGAGGATCGGCGGCAGCAACCGGGGCACAAGCTCAACCCGGTGCGGCAGCAACAGCGACCCAAACGATTACAGGGGGTGCAGCGGCCGGAACACAGCCGACGGGAATTGAAGCACAGCTCGCTCAACTTCTCGAACAGAACAAAAAACTGAACGAGAGACTCGACGGTTTCGAGGCAGCTCGCACAACCAACGTTCGTAAACAGCAACTTTCGGAAGTTTACAACAAACTTCCCGAAGCTCTCCGCAAGCCGTATGAGCACATCGCTGTTGACAGCCTTAAAGACGAGGACTTTCAATCTCTCCTCGGACAGGTTAAGACAGAGGTGGACGGCCTTGTGGCCACACTCGGTGCGAAAGGGGCTGTTTTCGGCAAGCCCACAACCTCGGGCGGAGGGGGTGGAACAGGCGACGAGCTGACAGAAGCGGAGCTGAAAGAGATCAACGCCCGCCCCGGTATTCCCGGCAAGGATCAGCAGCCGTTCTAATGTTTAACAGTTAAATTCAGACTGAAATGACAATGACAGTGAAAAGACGCCGCGACGACCGCACGCCACGCGTCCTTATGCACCGTGTCGCGGATGTCCGCGGCGGTGTTTCAGTGAATGTTACAGAGCTCGGCGGAGACTATCTCCGTGAGGGCACAGTCCTTTCCGCTCCTGTTAACGGTATTTGCCATGTCGTCAAGGTGGCACAGGTTGCCGCCGCTGTTGAGGACGCCGCAACGACCGTCAAGGTGTCGAAGTTCCATAATCTCAAGGTCGGCGACGCTGTGTTGACCGCAACAGGCGGCGTGGCCGTGACAATTAAGGCCATTGAGGAGGGCAAGACCTACGACACTCTCACTCTGTCCGCCACCCTCGGAGCTATCGCAAAGGACGGATTCCTCGTCGAAGCCAAGGTCGCCGCTGACGGCACGAAAACCAAGGGCGAGCTCAAATACGAGCCTTTCGCAGTTAACGGTACAGGCAAGCCCGTAATACAGGGCACAAACCTTGATACGGACGCTTGGCTTATCGCCGTCACAAAGGGCAACCCGCTGCCCGGCTTCGTCGCTGACAAGCTCAAAGGTATTATTAACTATTAATTTGGAGTATCATTATGGGAACAATCACACGTACACTCATCGTCGGATTGACCGACAAAATGGTACAGGCGCGTCTCAACAGCGTTGACGCGAAGCCGTTCCTCTTTGGCACATACTTCCCTGTAACCAAGGTCAACGGTTTCACATGGCGCACGTTGACAGATCAGCTCGCACACAGAAACGTGGCCGCTGACATCCACACCGACAACGGAACCGTGCTTCGCAAGCGTCGTCCTATCTTCGAGAGTGCTATCGGCGACATGCCGTATATCAGTATTTCCCGAGATTTGAAGCGTTCAGAGATCAAAGAGTATCAGACAGCCCTTGCCCTCGCCACGGATCAGAGCGCAGCCGCCCTTGTTAAGTACTGGGGCAACGATGTCGACTTCTGTTTCACAGGCGTACAGGCCGAGCTCGAGTATATCGCTTGGAAGCTGTTTTCAAACGCGGGTAAACTCGCGTTCACGACAACGACAAACGCCACGTTTGCCAACGAGTTTGACCTTGATTATGACGTTTACGACGAGGAGAAGCTGACAGCCGATTCCGATTGGACGAAGCCGTCCTCCGCTGATATCCTCGGCGACCTCCGCACGCTTATTTTCAAGGCAAAGGCCTTGGGAATGAACCCGAAGTTTGCTTTTGTCAACCTCAATCAGCTGTATCGTATCTGCTCCTCCGAGCAGATTATCAAGGCTTGTGCCTCTTACATCTCAAACGCTGTCGGAATGTCACAGACACCCGACCTCGCGGCTGTTAATGCCATGCTCTTGAAACAGGCTTGGCTCAACAAACTGCAACTCCGTGTCATTGACACCGAGGTTACTCGCGAGTTCCAGGACGGCACGTCATGGTACGGTAATCCGTTCGATGATAACCGCATTATCCTCACGGAGACCGAGCGTCTCGGTTCTACACAGTACGACCTCTTACAGGAGCAGAACGACAACATTATCCGTGTCGAGCGTTCGCACACTGTTGTGAAGAAGTACTCCGAGGTGGAGCCGCTGAAGGAGGTTACAATCGGCGAGGCCGACGCTGTGCCTGTCTTCGACACCGCATATCGCTCTCTGTATGTCAAAACTGACAAGTCAGATTGGGAGTAACTAAAGGATAAATAACAGGTTTAATCACAAAACACTGAAAAAAGATGGCACAGACAGTTCTCGAATCACTGAAAGGTATTAACGCCTATCCTATCCCTCTCCGCACGATAACGGAGACGGCCACACGTGAGGGCTTGACCTTGTCAGACGAAACGACACAACAGATACTCACCTCCAAGGCTTATAACCTGTGTGTGGCCGAGCTTCTGTTGTGGCTTTCGTATGCGCCGGACGTGTCACAGGGCGGCCAATCCTATTCGTTCACGGACGAACAGCGAGAGCTGCTGAGGAACAGGGCACAAAAGCTCCTGTCCCAATATGGCGACGAGGACGCAGCGGGGGCTGTCGGTGTCATCTATGGTTATAAGGGTTCACGATTATGATTATCGAAAACGGACTTTTACAGTTCAAACGGAAAAAGACTGGCTCGGCTGCTGTTGATCCCGAAACAGGCTACCCGGCACGTAGGACAGGTGATACATGGGGCGACCTTATCCCCTGTCAGATTGTACCGAATAAGTATGACAATCTCGGGTGTGTCAACGGTCAGCACTTCACAACAGCTTCGTATCAGATTTATATTGATCGATACCTGTTGGAAGATTCCGAGCAAATTCGAATTATCACTGATGAGGGGAGTGATTTTTTGGAGTTCAGCATTATTTCCGTTGAGGTGTTACAGGCCGTTGATGAGGTTCTCATACTCGTTTAAGGCGCAGAAAAGGCCACAGACGCTTTGAAATCTTTTTTGCCTAAAACTATCCGCATAAAGAAAGAAAAGCCCGTGTGGCGCGATTCACGCTCAAATAACTATCATCCAAAACAACGATAAAACATGCCTATCAGACAGACAACAGCAGAGAGCGCCGTAAAGGCCTATCTTGACGAGCAGTTGGCACGCCGCCGGGCTGCGTTGCTGTATAATCTCTCTTATGTGGGAGAGCAGCTCCGCAACGAGGCCGTCGTTAACGGTTCGTACAAAGACCACACACGCCATCTGCGCGGTTCTGTGGGCTATGTTATTGCCATAGACGGAAACTTATATAAAGCGGGAAATTTCGGCGCGACAAACAGCCCCACAGAAGCTAAAACCGAGGGACGTGAGTTCGCTGAAAGCCTCGTTTCAAAGTTCCCCAAGGGCATAGTCCTTATCGTTGTTGCGGGCAAGACCTATGCCGCCTACGTGGCTGCAAAAGGTTATAATGTTATCGACAGCGCAGAGACACTCGCCCGGACACTCGTACCGCAGATGTTACATGATTTAGGACTTAAATAACACAGGTTATGGCAAAGACAGGTGGCGAAGTACAACAGGACATCTTCCGGCTGTTAAAAGACAGCACACTGGCCAAACAGCTATCGGGTGGTGTCTACAACGACCCCGAAATGCGACCGAGGAACAGCTATAAAGAGGACGCCCTTGTTATCTTTACCGAGGGACAGGCCACACAGGTTGAAAGCGGCACAGTGACGGTTGACATTTATGTCCCCGACATTGATCCTTTCGAGAATGGAGTTTTTATCAAGGATAAACAGCGCACGGACGAGATAGAGAAGCTCGCACAGGAGTGGTTTGATTCACTGACAGCCGACCGAACAGGTTATAAGTTCCGCCTCACACAGGCCATTTATACAGAAGCCGAGCCGACAATAAAACAGCATTTCGTCGTCGTAAAACTCGGTTACGACTACTTTGGTGGCTAAAAGTGATGGCGGCCTGTTATTAACGGAAACAGAGTATTAACATTTTAATTTTGATAAGTTATGGCAATTCTATCATGGGGTAAACCAAAGATTGAAACCGCTGTTTGCAAAGATGGCATGGCGGGAACAGATTGGACACCTATAGACACCCCGCAACAGGACACCACGAACCTCAATCCTACCTCGGGCGACACCACTGATGCACAGGAGGAGGGAGGCGATATCGTTGACAGCCGCACAGCCAAGACGACCTATGAGTTTGAGTTCACCCTGTTTGTCAAGAAGGGCGGAAAGCGACCCTTTGAGGACGACGACGGTGTTGTCAGCGGCGAGCACGCTTTCCGTCTCACGCCGGAGGACGAGGCCTGTGAGGGAATCCTTATCGACCGAGCCACTGTCCGCCTTGAGGAGCAGTTCAATACTGCCAACGGCAAGCTTCTGCACTACATTGCACGTTGCTTGAAGCCAACGACAGGTAAGACTATCAAGCCTTACGTCAAGACAGCGACGGTACAAGGCTAACAGCCCGCTAACATTTGATTTTTGTGCTTCATAATAAAAAGTGAAATGATTTGCGTTCAATTCTGAATCAAAGAGTTCTTTTCAAGGGACAGTGGCGGACATACAGAGCCGTCGCTGACCCTTTTTACTTTCTTATCGGGGTGAAGTGGGGGACAGTTGACAGCGTCCCGGCCTGTGGGTGGTTCGATCCCGCCGACCCCGGCTCTAATAATTAAAGTCACAACAGTTTATGGAAGACAACAAACAGAACACTCAACAGGGGCGGACACTCGAAGAAAAGGCCGCTGACACTATCTTACAGAAGACAAAGGAAGTGAAGATTGGCAAAAGAACATATAAGGTTGCTCCTCCCTCCACGGCAACGCTTATCATGGTTTCCGAGGCTGTATCAAAACTCCCCTTGCATAAGTTCGACAACAATCCCGAAAAGATGTTGGAACAGGTATTGGCATACGGACGTGACTGCCGGGCTGTGGGGGAGATAGCAGCTATCCTCGTCCTCGGGGCGCGTGGCTGTTATCCTTACAGGATCGGCCGCCGCTGTGTCACTAAAAGTTGCCTGTGGGGCTTGATAAAGTACAAAAAGTACCTGGAGCCTCTGCAGCCGATTGTTGATCCCAAGGCAGAGCTGACACAGGATATCCTCGAACTTATGTCACCCGCACAGATAACAGAGCTTATTATGTCTATCCTCGGCGACATGCAAGTGGCCGATTTTTTCGGGCTTACCACTTTCCTCTCCGAGATAAATCTGCTGCGGAAGACGAAAGTGGATTAAATGACAGCATTTGGGGGATTGTGGCGGGCTTCGTCAAGGGCTTCGGAGTATCATTCGATTACGCCCTGTATGACCTGTCATACGTTAACATGATAACGTATACGGCCACCCTCCCGACCTATGAGAGCAGCAAGGATAAAGGGCGCGGCGGGCGGCCGGAAAAACAGGAAAGGATAAAGGCTGACGACCCGGCAAATCGTGACCGCGTACATGCGTTCCTTGCGGGCTTGAAAGAGTAATAATTACAATTTATAAAATATATCATCTTTACGGTTATGGAAGATAGCAACGGAAGAATATCATACAGCATTGGAATCAACACAGACGACATGCAGCGCGACGCGCAACGTGCCCAAAAGGTTCTTCGTGGAATAGGTACACAGGCTGTTAACGAGGGTAACCGTATAGATGATTCCTTTCGGAAGATCGGGGCGGCAATAGGTACATATTTCGCTGTTGACAAACTGAAAGACTTCACGCTTCAGATTGCCAAGGTACGAGGCGAGTTCCAACAACTCGAAATGGCTTTCACGACAATGTTAGACTCGGGCGACAAGGCCAACGATTTGATGCAGCAGCTAATTAAGACAGCCGCCACGACACCTTTCGGAATGACCGATGTTGCGAACGGTGCCAAACAGCTCCTTGCCTATGGTGTCGCCGCTGATGAGGTTAATGACACCCTCGTCCGCCTTGGCGATATTGCTGCCGGGTTGTCTATTCCTTTGAATGACCTTGCTTACCTGTATGGAACAACCATGGTACAGGGGCGTTTGTATACACAGGACTTGAATCAGTTCCTCGGTCGTGGTATACCGTTGACAGACGAGCTTGCTAAACAGTTTGGCGTGGCGAAGTCACAGGTTAAAGGGCTCGTCGAGGAGGGCAAGGTCGGTTTCCCCGAGGTTAAAAAGGCCATTGAGGATATGACTAACGAGGGCGGCAAGTTCGGAGGCCTTATGGCGGCGCAGTCCAAAACAATCACAGGACAGATGTCGAACATCGAGGATAGCATTGAGCAGATGATGAACGAGATAGGCCGCTCACAGGAGGGTCTCATTTCCGACACCCTCGGCGGCGTATCAAAGGTCATTGACAACTGGAAGACGATAGGAAAGGTAATCTTAACTGTTGTGGCCGCATACGGGGCGTATAAAGCCGCTGTTATCGCTGTATGGGCTGCACAAAAGCTCTCTACAATTTGGGGCGCAGTCACGGCCTTTATCAGCCTCGCAAGTGAGGTGCGGACAGCCAAGGACGCAATGCTCCTTTTCAACATGGCCACGAAAGCGAACCCGCTCGGTCTTATCCTCGGTCTGTTAGCTTCCGCCGCCGCCGCTTTTGAGCTGTTCGGAAAGGATACCTCGGAGGCAGCGCAGATGTCCGAGAAATTCGGTGAGAAAGCCGCCACGTCGATCCGTAGGGTCAATACCCTTGCAACTACCCTTGAGGGGCTTGAAAGCGGCACAGCGACCTATAAAAAGGCTATGGAGGAGTTAAATGGCATCCTCGAAAGCTACGGTGCAACACAGATACAGGAGGGCGATAACATTGACACCATCAACCGCAAGCGCGAACAGGCCATTGAGCTTATCAAAAACGAGGGTATTGAGCGGCAACGTCTCAACGCCCTTGAATCGGGTAATGACACCTATAATCAGAGGCTGAAAGACGCACAGGACACCCTCCAACAGCGGCTGAAAACGTCCGTGACAAATGCCACGGGCGATACTATATTAAACAACCTGTTCAGCAAGAACACAGAGGTGCGTGAAAACGCCGAAGCTATTTCTGCCATTATCGGGGAGATCGTCGAGAAGAATATCAACCTCATTGCCGGGAAAACAGGCAAGGAGTATGAAAAAGGCCTTGATGAGATTTATAAGCAGATACAGGACAGGATGGTGCGTGTCGGTATCAGCAAGGACACTGTTTCAAAGACGTGGTTCACAAACGGCCTGTTAAAAGAGGACAATATCGTACAGGAATACATTAACAGCGTACAGGACGCTGCCGAAGCTCAAGATAACTATACAAAGAAAATAAACGCTTCGGCCGATGCAGAAGCCGAAGCAGCACATCAGACGACGACATTCGCCGAAAGGGTCAACGCGACACAGCGTTCCCTCGATAATGCCGCTGACGGTGTTCACGGCCTGTATAGGAATATCCGTAAGCTCATGGAGGAATATGACAATAACGACATCAACTTCCATATAAACTTTGACGGGCAGATTCCCAAGTGGATGACGACTTTCAATATCCCCAAGCTGAAACAGCTTGCCGAACGGTTCACTGCTATTGGCATGAACATGAAAAAGGGGCAGAAAGTTAATGTTAATGGCCGCATAATGACACGTGAGCAGATTCTGCAGCGTGGATATGATTACAGCCGTGCGGCCGATCAGCGGCAGACACAGGAGGACGACAAAGCCCGTAAACGTGAACAGGCACAGACAGCCGCAAAGAAGCAGAAAAGTGATGCACAGGCGGCCGCAAAGAAAGCGGCTGATGAAGCCAAGAGACGTGCCGAGGAACAGGCTCGTTATCGGCAGCAGTTGGCCGAGGAACAGGCTTCCGAGGAGGAGCAGACAAAAAGACAGGCTGTGGCCGCTCAACAGGCCGTCGCACAGGCTCGCCTCGACGCAATGCGTGACGGGGCGGCTAAACAGTTAGAACAGCTCCGAAAACAGTATGATGACGAGCGACAGGCCGCTGATGATAAGGAGGCCGAGTTCCGCAAGGATAACTACGAGAATGCCAAGCGTCGTTACGAGATTAACCCGGCCAACAAAAAGACCGCATTCAGCGACAGCCACAAGGTATCTGACAAGGATTTCAATCTGACAAAGAATCAACAGGCGGAGGTCGACGCTATGCGTTCCTCGGCCTTGTCTAAGTATCAGCAGCAGACCGACGACCTGTATCAGCAACAGGTGCAGAACCTGTATGATTATGTCAAGGAGTACGGAACCGCCGAGGGGCAGATTCTCGCCATACAGAAAGAGTATGCCGCGAAGATTGCCAAGGAACAGGACGCTGACAGCCGCCGCCGCTTACAGGCCGAGCGCGACAAGGCTATCGACGAAGTGAAGTCGGGGCGGCTCCTCCAGGGCATTGACCTCACAACTGTTTTCAGTGACTTCGGCGTTATCATGGCCGAGCCTCTCCGTGATACTGTTGAGCAGCTTAAAGCATACACCCATACAGCGGGTTTCAGTCGCCGGGCTTTCGATGAACAGAAAACTGTCTTTGAGGCTATCGAAAAGGCCGAAAAGCAACTTGGCGATTTCGGAGGTGTCAATATCGCCGATGTCGGTACACAGCTCGCACAGTATAATGCCGCCCTCACACAACAGCGGGACGCGCTGCAAACTCTCACAGAAGCCGAGACCGCATATATCAAGGCCGACGAACAACTACGTGAGGCACGCCGCGGAACGGACAAAGAGGCTATCGCTACGGCCGAACAGGCTTATAACACAGCCGCCGCACAGTACGACGCTGCGCAGCAGGCCTATCAAGCAGCCACAACACAGGTTGTCCGGGCGCAGACGGCCACGACAAACAGCCTGTCACGCTTCAAGAACGGCCTCGAACGTATCAATCAGTCTGTACAGGCGTTGACAAGCGGCAGCCTCGCACAGCTATGGTCGGCATTCGGTTCGAAGCTCCAAGGCCGTATCGGTTCATGGATTGCCGGGACGAGTGATTTCAGCGACAAGATTGCCGACATGATAAAGAAACTCGGACAGGCCGGGGAGACCTCCGAATCTTTCGGGAAGAAGATAGGGGATTTCGCTGTTAACCTCCTTAACAATTTCAACGGTAAGGAGGGCGACTTAAAAGATAAGCTCGGTAAAGGCCTCGCAGACCTGTTTACCGAGACTTTTGGCGATAAGAATAAGTTCGGAGATGTCAAGAATACAATCGCAGACCTTATTAGCGGCGTTATCACAGACGGCAAGAAAAATGGCAAGTCCACAAAGGAGATTGCCGGAAGTATCGGTCAGTTAACAGGCGATATCCTGTCAAACATTTCAAAGGTCGGGGAGGCCTCCGGCAACATGTGGGGCATGATCATCGGCCTTGTCTTGCAGCTTCTTGATACAATCAAACAGGCAAAGCTCGGAGACCTTGTCAAAACGCTGTTATCGGATATAGGACAGGCAATATCCGGGCTGTTAGCCGAAATAGGTTCGGGTAAGCTGATTGAAAAGGTTGTGTCGGGTTTGGGGCATGTCGTCGGCGGTATCATAACAGGTGTTGCCAACCTATTTTCGGGTGGTAGTCTTCAAGGTAACAAAACAAAAATGGAGGACGAGATCGCTCGCCTGTCAGCGGCCAACGAGCAGCTTGCCAAATCCATTGACAGCCTAAAGGAATCTATACAGGACGAGAATTCCTCGAACCTTAAAAGCCTCGAGGCCTATCGCAATGCAGTGGCTGCGCAAAAAGAGTGGAACGAAAACCAACAGAACGCTATCCGTGACCGTGCTTCCGAATACAGCAACAGCGGCCACGGCTTCCTTGGCTTGAAAGGCCGCCATTCATTCAACTATGAAGCCGGGAATGTAGATAGTTCTGTATGGAAAGCCTTTAATGATGTCCTCTCGCGCTATGGCTATTCCTCGCGGGTTAATAACGCCGGGGATATATGGTCGCTGACACCCGAGGAAATGAAGGTGTTAAGGGATTTCGCCCCGAAAGCGTGGGCGGAGTTTTTCAAGGCCGGAAGCGGGGGCGAGAGCAATCCGCAAGACCTCGTTAATGAATATATCGAGAAGTCCGGGGCTCTTGACACGTTGACGGACGCTCTGAATGAGAAGCTCACAGGGTATAGTTGGAGCGGCTTCAAAGATAGCTATAAACAGCTATTACAGGACTTAGAGAGCGACACGGATGATTTCGCCGACAACATCGAGGAGGTTATTTCAAACGCTGTTATCGAGGCCTTTATGAATGGCGACGAGGTACAGAAGCGTATCAAGCACATCTATCAGATGATCGCCGACGCCGCTTCTGATGATTCAGATGGCGGTACGGATATAACACAGAGCGAGGCCGACGCTATCCGACAGGCCAATAAGGACTTTGCCGACTATGCCCTTGCATGGCGCAAGTCTATGGAGGACGTTGGGCTTATCGTTTCAAAGAGCGACGAGGAAACCCGCACGGCGGCTTCAAAGGGCATACAGTCTGTGTCACAGGAGAGCGTCGACAGGCTTGAGGGGCGAGCCACGGCCATACAGTCGCACACGTTCTCAATCAACGAGAATACAAAGCTCCTTGTCAGCAACACGTCGGCCATACTCCGAAGCGTGATGAACATAGAGGGCGAGACCCGCGGCCTTGGGGAACGCATGACACGTATGGAGGCCGGACAGAATGAGATAAAGGGATATGTCAGCCAAATAGCTCTAAAGGGCGTGACAATGAAGTAAAACTGTTAGAACATTTGAATTATGCATGAGGGTATAACTTTTGTTGACGGTAAGGATCTATACACAGAATATGGCCTGTATGTCACATTCGGAGGTTGGAACAGCTTCATTGCGTGGCCGTCGCTGAAACAGTATGACAGCAACGATTGGCAAGAGGAGGACGGAATAGAGGCTGACCTTTCAGCCCCGCGGCTCGCCGGACAGGACGGTGTGGTCTCTTTCGCCTCTGACGGCCAGTGGTCGCGCTTCGGGCTGTTTGTTGACTACCTTTCCGACGGGGCATACCATACGTTCGACGACCGCCTGTTAGGGCGGCAATTCAAGCTTCGCCTCACACAGGGGAAGAGCCGCGACCCGGACACCCGCCTCGGCTTCGCACAGCTTCAGTTCGCAAACGACTTCTCGCCCTTTGCAGATGATTACAAGCGGCCGGAGCTGACAAACGGATTGAACCTATCGACGACCGATTATACGCTCGACGACCGCTATCTGTCAGCCTACGGTGTGCGGGTTCTGAAAGGAACATTGGCAGAGGTAGAGAAAACGCCTGTTGTCAAAACGGCCTTAAAGCGTGACATCAAAACACAGGCGGGTGTTCTGTATGATGATAAGAACGTCGTCTATAAGGCCAAGGACGTTAAATTGTCATGTCTTATGCGGGCTTCCTCACTCGGGGAGCTGTGGTCGAATTGGTACGCGCTATTGTGGGACTTGATACAGCCGGGGGAACGCCTCCTGTACGTTGATGCAAACGGACAGGAGTTTCCCTGTTGTTATAAGTCCTGTTCCGTTGACGAGTTCTATCCAACAGGTAAGATTTGGCTGCGGTTCTCACTGGCAGTGACATTCCTCCACGACTTCCGTATTGACGACAATCCTTGCCTTGCCGATGAAGAATACATTTGGATGTCAACAGAGGCGGGCGATTGTCTGATAGATATGGCTCCGATTAAAAACAACACTAAATAACATTAACGACGATGAAGAAGATACGAATTTCAGAACTTGATCCCGGCAACGACCTCACCGGCCTGTGGACGTTGGGAACGAATAAAAACAATGAGAGTGTCAAAGTATCATTGGAGTTTATCCAGGATAAAGCCAACGCCGCCGGGGAAGCTGCCGAAAAGGCCACGAAAGCCACTGACGCGGCTGTTTCCGCTGCCTCGGCCGCGGCGGGACAGACAAGGGAGGCGAAAACGGCCACTGACAGGGCAAATACGGCCGCACAGGCGGCTGAAACGGCCACGGCTGATACATTACAGGCAACAAAGGATTCAACGGCACAGACGGCCTCTGCAAAGACCGCCACCGACGCTGCCAACGCCGCCGCTAAAAAGGTTACAGACGCTATCACTGACATCACGTCGGAGAAGAAGAAAGCGATCGAGGCCGCTGACAATGCCAACGCCGCTGCTACGGCCTGTGAGACGGCCACGGCGGAGAGCGTTAAACAGACAAAAGCCTGTAAAGACGAGACCGACCTTGCCAACGAGATACGGACGCACCCCAACAAAATGCTCGGCAACGGTAATTGGGGCGTTTGGAACACTGACAAGGATACTTACGAGGACAGCAACATCATCGCCCGTGGCGGTGTTATATGGCCGACATTCTTCCGAAGCAATAATAAGCTCTATATCCGGGATTATGGAACGACCGTCGCCGAGCGTGTCGTCAAACACGGTAATAAGCTCCTTATTCGAGTATAACACAATTTTAATTGATAAAGATTATGGCAGACACAACAAATGAACAGGTTATCAGCGCGGGTAATGTCGGAATGACAGCCAAGGGCACATGGTCGGCCACAGCGTCGTATGTCGACTATTACGGTGTCACGCACAACGGATATGAGACAGGCGACACGGTTACGGCCAACAATTCGCTGTATGAATCCCTCAAAGATGATAACACAGCCCCTGTCACAGACACCACGGCGTGGCGGCTCGACGCTGACGGCTCACAGGTCGCCGCCTCTGTTGATGTGGCTAACAAAGCGGCTGCAGCGGCAAATGCTTCCAAGGAGGCTATCGAGAAGAACGAGGCTAACAGACAGGACGCTGAAAAGCTTCGGCAACAGAACGCCGCTTCCGCTGTCACAGCTGAAACAGCCCGCGAACAGGCCGAGACGGAACGTAAGGCGGCTGCAGATAAACAGGCGGCCGATTACCTAACTTTGTATAACAGCCTTGAGGCAAAGGCTGCGGAGGTCGATCGCAAGATTACAGAGCTTACAACGACGAACTCGGCCGCTTCATTGGTCGGTTGTCCCGCTCGGATTACCGTCGAGACGGAGCGCACGACCAGTGTCGGTTCTGTGCTTAATATCGCCCCACGACAGATTGAGCCATCAACGGCCAACCGTTCCTGTATCTATAAAGTGTACACAGGGGCGGCTCTTGTCGATTTCCGAGGCAACGTGCAGCTCCCGACAGAACCCGGTGACAGTGTTATCGAGGTTATCCCGACGCTTAACAGCGGGGCGGCAGAAAAAGTGACTATTCATGCCGTTGCCCTTGAGACGGTACAGGATATCACAGGCGAGGCCGTGACAGATGAGAACGGCGAGGAGATAACAGCCTAACAAAAGGCCGTAGGACGCGCACAGAACGCCCACATCAAACGATAATTATTCATTCTATAAATTATACACTCATGGGAAAATTCACTGATTATAAGCCCGCAACACAGCTTCTCGGCACCGAGCAGCTTCTTGTGGCACAGGACGGGGTCGTGAGAACCGTCACTGTTAACGAACTACATTCGGCCGAGCCGAACGCAAACGGGGTCTATCCCGACGTGCCTCTCAACAGGTTAGTCGTCAAACGTACCGTCGCGCAGCGTTCGACAACTGTTGTCCTCGACGGCAACCTTTCGATGTTGGATATGATCTTCGGAAAGTTCTTCCCCTGTACCATTGACCGCAACTCGAAGATAACGAGCTATCTCAACGGTTCTGACACGACAAAGACTGTCGACGGCCTCCCGGCTGTCCTTGATGACTATTCACAGCCCTGTATGGTTCGTCTCGGCGGTATCTATAAGCGGTATGAGTACGACGCTGTTAATAACATGAAGATAGAGAAGTTCTCTGTTTTTCCTGTCAAGGGATACACCTATATCCGCCGCTTCTTCTTCCCGATGTTTGCCGGAGAAGTGGAAACACAGGGCGATAAGAAAATCCTCACTTCAAATGCCGGGAAGTGGTCGACACAGAATCTGAACATACAACAGTATCACGAGTATGCGAAGAACCTCGGCGATAACTTCCGGGCTATCGCTGTACAGGACTTCAACATATATCGTTGGCTGTTCTTCCTGTGGAAAAAGACATATAACTCACAGTCTCTGTACGGAATCTCAAATTGGGATTGGAACAAATGGTATGCCACGCCTAACAGTGACAGCGGCAAGACAAACTGTTCACAGCCATACGTCAATGGCGTGACAGCGGCCGTTAGTGGTATGGAGGGCAAACTTGCCGCACAGAACTTCACATATAAGGACGGCACTACGGTGTCTTTCAGCGCGTATAAGTTCCTGTGGGCAGAGGGCTTTCTTGCCGGGCCTTTTTGGATCAGATGTACAGGCGCGCTCAAAAAGAACCACAAATGGTATGTGGCGAAAGACCGCAACACCTGTACAACATGGGAGGCAACGGACGACAGCCACGTGTACCTGTGTGACGCTTGCAAGGATGAAGGCTTTATCCTCGAGACATTTGAAGACACTATGTTCCCGACACAGGTCGGAGGCTCGGATAGCGTCGGATATTGTGACTATTATTGGCGAAACGCTGACGATACCATGAGCAACTTCATTCCTGTTGTTGTGGGTAGTGCGAACTACGGTTCCAATGACGGTGTTTCGGCCTTGTCCTCGAACTCCTATGTCTCTTATTCGCGCACGGACAACGGGTCGGCTCTCGCTTCCGATGATCCGACTGATACGACACCCGATGGTACGGTTATCGTCTGATTGCGTTCGAGTACGTTAACCCGCTAAACCGGGTAACCGATAAATCGAAACCGAGCCGCCGCAAGGCGGCCACACCTCCCCTGTTAGGCCGTGAGGCCTGTCAGCGGGAGGATATGAGGTGCTGCTGTGAAATTCCTGTTGTTGTGGGTAGTGCGAACAACGGTTCCAATGACGGTGTTTCGGCCTTGAACTCGAACAACGATGTCTCGAATTCGAACACGAACAACGGGTCGGCTCTAACTCCTTGCGTGATTGTAGCAAATAGTGAGACCCCATTCCGGGACGTGTTCCCGGTAGTCTTTCTTGGCGGTTGAGCAACCGCCGACCCCGGCAGTTACCGCGACTAATATAGTGAAACAGGCTACACAAACGGTCAGTTAGTAACGGATAGAAGCGTTCGTAAGCACAGCATGAAAGCTGCCCGTGGATAAAGGAAGCGACAACAGCTAAACAGCGCGTCGCCCTGTTGTTATCCGAAGCAGACGATAAATCAAAGGAGTTGCGACTATTTATTGGATTAATTACAAAATAAAAAGAGATAGGAAAAAATGAAACGACAGATCGTGTCGATAGACAAAATGGCTTCGATGAATGCGCTGTGGAATGCCTGGATAAAAATCAGCAGCGGGGACGGCAAGGATAAACGCCCGGATGTCATCGCCTATGGCGAGCACCTCGACGAGAACCTTGCCCGCCTCGCGGCTGCGCTGTTAGCCGGGACATGGCAGCCGGACAAAGGGCACACGACATGGATATACACTGAAAACAAATGGCGTATGATCCATATCGTTAATGTTGAGACACGTCTTGTCTATCAGCTTCTTGTCGACGCATTCAAATTCAAAAGGCTGTTTGTCGGCCGTACATTCGGGGCTATAAAAGGGAGGGGAACGCTGCGTGCGAGCAAACAGGTACGCCGAGACCTGTACCGACACCCCGAACTCGACTATGTGATAAAGACGGATTTTCATCACTATTATCAGTCTATCATCAAACAGCGGTTAATGGATATGGTGTGTCGGAAATACAAAGGTCGTGCCGCACTTGAATTGTTAGAACGCTGCCTTGCCGCTTATAACATCGGCGAGCCTGTGTCTATCAGTATCGGTGCGGTGACAAGCCAAGACCTCGGCAATCTTTATCTCACGCCCATTGATAGGTTTATCTTGGAGGAGCTGAAGATGTCATGCCTCGCCCGCCTCGTCGACGACACTGTTATCCTCTGTCGTCGTGAGGACGGCGCGCGGGTTATCCCACGCCTAAAGGAAAAGGCAAAGGAGTTAGGCTTGGAATACGGCCGGATAGAGTTCTTTCCTGTTTCTGACCGCCGGATTGACTTCTGCGGGTGGGCTGTTAACCGTACAAACGTGCGTGTCCGGCAGTCGACCCTCCACCGATACAGGCGGCGATTACACTGTATGCAGAAGCACCCGGAAAGGATAAACCGAACAATGAGTGTTGTCGGCAGCTACGACGGAATATTGAAGTTTGCCGATACATATAAGTTAAACAAACAAATCCATAAGAATTATGATGAAGTTTTTGCAAGAATCCACGGATACGCCGCATATAAAAGGCGTCGTGAAAGAGTATCTGTCCCTCCCGCAGCCGGGCGTTGATGAGTATCGTCGTTATTTTGACGAGCACACAGTTAAGGTACAGCAGACGGAAAGCGACAGCGACGGCAACATCACTGTCAAGGAGGTCGAGGAAAATACGGCCTCTTTCGTTTCCTGTTCCTGTGAGCATGAGCCGACTGATGATGAATGGCGTGAGCTGTTAACCTCCGAGGGGTACACGGCCGAGCAAATCGCTGTTATCATTCCCAAGGCTGAATAAAGCGAAAGGATAATGCCTAAATTCAGTTCTTTAGGAATAAGCACTGGCAATGGGTTTAAGGGTAGCTATGTGGCTATCCTTTTACTCATTGACAGGAAAGTCGTGATTAACGTTGAACGCTACGATGTCCGGCCGTCTCGAATGCATGAAAGTCGCCTGTGTATGGTGCAGCTTACTATCAGCGGGCGGCCGATAGTGACGTGGTGCGGGAGCGAGAATCTTATCAACATCTTCACACAGGCGACCGAGAAAGAGGGACAGGGCGAACAGTGCTTCCCCTTTGAGGAGTGTATCTTCACTCGGGGCGAGGACGGAGGCTATTATATCCAGGACGCTGATGATAGCTGTTTCCGCCCGACTGCTGAACAGGTTGACGACCTTATCGACGAAAGCCGCCACCGAAACTGCTATAATGGGAGGCGTGGCGGGCGATAATAAACGTGATAGCCTGTGGCCGCCATAAAAGGCCGCTGTGCCCTTTTCTTCTGTTGAGCCTTATAACTTATAGTCTGTGGATAGAAAAGCCGACGTCGGCCGTTTTGCGAGAAAATAACTGATTATATTATAGACACTATATAAAACAGAAAAATATTATGGAAATATATGATTCCGCGGGTAAACTTATCCTCTCTGTTATAGTTGACGATGATAGTTATCGTTACAGGGCTATCATGGGCGACAACGAGCTTACATTGAAATACGCCTTGGCAGAGCATGTCGAGCTTCCCCTTGGCTCGTACTGTGACTATCAGTCGGAACGCTATTACCTTATACAGCCCGAAAACCTAAAAGAGGTACACAGCCGCGACTTCGAATACACAGTAACCATGCAAACGGTACAGGCTTATGCGAAGCTGTGGAAGTTCCGTAACCCTGTTGACGGGCGTTTGAAATTCCCGCTTACAGCGAAGCCGAAAGAACATCTGCAGATGTTCGTCGACAATATGAACGCACGCGACAAGGGGTGGACGATAGGAGAGTGTATCGACGGAACGGAAACGCTGATAAACTACGATCATGCCTTTTGCCTTGACGCATTAAAGCAGATGGCCGACACGTTTAATACCGAGTTTGAAATCAACGGCCGACAGGTGTCGCTCCGCAAGGTGGAATATAACAAACAACAGCCTCTCGCCCTGTCTTATGGCCGTGGCAAGGGTTTCAAGACAGGTGTGGCGCGTGAGAATAGCAGTAATAATCCGCCTGTTGAGATTCTTTTTGTACAGGGCGGCACGCAAAACATCGACGCGAGCAAATACGGTTCCTCGGAACTTATGCTGCCCGCCGACGGGGAGATAGGTTACGACGGGTCGAAGTTCAGCGATGAGGACGGGTTCGTCAGCACCGCCGCTCGTTGGTATAAGGTTGACAGCGACCGCCGCTCACTCCGTCGGCGTGACAAGCAGCTGACAAGCCGTGCCGAGGATAGCGTTGATTTGTCCTCGATATATCCGAAACGTGTCGGCACGATATCCGAGGTTGTCACTGTTGACAAGGATAAAAATTTCTATGATATTATCGACGATACTATTCCCGACAGCCTCGATTATAGTGCTTGTCTCATTGATGGCGAGACAATGACCGTTATCTTTCAGTCTGGGGAACTCTCCGGCCGTGAGTTTGATGTTAAATATTACCCGGCTGTTAAGGACGGCAAGAAAGCGAAAAGATTTGAGATCGTTCCCGCCGAACAGGACGGACAGGTTATGCCGGGCGGAACGTTCTTGCCTGTTGTCGGCGATACTTATGCGGTGTTCCATTGTCAGCTCCCACAGGCATACATTAACGACGCAAAGACGAAATCGGGTGCTGAATGGGATATGTTCCGTGAGGCTGTCCGTTATATGTACGAGCATGAGGAAACGGAATTCACTTTTACAGGTGACCTCGACGGCATTTGGTCGAAAAAGGATTGGGAGAATATCGGCGGCCGTATTAAGCTCGGCGGGTATATCAGTTTCAGCGACGCACGTTTTCAAAAGGAGGGCGTGCTTGTGCGTATAACAGGTATTAAGGACTATATAAACAGCCCGCACAGCCCGGAGATCGAATTGTCAAACAAAACAGTATCGGCCTCCGTAGGCTCACGCTTGCAACAGCTTGAGGCCGCCTCTGTCACTGTTGAGGAGAAGCACCGTGATGCTATCTCGTTCACAAAACGCCGCTTCCGTGATGCACAGGAGACGGCCTCGATGCTTGAAAAGGCGTTGCTCGATAATTACACAAACATCATTAACCCGATAACGGTTCGCACAATGCAGCTTCTTGTCGGCGATGAATCCTTGCAGTTCCGCTTTGTCAACAGCCGCACCGCCCCTGTTGAGGTGGCGCACCAATTCACCTATAATAAAGCCACAAAACAGCTGACAACAGCCGCGGGAATGATACAGCACATGACCCTCGGGATAAAGGATCTATCCTCACAGCATAAGCCGTCGGAATATAAGTTTTGGTCGGTCAACAGTTATACGTCCGCTGTTCTTGACGAGCCGAATAAGAAATACTATCTGTACATTAAAGCTTCAAAGAGTAATGAAACTGCCGAGTTCCTGTTATCCGAGGGGGCTATCAAACTCGACGGAATGGCCGGGTATTATCATTTCCTGTGTGGTGTTCTTAACAGCGAGTACGACGGGGAGCGTTCTTTTGCCACCCTATATGGCTTTTCAGAGGTGTTGCCGGGGCGTGTAACGACAGACAGGGTTGTCAGCGGCGACGGCCTGTCTTATTTTGATATGGTGGCAAACGCAATGAAACTCGGCGACCGCCTCCGTTTCAATGTTAACGGCGATGGTAAGTTAGTCCTCAACGGAACGCTCGTTCAGCGCAGCGGAGAGGAACAGCCGATTATCATGTACCGTGGCCAGTGGTCGGCATCTATCGCCTATGCTGTTAACGATGTCGTCTTCTATATCGACAGCGAAAACAAAGTATCGTCCTATATCTGTATCAAGGCCACAACAGCGGGTGTCAAGCCCACGGACACGGAATATTGGGAAACCTTTGCACAGGGTATCAAGGGCGACCACGAAGAGATGAGGTTTGCAAAGAACGGTTCGACAACGGCCGCTCCCGCTCTTGATAATACACAGGCCGAGCCGGACGGGTGGACTGTTATGCAGCCGACACTCGGGCAGCTTGAATACTTATGGATGATCGTCTGTTGGAAATACCCCGACGGAACACTGAAAGAGGCATGGAGCAACCCTGTCCGAATTACGCCTTACGACGGCGTGGACGGCGACAGCCCTGTAATGGTGTTCCGTGGATTGTACGACGCGACAAAAACGTATTATGGTACGAAATACAGGGTTGACGCTGTTAAGTATCAGAACACGTACTATATCGCCCGGACAGATGCGGGAGAGTTCAAAAACGTTTTGCCGACGGACACATCCAAATGGAACATTTTCGGCGCACAGTTCGAGAGTATCGCCACAAACCTGTTGTTGGCCGAGGGAGCGAATATCGGAGATTGGTTCATCAGCGGCGGGCAGATCGTGTCAACGCTTGACGGCAGCACACTGATAAAACTCGACGCTAAAACGCCGAAAATCCTGTTGCAATCAACACAGACAGGCGGCAATATGGGCGACTATAATAAGAACACGAATACCGACGAGGAATCAACTATCAGTCTTGACGCACAGAACGGCCAGGTGGAGGCTCGGTCAAACGACGGAGTGGCTTATATGACGGCCAACGGCGTCTTCTGTAACCACGCACAGACAAACGCTCTCCCCGCCTCGACAGGGTACACACATTATGGCTCTGTTGTCGGCCTCGGCTTCGCTAAAGTGAATAAATCCTCTTGGGCGATGAACGAGGACGAGACGATTGTCACAGGCGTTTATGGCCGGGCTGACAACAGCGGCACGGCACCGAGCTACGGAGGATATTTCAATCAGCTAAAAGCTGCCGGATTCTCCAAGGGGGTGTATTATTTCACTGACAGCGATAATAATCATCAACTATCGAACTCGAATGCAACGGTTGTCGGTCTTGTTAACAAAGGGAAGACAAACACGCTGTATCTGCCCCGAAACGCTCACGAGGGAGAGGAGATCGAGGTTATCCAAATGGGACAGGGCACTGTACGTGTCGATACAAACGACGGAACCCATCTGTACGACGATGATTCGGAGAATGACTACTATGACATCGGCTGCGGTCATACAGGCGTTTTCAGAAAGGTAAAATATTCAATTAACAATGTCACATACGACATTTGGACAGTAGGAGTTTATAAATTTTAATGTTATGTTATACGGAATGATAAGCGGCGGCGTCCTGTTGACAAAGGACTATACGCCCGAAGAATTAGAGGAGGTACAAAAGGCACTTGACACACGCCTGTTGCCTGTTGATCCTGTGGACTACTCAAAGACACAGCCGACGAGCGAGGGGCATTATGTCGAGATAGTGCCTTATGTCAACGGCGATCATATCTCCTTTCAGTATGTCGAGAAGTATGACCGCAAGGCTATCAACGCACAGATTGACGGCCTTAAAGAACAGCTTACGGCTGACGACTATAAGGTTATAAAGTGTTATGAGGCCTCACTGACAGGCGAAGAGCAGCCTTATGACATCAAAGAGTTGCATACGAAACGACAGTCTCTCCGACAACAGATAAACGAATTACAGGAAAAGTTGGCCGGGGAGGAAAAATAATTGCCGCGAAGTGATTATAATATAATCATTTTTGCTAAATTTGTGGCATAAAATTACAACAGCGCAATATGACAGATATCAGCAAAATAATTTTCTCCGCTTTCGGCGGGCTGTTAGGGTGGTTCATCGGCCAGTTCCGGCCGACGTTCCCGCTTATCATCGTCGTCATTATCTTCATAGTGTACGACGCATACACGGCATATAAACTTGATAAGCGGGCGCACAAGGCTTATCCCGACGAGACCAAGAGGCACGAGGCTAAATTTACATCATTCGCATTCGGCAAGGTTGTAAAGAATACAATTCCGAACCGACTGATGCTTATTATCCTCGCCTACCTTGTCGAACACTGGGTGTTTATTCATGTCAAAATACCGCTGTCGTATATTGTCACAGGCGTTATCTGTTTCGAGCAGTTTTGGTCTATCCTTGAGAACGAGGCCTCTTGTCGCCCTGTGACGGAGAGCCGCTTCTTCCGCTTTTTACAGCGTATCATGGTAGACAAGACAGCCCGGCATTTCGACTTCGACCCCGGCGATTATAGTGTTAATAATAAACAGACAGAAGAAAATGAGAAAAATTGATTTGATTGTCGTTCACTGCTCCGCCACCCCGGAGGGCAAGGCGTACACTGTTGAGGACATTGACCGTTGGCACCGAGCCCGCGGCTTCAAAAAAATCGGTTACCATTATGTCGTCTATCTCGACGGGACTATACACACAGGACGCCCCGAAAACGAGATCGGAGCACATGTCAAGGGGTATAACAGCAACTCAATCGGTGTCTGTTATATCGGCGGCCTAACAGCCGACGGAAAACAGGCCAAGGACACCCGCACGCCGAAACAAAAAGAGGCGTTGAATAAACTGTTGCGCACGCTCGCACAGAAGTATCCCAACGCGAAGATCGTTGGCCACCGCGACCTCTCTCCCGACCTCAACCACGACGGGAAGATAGAAAAATGGGAGTGGCTTAAAGAGTGCCCCTCTTTCGACGCTAAAACTGAATACGCTCGTTTATGAAATCTTTTTGTACTACTTTTATATCTGTTATTGCTTGTGCCGTGGCCGCTATCCTTTTCAGCGGCTGCGGCACTTCGCGGCGGGTGGCCTGTGAACCACAGACGCGGATCATCGACAGCACCCGCACAATTTACAGGCTTCGCACGGTATATGTCCCGGACACAGCGTATATTCAGCTTCCCCGGCAGACGGCCGAGCGGACAACTAAAGACAGTGTTTCAAGGATTGAGACGGAATATGCTGAAAGTTATGTCCGGCTCAACCCCGACGGAACACTGACACATAGGTTGCGGAACAAAGAGCAGCGGGTCGAGGTTCCAGGGCAGAGGTGTGTTGAGTATCGTGATTCCATCGTTTTTCGTGACCGATATAAAACGGTGACAAAAACCGTATCAGTGGAGCGAAAGCGGCGGTGGTATGAAACAGGCTGTATTTACGGCTTCTGCGGGGCGATAATTCTTTTGGCTTATAGTTACCGCAAACAAATTAGAAAGGCCGTTGTACGCCTTTTCTTGACAAAATAACTTGGCTCTAAATCTTCAATAGGATTGAAACCACATAATATTTAAGAAGAATTTTTTTTCAACGATGAATTAATTAAACATTTAGTGTTAAGAGTAACACAAACAGGAAAGGGGCTGTGAAGCTCCTTTTTTCATGCTCTTTTGACATTTCTGTTGTTAGTTTGTTGCTATCTTCTTTTAAGCATATTTATAATATACTGTATAACAGAAGTTTATAGCTATTCTGTTAGTTTCTGCATCGGAAAATAGCAACAATAAGCACAGCTAGTAAGTTGCTGCCTCTATTCCTTGCAGCATACTGTTATAAATTTCGTTGCTCATGCTTTAATAAC
>Ga0256406_1002863_pt1 | contig 23062 bp, 40 predicted proteins | sample RumenRJG_03DNA_FD_185986 | JGI IMG/M metagenome (GOLD analysis project Ga0256406, IMG submission 185986) | Bovine rumen microbial communities from Lethbridge, Alberta, Canada - RJG_03 | ecosystem: Host-associated > Mammals > Digestive system > Stomach > Rumen | place: Canada: Alberta | collected... | reverse complement strand
GGTGGATTCATTCAGCGGCCTCCTCTGATTTTTTCTGGTCATTTTTGTCAAAGTTCCATGTCAGCTCCATCCAGCACTTGTTTCCTTTTCTGGCCCATCCGGTGATGGAGCACGGTCCTTTAATGATATCTTTGAATACATCTGTTAGCAGCGAATCACCAAGTTTCTTCGGCCAGGGCTTTCCTTCTCTTTCCTTGACAAAATCTATAAGATCCTTTTGAAGTTCTTCATCCAGATTTGAAAAGAAGCTCATTGTTTTCCTCTCTCTTTATTTATTGACCTTTTCTTTGCAGCTATCGCTACGCGGGCGATTATGATCCCGGTTTCTGTAAGTTCCCTGCTTTCTGACCGTAGTTTCAAATGGTTCATCTTAAGGTTTTCTTCATTCGACATCAACATCAGATTTTCAGGGTCCAGGTTCATCCGGTTCCCGTCCTTGAAGCAGATCATTTTCCCTTTTGGAATTGGGCCGTAATGCTGCTCATAAACGATCCTGTGTTTCCATTTCCAGACGTCCGGATCTGCCACTTTTACTTGCAGATATCCGAAGAGGATCCTTGTTGATCCAACCGGCATGTAATTGTGCGGCCTGTTCCCCTTCTGGTAGCATGTTTTTCTGCTTCCTTTCTGCGCTTCCGGGCTCATAAATTCATCCCACTTTTTCCCCTTCGTGTAAGGTATGTTTCCTGCCCTGAATCTTCCATCTCTTCCGTTTCTCAGATGGTGGTTTTTCTTGAATGCATGGAGTTTTTCAACTGACATTACATCGCCGTATTTATCAACAAGCATTTGATGAAGCTGCTTATCAGACTTTCCGTTCACGTTTTCTGCAATAAAGTCAAAGACTTCTTTTGAGTATTTGGGATAGCCTCCGCAATATTTCGTCCCGCTCTTTATTCCATAGTTTTTCTTGTAAGCCCGCATCTTGCTTGCGGTCGCGTTTATTCCGGGAAAGAGTCTGTTTGCCTCGTCTGCTATTTCTTTTTCGCAATGCCCTGGGATATATTCACGCGCCCAGTCATTGAATTCATCCGAGTAAATTCTCTTTCCTGCCATTGTCGACCAGCTCCTTCAGCAGTGGATTGTCCGGTTCTCCGTTGTAAGTTGCCTTGAGCTTTGCTGCCTGAAAAGCAAGGTTTCCGGCGCTTACTATCTGAGCCGATACTTTGGTTATCGTATCTGCTCTTTTTATCTCTTCATCAAGTTTGTCGCCCGTAAGATCCTCATCATTCAGTCTTTCCAGCTCTTCAAACAAATGATTATTCAGGTCGATCAGTCTGTTTTTCATTGTCCTCCCTCTTTTCAATGTCGGTATTCAGCGGAATGTTGTCTCCCTTTTGAAATCTGCTGCAATAATCACCCGGAGTCCTGAATACTCCCCGGTCCGTGACTCCTCTCATCTTGTCATAGAAGCATTGAGATCCGATATTGGTCCCGATACTCACATCAACAAACGGAAGCCCCAGGATGTCTCTGTCCTCTTCGGTGTACATGCGCTCTTTTCCGTCATTCAGCTTTACATGCTCCGGTTTGAAATATCCGCAGTTTGCACAGACTTTTTTCTTTCTGTCCATCCCCTGGTTCCCTTTCTTCTCATCCGACTGCAATTTTCTTATCCCCTGTATTCCCATCCGGACCGCGACACCTTGCCCGTTAATATGCGGATTTGAAATCAATTCCATCTCTTTGAGGATAGATATTGCTTTTTGATAATCCACCCGTCTCATCGTCGTTGATAAAATCGTAATTGGTATCTTCCTGAATTCATCTTCTGGATTATTCCGATTGCATCTGCATATCGAATAATGACAACTGCTTACCATTTTCCTGTTCATCAAAGTTCAGCATTTTATCAAGTGCATCACGGTAAAACTTCTTTGAAATCTCAAAACCATATGCCGTTCTTCCGAGATCATGAGCTGCCCGGAGTGTTGCGCCGCTTCCAGCAACCGGGTCAATTACAATGTCGCCAGGATCAGTAAATGTTTCAATCAGTTTCCGAAGAATTGACTGCGGTTTTTGAGTCGGATGAATCTTCGGAATATCTTTTCCGTCCCGTTTCCATTCCATCCAGTTGAACACCATATGATGTTTCCCATCCCCCCCGTGTTGCGAAACTTAGGGAGCTTATCACGGTAGAAGATGATTGCATGTTCTGTCGCTCCAACTACTCGCATATTCGCCTTTAACACCTGGGGAGAATAATTTTTTATGAAGAACAATGGTATACTGTTGGGGAATCCAAATTTCTTTGCTGCATCAATCAGCGTTGGCATCTGCTCGAATGAGCAGAAGATAATCATACATGGCGCATCTGAACTTCTTCCGCGCTGCTGTATTTTCCCTTTTGGTTCCTTCTTCAGGAGCTTATGGCAAAATGAAAAATATTCGTAGAGGTTGAAGTCGTAGTCAGATGTAAACGCCGCTCGTTTTGCATACTTGCTTTCGCCGTTCTTGTTGTCTCCCCCGTTGTACCACATCGGATTACTTCCGTAGAAATTGCTCCCGACTTCATACGGCACATCTGCAATAATCAGCTGTGCGGGCTGTATGGTGTGGCTTTTCCAGTTCTGATAACTGTCGTTGTACAATTCACATTTTAGTTTTTTCTTATATTCCATTTTCGCATTGGAGGAAACCCAGGTTTTCTGTGCGCACAACCGCCTTTCCTCCCTTCGTTTTTAAGTGTTTACAGTTCCATCCAGCCTTTTACGATTCTTTTCTTCTTCAAGCATCTGTCCGAAAAAGTACCCGTGTTTCATCAGCCATACGGAGTAATTTGTCCATGCGTCTCTCTTTTCTTTGTATGGAACATCAGTGAGTCGAAAGACACATAGCTGCATGCCGCGCATAAGTGGGATATCTCCGCTTGGTGGGAGCGGAACTCCATACTTTTTGCAGTATGCTTTGATCATATTCAGGTCGGCGGATAGAACGGCTTCTTTCCTGTCCTTGATAAACTGATTAAGATCCATATGTTCCCCTTCACTATCCTAGCGTATTACTTGCCGGTGCTTCCGAATCCGTTATCTCCGCGCTCTGTTTCTTCGAAATGGTCAGCCCTTTCAAGATCCGGAGTGAAGATCGGAAGAAGCACCAGCTGAGTGATCTTGTCTCCGGCCTTGATCCCCTTTGTATATTCTCCGTTGTTGTAGATCTTCACTACAATGCTGCCAGTATATCCGGAGTCAATGACGCCCTCGCTTACAAGATCAAATTTGACATTGAGCCCGGATTTGCTCTTAAGGAATCCGACATATCCCGCCGGGATCTGGATATGTACTCCTGTATCAACGGTCCAGGATCCGTGTTTCAAAACATATCCATCTACAGGAGATCTGAGATCATATCCCGCGTCCGCCTCATGTGCTCTCTCCGGCATGTAGGCGCCCTCATCCAGCATGACTTTTACTTTACCTGTTCCCATTTTCCTTCTCCTTTTCTTTCTTTTCTTCTTCCATGCTTCGAATTGCATCATCGATTCCGGCAGCGTAGCCTTCTTCGCGTCCTCTCTCGTATTCCGAACTTATGCTGTCCGCATGCAGAACAGCAAGGACGATAAATCCGAATATAAATCCAACTGCAAGTGATATACCGCACGCGATAATCATGCGCATTTTCTCTACCTCCTTCCCGATTTCCTTTCTGCATCCTTCTCCCTCTGAGTTTTCAGTCCGCAGGGTTTCGCAATATACGTGAATACAGAATACAGCTCTGTCTGTAAATCCCCATACGTAATCCCTCGCCTCTTCGCCTCCTTCACCATACTTTCAAGTGAATCCGCATAATGCGTATCAACCTCATCGCCGCTGCAATAAGTGGTTACGTCTCCAGTTTTTACGTTGATCGACTTTGATTTCCTAAGTCTCCATCCTTTTGCGGTGTAGTTATATTTGGCAAACGGGGCAATCTTCCTTGTATCAATTCCAAGTAATTCCGACCATCCCTTTGCGTCCATTTCCTTCATCTGCCCGGTTGTCGCATTGACTCCCAGGTAGAGGATCTTATGTGTTGTCATTGGCCTAGAATCTCCTATAATTCCTGAATTCCGTCTGCATAATGTCATCTGAAACCGCTGTAATAAGGTTTCTTGGCTGAATGGCTTCGTGGAATTTCTCACATTCAAATACAGACGCGGCGCCGGATGATATGCATGTTTCCATTTCTTCGGGCGTAAGGCTGCATGCCTGGCTGCACACATTGTCACGTGCCCATGTCTTTATCCTTGATATTTCGTTTTCCCTGTTTCCGTCTGGGAGATCCCCTGAATGGAATCTGTACGCTTCAATAGCCGCATGACAGTGAATATGCCGTTTTTCTTCGTGATGGATGCCGAAAGGATCCTTGAATCGGACGTTTATATATTCCTGTCCCGGCCAGATCTTCCGCGTGCACACAGCGCATACATGCTCTTTCTTTGCCTGCTTCTGTTGCTTCCTAACCGCTGATATTCTGCTAACTTCCATTGGACTCTCCTGCCTCGTTTTTGCTCTCGGCTTTTTGTGATTCTGCCCTTTGTTTCATCATGAGTATCCTCCCCAACTCATCCCAGTCGCACTCTTCATGTGTGTAATTATTAAACTGGCCTCTTTGCTTCTGCCCCGCGGTCCTTTTTGGTTTGTCAAAGTTACCGTCCAGGATCTTTGCTATATTTTCTTCTTTGAGGATCCAGTCGAGACTTGCTTTCCAGCCTTTGTCTCCTCCGCCTGTGAGAAATGGTGACGATTGTGCCCTGATAAATATTTCTTTGAGTTCATCCGGGCTTCTTGTCTTGAGAGCGTTTTTGATAAGCTCTGTTCTCGACGTACTGATCGTGCTTGCCGGTGTCAGTGATTTGCAAATGGAATTGTAAAGATCGATGATCTTGCTGCACTCACTCTCTCCTTGGGCTTCTTCTTTTCCGGTTATAGAAGAGTGAGTGTTATTATCATTATCATTAACATTATCATTAACATCTTCATTATCACCGACGTTTGCGATCCCATTTATCGCATTGCGATCACTTGCGATATTTTCAGTCGCATCGTTGCCATTTGCGATAGATTCTTCTTTCCGGTCTGGTCTTTTTTCACTTACCCTTCCCCATCGTGTCTTATTGCCCTGTTTCCCGGCTTCTGAGCGTTTGCGGACCGTTTCTTCATACTTCTCTTCATCTTCTGTAAATTGCTGCTTGATGATCTCGAAAAACACTGCCACGGCAATGTCGTCAATCTCGGTCTCTTCTCCTGCCTGGTAGTCGAATATAGCAGCAAGAAGCATGCCCTTCTGCTCATTGGAAAGTTTATCTACAGCGGCTTTCCAGGTCTTATACATGACAAATGACTTCTTCTCTGCCATATCTGCCATAATCCTTCCGTAAGATTCAAGTTACTCAGGCGTTACGCTCTGAATAGCTGATATGAGGTTTGCGAGATTCTCCTGTAAGCTTTCGTCTGTCATCGCAAATGCCTGCTGGACCATGCTCAGTCCGGCTATGGCCATTCCGATGTTTGATCCGATCCCGTCTGCTTCAATCGAAACGGAATCCCCCTTGATTGAAACCGAATATTTTTCATCAAGGTTTTCGATGATAAGGTCCACATCGCTCTTATTTTGTCCAGGGATTGGCATTGGAATCACTGACATGCGTTTCTCCTTTCTCCGTGCTTCGGATCTTCCCATTTCTCCGGAACATGCTGGATAAAAACGCATCCACGTTCAGATTCAAAAGCACATCCGTTGCATCCTTTCGTCTGCTTGCAATACTGCTTCAGGGTAGAAAATGAAGCTTTTGCCTCTTTGATTGAAATATGCATAGCGTCCTCAAAAAGAGTCTGACATCCATTTTGTTAGATCAGGCTGCCGCTGCCCGCACTTGGGGCAGAAAATGTCAGTGAGCTTTGTACGTTCCCAGCATCTATGACACTTCCCGTCATATGTTTTGTTGATCGGAATATTCTTTTCCACGCACTCCGCCGCAAGCGCATACTCGTCTTTCTTCACGATCTGCTTTTCAAGTTTCCCCTCATCTTGCAGCATCCTAAGTGCCTTGGAGTACTTCTCTATCATTATCTGAAACATATCTTCTTCCGACAGCTCTGTCTGTTTCTTCGTCTGCATCAGGATCACGCGTTCTTTTTGCTTCTCTTTCCTTCGAGAGCTTTCTTCTCTTCGGAAAAGTTCTCGTTTGCCCAGTTTCTTAAGTGGTACCTGTCATCGATGTGCTCGATCTTGTAAGAGAAATATTTCTTTTCCCTCCTGGATTTCCTTTTTGCTTCACGTTCTTCGAGACAATCTGCTATCCACATCCGGAATGTTTCATAGATTCCGATAATGCAGACAGACATCGGTCCGAGTGCATCCGTTGGTTCACATTCAACTGCCGTGAAAAAAGCGATTGTGATACCAGCCGCTAAAATCATCGATAATGCCCTTCGTTTCATTACTGTTTCCCTCCCCTGAATATGTCTTATCTGTCAGTTGCATATCGCGCGATAGGATCAACGGCGGGATTTGAACCCGCATCGGTACGACTTCTGCGTTTTCCGGTCCTTCCACGGATTAGACGACGTTGATCTTCCCTGTCTCTCCAGAGTGTCACGGTCGATAGGATGGTCATTCCGTTTCTGACTACACCGCCTATCTCAGCCCCTTATTTATGGCGATTCATTTTGGGTGTCCTCCGGTGCATGCCCCGGTCGCCTGGAACTGTGTCCGGAAGGAAGGATTTGAACCTTCATCACAAAGCCATGGATAGTCAAAATCTCTGCCATTTGAGATACTTCCGGAAACGTCCGTCTCTCCGGACCGTCGCCGCTCTTTCTCGGTAGTCAGTGTTTGAGCCTTATCGTGGCATCCAGTTTCTTCAAGTTAGAAGCTGTCAAATACTCAAGCTGCCAAACGCTTTGATTTCTATTCCACCTTAGTGCACATTTTTAAGGCGGCGGGCAATGACGCGGCGGGAGTTGAACCCGCTTTATGCTCCTGGGTGTGAGAGCTATTCCGAAATGGTCCGCGTCTGAAAGGCCCTGATCGAAGGGTATTCGCTGAAGGTCGTAAGGTTGCAACTGTCTATATCATGAGGGAGTTTTTCATGTTACGATCAGGGCCGATAGGCAGGGCGGGAATTGAACCCGCGACACATTTCTCTCTAGCCATCTGAGTTACCTGCTTATGTTTTCTGTTGACTTGTCTTTAGCTCTCCTTTAACTAACCTTTATTCCTTCAACAGATTCAAACTTAGGAAGGTTGATGAGATAAACCCATCTCTTTTCCCGCTTGACTGCGTATGCCCATGGGAATATCCCCTGTCGTGCGCCGGCGCGAATCACGTCCGGAGTCGTATTCATGGCTTTCGCCACGATACGGACGGAGCTTGTCTGTTCTGTCTTGTCTTCCCGCGGAAGATCTTCCGAATCCCTGAGCGGGCCGAGGACCGTTTCAAGCTTTTCAATACTTTCATCGTTCGGGATTGAAGTCCCTGCGATGTAATGGGAAATGCTTCCCTGGCTCACTCCGCTTTTCTTTGAAAGCATTTTCTGGTTGATTCCGGAATCTTCCATTGCCCGCTTCAGTTTTTCTGAAAACATGCGCTTGCCTCCTTATCGGAATACATGTACATGACGAGAAGTCCTTCCGTGTGTGCTTCTGATGAGAGCTTCTTTCTATGAATCTGATCCCAATCTTTCGAGCACTCAGGACATACCAGTCTGCTGCCTATTGAGCACCAGCCATTCAGAATCAGTCTTTCTGCATTGGCTATGCTGCATGCAGTCATTAGCCTCTGTCCGCAGATTCCGCAGCCTATGGAAGTAACATATTCCCCAACGTTCTTCATACAATCCCTCACTTTAGTTTTCTAAACTTCAACGGTAAAAAAATAAACCGGGATTTCACTATATGGTATCTTCAATATCTCACATGATTTGAAGATTTCTTCCTGCGTAAATTCAAGAACGTTGTTGAGCCTTTTACTTAGAGAGACGTAACCTATGCCAAGCAGCTTTGCGAATTTTTCCTGGGTCCCGCAGATTTCTCTTATTCGTCCCCTGAGTTTTGCATAGTTCCACTTCAACAGCGCTTTCTCCTTTCTTCTTTATTGGTTTCGTTTTCTAAACATCTATAACATACATAAAATCGGCATGTGTGTCAATAGGTTTTCTTTATTTTTCTAAACTTTTTTTTATTATGGCGTTCTATTATGTTGCGTTTTCTGAATGTTATAAGTAAAATAGATTCATCGGGAGGTGCTATATATGAAGGATATAAGCGATAGGATTAAGGAAGCAATGTCTATAAGAAACCTCCGTCAGGCTGAAATAGTAGAAAGAACCGGAATAAATAAAGGTGCGCTCAGTTCATATCTTTCAGGACGGTACAAGCCAAAGCAGGAAAATATATATAGGCTCGCAGAAGCCCTTAATGTAAATGAAGCATGGCTTATGGGTGCTGATGTTCCTATGGAAAGAATGAATAGAAGTGTAAATTCCCGTATTGTAATTCCGATATATGGAAGAATCGCGGCCGGGAAGCCTACGGAAATGATGGAAGATATCATTGGCGAGGCAGACATTACATATCTTCCTTCGGACCATGAGTACATAGCGTTGAAAATCAATGGAAGATCCATGGAGCCAGCTCTTATGGACGGAGATATTGTTATCGTTTCAAGGCAGCCAGATGTAGAAAATGGAGAGATCGCCGTTGTTGCTGTTAATGGAAATGATGCGACATGTAAAAGAGTCTATAAGTATTCGAATGGTGTCCGCCTGGTTCCCATCAACCCGGAGTTTGAGCCGATCATACTAAACAAGCAGGAGATTGACGAGATCCCGGTAAGGATTATAGGAAAGGTGGTGGAGTCAAGGCATAGATGGGTATAGGAAAACTAATAGCCCGCAGTGTCCCCACGCTGCGGGCCGGAAGTGATGCATATCATGAAGCCAGTATGCGGTTATATTTTACCGCGGAAAGAAGGAACAATGCAAGGTGGAGTAAGAAAACGTGGCGGAACATGGAGCTTCTATTTTGACATGGGAACCATTGGAGGCAAGCGTCAAAAGAAAGAGAAGGGCGGATTCTCAAGCAGACGCGATGCGGAGGCCGCTTTAGCTGACGCGGTTTCCAGGTATAACAAATCAGGAATGATATTCACTCCTTCTGAGATTACAGTCTCGGATTTTCTGGACCAGTGGCTTTCGCAATATGTAAGTCAGAATCTAAGCTATAATTCCTGGCAGTCTTATCTGTCTCTTATCAACCATCATATCCGTCCGCAGCTCGGAATGTACCGGTTAAGATCTCTGACTTCAGCTGCATTGCAGGAATACACAATCAACTTGAAGAACTCAGGTCTTACAAAAGCGACTGTGTATGGGATCATCGTCGTTCTGAAATCAGCGCTGGACTATGCCGTTGTCCCGCTTCAGTACATCGAATCGAATCCGGCAAGGCTTATCCGTCTCCCGAAGATGGAAAAGAACCCGCGGACAAGATGCAAATATCTGGAAGATGACCAGGTGGAGAAGATCTTTTCTATGTTTCCATTTGGAAGTCAGGAGCATACAGCATTTGCACTTGGGTATTTCTGCGGAGTCAGAATAAATGAAGCACTGTCATTGACCTGGGACAGGGTTGATCTTGAAAACGGGATCATAACCATTGACCGGCAGACGGTGGCGCATGTAAAGCCGCATCGTCTGGAATTTGGCAGTCTGAAGTCATATTCTTCTGCCCGTGAAATTGCAATCGGTCCAAGTCTGATAAGGGATCTGAGGAAAGAGCGGACAAGGCAGAAGCAGAACAAATTGAAATATGGTCCCGATTACGTCATGTACTACATGTCTGAAGATGGGGCAATATTGAGATGCAAGCAGAAAGATCTCCCGGCCAGCGCTGACCTGGTTGATTTTGTATGTGTCCACGATCACGGGGCAAAGCTGACTCAGCCATACTTGACGGAACCGATCAGTAGGATCAGTGAAGAACTCGGTGTAAATTTCTGCTACCACACGCTGCGCCATACGCATGCCACAAAACTAGTAGACGGTGGAGCTGACATAAAAGATGTGCAGATGCGTCTAGGCCACTCAGATGTAAAGACCACGATCAATACCTACGTCCATGATACGGAGACGATGAAAAAGAGGACCGTTGATATATTTGAGAAAGCATCTGGGAGCGGATTATTATAAATTACGGTGGCAAATCGGTGGCAAATCAGCTATGAGTCATTAAGAAAAGCCCGTAAATAAAGGATTTCTGGAATAACGATTATTATGAAATTCTTAAGTCTATGCTTGAATTAAGAGCGTTTAAGAACCGATAATATGCGTAAATAAAGCGTTTTTCGAAGTTAAGACAGGTGGAAACCGGATAAGATTTTGTTCGAGCGGTGGCAAATTGGTGGCATTTAGCGTCCCTGTTTGCTGCCGCTTTCGATTGCATGTAATGAAAATAATTTCATCTTGAATTTCATCTTCGGTAGGAGAAGAATTGTCTGAAAAAACAACTTGTTGAAAAGAGTTTCTTCTAACAGTACGCGCGCGTGCGCGCGAGAGCATATGCGGCAGGTGGCCAGCTGAATGAAATCTATATTTTTGTGCAAAAAACTAGGCATCTCGCGGGCTCGCCGGAGCCGCATGCTTCGTGGAGGATCGTTACAGTACCTTAAAATAAACCCTTTCAGGGTTTATTTTAAGGTACTTTTTAACGATCCTCTTTGTATATATAAAGATAATGTATATATAAACAAGGAGATACCTGCAATACCTGCTATGTATATATAAACACTATGTATATATATAAAAGCGCTGCTCCTGCTCTTCCTGCTGGGGCGCTGCCGGCGGGCTGCCGTTGCTGCCGGTCTCCGGTTCCATCTTCCTGCATCCCGGTCCGGATCTCCCGGCCGCGGTCCATCTTCCTGCATCCGCTCCCGTCTCCGGATCTTCCGGCGGGCTCTGCATCCCGCCGGGATCCATCCGGCCGGCCGCGGTCCATCTTCCTGCATCCCGTCGGGATCCCTGACCAGGTGTTTATATATCGCGCGCGATATTTCAAGAATCATTTCCGGATCTGCCGGCCGGGGTGCTGCCGGCGGGCTGCCGTGGCTGCCGGCCGCGGTCCATCTTCCTGCATCCCGGTCCGGATCTTCGGGCCGGTTCCATCTTCCTGCATCGCGCCGCGTCTCCGGATCTTCGGGAGCGCTGCCGGCGTCCCGGTCCGGTTCCTTCCTGCCGTGAATTTCAGGCCCGAAAAAATTTTTTGAAAAAAATTCAAAATCGGGGTTGACACGGTACCGACCCCGTGTTATATTGCGAGTGTCGGAAGGGTACCGACCAAACAAAGAGCACAAAAAGAAGGGAGAAAAAAATCATGACTAGAAAATATTTCCAGAATTGCAGGACCGCTGAAGATCTCAAAAAGGCATATAAAGAGCTGATTATTAAGCTTCACCCGGATAATAACCCCGACCACGACTCAACTAGAGAATTTCAGGATATGAAAAATGAATATACCGAAGTTTTTGAAGAGCTCAAGACAGTTCATGTCAACGCGGCCGGTGAAATGTACACCAAAGAGACCACGGAGACCGCGGCCGAATATATGGATATTATCGACCGGCTTATAAATATCCCCGGCATCGTGATTGAAGTTTGCGGATCGTGGCTATGGATCTCCGGGAATACTAAACCGGTCAAGGAAGAACTTAAGACTATGAAATTCAAGTTTTCAGGTAAAAAGCAGGCATGGTATTACCATCGGGATCCATATAGGAAAATGCATAAGGGCACTATGACCATGGACCAGATCCGCGGATATTACGGCTCAACCCGCTATTCACCGGATCCCGAAGATGGTCAGAAGGTTATCGCTTAACCCGTGCAGCGGATGCGCGGCCGGTCCGATACCGGCCACGGGTTTTTGAACTATAAACCGTCAATCTTAAGGGGGCAAACATGGAAAACACCGTTATTACAATCAATTATTTCACCGGCAAAATGACGCTTGTACTTGACAACTTCATCCCTGCACAATCTGGACAGTTCCGTGTCGTTGTTGATGCAGTCTCGAAGTCAGACGATCCGGACCGCAACGCCGCGACGATTTATAACTTCATCGTCGGGCACGTTGACGATTTGAAAAATCTTCGGTCACACTGTGAACCGTCAAACGACTCCGGAAAAAAGCAGATTGCAGATCTGACCGCAAAAATCAAAAAGTATATCTCGAACATTGAAGTGCTCAGGAAATATTTTCCGGATCTTCCGGAAATTTCAGACGGCGAAAAAATCATTTTGAAGGCAGCGACGGTTTATGCAATCATGCGCAATCCGGAGACCAGAAGTAATGAAATTCAGGGTTTTCACGGATGGACGTTTGAAAAGTACGGCCGCAAGTTCGAAGTCCGGAAGGATTGTAAAACATACAAGATTATGCCGGCCGGGACCGGTCTTGCATGTGCTGAAGTGTCAAGTCGTCAGAAAATCTCCGCGGCCGTCACTGAAAAGCTTATCGGGATCCTGAAAAAAGCGGATCTTGTTGAGACGGCGCAAAAACATTTTGAAGAGCTTTACGAAAATACAGAGTCGATCTATTTCCCGGATGAAAACATGACCGTGCAGAAGGCAACGCCGGCCGCGGTCAAGGCAGATCCGGAGCCGGTCAAGGCGGATCCGGAGCCGGTCAAGGCAGATCCGGAGCCGGTCAAGGCGGATCCGGAGCCGGTCAAGGCGGATCCGGTAACGGCCGAGAATCATTCCGAAAAGAAAACCGGCCGGACTGAAGTACCGGAGAAAACCTTCATCGGTCAGAAAATAACCGGTCCTGGTTATGAAATATATTTCAATCCGGAGACCTGCCGGACTGAAATAAGGACCGGAAGCAAAAAGCATCAGGCAGATGCAGCCGCGGCAGGATTTTACAAGTCGTTCCGTGGAACGTACAACAAGAAACTCACATGGAAGGCATACCGCGCCGCGGTCAAACTTTCCGAAAAATGGAACGCGGCGTAAACATTTCAACGGCGGCCGGATTATTCCGGCCGCGGAAGGGAAAAGCTATGAACGAAGTAAAGATGATCTACTTTTCGAGACCGTTTTATTATCCGGTGAAGGACGGGGCCTATAAGCACGAAGATTTTCATATCGGGTTGCTTATAGGCAGGAAAAGAGCTCTAGCGGTTCTTGTTTGGCACAATCATAAACCGTATGCAAAAGTTGTCGGGAGCGCCTGCTATCCGGAATCAGTCGGAAATGAGTACGAATTTACAGAAGATCAGAGAAAAGATCTATATCATTTCTTCACTTCGATGAAGGAAGATGAAAGATCCGGTATCTTCAGTCATTCCATGAACTTAGAAAATCATGAGGTTGAATAACGGCGCCGGATTATTTCATTCAGCAACGGCGCGGAATCATTTCAAACATGTTTTCGGATCTTCCAGGCCGGATCTTCCGGCCGGAAACGGCATCGAAAACATTTCAAAAAATTTTCAATTCGGGGCTTGACATGGTACCGACCACGTGTTATGGTTAAGACGTCGGAAGGGTACCGACCACACAATCAGGAGGAAAAAATTATGAAGCTTAATGTTGAGACTCTTATGTATAAGCTGATGGAAGCTGACGACGCGACTTTCGATTATTGGAAAAGCTCTGTAGATTATCGCCAGAAGCATGGTTACGGTGTGTTCATCCGCAACGGTGCTACATACACCGATGAAGAGCAGCATATCATCCACGCTCAGGAATCTGAGCGTGAAACAAATAGCGCCGTCGAAACATTCCTTGACATCATGCAGTTTGACCCGGACCAGCAGGACCGGCTGAAGGCAGTTTATAAGGCAGTCAAGAGATGGTATGTGAAAGAGACGAAATGGCAGCGTTGCCTTCCGTCAGATCTTGCGGACAGAATCGAGAGATTTGTAATCGGATGAATTTTCAAGCGGCCGGATCCAGTCCGGTTCCGGCCGCAGATGCAGCTAATATGAATCATATATCAGGAGGAAACATCATGAAGCGTAAATATAGCACCGTCAATATTGAGGACCGTATAAAGAGTCTCGTAAATTCTCTGAAGGTTGTAAACAGCATTCGCAGATATGAAAGCGAATCAGCCGAAGAAAAGCGCCGCAATGCATGGTCCGGAGTTGAAAAGCTTACCGCGGATCTTCTCCGCCGCGGTTATGACTGGGATATGTGTGATTATGACGCCGAGACCGGAGATCTGAGCAGCATATCTCTTTACCGGTCCGGTGAGTTTCTGAAGGAGATCTATCTATAACGCCAGGGTAATTCAATCAGCAACGGCGCCAGATTATTTCAAATACACATTCCCGGATCTTCCGGGCCGAAAGATCCGGCCGGCAACGGCTTCTAAAACATTTCAAAAAATTTTCAATTCAAGGCTTGACATGGTACCGACCATGTGCTAAGGTTAAGACGTCGGAAGGGTACCGACCACAATCAAGGATATTTCAAGGAGGTCACAAAATGAGTGCTTTTGTAATGGGCCAGGAGCCTATAGAAAAGATCACGCGGCTTACAGAGTCTATCATTTCACGCGGATACAATCTCCGTCCTGAGACGAAAGATCTGCTTAAAAAGTATTCCGGAGACATGCATGGTCTTTACAGGATGCTTTATATAACCAATCTCAAGGCGGCCGGAAGGGGCGAGAAAACATTCCCGAAGTTCCGAAAAATGGAACCGGTTACACTTGAACATTTCACAGTTGACCAGCTCAAGGAGTGCTGCCGCTCTTTGGAATGTTACCTGTATCAGATCGCAGAAGATCCAATCTACAATACCCCGATTTACTACGCGATAGAAGATATCCTTAAGGCGGCATCAATGTACATTGTCTCGAAGGAATGTGACGAAGCTGGTCTTAAATGGGGTTATTGATTCCGCCTGATGATGGCCGGATGGCTACCGGTCGAAACGGTCCGCAGCCCCCGCGGGCCGTCGCGGAAAGCCGCAGTAATTCTGAACTATTCCAGGAGGGAAAGAAAGATGATTAAGAAGGCCAGACATGCAGGAACCAATTACAAGATGGTTCGTCCGTTCGTTGAAAAGGTGAACGAAGTCGGATCTGTACGTTTTAAGAAAGACGGTTACATGGATCTTACTATTGAGTATCTTGAATACTCCGATTACGCCGGAAAACCGGTTTACTCGATGTGCCACTATGGGATTGAAAACGGCGATCTGATGAGGGACCCGGAGATTACATTCTCAGTCGATCAGGCAGCCGGAACCGTTACGCCGCTCACATTCCGGAATGATTACGGCGGGCTGTACGATGAAGTATTCATCGAGAAGAATGGTAAAACGCTCTACTCTCCTTCCAGGCTTAAAGGAGTCGATGATTTCATGAACATATGGCTAAGAAATATCATCAGCCAGGGTTTCGACCCGGAACGGTTCGAAAAGATTATATAAACACAACGCCGTGCGTTTATTTCGCACGGAAACGCTTCAAAAACATTTCAAAAGCGTTTCGCCAGGGAGGAAAAGCAGATGTATATCAAAGATGGAGCTGAAAGGGACGTATCGATCGAGGTTGAAAACATGCGCAAGGCAGCCGCGTTATTTCCGCAGGTCCGGAAGATCATAAGCAGCTTTGACGGGAAAGTCTACAACATCCGCCTGAGTAAAGCGTTTTCTGAGCAGATCCCAGGTTCTTCTATTTTCGTCGAGAAAACCGGCGCATATCTCGGAATTTACTACTATGACCGCGGACGTCACTACACCATCGCGCAGATCAGTCTCAAAGATATGGCCGGAGGCAAGCGGATCCCAGCCGAAAAGCTGATCGAGTCCGCGAAGAAATTCAGAGAAATCAATCTCAAAGCGGCGGCCGAGTATGAAGAGTCGATGAACCATATCGGTGAAATAAAAAAGCAGCTGGAAGGAATCGAAAAGCTGTTTGAGAAGGTTTCCAGTTCGGTTCCGAGTTATGTTCTTTCGGCGTGCGGTCTTAATTATCGGCTCAGAAACTATTGAATCAAATTGACGGCGATATCCCGCGGCGGATATAATCGGGATATCGCCAGAAGGGAGGCAAATCATGGGTAAAGATGCAGTGAAGGGAAACGGACAGCCGGCAGAGAAGGTCCAGAAGTGGAAAAGGGATTATGACCGGCGCTATTATCTCAAGCTCAACGCACACACGGATCCTGACATCGTGGAGAAGTTCAAGCACGTCGAGTCTATCCAGGGATATATAAAAGCCCTGGTCCGGGCGGATATCGAGAAAAACGGTCTCTGATCTTCCGCAGGAAAATGTGAGAAAATCTCGCGCAAGGAGGAACTTTTTTCAAGGAAAGGCGACTTTATATGGCTATATATTATAAGTGCATCGCGGCCACGGGAAGCGCTGTAGATGTTCCGCTCAGCAGCTTCCGCAGGATCGACGAGCGGATGTATCTCGGAAATGATGGGGCGATCATCATTGAACAGGAGTTAAGCGCTCTCTCGCAGTTTCCGGTTGCTTCGGGATGTGGGAGTGAAGAAACCGCCTTTCAGCGGAATGTTTTCCAGAAACGAGTATGCCGGACGAAAGCTCTTCTTTGGCTGAAGAAGAAAGGGCTTCCGGTCCCGGATGAATTGAAAAGCTGAGATCTTCTTATGACCCGCCTGGGACGATTCCGGGCGGGATTTTTTGCGCTTCTGCTCTCCCGCCTCGGTTTGTCATAATGGGGTGTTGTGTTAAACTCGCTTTTGAAATTTTCTTTCCTAATGTATGCAGCTGAAATTAGGACTTTTTCTGAATCTGTGTTTTACCTGTCCTTAATATGACAAATGTGTGACTATATCATTAAATTGTGTATAAATATCATGCAACTCTCGCGTGTAACGCTGCACAATTATTTCAGGAAGTAACGCCGCAAAATTATTCCGGATGAAAACGCCGTGAAAACATTTCATAACATAACGCCGCAGAACCATTCTGACCGGCTTTTGGAATAATTATCGTGCATCTTTTCCGGAAAGACACAACTTTCCTAAGAAGGCGCAACTTTGGAATATGTCTGGATCATTCGTCTTTCAGGGCAAAATAAAAGGGCCGGACGTCTCCGCCCGGCCCAGTGCACGACAAGATATTGTGAAAAGTTAAATGTGGATTCCTGATTTTCCTCCGTAGATAGCCTGTGTAGTAGTGACTGATCCTTTTGCTTAGGCTTCCGGGGTCCTGATGCATCTTTATACCTTTTGGCTAATCGCATAGTCGATCATGCTTTGCATGGCCCATCCGTCTTTGCTGAGGATCTTTTTTTGATGCGGTCTTTATAGCTCTCTTCCTGTTTTTCGGTATAAGTTCCTGTCCTGGCTGCTTCCATAACATCCAGCAATATTCGCAGAAAGAAGCATTGTCAAAGCTCTGCATCATTTATCTCTTCGTTGTCCTTCTCGCCTGCAAGGTCATCCGCTGCCGTGTATTTGTCGAGATCATATTGGGACATTATCTCGCTTATGTCTCTTTCGGTCATCCATATGGCCAGAAGTCCGGATGAGATCAATGCCAGCGTGAAAAACAGAAAGATCGTAATTAAGAAAACCAACTCTATTACCTCAAGCGCGTAGCGTAATCAAGTGAGATCCAGCCGGCTCCGGAAAGAAGTTTTCCCCATCCGGAATCGCTTCCGAGTCCCTGACGGACCTGCACAATCGTATAGATTCCGACCGGAATATATGCGACGCGCCTGTAATTTGTTCCGGCACCGGTCCGGATGTTCAGATCCTTGACATCGACGCGGACCGTAAAGCGGTCAGGTGTGGTTTCTTCGGATGCTTTTGCTCCTTGATAGATACATATCCCGTTTTCATCGAATACGCTATATCCCGCGAGAGAATCTGCCATCCTCTTTGCGTTGTCCATATCATGATATGCACCAAGCTGAGATGCTTCATCTTCCCATGACTTTCTTACGCGATAATATGGCTTCGAATCAAGCTGCTCCGGTTCATAGCTGATCTCTGTACCGTTGTAATTATAGGCAGTGAGGCCCCATCTTTCGATGATGTTCGCTAGCTTGCTTTCGTATTTTACGTCAGTCGCATAGCCGCCGGACTTGATGATGTGGATTGCGGTCTTATAATCATTCTCTCCTACAAGCCCGCTATACCTTCTCTTTTCCCCGTTTTTGGCTCCGATTAAATAGGCCGAATGGTCGCCAATGGAATCTTCAATGCAAGGATAAGCGCGGAAATCACAATGGATCGTGTACGCGTGGCCGTTCTTATCCTGTTCCTGAGTAGCAATATTGATGACAGACTTCCCGTCCCAGGTGCTCCCGCCCCACTGGTTGTTCGATAGGTTTGCTTTCATCCCGAAACAGTTATTTGCCGTGAGCGCCAGCTTTGTTGTCTTACCATATCCAGATTCCAGGATAAATTGTGCCATCGAGACACATGCAAGGATTCCTGTTTCTTTCTGATCCTTTGTGAAAAGCGGACCAACTTTCCGTATGATCTCCGCTTCCGGAAGGTCTTTCAGGTCCTTGCATTTAAGTCCAACTTTCTCCGTTTCTTTATTCTTTTCTTCGGTTTTTTCTTCTGCCGGCGCCCTGTTCAATTCATCAAGTGTTTTTGCAACATCGGCTCTAAATCCGTCCATGGTATATCCGAGGCTGAGGCCCTGCCAGATATGTTCCGGGTCCCCATGATTTGATGCAATTCCGCGTGCATGCCCTTCTCTGTGGGAAAGGATCACGCCGTCTTTTTTCGGATCCAGGTTATACTTTTTGCAAAGCTTAGCAAAAAGCTGGACTGCTGAAGCATAAGTCATTTTTGCGACTGCTCTTGCATCTGCAAGGTTTGTGCAGATGAAGTTTGCTCCGCTGGTATAGCGGATTGATGCAGGCTCGCACATTTCCACCGCGATATAGTTTCTGTTTCCTGATCCTTTCGGACCGCTCCCGCAGTGATAAGCTCTCCTGTTCCACGGAAGAGTGTTGTAAACATCTCCTGTAAGTCCGTCTACAAACGCATGTACCGCAAGAATGAAGTTTGGATTATTCCAGGATGAGACAAACGCGGATGCTTTCGGCTGCGGGCATCCGACCGAGTGCAGCATAAGCCCTTCAACGTTGATAGTGACTCCATCTGTGTATCGAGGGTTTCTTGTTAGATACGACTCTATGATTTTGATTTTCATATCGGTCCTTCCTCTCTTTCTCCGGCCGGTCCTTTTTCTGCCGGATCTCTCTGAAGTATGGATAACCATCCTGTCCAAAACTGATGTTCAGATATATTTTCTTTCCGCCTATATAGGCTTTTATCTGTTCGTGGCCAAAGTTCAGGTCCTTTTTCCTTCCAAGGATCCGGAATAATCCGTTCCATGTAAGGCGCTGATCGTCTCTGTCTGACATTTAACCTCCTGCAAGTACATTGAACTTCATGAGGCTTTCGTCAATGTTCTCCTGGATCACTCCAATATAAACAAGGGTTTCTCTCTGAAAGCTGTGGCATAAGATCCTCTGAAGGGACACGACGTCTCCGGTCTGCTGATAATACCAGTAGCCGAATGTCTTTCTAAGTGTGTGGCATCCGATACGGTCTTCTATTTTGGCCTGGCGAGCAATACTGTTGATGATCTGATAGCAGCGCTGCCTTGATATGGGTCTTGGCTTGTGTGTGATCGTGTCTTTTTCCCTGCTTTGAAAGATATACTCGTCTGCCGGCCGTCCGGAAAGCAGCCGGTTTATCTTCTTCCGTGCAGACGGATTGATTAAGATCCTTGCCTCTTTCCCAGTCTTCTTCGCCTGGATCTGAGCATAGTCCTTTCCCCGCAGGTCCTTCACCTTGAATCTCCGGAAATCCGATACCCGCAGGCTTGTATTGAATCCAACGAGCAGAATGAGTTCCCATGAGACTTCATTTCCATGACGTGATGCGTCATGTTCGCGCGCGATCTGATAGCATTTCTGAAGCTGATCGAGGTCCCGGATCGGCTGCACAACTTTCATTGATTTTCAACCTCCCTCAATATGTCTATCTCAATGTTTCAGAAAAGCGGCCCGGACACAGCTATGTCCGGGCCTATGTCATTATTCATTCATTTTCTGCTTTTGCATCCGTTTCCGCCTTTTCAGGCTTTATAGAAGATGCTGTGATATTCATTAGTTCCTTCATGTTTGGCGATTTATTCATCTCATAGACAGATTTCTCAATAACCGTCTTGAGCGTATCTTCGTCAACCGAGTAACCAGCCTGCATCAGCTTCCCTAATGCGTAATGCAGTTTTTCATTTCCGTGTCCGGACTTATAGACCTGCTCTGCCGCATACACGGCGACTTTCGCAGCTGTCTCAAGCTGAGAAAACTGCTCTGTGCTGGTCTTCGATTTGATCCACGGAACAACCTTTGACGTGATGATTGCGCTCAGGACCATGATTACGGCCTGAAGTAATGCAGTAAGATCAATTTTCATTCTTCTTTTCCTCCTCCTTTGCACCGTATGTGTCCGAATCAGACGCCTGATGTGCAATTCCAAGCTGATTGTCCAGGCGATCAATTCTATGATGAGCTGATTTTGCGGACTGCTCCACGATTACAAGACGTTTTCCGTAATCGTTAATGTCCATTCGCATGGTCCGCTGCTCTGATCGGATCTCTCCCGTGTCTGCCTTGATGCTGTCGAGAGATAATTCGATCTTTGCGTTCGCGGCTGCCTCTTTCTTTGCCTCTTCGATTTGCTGTCTCACGTCTCCACCGTTGTTATGGGCAGCGGTGAGAACGCCGAAAACAATCATGCCGGCAAGAGATAGCAGAGAAATAATTACTGATGGTTCCAAGGTGATTCTCCTTCCCCATTATCAAGCATGTTGTCGTTTACTGTGATGTCTTCCGCCATATCGCACCATGCGTCATATCGCATGCGTATATCTATGGCAAGGCCGTCGCTATATTCCAGGCCATAGACGGCTAAGATCCTGATATTTGTGTCGGATGGATGAGCCACGTTTGCCGGGAATCCGTCAGGAAAGAGGAATACATCGGCAAGTCCGCCTTTCCTTCTTTTAATTGTATAAAATTTAATTGTTCCTTTATCCGTGATTTTCTCCAGCTCCCGTGTATGGTCTTTGATCCATCTCAGCATGTCGTGGCCGTTTACATGAAGAAAAAGTCCACAATAGCTTTGAGTGCTCTCTTTTGCCTTGCTCTTTTCCATCTCTCCGGCCGCGGCCTGCTTTGTCAGGTGCTTTGTACTGCGCTTGACATGACGTGTGGTTTTCTTCCGCACTCTCAGACCGTAAGGTGTGACCACATATCCGCAGAATTCTATCGGATCTGTAGCCTTCTGTATCTGGCTTTTCGGGCTTGTTGCCAATTTCAGCTTGTCCATAAGAAAGTCTGTGATCTCTGCAAATACTTTTCGTGCGGCTTCTTTTCCATGGACGAGAAGGGCATAATCATCCATATACCGCACATACATATGTACATGTAGAGAATGTTTTACAAACTGGTCAAGGCGATTCAAGTAGAAATTTGCTGTTGACTGGCTTGTAAGGTTTCCTATTGGCATGCCGACATCAAAAAGTCTGGATTCCTTCGGGCAGTTCTCTGGTCTGATCCCAAGAGGAAGTCCGAACGGCATATCCGGATTATTTATAATGCTGCCCATCAGCCAATCGAACCATAAATCGTCCGAAATATCGTGGTACATTTGCAGAGTTGTAACATGATCGACCCGATAAAAGAATTTTGATACATCGCCATAGACGATGAGCCATTCTTCGGCATCCGGTTTCCTGCTTACTTCCTGTACGTAGTGTAAGAGTTGTTCCGCCGCCTTGAGTGTTCCTTTATTTTCTCTGCATCCGTAGCTGTGAGCAATGTATCGCTTATCCAGGTATGGATTCAGCTGTCTGTAAATTGCCCATTGTACGATCCTGTCACGAAAGCCAAGAGCCATTACAAGACGAGGCTTCGGATATTGGATATAAAATTCCCGATATGGTCCTACCTTGTAGGTCATTGTGAGAAGTTCCTTCTGGATCTGAAGGATGTTCTCGCAAAGATTCATGCGGAATGAAAGAACCTCATTGCGGTACCGCTTGCCTTTCGAAGCTTCACGGTATGCGCACATGAGGTTCCCAAAATCACAGATGCGGCTTTTCAGATCATGCAGCCTTTCCAAAACTGTTCCTCCGCTCTGTTTGTTGCGATATGTGTGGCACTCCTGCCTGACTTTGACTGTAATGGTTCCGCTGCTGGCAGTCTCCGCCATACTCCCTTCCGGGATCTCCATATCAATACCATCCAGAGAAAAGCAGATGTTTTCATCATTCTCCTGATGATTTATCGTTCAGCGATAGAGTAATCGCCCCGGATGCATGCCCCTCCCATCAGTTTATTGTCCATGGTTGCATAAACTCATGATTCTTTTGATATATGTGGGAGCGAGGGCGCGAGCCATAGTTCATGTTCGCGTTGCCGCGCGGGTTGTTCGCATTCACATAGCCAAGGCCAGTGTTGCTGGTGTTGTTGTAATTGCCGCCACGTCGCGGGAAGAACTAAGAATGGCACAGAATTTCGGCATGCCCCCGTATTTACTTGCGGCCCTGAACAGATTGGATCCATCCTCCGATGATTTTTCCGATCTCCGTGATCCTGAGTGACCAGGATTCAAAGTTCTTATCGGTGATGAGTCTTCTTCTGTTTCCGGACCGGTCTGTAAATTCAATTTCATTTGCCTGTCTCAGAAAACATTCAAGTACAGCTTTGCTTGTATCGAGGTCTGCAAGAGTCGTTTTGTTGTAATACCGGAGACGTGCTTTCGTTGCAAGTCGAAGCATTGTCAGCATCTCATTCTGCATCTGTTCTCCAAGTGTATATCTATAAAACGGAGGCCATTTGCCTAGAATGGGCTGCGCATATTTCAGCATGTCTTCTATGCGCTGGCAGCACGGTCCGGCGGTGTGTGATGTATCAAAATGCTCTCCCATACAATCATGTCTTTCTGAGATATGCAGCACGCTACCGCGTGCTGCTACAGGGTTTCAGGTTTCAGGGATCAGGGATTCAGGCAAGGGAGCGAGGGCGCGAGCCATAGTACATGTACGCGCTGCCGCGCGG
>Ga0256406_1002862_pt1 | contig 23065 bp, 15 predicted proteins | sample RumenRJG_03DNA_FD_185986 | JGI IMG/M metagenome (GOLD analysis project Ga0256406, IMG submission 185986) | Bovine rumen microbial communities from Lethbridge, Alberta, Canada - RJG_03 | ecosystem: Host-associated > Mammals > Digestive system > Stomach > Rumen | place: Canada: Alberta | collected... | reverse complement strand
GGCATCCACTTCACGTTTTTCACAACCAGCACCAGCACGGCCACGACAATGCAGATGAGTCCCAGCAAGGTGACCACATCAAATGGCTCGGCAAACACGAGCACACCCACAGCCATGGCTGTGAGGGGTTCAAGCGCACCCAGAATCGAGGTGAGGGTGCTGCCTATGTTCTTGAGCCCCACAATGAGGGTGAAATTGGAAACAGCCGTGGGCACAAGACCAAGCAGTAACAACGTAAACCCTATCTTCCAGGTGCCAATGGGCTGGATGCCAGTGGGAGTAAACAGCGTGAAAAGCACCAGCAACACACCGCCCAGCAAGAAGACATAGAAGGTGAGTTTCAAGGAGTCCATCTTGCTCACATTGAGAACCGGCACGAGCACCAGGTAGACGGCATAGGAAAGGCCGGCAAGCAGCTCGAGCCCCACGCCTATCCACAGCCGGCTGTCGCACCCTGCCATGTCGACTCCCGACAGGACCGCAACCCCGAGCACGGCCAGCACAATGGCTATGGCCGTGCGCGCGGTGAGCTTCTCGTGGAAGAAAATCATCATGAGCACACAGGTGAAGATGGGATAGGAAAACTGAATGGTGCAGGCCGCGCCACTGGGCATGAAGTTGTAGCCATAAACCATGGTAAGCGCCGTCACATCGTTGGAAAGAGCCAGTATCAAGATGCGCCAGAAATGCCCGAACGTGATTTTCAGGCTAATCTTCATGTAAGCCATGCCCATGAGAATGAAAACCGCACCAAAAAGGAAACGGTAGATGAGCAATGAGGGCGTGTGCATGCCAGCTTCCATGACCGGTACCGAGAAGAGCGGGATAAGGCCGAAAGAACACGACGAAATCATGGCATTGACAAAACCCTTGGTGCGACTCTTGCACTGAACTCGACTTTCCATTACTGCTTATTACTTATTTTTAAAAGTTGAAATGACATAATATGAAAAGAACTAATCGGCAGGCGCGGGTGCAGTGTCGCCGTTTTTCTTCAAGATGATAATCGAAACAGCAAGCACGATGAGCACAAGACCGGCAACCTGCACGGCTGTGACCGACTCGCCCAGGACAAGCACACCCACCGTCATGGCCACAGGAGGCTCGAGGTCGCCCAGAATCGAGGTCAACGTGCTGCCTATGTTTCTCAGGCCAACGATGAGGGTGAAATTGGAGATTGCCGTGGGCACCAGGCCAAGCAGGAGCAATGTAGCCCCCACCTTCCAACTGCCCACCGGCTGAATGCCCGCAGGCGTGAATGGCGTGAAGATGAGCAGGAAACCCAAGCCCAGCACAAAGACATAGAAAGTGAGCTTCAAGCTATTCATGCTGCCCACTCGCAAAACGGGCACGAGCACCATGTAGAGCGAATAGGACAGGCCTGCGCCCAAGGCCAGCGTGATACCCTTGAGCAGAGCGGCATCGGAGCCTCCGCCCAGGTTGATGCCCGATACCGCCCCAACGCCCACAACGGCCAGCACGATGGCGACAGCCGTGCGCAGCGTGAGCTTCTCGTGGAAGAAGAGCACCATGATGAGGCAGGTGAACACAGGATAGACCGAGAAAATCGTGATAGCCGCGCCCGAGTCGATAAACTTGAAACTATAGAACTGAGTGAGCGCCGTGACGTCGTTGAGCACTGCAAGTATCACAAGGCGCCACAAGTCGCTGAGCGAAATCTTGAGATCGACACGCATGTAAATCATGCCTGCCAGTATAAAAATCGACCCAAAAATGAATCGGTAGATGAGCACCGACGGTGTCTCCATGCCGGCATTCATGACCGGCACTGAGAATAAAGGTAACAAGGCGAAAGTACATGCCGACACGATGGCACCCACAAAGCCCCTTGTGCGTTGTTTGGTTTTCATTATCAGTTGGTTGCTTTATAGAAGGTGTATTAATAGCTCTACAAAGATACAAAAAAAACCGAATAATAAAAACTATTCGATTGATTTCACCCTAAGTCTATTCACGATAGGTCAAAATGTGTGTGCTATGTGCACAAGGGCATGGCAGCAAGCTGTGAAGGGGGAAGGAATTTCACAACAGGGCGGCCACCGCCTGGGTGCCCCATATCACCGCAGCATAGCGCAGCATCTTGCCGATGGCCATAAAAAAGGTGACGCCCCAGGCATTGGCCCTCAAGAAGCCCAAGGCCACGGTGATGGCACTGCCTATGATGGGCAGGAAGGCAAAAAAAGCCATCCAGGCGCCGCGGCGCTCCACCCAGCGCTCGGCCTGCTCCAGTTTCTCTTTTTTCACGTGGGCCCAGCGCTCAATCCACTCGATATTGCCCAAGTGCCCCATCCAGTAGCACGTCATGCCACCCGCCACATTGCCCAGCAAGGCTGCCACAAGACACCACCACGGGTTGAGCCCCAGCGGGCCCACACACACCACCAGGATGGCCTCGCTGCTGAGCGGTATCACGCTGCCAGCGATAAACGACCCCAAGAAGAGGCCGAAGTAGCCCCACTGGACGAAAAAATGTACAAACGCATCCATTATATTTACAGTCTCTCCGCTTTCACGACAACAATCATGCCAAGTGCGCGGCCACACAAAGTGCCAATCAGAGCAGGGGTTACACCAGCTTCGTGACAGGGCCCAGGGTCACCTTCTTGAGCTTGTAGAGCTGTCCCAAAGCCTTCTTGAAGTCCTTCTTGCTGCAATTGAACGCACGCATGATGTCCTTAGGGTCGCTCTTGTCGCTCAAGGGCATCTCGCCCCCGTGATGCTTGAGGTGGTCGAGAATGACGGCAGCCAGGTCGTCGACCCTGAGCTTCTCGATTTTCTCGAGCGTAACGTCGATTTTGTCGTCGTCGCGCACCTGCTTCACAAAGCCCTCGCGGCGCTCCCCGATGTTGACATCGTCATATATCTCGTTGCTGTAGATCATGCCCCAGTAGCGATTGTCAACAATCACCCGGTAGCCCAGTTCGGTGCGTTGCGTGACGAGCAAGTCCACCTTCTGGCGGTGATAGTAGCGCGGGCGGTCCTTGTCGAGAAACTTGTCAAGCTTTGCCGAAGCCACAATGCGGCCCGTAGCCTTGTCGATGTGCACATGCACAATGTAGCTGCGGCCCTTCTGCATCTTCACACGCTGCTCTCCGAAGGGGCACAGCAAGTCCTTGTTTTCAAGTCCCCAGTCGAGGAAAGCACCCACCTTGTTAACGTCGAGCACGCGCATGAGGGCAAACTCCCCCACCACGGCCACGGGGCGCTCGGTAGTGGCCACAGGGCGGTTTTCAGAGTCGTTGTATACAAAAACGCGGCCCCAGTCGCCCGGGCGCTCGTCGCCCGCAAGGTAGCGTTTAGGCAGCAGCACCTCGTTGCCCTCGTCGTCGGTCAAGTACACGCCAAAGTCAACCGTGCGCTTGATGGTGAGCTCATTGTATTGCCCAATTTTTATCATAATTGCAATTGATTGTATGAAATAAAAACGATTTTCAGTGACTGCAAAGGTAAGACAAATTCATCACTTTCTGGCACAGATGTTGCACATATATGATTGAGACATCACGGCTTCTGGGTTAAAATAAAGCAATGGAGGCAGAACAAAAGATAAAAAATGTTTACACAGTGGCAGTTTTGTCTTGAAACATGACAACAATTAGAAAAATAATATCTACTTTTAACAAGAAAAAAATTAAACTTTGCAAGGGGCACAAAGTCTAAAATGCAAAGAAAAAAGAAAAGAATTTTAAACGTAAATACAACTATGAAGTACAGATTATTAACAACCATTGGCGTTGTCGCATTGAGCCTGGCCACTGTGGCTGTGGCCCAGGACTACGACGACATCTATGCCGGCAGCAGCTACAGCGGCCGCTCCAGCAGCAGCCGGCGCTCGACCACTGTGCAGACGGCGCCGAGCTCCACGAGCTCGAGCAGCCGCATCGCCACCACTTCTCAGCGCTACAAGGTCACCGTCGAGAAGTCGTCGGCAGCACGAGATGAGGACGAGTACAACCGCCGCGGCAACTACGACTACAATGACAACTATGCCGCCGACACCACAGCTGTGACCGGCGACAACCAAAACACATTTTCCAACACCGAGCGCATCCAGCGCTTCTACAATCCCGATGTGGTCGACGGGTCGGGCGACGATGAGCTCATCACCCTCTACTACGACACCGAACCCACAGTAAATCTGGTCATTGGCACCAATTGGGGCTATCCCTACTGGGGCTACGGGTGGAACACATGGTACGACCCGTTCTGGAGCTGGTATGATCCCTGGTACTACAGTGGCTGGTATGGCTACTATCGCCCGTGGGGCTGGTACAGTGGCTGGTATGGCAGCTGGTATGATCCCTGGTACTCCTGGAACTGGGGCTGGGGTCCTGGCTGGGACTACGGCTGGGGTTGGCACCACGGCTGGGACTACGGCTGGAATCATGGCTGGAACGACCGCTTTGCAGGCGGACGCCGGCCCATGGGCAACACCTGGGGCGGCAACGGCACCATGGCAGGCGGCGGCCGCCGTCCTGGCTATGCCACCGGCAACAGTGCCTCGGGCATTGCAGGCCGCTTACCAGGACGTAGCAGCATGAGTGCAACTCGCAGCGGCCTGGGCAGCGTCGCGACCCGTACGGGCAGTGCCAACGTGAGCGGTGGCCGCCGTCCTGGCTATGCCACTGGCAACTACGGCAGCACTCCTCGCAGCAACTACAGCTCCCTGCCCCGCGGCAATGTGAGCTCGATGGGCCGCACGCCACAAGTCAACAACACCCGTTCCTACAACAGCTATGACGGCGGCAGCATGTATCGCGGCGAGCGCACCAACACTGCCCCCTCGCGCACCTATAGCGTGCCCTCGCGCACCTACAGCACCCCGTCGCGCAGCAGCGGCAGCTTCGGTGGCTTCTCGGGAGGCGGCGGTTTCTCGGGAGGCGGCCGTGGAGGAGGCGGCTTCTCGGGAGGCAGTCATGGCAGTGGCGGTGGTCGCCGGTGACGGCAAACTGCAGGCATCACTCATGTGCCTTGCCCACATCGCGTGAGGCACATGAGTTTTTTTTAGTTTAAACAACAGGCTTGCAACCACAACCTCATTCATCACCACAAGTTTCCTTTTTCCTCCCACACACACAAATTCTCTACCTTTGATTTATTGTCTTATCATCAATTATTCATTATGAACAAGATTTTATTTGGGTTGCTCCTTTGCAGCCTCCCAGTCATAGCTACAGCACAAGAGACATTTGACGCGCTCAAGAACTCGGAAACCGAGTTGCGCGGCACCGCTCGATTCCAGTCGATGGCAGGTGCATTTGGCGCCCTGGGCGGCGATCTCTCTACCCTGTCGCAGAACCCTGGCGGCATAGGCGTGTACCGCAGCAGCGATGCCGGCATCACGATGAGCCTCGACTTCAACTCGAGCAAGACCAACCTGTCGAGCGACAACGACACCCGCTTCAACGTGAACAACGCCGGCTATGTGGGCACTATACGCACCGGCAGCGAGGTGGTGCCCTATTTCAACATCGGCTTCACCTATCAGCGCCAGATGGACTTCCACCGTCACTACCGCGGCACCGTGGGTGCACTCAACACCTCGATCACCAATCACATCGCCAGCTACACCGGCAACTATAACGAGAGCGACCTGGGCGTGACAAACGACTACAACCCCTACTACTCCACCAGTGCACCGTGGGCCAGCATATTGTCGTACAACTCCTATCTCATCAACTACAACAACGGCGGCTGGCAAGGTCTGTACGGCGACGGAACCACAGGCTCGGGCGAGTTTGAAGTCGACCAGTCGGGCCACACCGATGAGTACAACATCAGCTTCGGCGGCAACGTCAACAACACCGTGTTCTGGGGCGCCACCGTGGGGCTCACCGACCTCGACTACAAGAGCTACACCTACTATGGCGAGACACTGAACAATGCCTACATCTACGACCACAACGGCAACACAGGCATTGTGGACGGCACGGCCGACTACGGCTATGAGAACTACCTGCACACCGAGGGCACCGGCTACAACTTCAAGCTGGGTGTCATCGTCAAGCCCGTCAACGAGCTGCGTCTGGGTCTGGCCTTCCACACCCCCACCTACTACGACATGAAGGACCGCTACGCCTCGAGCGCAGCCTTCCAGATGACACCTGCCGGGGCCACCGATGGCGGCTACTATGGCACCAACTATGCCGGCTATGGCGACGGCAGCATGGACGAGGTGCGCTACGACATCCACACGCCATGGCACTTCATTGCCAGCATTGCAGGCGTCATGGGCCGCGAGGGCATCTTGAGCTTCGACTACGAGTATGTGGGCAACGGCAGCATACGCGTGTGTGACGACAACGGCCATGCCTATACCGACGTGACCGACCGCGTGAAAGACTACTTGCAGGCAAGCCACATCTTCAGAGTGGGCGGCGAGTACCGTGTGACCCCCGACTGGAGCCTGCGTGCCGGCTACAGCTACCAGACCAGCCCGGTGAAAGACGTGGTGAAAGACAACCAGGCCAACATCACCACGGTGAGCAACAACACCGCCTATGAGTTTGACAAGAGCATCCAGCACCTCACGCTGGGTCTTGGCTATCACTACAAGGGCTTCTACGCCGACATGGCCTATGTGCACAAGTGGCGCACCAGCCAGTACAACGCCTTCTCGCCCATCGTGGGCATCGGCTATACCGAGCCAGGCGTGAATGCCGAGGTCAAGGACAACAACAACCGCGTCGTGCTCACAATGGGCTTCCGCTTCTAAGGGCGGAGACACACATGCACGACACGTTGCACACAGTAGCACCTAATCTGTATTACGTTTAAATATATTCCTGAAATGGGCAGCCTGCCGATAGGTTGCCCATTTTTTCTTCATCTCCCTATGTGAGATCCTGGAACTGCATATAGAAACAAAAGCCAAAGAAAATAATGTTTTATGTTGCTCAATTGAATTATTTGTTGTATTTTTGTACATAGAAGCTGTATGTATTGATTTGATTTTTAATACTTTAGAATTAATACTTTTTCTTGAATTACACAAGAAATGCAACTTCTTTTTTGTTAATATGAATTATTCAGGCTAGATTCACGTATGGAAGATATCAAAGAAAGTCGTCCCATCAAGGAACATTTTATATATTATCAATAAGTCACAGGCAAAATAGTTTCCTTTCTAATAATTATTACGTAAATTTGCAAAATAACACAAATTTTCATACTATGAAGAAGTTTATATTGAGTTTGGTGATGTTGATTGCGACCACATTGGCTTTTGCGCAAGGTGATGCGCATCTTAAATTTAAAGGCATTCCATTGACAGGCTCTCTCACAAGTTTTGTAGAGAAGTTAAAATCAAAAGGAATGACCTATATCGGTCAAAAAGACGGAGTTGCTTTGCTTAAAGGTGAATTTGCAGCATACAAAGATTGTACTGTAGGTGTTGTCACATTTGAAGGTACAAGTCAAGTTTGTAAAGTGTCTGCTATTTTCCCAGAACGGGAGACATGGGGTTCAATCATTGAAGACTATAACAATTTAAAATCAATGCTTACAGAAAAATATGGTGAACCTGATGTAACAGAAACATTTTCAAATTATACTTATAATGACTGGTCTAAATTTTATGCCATTTTAAATGATGAGTGCAAATTTATATCAACATTCAAGACCGATGGGGGTACCATACAGTTGACCATGTTGAAAATTGACAGCTCAAAAGCTTGTGTAATCCTACATTATTATGACAAGTCTAACACTGATCTTGCAAAGAAAAAGGCGATGGATGATCTCTAAACTATAAACAGTTTTAGCAAAAACCAAACGGACCTTTCCTCTCACAATCGTCTCTATAATGATGTAGCTTTATCCAGTAAGGAAAAACTTACGATACTTGCATGAAACCCGTTGTGGTGAATAATATTATTGTTTGTAATGATATCTTTGCAATCTCAGTTAGAATATCTTTACGTGATACCATAGAGCAGAGTTAGTGAGAACTTTAAATGGAAATTTTTTGGAGATTTATATTCACATAAAATTTTTTAAATATGAATAAGAAATCTTTCTTCATGGGTGTAGTAACAGGCATTGTCTTGACATTCGTCGGACTATTCGTTTATGGATTATTAAAGCAGAATTCAGTATCTAATGATGCAATTCAGTATCTTGAAAAGCCTGTGAGTTATGAGAACAAAAAGACAACTTCTGTCAAGGTATTCCAAGTCTTAGGAAATGCGGCACTTGCAAGTGAAGCTTCTGACAAGATTGGCGGCGATGTTATATACAGTGGTAACACTGTCCTCGTACTTGGTAAGGATTTCTATAGTGACCAAATTGTAACGGTCAAGAACCCACAGAGAATAGGGACATATAGCTACACAAATAATGGTGGTATGCCAATGACTGTTCCAGTTATAAATGGAGAAATAAAGTAGTTTTGCATTGCAGCAAAAATGTTTTCTTCCGTCATTCATATAATGCAATTAAAGTCCTACCAGAATTAAAAGGTGTGGTATAGTGTATAGTGAAGCACGTGGTTGGCTAACACGACAGTGCAGGGTTGCGGCCGAAATGGCATTTCTTAGCACAATGGGATGGACATCGTGGGTGCTATGTGAGAAAAAATGCTTAACTTTAACGGCAATAAACGCAGCTCAAAGCCACATGCAGCAACAGTCACAAAACATCGATCTCGACAACCCGGAGTTTCAAAACGCCTGGGCCATGATACAGAACACCCACCGCTCGGTATTTCTCACGGGCAAGGCCGGCACGGGCAAGAGCACCTTTCTGCGCTACATATGCGCCCACACCAAGAAGAAGCACGTGATACTGGCCCCCACGGGCATCGCTGCCGTCAACGCAGGCGGCCAGACGCTACACTCCTTCTTCAAGATACCCTTCAAACCCCTCATTCCCGACGACCCCGACTACTCGCCCCGCCGCATGCGCGAAACGATGCGTTTTCCACGCACCAAGGTGAAGCTGCTGCGCGAGCTGGAACTCATCGTCATCGACGAGATATCGATGGTGCGCTGCGACATCATCGACTTCATCGACAAGGTGCTGCGTGTGTACTCGGGCAACATGCGAGAGCCCTTCGGGGGAAAGCAACTGCTCTTTGTGGGCGACATCTTCCAGCTTGAGCCCGTAGTGACGCGCGACATGCGGCAAATTTTGAATCACTGGTACAAGCAGTTTTTCTTCTTCAACGCTCGCGTTTTCTCCCAACTGGGCCTGGTGCCCATCGAGTTGCGCAAGATATACCGCCAGAGCGACAACCAGTTTGTCGCCCTGCTCGACCGCGTGCGCGTGAACCAAGCCACGGCGGCCGACCTGGCCGCCCTCAACACCCGCTACACCCCCGACTACCGCGACAATGACGGCAGCTTTGTGATTACCCTGGCCACACGCCGCGACACCGTCGACGCCATCAACGACGAGCACATGATCGCCCTCACCACTCCCGAGTACACCTTTCACGGCGAGATCACGGGCACCTTCCCCGACGGCGACCTGCCCACCAACCGCGACCTCACGCTCAAGCAGGGGGCACAGGTCATCTTCATACGCAACGACAAGGAAGGGCGCTGGGTGAACGGCACCATCGCCAAGGTCTCGGCCTTGACCGACAGCGACATCGAGGTGGAAATGGAAAACGGCGAAACCCACAACCTCGACCCCGAGCAGTGGGAAAACGTGCAATACACCTACGACGAAAAAGAGAAAAAGGTGATAGAAACACCCATTGGCACCTTCAAGCAGTACCCCGTGAAGCCAGCCTGGGCGCTCACCGTGCACAAGAGCCAGGGACTCACCTTCGGCAAGGTGGTCATCGACTTTGCCGGCGGCGCCTTCACCAGCGGGCAGACCTATGTGGCCCTGTCGCGCTGCACCTCGCTCGAGGGCATCACCCTGCTCAAGCCCTTGAGCATGCGCGACATCATCGTGTCGAGCGCCGTGGTTGCCTTCAGTCATCAATTCAACAATCAGCAAGTCATCGACAGCGCCATCGAGCAGGAAAAAGCCCGCCATCTCTATCTGAGAGCCGTGCACGCCTTCGACCACAATGAGTTTGGCGAGTGCATTGCCGCCCTGTCGCAGGCACGTCTGCTGCACGACGTCACCCTTAAACCGGCAGTGCAACGCCTGGCCGCCCTCAAGCTGCAACGCTTCAACCGCCAGGAAAAGGAAATAAAAAATCTCACTCAAGTCATCGACGCTCAAAACAAAATGCTGCGCAAGCTGGCGCTCGAGTTCACGGCAATGGGCGACCAAAGTTTGGGAATGGGCAGCCTCGCCGAGGAGCCATCGACGTCCTATGGCACAAGCCAGCCCGCGCTCGACGAAATCGCCATGCGCTCGGCCCTGGCCAATTACAACAAGGCCATCGACATAAGCCCCACCTGCATCCCGGCCTACCTGGGCAAGGCAAGGCTGCTCATGATCATCGACGAGCCCCGCAAGGCACTCGCCACCATCGAGCAGGCACTCAAGATTGAGCCGGGCAACTACGACGCACTCGTCGCCATGGCGCAATACCACGGCTCGCAGAAAGACGTGCCCAACGCCATCAAGGCCTACAAGCGTGCCATCAAGGCCAAGCGCACGGCAGCCCTGCCCCACGAGGCTCTTGCAGCCATCTATGAGGCTCTGGGCCTCGACGACCTGGCCGACCGCCATGCGGCCAAAGCCAAGGTGCTGAGGGCCAAAGAGCACAAAAAGAAATAATCGTTTTTTTTATCCACCCCACGCTGTGTAATGCCGCCACCCGTGGCGGGAGCAATCAAAACACAGTCTGCACCACAGCTGTCACATTGCGGGCCTTGCCCATCGTGTAGTAGTGAATGGCCGGAACGCCATGGGCCAGCAGGTCGCGACTTTGCGCGATGCACCACTCTATGCCCACCTCATACACCGCCTCGGGGTCGGGAGCTTGGAGAATGGCCGTCACCAGGTCGTGAGGCAGGTCGATGTGGAAGCTGCGGGGCAGCAGCTCAAGCTGGCGCAACGTGGACAAGGGCTTGAGCCCGGGGATGACGGGCACCGTGATGCCTGCCACACGGCACCGCCGCACAAAGTCGTAGTAGCGGCTGTTGTCAAAAAACATCTGCGTAATCACATAGTGGGCACCAGCATCGACCTTGGCCTTGAGATGAGCGATATCGGTCTCAAGATTGGCTGCCTCGTAGTGCTTCTCGGGATAGGCTCCCACGCCCACGCAGAAGTCGGTGGATATGCCGTTTTTTACATTGGGGTCGAGATACTCGCCACGGTTGAGTCGCGCAATCATGGCCACCAGCTCATCGCTGTGGGCAAAGCCATCGGGCTCGGGCTGAAAAAACTTTTGCCCCGTCATGGCGTCGCCACGCAAGGCCACCACATTGTCGATACCCATGAAGTTGAGGTCGAGCAGCTCGCTTTCGATCTTGGTTTTCGAGGCCCCGCCGCATATCACATGAGGCACCACCTCGACGTCGAAGTGGCTCATGATGGCCGCCGTGATGGCCAGTGTGCTGGGGCGCTTGGCCAGGGTCAGGCGCGAGTAGGTGCCATCGCCGTTGTCGATATATTCCACCTCGTCGCGGTGACAGGTGACGTTGATAAACGGCGGGGCAAACTGCATGAGCGGTTCAATGGCCGCATAGAGGCGCGCCGCATCGTTGCCCTTGAGGGGCGGCACTATCTCGAACGAGGCAAAGGGCTTGTGGCTGCCGTTGATGATGTCGATAATCTTGGTCATTGCACATTGTTGATTAATAATTTTTCTACTTCCTCGACGGGCAGTCGGCGCCGGCGGGCATAGTCGGCCAGCTGGTCACGGTCGATTTTCCCCACGGCAAAATAGTGAGCCTCGGGGTGAGCCACAAGCAGACCACACACACTGGTAGCCGGCACTATCATGTAGCTCTCGGTGAGCGACAGGCCCAGCAGCTCGCGGGCGTCGAGGGCATCGACGACTATCGCCTTGAGGCTGTGATCGGGGCAAGTTGCATAGCCAAAAGCGGGCCTTATCACCACATCGCCAGGCTTATAGAGCTGCTCTTGCAGCCACTGGGCCGCAGCCTCGGCCAAGCGCGCTGCCAGGCCCTGCTGCATGAGGTGCTCAAAGTCTTTGGGATCGCCCTCGCTCAACTGGTCGACGGCCGTGACGCAGAAGAGTCCTATAGGGGCAGTGCCCTGCTCGGGGAAAAAGTCGGCCAGCGACTCGCACTTGCCGCTCTGTGCCCTGAGCATGGGCAGCCGCGTGCCATTATCGAGCACAATATCGTTGCCCTGGCGGCAGGCATCATAGTATTTCACAACAGCCCTTAGGGCGATGCTGCTATCGCGTTTCACCTGCTCGAGTTGCTGCCGGGCTGCAGCCAGCGTCGACCGAGCCTGATCGCTGCTCTCCTGGCCAGGCTTGAAGCCCCAGTAGTGCAGCAGCATGTGCCAGTCGATGAGCGGCTCCACCTGCTCGATGCTCACTTGCAACGGCACCTCGCGCCGGCGCGGGTAGCATTGCACGGCCTCGAGACGCGGGGCGCTGGCACAAGCCTGGCCATAGGGCATCAACGCCATCTTGTGGCTGGCGGCATACACGTGGCGCAGTTGCTGCTGGCGTTGCCGCAGCACGGCCAGCTCCTGGGCGGGATGAGCCAGGTACTTCTTGGCAAAGACCGAGGTGCTCGAGGCATCGCCACCATATATTACACCGCCGCTGTACAAGGGGGCCAGTTTCACTGCCGTGTGTACGGCCGAGGTAGTGGCACCGCCCACAAAGATGGGCACCTTCATGCCTTCGCGCTCGAAGAGACGGCACAAGTTTTCCATTTCCTTGAGCGAGGGTGTGATGAGGCCGCTCACGCCCACGAGCACCGGCTCATAGCGCCGTGCGGCAGCCAGTATCGTTGTGTTGTCGACCATCACGCCCAAGTCGATGACCTCGAAGTTGTTGCAAGCCAGCACAATGCTCACGATATTCTTCCCGATGTCGTGTACATCGCCCTTCACAGTGGCCAGCACAATACGAGGTTTGCCAACCAGCGAGTTGCCAGAGTTGCGTTTTTCAAGCTCAGGCTGAAGCAGGGCCACAGCCTGCTTCATCACCTTGGCGCTCTTCACGACCTGGGGCAGAAACATCTTGCCCTCGCCGAAGTACTGCCCCACGCGCTCCATGCCAGCCATGAGCGGCCCCTCGATGACCTGCACAGCATTGCCGCCGCACTGCTCGAGTGCCTGGGCAACGTCGACAGCCAGGTAGTCGCTCACGCCCTTCACCAGTGCGTGGGCCAGCCGCTCGTCTACACTGCCGCTGCGCCACTGGGCAGCAGCCGTCGACTCGTGACTTGCAGCCTCCTGCCCCTGGGTCTTGATTTCTTGAGCCAGGGCGATGAGCGCCTCGGTAGCATCGCTTCGGCGATCGAGTATCACATCTTCCACGGCCTTGAGCAATCGTGGCTCGATCTCATCATACACCTGTATCATGCCAGGATTGATGATGGCCATGTCGAGGCCGGCCTGAATGGCATGGTAAAGAAACACCGAGTGCATGGCCTGGCGCACCGCCGTGTTGCCCCTGAAGGCAAACGACAGATTGGACACGCCTCCGCTCGTGAGCGCCCCGGGCAGATGAGCCTTGATCCAGCGCACAGCCTCGATGAAGTCGACCGCATAGCGGGCATGGGCCTCGATGCCCGTGCCCACCGAGAGCACGTTGACGTCGAAGATGATGTCGTGGGCAGGAAAATGCACTTGCTGCGTGAGTAGGTCATAGGCCCGGCGGCATATCTCCACCTTGCGCTCGAGGCAGGTAGCCTGCCCGCGCTCGTCGAAGGCCATGACCACAACGGCGGCCCCCAGCCTGCGCAGTTCACGGGCCTTGGCCAGGAAGGCCTGCTCGCCCTCCTTGAGACTGATGGAGTTGACGATGCACTTGCCTTGGGCGTTTTTCAGCCCCTCGACGATCGTGTCCCAGTCGGACGAGTCAATCATGAGCGCCGCACGGGCCACAGCTGGGTCGCTGGCCGTGCAACGCACAAAGCGGCGCATGTGCTGGCGGCTGTCGAGCATGGCATCGTCCATGTTGATGTCGATGATACTGGCACCGTTCTCAATCTGGTCGCGTGCCACCCGCAAGGCCTCGTCGAGATTGCCCGCGGCAATGAGGCGGGCAAACTTGCGGCTGCCAGCCACATTGGTGCGCTCGCCCACATTCACCAGGTTGGTCACGGCCTTGTCGACCGTCACCGTCTCGAGGCCCGACACCACAAGGTGCTCCTGATCGCGACAGGGCACGTGAGGCTTCACGCCGCGCAGGGCGCGTGCAATGTGGGCAATGTGCTCGGGCGTGGTGCCGCAGCAACCGCCAGCCAGGTTGAGCAGCCCGGCCTGAGCCATGTCCTCGATGTGCCGGGCCGTGTAGCACGGCGTCTCGTCGTAGTCGCCCATGGCGTTGGGCAAGCCCGCGTTGGGATACAGGCTGATGAAGGCCGGCACTGTGGCAGCCAGCCGTTCTACCAGGGGCCGCAACTCGGTCACCCCAAAGCTGCAATTGAGCCCGAACGAGAGCAGCGGGTAGTGGCTCACGCTGCAATAGAAGGCCGCGAGCGTCTGCCCCGTCAAGGTACGGCCGCTGCGGTCGTTGACCGTGACCGACAACATGACCGGAATGCGACAGCCCAGCTCCTCATCGACCTGGCTTATGGCATATAGAGCAGCCTTGGCATTGAGGGCGTCGTAGCACGTCTCGAGCAGCAGCACGTCGACACCGCCCTCGCGCAAGGCTCTCACCGTCTCGCGGTAGCAGGAGGCCATCTCGTCGAAGCTGGCTGCACGGCTCTCGGGCACATTCACGTCGCTGGGCAGCGAGAGCGACTTGCTGGTAGGGCCCAAGCTCCCCGCCACCCACACAGTGCGCCCGGCACCATCGGCCGCCTCGCGGGCAAGACGCGCCCCGGCAAGGGCCATGGCGCCCACCTGCTCCTGGCAGCTGTACTCTTGTTGAGAAATGCGTGTGCAGTTAAACGTGTTGGTCGTGATCACGTCGCTCCCCGCCTCGATGTAGCTGCGGTGTATTGCCTGTATCACATCGGGGCGCGTGAGGTTGAGCACATCGTTGTCGCCCTTGAGGGCAACAGGCCACCCCGCAAAAGGGCCCGTAGCATAGTCGCTCTCACGCAGCGCCTTGCTCTGGATGAGTGTACCCATGGCTCCGTCGAGTATCAAGATGCGCTCGCGCAGCGCCTGTTCTATGTTTTTATCGTTGTAGTTCATACTTGCTGGTTGCAAAATTACAGCAATCTTAAATTACAAGCAAAATTATTTTACATTTAAAGTGAAATACAAAATTCTATTCCGATATATTGAATTTTTCACGATTTACAGCACACATATTTTTAATAATTAAAATATTTTTCTGTCACAGGTACCCAGTAAACGTTGCAAGGAAAAGCCAAAAAGCAAGCCCCGCAGCGACTTGCAAGACCATGCGGGTGTGCCGTCGCTGCGGGGCTCAATGCGTAGAGGGCAAGCCCTACTCATAGATGAACGTGAAAGCCTTCTCGGCCGTGAGCGTGTTGCCCACAAAGCAGGCCCTGTGGGCGAAGCTCTCGAGCTTGGCACGCAGTTTGGCATCATACGAGGCCTTGAGATGGAAAGTGATGGGGATGCGGGTGACCACAAACTTCTGCATGTCTTCCTCGCACTCTCCCACCTCGGCATAGCAGCCTGTGAAGTCTACACCAGCCTTGCCGGCCTGCAGGCCCATGATGGTGAGGGCGCAGGCTGCCAGCGCGTTGCCCAGCAGCTCAACGGGGGTCTGGTTCACACCCAGGCCGCCCACTGCCTTGCCGGCATCGGTTGTAACCATCACTTGCGAGGCGTTGTGCACAGCCTCTACTCTACCATTGCCAACATAGGTTGCTCTTGTAATACTCATAATTTCTCAGTTGATTTTATGGTTGTTAATAGATAATGATTGAGACAAATATAAGTATTAATTTCCATAATTCTCACAGCCTGGAGCTACATTTAACATGCGTTATATAAAAAACGAAAAATATCTTATTTTTCATCTTTTAGCTGTTTGAATAGCGCATGCCATAGCTCTACAATCTTGCTGTTTTCATATCGATGAGCACTGTCGATCGCCTGTGCCGCCAGCCTTCTTCTTTCGGGCACATGGCTCATGAGCCAAAGCAGCTTTTCGGCATACTGTGCCGCATCGCATTCTGGTATCACCAAGCCATTTTCGCCGTCGGTGATGATGTCGCACAGCGATGCGTAGCTATTAAAAGCTATGGGCACAACACCCATTTGCTGAGCCTCGGTCACAGTGAGGCCCCAACCCTCGCTCTTGGAGGTCATCATGAAGATAGACGACTCCTCGTAGAACCTATTGGGCGCCTGCCTGCCGAGGAGATAAACGTCGGGCGTGCCCAGCTTCTTTATCAACTGTTGATAAGCATGCATGTAAGGGCCGTGACCCACTATGTTTAGCTTCCAGTCCTCGGCTTCCTTGTGCTGCTTCACGGCATTCCATATCTTGATGGCCAAAGATATTCTTTTGGGAGGGTCGTCTAAGCGAGAAACGATCAAGGCAACATTCTTCTTGTTGTTGATTTTCTCCTTAGGCAAAAACGTGGGAAAAGACAAGCTGTTGGGGATGACATGGAACTTGCGCTCGTCATCGATGTGCCCAAACTGCATGAAAGGCCGCACGTGGTTTTTGCTCAATAGCACAACTGCGTCGGCACAGGCATAGGCTTCATGATACTCAGCAGGCAACTTGTGCAGATACCGGGCTCTGAGTATGGGGTAAAGGAGCAAGTCGACGCCCCTTTTGCACCACCGCAAAGGGTCGGGAGACTTTTTCCACTGACCCACATAGTCGTCAAAGGTCATGAAATGTGTTTCCCAGCCAGGCTGGAAATGGTGGGCGACGACCGTCATGCACTTCAAATCGCGGGTCATCGCCCGAAGCGGCTTCACCAATTCAAAAATTCCCTGAACCACAACAAAGTCGACGTCGTTGTCGACAATGATGTCGCGCAGCGCATTCAACCGCCCCTTGCCCCCCACGCAGTATTCGGCGTCGAAGCACTCGGCCCTTGCGGTAGCGGCATCAACGATATAGGCTGAGAAGCAGTGCCAGCCATATATCTCACGAAGGCCTGTAGCTACCGAGATAGTTGCACGCTCAGTCCCACCTTGGGTAGGGCTCACCTTGAAGGAAGTGAGAAAAAGGACATTCATGTGATGAATCTTATTTCTTAAACGAGATATTGAATTTACTTGCTACACTCGCCAGTTGAGCATTGATGAAACTGCGTTCCTGCCCTGTGCAACCTATGTAATATATCGTCAAGCACGAGGATACTACAGCTGCGAGGCACACGACGAAGAAATTGACCACGGCATTGCCTAAATACATGTAGAGCACAGTGGGCAACACTGGCGCAATTATCGTTACCACGACAAGCGGCAACACCACTTTTTTCATGTAGACCAGCATCGACATGCCAATCATGGGCAAAACGATCATCAGTCTGACCAGTTGCGTGACAATTTCTACAGCTATATGAACAATAAATACGCTCTCGGGAGCAAAATGAAAATATTTAAGCCCAATGTAGGCAATTGGGACAATCGAGAGGAGCATAGAAGTTTCAATGATTTGAAACCGTTTTATCGTTCCGGTTGCATGTACTGCTACAATGATGAAATTCTTAAGCGTAAAAAGGATGCCGATGACAAGCGTGAGCCGTAGGAAAATGACAGAATAGGGCGGCACCTCTCCTAACCATATTTTTAATACAAACGGCGCCTCGAGCGTCAATGGCAAAAGGATAAAAAAGAATATGTAATAGGAAAACTTTGAGCCATGAATGATGAGATGATGCATGCGCTCCAAGTTGCCTTGAGCATAGTTTTTAGTTATCTGTGGGTTGAGCGCCATTTCAAAGTTGGTACTGAACTGGCTGCATATACCCTGAATTTGCACCGCAATGCCTCTTGCTGCATTCACGGCGGGGTTGAAGAAGATGTTGAGCAGCACATTCAATCCCTGGGTGTAGCCCACAACCGACAATTCCCCGGTGATTGTCCAACCTGCATAGGCCGATATTTCTCTAAACAATTCTTTGTTGTACTTTGCCTTAGTCCTTGTTTCCTCAAAGTGCTTTTGGCAATAAAAATAATAGAGGAGCCTGTCTAAAAGCTGCACCAGCAGTATCAGGACCGAATACAAAATAAGCTTGTCGGTGGGACTGATCTGTAGCAAGAAAGCAATCAACAGCTTCAACGTGGCATCGAGAAGGCTGATGTAGGCAAAAGCCGACATCTTTTCATGCGCTATGATCACAGCATTGTATGGAATGCTTATCATGTTGACAATGGCAGCCAGTATCGAGAGCTGGTAGACCCACATTGCAGCCGGCATCCTGCCAGTGGGAATATTCAATTGCGTGAGAACAAACCACAACCCGACGGTTTCGCTCAGCACAAAAATAATGGCTCCAGCGAAATAATGAATGAACAGGATGCTGCTGAACAGTTTCAGGAGCGCGTGCTTATCGCCCTTGCCCAAGGCGGTTGTAATGTATCGCGATGTAGCTCCGCCCAGAGAGCCCGTGACAAAGCCCAGAATGGTAATCACACCGCCCACTACATTGTAGATGCCATAATCGGTGACGCCCAGGGTGTTTAGAACTATCCTTGAGGTATATAAACTGATAGCAAGCAACAACAGCATTCTCATGTAGAGAAGAACCGTATTCTTTGCTATGCGCTTATTTGCCAAGCTATTGTTCTCGGGCATACTCATTCATTACTTATGTTGCACAAGTGGAAGTTCGCTCATGCGTATACATTGTGGATTTGCAATAAAAAAAGCTTCAAAGTTTATTAGTCTCATTGAAAAACGAGTTACTTTAAAATCGCGAAACAATAAAGCCTAAACTTGGAAGCCTCAAGCAAAGGTACAACAATTTTATCGTATCTGAGAGTTTTTTCTCTCAGAAAAATTAGAACCAAGGCACACGTCGGCACGAGGCCGCTCGCGAGGCTAACGCTTGATGTAGAGTTTGCCCTTGTAGATATACACCCCAGGGGCAAGGCCGTCGAGCGACTGGCCCATCAGCCGGCCGTCGAGGCTGTACACATCGCGAGAGCCGTTGCCACGAGGAGCCGCCTCGACACTCGTGACGGCAGTCGAGCCCAAGTCGATGAGCTGGACATCGGTCGATACCACGAGGCCGGCCGTGCAGTTGCAACGCTGGTCGACAGTCATGGGGCCATTGCCAGCACCACGCACGGTAGAGAACCGACCGCCCACGCTCATCTGGCACCCGAAGCCCGCAGGATTGAGCAAGGTGAATGCTCCCCAGCTGTAGCCCCGCTGCAGGGTGAGATCGTGGCCAGGATTGGTGAACGAGTCAAACACCAGGTTGCGCTCGTTGTGGCCGGCCGGGGTGTAGTCGTCGAAGGCCTCCTTGCCCTTGTCACCGATGAAATGCAAGGCGCCACTGGCGGCACGGGTGCACAACCATCGGGCAGCCTGGGCAGAGTCGGTGGTGAAGTACTGCCCGTTGTCGTCGTCCTCGGCAAGATACCAGTACTTCTCGCGCCCATAGGGGTCGAGGTAGAAGCGCAACTGGTAGTAGCGGCCGTTTTCGGGCATCACCACATCGTTGTCGCCAATGTGCGTGAGGGTGGTGAGCACGCTGGCGAGCTCCTCGAGCTGTGCCATGGTGGCCGAGGCCTTCACCTCGTTGTCGCCGTACACCTTATCGTATAGTGCCAACAGACGTAGCGAGGCCTCGAGCTGAGTGCCGGGATAGCCCAGCCGGCCCAAGTTGCGGCGCAGCTCACTGGCCATGGGCTTGAGCTGTGCAGCCTTGCGGCGCAGCAACTCGTGCTGGGGCACCACATCGGGCAACTTGAAAACCTGCGTGTAGCTGTAGTCGACGTCGCCGCAGCGGGCCGTGTAGCTGCGGCGCACGATGCTGCCCTCGGTCACATCGGGGGCCACTGTGGCCGCATGGGTCTCGCTGGGGTTGCGTGTGCGATAGGCCACCAACTCGACCGGTGCCGGCAGCGAGGCAACACTGGCAATCGTGTCGATTGCGGCAGGCAACGGCGCCCCCGAGACTGTGGCAAAGGCATATCTCTGATCGGTGGGATTGAGCGTGAAGCCCGCCGGTATCGAGTGCGACGGGTTGCTCTCGTTGTAGCTGTAGGCCGCCTCGGGATATACAGCATAGGCCGCCTCGCCCATCACCTCGATCTTGAAACGGCCGCCATACTCCTGAATCGACCAGCCGTGAAACTTGCCGGTGCCTATTGTGACATAGGGCAAGGTCACGGTGTGCTGCCCGTCGTTGGGCACGCCGTCGGCCAAGATATACTTGTAGGTGCGTCCGAAATCGTCCGACATGAGGATGCGCACCTTGCTGTCGCGCCCGTACAGGGCTGTGCAGGGCTCCCAGTGCAAGGTGCAGTCGCGGCCCATCGAGCGCACATAGCTCTGGGCCACACAGTCGACCTGGGTGATTCTGAATGGCTCGCCCTTCACGATTCTCACCTTCACCGCCTTGCTGTCGTAGCGCGAGTGGTTGCGCACAGCCGCCATGAAGGTGTAGACGCCAGGCATCGAGCTGTCGGAATAGGGCTCGAGCAAGTTTTTGTCGGCTTTCACATTCACCGGGTCGATATATCGGGGCTCAAAGGCCACGCAGCTGTCGCGCGTCTCCTTGAAGGCCGGCTTGAGCGGGTTGGCATTGTCCACATTGTCGAGCGACACATCGTAGGGGTGCACACTGTAGTAGTAGCCGCTCGCGTCGCCTGCCGCTCTGGTCACAGGCACTGCAATCTGGAAGTTGCTTCCGGCGGTCACAGCATACTCGGCCCTGAGCTGCTCGCGGTCGATTACGGGAGTCTCGCCCTGCTCGTCGCTGGCACAGGGGCGGTTTACAGTAGAGTCGTGCTGCACCTCCACCAGTTGCGTACGCGCCTCGTCGGTGTAGTAGTTGATGTTGGCCAGCACCGACCGCATCTGTGCAATGCTCGACAGGGCAAAGAAGTCGCGCGGCGAGCCGTAGCTCATCACACTCGTGCCCTGGCCCGGTTCGGTACAGTTGGAATCATCCTTCTGGTGCGTGTGCGAGGCTCCGAAGCAATGCCCTATCTCGTGGGCAATGGTCGTGAACGAGTTGACTGCCACGGCAGCTCCCTTGTTGTAGCCCACGGCACTGCCCAGCCAGGCAGTGCCGGCACGGCCGCCGCCCGGGTTGCCCACCACAATGCCCAGGTCGTAGCCGTCGGGCACATTGAGCAGGCTGTCGATATACTTGCGGCTCAGTATCAAGTCGATGGCACGCGAGGCCTGGTTGCCGATCTCGGCATAGTCGAAGAGGATGAGACGGTCGTCGCGCACCACCTTGAAGGCTATGCCCACAGGCTCGCGATAGAGCTCGTTGAGCGCTTGCTCGAGACGATCCCACCAGTCGTGTATCTTGGCTCGCACCTCATCTTTGTGGGCACGGGCGTTGCCGCCATACTCGGGGAACCACACATCGATATACTCGGGTGCCACAAGCGTGGCGAGTCTGAAGGTGTAGACGCGGCCTGTGTTGCGCACAACACTGCCCTTGTCGCCGTCGTCAAAGTGCGAAGGCACGCGCCGCTGCCCCCGGCTGACTATTGCCTGATAGCACGGGTCAACTTGCAGCAGGCACCCACGAGGAGCTTGCGCGGTCACCTCGGGCTGGGCCCACGACGCCGCGCCCAGCAGCATCCATGCAGCCAGGGCCGCCAGCAGTCTCAAATTTTCAGGAAAATAATTTCTCATATTCTAATATTTTAATTTTATCGATATTGCGCACCGCGCTACGTTGCAACACATGCGTTAAACGCGGCACGAGTGTGCAAAGATAGTGCTCCCCCACCTCGCTACCAAGCCATGGCTGTTAATTTTGGACACACACGCCCCCCAAAAAACAGTTGACGAGAAGAATTTAATTTTAGTTAACACTGCAATGCCTATTTTTGGCACTTGTGCCCATTTACTTTGCAACTGTAAAACAGAAACAACAACACTTTAACACATCATACGACTATGAACACAAGTACACTCCTATGGGCCACGCTGAGCATCGTGCTCATTTCCAGCTGGTACACTCCAGCCATCGCTCTGCTGGGCTTCACCATTCCATTCATCACATTCAACTGCCTCAGCTCGCTGCACCGCTGGCAAGAGCGCTGGAGCGGGAGCAAGCGCATCGCCCTCTCGCTCGAGGCAAGGCCCAAGTGAGCCCCCCGCCTCTGCACACGCATCGATCCATGCACAACACACACAGCGAGTGAGCACACTGTGGCACCCTGCCCAATTTGGCCATGACGAGAAAAAAACATAAATTTGCACATCTCATCATTCCAAAAGCGCTCAAATCATGCAAAAACTGGTGCTCACTCTATTTTTACTATTATCACTGTCAACCACATTGTCGGCTGCGGCCCGCACCACGGGCATCGCAGCCGACACTGTTTCGCCCCCCACAGCCACAGCGGTCCCTCCAGGCCACAGGCCCAAGGTGGCCCTGGTGCTGGGCGGCGGCGGCGCCAAGGGCATGGCCCACGTGGGTGTGCTCAAGGTCATTGAGCGCGCTGGCATCCCTGTCGACATGATATGCGGCACAAGCATAGGGTCGCTTGTGGGCGGCCTCTATGCCATGGGGTACAGCGCCAGCGAGCTCGACACGCTTGTGCGCCACCAGGACTGGACCTTCCTGCTCAGCGACAACCTCGACCGCAAGCAGATGAACCTGGAATCGAGAACACGGGGCGACCAGTACGTCTACACGCTGCCTCTCTCACAGCTGGGCAAGGGCGCTTTCACGCAGCAGGCCCTGGTCAAGGGGCAGAACCTGGCCAACCTGTTTACCCACCTGGCCGTGGGCTTCCACGACTCGATCGACTTCAATACCATGCCCATACCCTACTGCGCCGTGGCTACCGACATGGTCAAGTTTCAGGAAGTCGACATGCACAGCGGCTATGTGGCACAAGCCATGCGCGCCTCGATGTCGATACCCGGCATGTTCACCCCTGT
>Ga0256406_1002860_pt1 | contig 23071 bp, 17 predicted proteins | sample RumenRJG_03DNA_FD_185986 | JGI IMG/M metagenome (GOLD analysis project Ga0256406, IMG submission 185986) | Bovine rumen microbial communities from Lethbridge, Alberta, Canada - RJG_03 | ecosystem: Host-associated > Mammals > Digestive system > Stomach > Rumen | place: Canada: Alberta | collected... | reverse complement strand
AAGGGAAACCTTGGTACTGCGCCATCTTAATTGCCAAAACGCATCAATAATGCTACATCTTAATTGCCGAAGAATGCTATATGTTATTTTTCTTAAAAATGTTGCATGAAAATTTGCTGATTACACTTATACTACCTTTACGCTGTTTTTGATAACATAAGGTTTTAACAACAATGACAAACAAAATTAAAACAGCGTTTTACGTTCAAAGAAGGATTGCATTAATCCTCTTTTGCGTTGCGATGACTTCCACATTTTTCTCATGTGACAGTCATCCGCATTTCAAAAATTCTGGGGAAGCTATTAAGGCTTGCCACGATGCCCTGGAAGAGTATCGTGACACTAAAGACGCTTCTACGAAAACATTAGCAGGAGATATTTCCAGTTGGCTGGAACTACAAGACTCTGCTTATGCTACTTTCTCAAGAGATAGTTCTGTAACACTACACAGTCCTATCGCATTAGCCTATTTCTCAACCGCAGACTCTGTAAGGATAGAACTGAAAAGAATAGCTACTTCAAGGCCAAGGTCTCTGAAGGATGTAATGTACCTAAAGCTCTATACTGCTAAAGAACGTGACAAAGTGAGAAAGTCCAAGACCTGGGAGGCTACTGTCAACTTCTACAAAGAACTTGACAAGCGTAACTGTCTCCCAAGTCTTCCTGCTACACTCCGGGCATATGAGACTTTGTTTGAAAGAACTAAAGAATTTAAAAAAGGACAGCAGCTACGAGACTATATAGCTGCTGAAGATTTATGCTTCCGCTCCTTAATGAAATATCTCAGTGCTGTACCACAGAAAAGATTGAAAGAACTGACCGCAAAGACATCTAACGTCTTTGATAAATTCTACGGTGTTGTGGGTAAGACACATAGTGACTTTGACGACCAGACGATGCTGCTCCTGACAATGCGGTTTAACAGACGAATCATTCAGAATGCTGAAGCATGCAGAGATGACATCAAAAACAATAGTGATCTTGACGAAGCTCAGAGGGCAAATTACCGTTGGATGCTTATCCAACCATATATGACACTTGACAGTTTCTCAACAGCGACGCTGACAGATGAACAGATTGAGAGCCTTCTGAAAATCGCTGATGAGCTACCTTCACTTTTGACTTCATTGGATGAGTCTGAAGAGAAGAATAAACAAGCTCAGGAAGTGACGAAAGTGCTTGCTGACTACTTCCTCAATTCGTATATATCAACAACTCTATAACTTTAAAATCAACATGAACGAGATTAAGAACTTCAATGAACTTCCTGAGAGCGATGCAAAAGAAAGCATCTACAGATTCTCACAGGAAATCGTGAAAACACTGCCTGATTACTTCTCAAATCAGGCAATCCAAGTACTCACACATGACGGATATTACGAAGTCCGCTTTGAGACAAGCGGACAAAAAATGTTGGAAAATCTGATAGATGACTTAGACAAGAGGATGAATCTCCATGTCTTCTATGTCCTCCGTCAGAACGAAGGCAAAACCTTCAGATGTATCCTCTACTCCAAACCTGTGAGGGGATTGATGTACATCGTTTATGCTAACTCCAACAACTTCGGACTTACCGATGAAATCACCGTCTCGTTCTTCGAAAGTATCGAGACCATGTACCTTTCTCTCAGACATGACTATGCCAGACTGAGACAGATGGAAGGTGACGTGCTGGAGAAACAGGATATTAGAGATCTCATTCGCAATTTCTACTAAATTACAGAGCTATGTTATTCTTCATACTAAAACTTATCCTCGTATTTGTCCTGACATTGATACCAATCTTCTTCGGTATATATGTCAAGCCTAAACAGGATACATCTGACAGGTGCCGTAATCTCTTCACCTTTATAGAGTCCTACATACCTTTCATAAAAAGCTGCAGTAGCAAGCTTTTTAAAAAGTTGCAGGCCCTATGGAGTAAGATGCAGCGCACAGAGAATGGAAGAAAGTTCTTTACATGTTTAGTCATCATTTTATTGTTGGCTATACAGTATATAGACTTCCAGTCTACAAGCGAAGTGACAGAGGTATGCAAGAATGCTATGCTCCGTCATACAGAAAAGAAATTTATAACTGCTACGCCGAATACCACTGAAGCAATGGTATTCGGCATAAAATCATTTTATAATTATTGGTATCCATACATAACCCCACTGATTACTTATGTAGTAGCCATGGTTACAACGCTAGCATTGTTTTCAGATAAACTCGCCGGTGTAATATTCAAGAACATCAGCGGTAAAAGGTATGTTACAATAATCACAATCGAAATGATATGGATATTGGCAGTTATAGATGAAGGTAGAAACATCCTCTTATCTGAAACTCTAATAGTTCTACTTATGGCAGGAATGATTTATCCAGGCCGTAAAAGTAATATTCACCCCAAAGGAGGTGCGACTGTAGATATAGATAGTTCATACAAGCAGAAAGAAGCAGCATAAATATAGCATTAAAATACATGTAAATAACATGCTATTCCAATGAACTTCTTCAATATAAATACCATATTTTCAAATGTAAAATATTTTTATGTCAAAAATGGAAATATTCAAGTCAGGATATTCGTTGAACATTCCATCAAAGCTCATAGACTTTTTGATGGAAGACGATTTCCAACACAGCAAGAAGAAAAGAACTTCGAAGCTGAAAGCATTCATCAACATAGCAGAGGAAACATTCATCTCGCTGGTGAAAGGACTCGATGGAACTCTGCCCATGTACGAAGTTTCTGAGCGCTGGAACTGGTCCAGACCGACCATCATCAGGTTTTTCAAAAACCTTGAGGACAAGAATGCCGTCAAGATTCTATATTCGGGTACGACCCGCTTTTTCCGTTTAAGCCGTGAAATCTTCATTCTAAGCGAAGATTTTGCGTCATGTGGTCACTTAACCGTCCAGGACGGCGAAAGCGCCATAGCGCCCTCTAAAATTCTTTTCTCGGCCAAAACCGCCGAAGGGGTTGCGGAAGCAACATCGAAAGACAATCCGGCCAAGGCCGAACCTAAAGCGGCAGCTAACGCAGCAGATTCTGCAGATGACTGAGAAAATTCAGAAATTGCGCTTGCGCGCGACATAAGGATTTTATCTTAGGGGGTAGCCTAATACCAAGTTTTTGCAAAAACTTGATTAGGCCCCCAACCTAACGGTGACTTCGTGCGGCAAGCCGTGGGGGAAACTTGGTAATATACCAAGTTGAAAAAAGTTGGTAATATACCAATCTTAAAAAGTTGGTATTACCAAGTTCTAAAAAGGTTGGTAATTACCAATACGGATAACTTGGTATACCAACTTCGGCCGCTCGCATAAAATCCTCAAAAAAATATAAACACAGACATGACAAGCAAAAGACAAACACAGGTTGTTGACGTCAGAGCCGAAAAAGGATTCACATCTGGAGGGGAGAGCAACGAAATACTTCGTATTGCTTCAAATGGAGCATACATAGCTAACCTTTCCAATGCTTTTGACCCAACAAGAGAACATCTGGATTTCGAAATCAAAAATGGCAAAGTAGTCCCTCTTAACAAAAAAACATCAATAGGCAAGAGAATAAGGGATAACATACAGGCACGAGGAATTAAAGATCCCAATGAGGGGCTTGACGTACCAAAGTATAGAACCTTAGCCAGCTTCATCTTAGGGGGCTCGCAAGAGCAGATGAGAAAGCTCGCTTTCGGCGACCAGACTGTAAATTACGATAAGGGTGCTGACAACTCTTCCGTGACAAGGCAAAAGGCTATCGAGAACTGGGCACTCGATATGTACAATTTTATGGCAAAAAAATATGGTGAAGAAAATATAGCCGCTTTTGTCGTCCACCTCGATGAAACAAACCCGCACATTCATTGTAAAATCATACCTGTCGATGAGAAAAATAGAATATCATGGCGGAAAGTCATGGTAGGCAAAAACAATTCTAGAGATGAATATCGCAAGAGTATGCTGAAGCTTCACAATGAGATATACGAACAAGTAAGTAAAAAGTACGGCTTAGAGCGGGGTGAACATATCTCTGAAACGAATGCCAAACATCGTACTACCGAAGAGTATCATGCCGAGAGAAGGGCAAAGCTAAAAGAAGAGGTCGAGAAGCTGGAAAAGGAGAAGTCTGATAAGATAGACGAACTTGAGAATCTCGACCATAGCATCAAACATGCCCAGGCTAAGATCAAAGCTTTGAACACAATGATATTCAATCTGCAAAAACAGATTGCCGACTTACAGGAAGAAATATCGGCACTGGAGGCTGACCGTGATGCCGGACGCATTTCCAATGAGGAGGCAGACAGAAGAATGCAGAGACTCCAAGCTTATCTGAATAATGCAAACGAAAAACTTCTTGACAAAAACAAGAAGCTTGAAGAAGCTGAGAAAGAGTTGAAAGATATAAAAGACAAAATTGCTGACAAGCAGAAAGAGTCTGACCTGTTGGAGCAGAAGATTTCCAAAGGCCTTCCTTTAGTGAAGAAGCAGACGTTCTCAGATATGAATAACATAGGATTTGAGAACTCTATCAAGAGCCTGCGCTCTTTCTTCGAGAAGTACGACAATCTGCTAGAAAACTCTTCGCCAGAACAGAGAGATTATCTTGATAGTTCCGTCACTCCCTTATTGGACAATGCCATCTTTAAGGACATCGCTGATAATGCTGTGCAACTGGCTCAGATATCCTCATATCTTTTCCTTGGGTATCTGGACAAAGCCACAGAATTGTCCGAGTCATGTGGCGGTGGTGGTGGCCCTGGTACGGGTTGGGGTAAGCGTGATGATGAAGACGATGAAGCCTTCAAAAGACGCTGCTACCTGATGGGAATGAAGATGATGAAGCCTTCAAAGAAGCAGAGCTTAAAAAGATAGTTTGACAAATAATTTCTTCTGTATTTCTGTAATGACAGATATATGTATGTGCACATATCTGTCATTATTTCTTTTATCATTTAAAGAAATCATGCAATGTGGAAAGATAGACTTTTGCATATACATAATGTCAGACTTCTGCATATACAGAAATTATGATTTCTGCATATGAAGAAAGACAGAAAGCTGTATATAATGTTCTACAGATATACAGCTTTCTGCTAAAACACATTTCTGTCTTTCAAGTAAGATGTATATACATAATGACACATATACAGCACAACAGAAAGACATATACATATCCCATGAAAATTATCTCAGTAAAAAGCCATAATCATAGACCTTGGGCTCTATAGATTTTGAAAGAACTTTCAAAGCATTACGCAAATTTGTTATCAAATCGGTATAGTGCCCATCATTGCTTTGAGTGTTCATTTGCACCTTTCCAGATTTGGTTGTCTTATAGCCTTGAAAGTGCAGGCGTATGTCGTAGAGTGAGGCATTGGGGTTAGCATTGGGCTGACAATGGTAATACCTCCATAGCTCACGTCCGGCATCCATCACGGCTTTGGCCTCGGGAGTGAGACTATCTAATGGTACATAGCCTTTATTGATGATGCCCAAAGGACACTGTTTAGCTACGGCCAAAGGCTCAGCTGCAAACAAATCTTGTTGCACAGGCATTTCCTTTAAAACTACAGCATTCGTCTTTGGGTTTAATACTTTTCCATGAAGGAAGTCGCTCATGAAATGGCTGTCGAAAGCTTCCTGCGCACCTACCTCATCCTCGGTAAAAGGTATCCAGTAGTTGGTACCAAAATTTGACTGGATGTTATTGTTGAACAATGTGTAAACCAAACAATCTGTTTGAAATTCCATGTCGTTCTTCCATCCATCATTCGGATACAGGAACTGGTCTCTGTCGTTAAGCCATGTGGCAGGAATAGACTTGCGTACAGCAAGGAAGATTGACATGACTATCAAATTATTGGGCGTAATCCACCATCCTCGTGGGGTCGGCATCTGCTCTTTCTTGTTTATGATATAAACAAGGTTTTGATTTTGAAAGTCATTTCTTCCATTACTCATGAATCCTAACCGTATTCCCTTGTCGTCTTTGTGGCTTAGTACCCAACTTCCAATGTTTCCTTTCTGGTCATCATAGCTGTAAATGCTTTTCTTGTACAAAAACGTACCATCACGGTCATAAGCATCAGCCAAAATACTTGTAAAGGCTTTAACTTTGTCTAAATCCCAAATAGAAAAAGCTATCGGGAAGCTTCCTCTCACATTATCAAACGTGGATGATGGAACCAAAAATAGTTTTTTCGGACTTGCCTTTACAGAACTACGAAATAACTTGAAGTTAGGCGCTTGCAAATTCTTTAGTTTGGAAAACATAGCGAGTTTGCATGCCGGAATCTCTTTATAAATGCGAATCATGAATTGTGCAAAAAGTTCACGCCCCGCAATCCCCATGAACGGTAAATATAGGGAATAAACTTTTGTGTTAACAGCCACTCCCGTTTTATTCTTGCCGTTTCCGCTTCTCTGTTTCGCATCGCCGGCCTCCGCGTACGGTGGATTGATGTAGATGACGAGTTTCTTGCGCTTCTCGTCATCTTTCAGTACCTCCCTTAACGAAGCCGGTAGTTTACTGTCGGTTTTGTCAAGGTCGAACGGGTCGTTGAGGAAATCGAACTGGAATACATGCTTGTCGAGCAGGTTGGCTCCCTTCCCGTTTGTCGATGCGTCATTCATGTGCCGGATGCGGTCGTGAATGACATCGACATCGGCCTGATCGAGTGTCGAGACCCAAATGTGATATTTGTTGGTAAGTCCCGCCTCAAGGTTTCCCGTTCCTCCGCAGCAGTCCCAAATATAGTATTCGTCCTGCCAGTCCTCTCCAAGTTCCGCTGCCAAATATTGCTGTGACAGTTCTACCCATTTGCGCGGCGTGAAGAATGAGCCCTTGCGCTCACGCACGTCCTGCGGCACGAGCAAGTCGCGCCGTCCCGCAATATATTCCCAATATTCGCGCTTCGGCGGACGTTCATAGCGGTTCCAGAATTGCGTGTGCGCCACCTGATCATCCTTGAACTCTGCTTTCTTAGAGTCCCAGAATCCCGAGTCGTCAATCTTTCGGTCAAGCTCGTAGTAGTTGGTTCTGAGAAGTACGAACAGAGAGTTGCGAAGCGTGACATTATGCTCTGACAGGATGTCGGCAAGATAGAAATCAGCGTCTATGATGCCTTGTTTTTTGGCCTGCTCCCAGTTCACGGCAATGCTCGGCTTCACCTCCACGAGCCACTTCTGATAGATGGCCGTGAAGTTATTCTTGTTGATGCGAATCTTTGATACCCCGGCTTTCCCTAAAACAAAATTGGACTTAATGAATCGTTTCAGTTCCTTGCTGTCTTTATCAAAAGAATACATGAGCATGTTGCGCTCCAGCGTTTTCCGCACCTTCTCCATAACAAGTTGGAACTCCTTGGTGGAATGGTCGGACGGCGTGACGTTCCAGTTGAAATCATTCTGATAGAAGATGTCCAAGACTGCGTTGTAGGGTATGAAAGCAATTTTCTCGGCATCAAAAGCACCGAGAAACGCAGGAGGCAGAACCTTGTCGAAAGTACGTGCCTTGCCGATGGTGAGAATCAGCTGAACCAGCGACTCGTAGATGTCATGGTGCGTGCCTTTCTTAGCCTCTGCCCAGAGAAAGTATTCTGTCTCGAACAATTGTGGCCCGTCTGAAGGCACTGCCACGGCGAAGTCGATGTCGCCAAGTATCTGCTCAGCGTCATAGTCGCTAAAATATTCCTTCCGCAGCCGGTTTTTAATTTCCTCTTCCCTTATGTTATTGTACGCCATCATTATCAATTTTTGGTTGCGTTCTTGATTCAATTAAGCAGCTCTCGATGTTTCTATAATTATTATTTACTATTAACACTATAAGGCAAAGATAGGTAAAATGGTTAATTTAATAACGCTTTATACATTAATTAACTCTATCATGCCGTGCGACGACCCGGAGTAGAGCAATTCTGCATACAAGAATGCCTCTTACCACCATGAAGATGATAAGAGGCACGCATAGTCAAAAGTAATAGATGCTCAAATCAGATAGTTGGGCACTAACACATTATGGTATCTTTTCTAATCTCAACGTGAGACAAGCATCTCTTCATAGCCTGTATCCTTCAGATTGTCTACGTTCAACAAATCATAGATACGGCTGTTGTCTACTGTCGTGGCGGCTGGACGGAGATTGCCATTCTCCCTCCCTGCTGCTACGAAACCATCTATGCCTGTCTGCCAGTTCTGCTTCGGATCACCAAGAATGCTATAGACCTTACTGATAAGGCCTGAGGCATTAGTGGCTGCATCCTTAACAGAGGAACACAATTCCTTGCCATCAGCAATAAACCCGGAAATTGTCTCGGGGTGATTCTCGGAATAGACACCAAGGCAGGTGGCTAATATCAAAACACCAAGTAATTCTTTCATAGCTGCTCCTTCCTTTATTTTGATTATAATGCAATATTATATATTTTTCTTGAGAAATTGTATTTTTAAGTATATATTTTTTTTAGAAAATTGTATCTTCCATTGTCTGCCAGTCTACGTCCATAACATAACTACACCTTGTAAGCGAGTAGTAGATTGTTATTTCTTCTTTGGCTTAGGCTTCTCTATAGGAATTTTACACTCTGTATAGACATCCTTTATCATCTGCCGAACCTCGTTATCAATACGGTCAAAGTTGTCATACAGAAGCCGATCCATGGCATCTTCCGATGAGAACTTATAGAAGATGGGAAGGGGGTAGTTTTTATAATCTTCCTCCTCGGCTTTGATCTCTTTCATATCGAAGTTAGTCTTACAGAAAAACTTCGAAGTGACAAACTCTGCACTAGTCTGAATATCCATAGAACCTCCACGCCCAGTCTTAGTAGGCGTGAAATCACGGGCTGTCTGACCACATATCCAACCGGTGGCCATGTCGCTAATCTTAGACGCAGGGACAAGACTATCCATGTTTTCATTGATATTGATACTCGTACGGTCTCTATCTATGGTAATACCTTTCTTAATCTGTTTGACCTTACCAAATATCTCATTGGACAGCCAGTCGAGGGTCTCCTTACTGCGGGCAGAACCACTGATAACATTACCAACAGTTGTGATAATCTTATCCTTACCAACCTTGCCATAGTCTGCCTCCAACTGAGGTATCTCCTGGAAGCCAAGAGTGACAGCAACCTTATTACTACGGGCAGTACCGATAAGACGGTCTATCTTGTGAAAATAGAGGGTAGGAAGCTCATCGACGATGATACTGACGGGGACATTCTTTCCTTGGCCACTGTTGACACGGGTAACAAGACGGTTAAGGATAAGAGCATTCAATGCACCGATGATACTCTCCATCTCCGGGTCATTGGCAATGACAAGATAGCTGGGGTTCTTAGGGTCTGAGACCTTTAAATCAAAGTCATCGCCGCTGAACACCCAGTAAGACTCTTTTGTAGCCAAACGTGAGGTCTGTACTCGAAGCGTACCAATCATACCTTCCAACTGTTCCATGGCCTTGTTGTCATATGCTGTTTTGAAAGGGCCAAGAAGAGGATAAACCTCTTCATCGGTCATCAGCACATCGAAGATTTCATCATAGCTGTGATTCAGGAAGCTCAGGACATGCGGCATGTCGCTATACTTCCCAATCCAGTAAGCCGGGGTCACGGTATTATTCTTGTCACCTTTTTCAAGGTCTTCCTTGGTCTTATACACTCGCCCCGTTGAACGCCAATGCTCTGTTCCTGGTACTTTCTTAAACTCGGCATAGAGCTTATTACCGTCCTTATCATAAGGTTCCTTCTTGTAGTTGACAAAGAAGTATATACAAGCTGCAAGAAAGTTGGTGGCTGATGTCTGGAAGAAGTTATCATTTCCTCCACCTCCACCTTTCTGACCTTTCTGCAGAGACTCAATAAGTGTCTCTGCTGTCTCCTGCGCTGCTGCAAGGTTGCCGATATACTTCTGCTGAATTGGGTTGACACGACGGCTGTAACGAACGTCAACAAAGTTGATGACATTGAATTTACAACCCTTTGGCACCTTGTCTTGGTTCTTCCGGTAAGCATAGTATAGTTTCTGTGCAAGAGTCGGGAACTTATAGTCATAGACGACCATGGCAAAACCCTTGGCAGAGTGTTGACGGATGGTTGGGTCTATGATGGAGAATGACTTACCTGAGCCTGGGGTTCCGATAACATACGTACCTCGGAATGGGTTGGTAATGTTGATCCACCCATGACGAAACTTCCCATGGTAATAGTATCGCATCGGAATATTGACAGAATATTTTGTCTGCTGTTCTTTCTCTTCCTGCTCGAAGCTCTCCTGCTCAAAGTTAAAACGGTCTTTCATCATGCCATCCTTGAAATACTTCGATACATTGTCAAGAGCGACATGGACAAGGATAGTACCTACAACAGAGGTTATCATGTAAAGCCAGATGTTACTCCTAAGCGTCAGAAGCATAGTATGCCAGTCTGCCTTGAAAAGAAAGACTGAAGCCACCACCAAAGAGAGTCCGATAGTAATGGGCCAGAAGACCATCTTGCTGGCATCAAACTCTAACTGTTTCTTATTCCTTGTGCCTATACAGGTGATTATCACCAACAGCAAGGTTGACAGCTTACTGTAGATGATGTTCTTGTATATAGGCATCTGTGCTATCCTATCATGGATGGTCGTAATAAACCCGCCCAGAAAATCCAACTGGGCTGGGTTGATAGCAAATACGAAAAACTCCATCAAGATGGAGGCATAAATCATCGTCCGGAAAAGGACATAGGTTCCTTGTATCTCTTTACTTTCTTCCATTATGTTTCCAATATTCCTATCATGTTCTACTTACAAAAGAAATCTCATTTACCATATCTCGCACTTCCTAATGAATTTTGCCAGCGGGACTTACAGTCGGCCAAGATTTCGCTAAGCTGCCGTGTATGGTGTCCTTTATAAGGGACATCACCGGTTACTTCATAATACGTATCATAGAGACTGGTATATAAGATGAAACGATTAAGGGTACGCATTTTTCTGTCAATAGCCTGTAAGCGCTTGCGAACATTGATAATCGTCATGGTACGCTCCATCAGAGACATCTTGGTCTTCATTTTTACTTTGGTCTTGCCATCCCTGACAGTTTTACTACCTGTAATCATCATCTCCAGATCGCTGACGATATTAAGGCCATCATTTAGTATGGAGGCATAGACTTTATTCTTACTCGGAGACAGACTTACGGCTACAAGATTCTTAGGATTGACCTTGGTGACCTTCTGAAACTCGCTGATATCTTTAATAATCCTGTCTACATTATAGTATATACCATACAGGTTGGCGGCTATCGTCAACACATCTCCAAAGCTGTCAAGCCAGTCGTTATATTCTTTGATGAAGCTGTTGGTCTTTCTGATGACATCTCCATTCATCTTATAGCCTCCCAACGTCGTTGCCAGAACGGCATTTTGTGCAATGAGGGCTTTAGATTGTGTTTTTGCAACAATACCAAACAATAACGCTCGCTCCGGATCTGGGGTTCCACCATACGTGCTGACAGTTGTCGTTAGCAGCATGATGGCAAAGAATATTTTTTTTACGTATCTTTTCATAGCTGTTTACTTAGTCCCATACAAGCTTATCCGTCCATGATTTTTTATGCTTCCCTTTATAACGGTAGAATTCTGCCACGTTTGTCATTGCCCGCATGGCACGCTTCTGTGCTTCCTCGGCAAGAGTCTTGTGGTCTTTCTCAATCATCCCAGAGATAGCAGCATTCCAGACGTCTTCAAAAGTAAACATGAGGATGGCACGGGAAAGACAGTGGAGATTGTTATTCAACGCTTCCAAATCGGCTGTCAGCTGCCATAACATCCTCACTCGCTCGGCACCGTTGCTCATATTCTCATTACCGGAATTGGTGCCGTCCTGCTTGACGATAGACTTCAAGGTTCGGTAAGTCTCCACAAACTGGCAAGCGGTCTCAATATAGAGGTTGGTCATAGGGATAGCAGCTCCAATGCCTTCAGGATTGATACGACATGCGACTTCTATGTCCCACAGACTTCGCAGAATACTAATGCCTTCAGCATAGATGCTGCTGGCAGCTGCTATCTTGTTTCCAAACTCGGCGGCCTTGAGGTAGGCATTATACTTTCTCTGCCAATTCTTCATTTTGGTATTCATACCCAACTGGGTAAATGCCTCGGCAGATAAAAGCGTACTTGTTTTAGCCTGCTCTGCTATATTGGTTTCGATGTTTCCTTCTCCTTCGATGATGGCAGCATACTCACCGGGGTTGCTCGTGGTGGCTGATACTTGTGCATGAACCGGCATATGGATGCAACACAAAAAGAGAAGAAGAGCTATGGCTATGCTCCTAAAACCTATTCGTGATTTCATATATTCCCTTTCTTCTTTTATTGATTTCTACTCGTTGTCTGATAAAGGACACTACGTCCTCCTTGGCTCTCATGCCTATAAGCTCTACCTTGGGGTTGTTGCGGTCTCCTGAATAGATGATAACAGTCTTCAGACCGGCCAGCTGTTGCAGCACGCTTTGACTCTGCTGGTAGTCAACGACTCTATACAGCTCTACATAGTCTGTAGAATGGGAGACGACTCCCATCAGTAAAATGAGCTGTTCAGATGTGACGACGTACTCTATTCGCGCAAACCATATCATACGATAAAGGAGAAACAGACTGACAACAACCCAGACAATACTGAAATACCTATGGTACGGGAAACTGGCTGCGGCAAAGACCCAGAAAGACAGGCCACAGACGAGAATCCCCATCAGGTTGTCAATAATCCATTGAAACCAATGAGGACTCAACGTCACCGTGGTCAAGGAACGTCCGTCTATGTAGGCGTTATTGTTTTGCATGATTTATTCTTTTACCGTCCTAATCCTATTCCGTCATCAGGTCTGATGTCTATACCGGCATCTCTTGCCTTCTGCTCATAGATAGCACCAACAACAGCGTCATACGAACCAGGAACATTGGGCATAGAATAAACATTCATGGAACCATAAATCTCTGGACGTGGACGGGAAGCAGCGAAAGCAACAGCATCGGTGACAGCCAGCAAAGCACCAAGAATTCTTCCACCGAGATTACTTCCCATACCGGGTTTGGTCTGCATCTGTACCTCTGGGAAAATCTGGTCAAAGAGCTTCATTCGGGCATAATCAGAAACCTTGATGAACTTATCATACTGCTTTTGCGTTATCTCGTGAGAGATGGGCTGTCCGTCTATGACAGCGGTCATCACATACTTGCCTTTGACATAGTTGCCATTCAGGTCTCTGTCCTTGGCAATGGCAATATCTCCGACCTCGGTAGCACGACCATGTTCACCTTCTCGACGCCACTCCTTGTTCTGACGCTTCACGACATTCTCATTATTAATATCTTGACCGTTAATAACTTTGTCGCCTTGCAGCGCTATCTTCGCCTGACGACGTAATGTTTCCAACTCAGACTGTGTGAGAGGATGAGACGGTGAATCCAAGACGCCAGTACAACCTGTCATCTGGTTCTGCTTCGCATTGAGGGCTGAGAACTGGTGCGGGTCAACCTTGTTCAAAGCTGCTGCTGCATCACGATTGAAAGGATGTTCTTTGGCATATTTAGAAATGACCTCGGACAGTTTCGTCTTCTCCTTTACTGTTAGATCCGTAGGGGGTGTCTGGAGATGCTCTTTGACCATCCTCTCAGCGATACGCTGCATATCCTTATCACCGGAGTTTCTAAGGATTGCCGGTATACTGCCTATGAAGTCACGGGCTGACTGACGAATCTTCTCAGAGAGGTTCTTATCATTGATAATTCCGACAATAGAGTCATAAGTGATATTATCATTCATTGCCAATGCTGAGTTGGCAATAGAAACTGGGATATCACTTGTCTTCATCACCTTGAGGTAGGTGGGCTGTAAGCGTGAGGACTGCTCAAGAGTGAGACGCGTCCTCACCTCTGGCTTCAACTGCAAGTCTACGTATTCCTTGCTCTGTAGCATACCCAACGTGACTTTGTTACCAAACTCATCTTTGACATATCTGTTGATAGCATCAAGACGGTGGGCGATCTCCTTATCATCGGGCTTATGGAAACTAAAGTCCTTGGTCAACAACTCCAGGTCTTTATCGCTGAGCTGATAGGTTCGGTCGGCACCATAAGATTTGGATTGAACGGTGAGTTCTCCCTTAGCTTTGTCTATGACAAGCCCATGGGAGGCGAGAATCTTTACGAAGTCCTCGCCCTTGAACTGTATTGTTTTGTCCTTAGCTTGCTCAGTGGCAAGGGGTATAGACTGTCCTTCCGGCCGCTGCATCTCAATAGTATCAAGAGATGCCGGGGTCTGGACATTGAGAGGTATCAGTTTGGTGAGCATCTGCGCACGCTGCTCATTGGTAGCATTACGGAAATCATTATACTGATCTTCGGTAATCTTCCACGAGAACATACCGACATCCTTGCTGTCACGCAAGTTGATGTAGTAGTTTTGACTGACTTCATCTTTCCATGCCATGGCACTGGTGATGAAGGCATAGTGGTTGTCACCATTGACAAGACTGTAGTTGCCTTCCAACTTCACCACGCTGCTACCTTGCTCAAAATTGCCTGCAACACGGTTATCCTGAAAATTACCATGGGAAGCTGACTTGATGGAGACTTCCTTGAACTTCTCATCAAAGAGGCGAAGACGGTATTCATCATCATAGTTGATGAACTTCAGATAGTCTTCCTTGGATATCTCATGGGAGTAGATGAGTCCGTTAATGGTAGCAGTCATGCGAAAGGTATTGCGTCCATTGTCACTGACAGGGTAGGCCTGTATCTCACCGACATCAAGACGACGGCCATCCTTGATAGGCACATAGAAGCCCAAATCTGGTGCCAACAAATGACCGTCGACGACGCCAATACTGTTCCAACGGTCTATAAAGCCTGTATGGTAGTCAGTACGGGGGCTGTCAACACCTGCTGCTTTCAAACGCTTGTTATAGCTTTCTCCCTGCTCTGTAGCAGCTTTGAGCTTGGTCTCTGCCTCCGGGGTGAGCTGAAGCTTGATGTAATCCTTGGTCTCTAATCCCTCTCTCGTAATCTTGGAGGCAAACTCTCCTGAGATATAGTTGTTCAGAATGGCAAGACGGTCGTCGACAGAAAGCCCCTTTTCGATATGCACCTTGCCTTTTTTGTCCTTCTTCTCTGTGACAAATGGTGACGTAAGTTTCTTGTAGTCCTCTTCTGAGAGGAGGTAGGCATAGTTTCTGTTCACACCATCCGACTTGACAATGAATTCCTTGCGTCCTTTGTACCTGGCATCCTGACCACTGTAGTCCTGAATGCTCAGTCCATGGCTTGCCATGATCTTCCAGAATTTGTCTACAGCTTCTTTGTTGGGAGTACCTTTCATCGCACTGAGAGGTATCGCCTGTCCCTTGGGACGGACGAGGACAACAGGCTTTGACTTGACTTCGATGCCTGCAACAGGATCGGAACGTCTGTTGCCTTTATCATAGAAGCCGTAGTCGCCGGTTTTATACTCACCGGGCTTTAGCCTGCCGTCGGGACGCTCCACAACAATAGGGTCTTGAGTGGAGTAATAGGGATGGTCACCAACACGACGGATATTGGGAAGACCGAAAATTCGTGACCACAAACCTTGATGGAATGTGCTGAAACGTCCAAAACGGGGGCTGTCAAAAGTCCTGAAGGGAGGATGACCGAGATAGTTATACTCTCCGGCGTTGAGAACCTTATAGTTCTGGCCCATGTTGACAAGGCTGTTGGCTCCCATGGCAGCATAGAAGCTGCTGGGCATATAATAGTCTTGCCCAACGATAGAGGTGAAGAGGTTATAGGCCTTCTTGGTGATCAGCTCAGAACCGTAATTGGAAAGGGTGTCTACCTGATTGGCTGTAAGCTTGTAACGACGGGGAATGGTGCTGTTGTGGGCAAGCGTCGTAAGATAATAATCGCCATTGTCCTCAAGGTCGATATGCGCCTGCATGCCATTCTCATTGAGAAGTTTCTGTAAGTCCGGGGACACATCGGCCCTACGGGAGTTGGTATTAGTACGTAGTATTGCCATAATATCTTGTATTTATGTTGTTAAAGCTGAGACTAATCCTTATAAACAATCACACAGGTGTGACGGTTTGCTGGATAGGGTTTATAGATATTGACTCCACCGAGACTGGCACCTATCATCTTACTCTTGGGAACTCCAGCTTTAATAAGGAGCTTTGCAATATATCTGCAACGTCGGATGGCCAGTCGGCGGTTGATAGCAGGAGTGCCGGTATGACTGTCAGCAGCACCGACGATTTTCAACTTCAAGTCATACTCATTGACAGCAGCGGCTATCTCACGGATGTTGTTCATTTGACTGCCATTGACAAACTTAGTACTGTTTATCTTAAAGAAGAAGAGAACAGGGGCACTGAATGGCATGGCACCAACACTGTCTGTACCAAGACGGTTGCGTAAAGAGTTGAGTCCGCTATAGTCGTTGCGGGGGTATTTGATATAATCTTCTTCGGTGGGATAATAGTCGGTAGCTGACTTTACCAGACTCTTGGCCTTCCAACCTTTCTTACCGATGGTAATACCTAGACCAAGACTGGCATGGAAAAAGTTATCACCGACATGACTGCTCTTGCCAAGACCGTCCCAGTCCTGCTTGGTCGTTGTACCACCTACCTCACCACTGACAAACAGTCTGTCAGAGATGGCATAGCTGATGTTAAGACCGTAAGATACTGCAAAGGCATTTTCTTTAAGGTCATTATTGCGAAGAATTCCTGCACCGAGGTATGGCGAAACATTCCACTTGGCTCCTGTTTCAAAGTAGCTTCTGTGAAAGAGACTGGATAAGTTCCACATCAAGTCTCCATGGAAGCTGCCATAACCTGTGTCACGAATATTCCCATCAACAAGCTTGAAACCTTGATAAACTATCCGGGTACCAAAGAACGGCGAATGCCACTTGCCAACGGAGAAGGTAAAGGCTGGCTTGGTACGACCAAACCAATCTTCACACCCCTTCGGGCTGCCTACAAAAGTACCAGCCCCAAAACTGATAGACGCAAACCAGTTGTCACCGATGCCGGAGAGCTTATATCGTGTGACATCGGGAGCGATATTTTTTTCTCCTAACAGAGACTGCGGGATGTAGGTTCTGATGGAAGGCTGCGTAATATGGATGCTTGCGTAGTCTTTCTCATCAGTGCCGTAGACAACGGACTGGGAGAATCCAGAGATACTGAACGTTGATAATGCCAACGATAACATGAGTGTTTTCTTCATTGGATCTTTTTGATTTTCTTATATGGGTACTTAATAAACTTGTAGAGAACGATAAAAAAGAAAAACAGTGTATAGAATGCTACAACAGCCATTGTAAAAAGGTAATTTCTTACGCCAATGGTAATATTATTACATCTTTTCTGCTTGCCAGTCATAGATATAGAGTTTGTGCTTTCTGATAATATCTTCACAGATGTCGACATACTTGCGGTTCGTGGCATAGCCACAGGCTTTGAGACCCCTCAGCCAACCATGGTAGTCGGTGGGACTGTAACGGCGACATCTTTTATAGTGCTCGCCCATCAACATGCGTGAGTGATATTCTATACTTTCTTCGGGGGTGGAGAAGTTACAAAATTTCTCGTTGGGTCTGTCATCATCATGCAGACTGAATGGCAATCCTCGTGATAGCCACGACTGGCTGCATTTGATGCCAAAGTAGTTATTACCCGCTCTGGCAAGATCTGAGTTACCCCAACCGCTCTCAAAAGCCATCTGTGCAAGGGTCACGCTGGCGGGGATACCATAACGACGCTGCTGCTCCATGGCCATGGGCGCATACTGCTTGATGAAGTCTGTAGGTGTGAGAATCTTGCTATCATCAATATGGAGGGCCACGATACATGCCTTGCGGATATCCCTTACATATAATAATAGGTTGTAGGGGTCTTGAATCTGACCTCGAAGGCGCACAGTCATATGTAAGTGTGGGCCAGTGGAACGGCCTGTACTTCCGCTGATACCTACTGTTTCACCGGAAAAGACAAGCTGCTTCGGCGCTACGAAGATTTTTGAGAGGTGACAGTAACTGATGGTGTAATCACCATGCTGCAATATCACATAACGGCCAGAGGATTTGTCTGAACCGACTTTCTTGACAACACCATCGAACATGGCCAGGACTTCCTCATAATGGGCGGCGAGGTCTAGGCCTCGGTGTAACTTGCAAGTGCCGTTGATGGGATCTCGACGAATGCCAAAATCACTGTTGACACGGATGCTGCGTAATGGAAAACTGACGCTGAGATATTTGTCTATCCAATAGCCGTCATCATTTATGTCCCTGCCAAACATGGTAAGTGGCAGAGATAACAATAATACTACGAGGGATACATATTTATATATCTTCATCTGGCTTATGAACTTATAAACTTTTTGCTGACAAAGATAAAAAACAGTATCCGAACAGACTGTAAATAAAATATGTATTCGTTATATTAACACTTTGGCCATAAAAAGTCCCGTTTTTTGTAAGGTTTTTGGAAAAATCTTGGTCAAAGTGTTAATATAAGACATTCTTATTTTTATTGCTGTTCTTTTCAACCTTTTATCCTAACTTTGCAACCATACAACAAAAGATATAGATTATGAGCACAAATACAAGAATCTTCAACATGGGGGATATACCCTATGATATATTACAGGACTATGGCATCTCTCAGGAAATGATAGACGACCTGCCGCAGGAGGTCATGGACGACCTGCTCTCCGGTAAGAGGACACCGCCGATGCCGGTGATGAGAAAACTCAAGAGTGGCAAGGCCTTCAGAGGCAAGGCTAGTATCGTCTTGGTGAATACCGACGAGGGCGTTAATGTCATGTTCATCTTCCGATGGGAGGGTGACTCTCTCGATGGCTATAATGAAGACATACAGAATGCACTAAGAGGGGGATATGTCGTCAGACTAAACAAAGGTGATGACATGAGATACGCTCAGCTCGACAACACGACAAACCGTGTGATGAAGACGGATGGAAAGGTTATCAACCATAACGTCGACACCTTCAGCAGACTCATGGGACTGTCTGATGACATCAAAAGCGAGATGCTGAGTAAGCCTTGTGTGACCTTCTCCAAAGACTATGGCGAGATAGGTACGGCTTGCATGACATCAGGCATAGACCTACATGCTCCCAACGGTATACTCTCTGTAATCGGAGATGCAGAGAAATGGAAGCTGGCAAAGAACAGCTCTGATATCCCTCATTATAACTGGGGAATGTATGGTTGCTGGGAGACAGGAGAGGACGGGTCTTTTGACAAGTATATCCCGGAAGAGGAATATACTGACGAGATGTATGCTGAAATGCACAAAGAGGCTGATGAAGCCAGACAGAATATCAACGGACAACATCTTTAATATTACACTATGGCACAACATGGCTATTACAGTAGCGAACAGCTCATGGATATGTTCTCTCAAGGTAAAATTACCAAAGCAGAATATATAATGGGGATGAGTTCTGATATACGTGGAAGATACAGAAAGTTCTGTGCGTCAAAGGATATGGATGTCTCTTCTAAAGAGGCTGCCGACGCTTTCATGGACTTACTAATAGAGGAGGAACAGAGGAATCTCGATGCTCCTGGACCTGAGATGAACGTTCGTGATGAAAACAAGCAAGATAATGTTGTCGATGAGGACAATTACGCCGCCCAAATCTTCAAAAAATGGAACAATGATCCGGAAAAAATACAAAGCATGCTTAACAGCTTAGAGGCTGGACCTATTGCCAAGTGGAGATTCTTGCACCCCCTTGATACTGATATGGAGAAATGTGCGTTAGAGACAAGTAACGACTTATCTGTTGTACAAGAGTGGTGGGATATACCTGACTATATCCTCGGTGCAAACGACGGATATCCAGTAAGCATGGTAGATTACAATATAGAATCTATTGAATCTGTCATCAAAAATAGCGTGCCCAAGAACCTTAGATAAAAGATACCCATATAAAGATTGAATTTTCATAGTTAATGAATTAGATTGAGCTTTATGTTTATAACCTTACCGTTTTAGCGAAAATAGGTTTGTTATAAGATTGTACATTAGGTTTTTAGTTAGTAGGAACAACCCCGGCTTTTGTGAAAAAGTCGGGGATTATTTTATAGATGAAGAGCAGGACGATGAACTTCCTCCTCTTCCTCACTCTCATCGGTCGATTCTCTCTCTGAGCCATTGGAGAGTTCAGGTCCATTGCTGTTTTCCATCTCATCTTTACTTACTTCTTCTTTTATATACGGTGCAAAGATATTGGCAGCAAGGTTGTTTTTATACGCCTGCATATCATCAGCAAGCCACAGACGTTCCCACTGTTGTGGTGTCACTGGCTGACGCTTCACCTCGCCGTTTATTTTTGCTTCTATGAAAACACGATGACTGCTCTCTTCTCGCTTTAAGCTGACATCACGAATCTTAGAAAGGTCTATATCTTCTGTCAAAAGAGGCATGATGACTTCACGCTTGGCTTCGGGATGCTCTTTGGCATAACGGTAGGTTTCCTGACAGATATCATAGCGTATCTTTTCTCTGTCAGACTTCTCTTCTTTGGCCGCCTTGAAAAACCTATCTCGTTGTTCTTTGCTGGGATAGACGCTGAAACTCTTCTCGCCTTCGGGTTTGAGGAAGAAGACGTATTTACCATCGTCATCCTTGATACAACGGAACTTCTCTATTACCTTGTCATGAGTCCTGCGAATGGCCGTAGACAGGTCGAAGGGCTTCTTGGTATTGAGACTCTGCTTGGAATAGTTTGCCAACAAAACTTCCTTACCCCTGAAGTAATCATTTGGCTGCATAAGTCTTAACGAACCGCCTGAATTATAATAGCTGACTTTTGTTATGCCGTCTTTCTCTAAGGCTTTTGTAAGGTCATCCTTATGGAGACCCGGGGCTTCATTCCATACCTTCAGGGACGCTCCTTGTGGGAGAATGACATCGGCTTTGCCGGCTGGCTTGTCCTTGATGACAATAACTTCCCGACTCTCTGAGTTGGAAAACTTGGCAAGACCTTGGACGATGCTATAGCTGCGTTGGTCTATGTGATTCGGCCGAGGACGTCGAAGAGTGGCATAATCTATATGCTCTCCTTTTATGGACATGTCAAGAGCTTTTATGGTGGAATCGACATCTTTCATAAGAGAGGCTTCAAAGGATGGATTCTCTTTTATCTCACGCTCATAATAAGCGATATTGTCCTGTACTTCCTTACTGAAGACTGCGGGGAGACCTTGACGTGACATAAGAACTCCTGCAGCTATATCTCTGACAAGAAACTCATGCTTACTGGCATCGTCTGTAAGGAGAGGTAATCTGTCCTGCCGCTCAAGCCTTTCATGTCCTCCTATGGCGGACACAACTGACCTATACAGCTCATTGGCTCTCAATGCTCCAAGGGTTGATGGCATGTTGTATAAGTCCTTTGTAGGAATCATCGTATATCTGACTTTATCGGACTTCGAGTCGTATTCTGACTCCATGGGCTTGAAATATCGCTCTACACGGAAGCCTTCGGCATCTCCTACCTGACGAGCTAAAGAAAGTGCATCAAAATATATCTTCTTACTGTTGGGTAATGACTGTTCTAATTGTAGTTTTTCTCCAGTCGTCTTTTGTGGGGAAAGGATAAAAGCATCATGGTTGGACTTGAGTACCAGCATCAAGTCAACAAAAGGACTTGACGACACAGGGTGCTGCCTCTTAGTGGGTAGCATCCACACACCGTCATGGGTAAATGAGTACTCCATGGCATAGTACAAAGGTGTCAGACGGGGCTGCAAAGGTGCCATTGCGATAGATTGGGACTTATTCTTGCCATCGCGGTCTTTCATTTCCGTAAGGATTCCAATGTCGTTATCAGCATTCTTCTGGTAACGTATATCAGGATTGGCAGCATTGAACATGCCAATATCATCCGTTGCCGACTTAATCTGCTCCGGATAAAATACTACGGCTTCCTGACGAAGGTCGCCATTGTAATAAACTGCATCATAACCATCATCTTCTATCTCATTCCGAAAGGCAATAGACTTATCACGATTGTTAGCCTCGGCGAGTTTCTCATTCTCTTCAGATGAAGCATAGTACAAATTCCGTGCATTCAGAAATACTTCCATCTTCTTGTGACCGTAACCGTTTCCTTCATTTTCATCTCCATAGAAATAGAAACCGTCACCAAGCCACCCAGCATCAGTATGCGTGCCATTCTTGTTAGCGTCAAATACGGTAAAATCATTGTCCGTATTGTGATAGAAAACCTTTGGCTCTCCATTTTCATCTACAGCTTGCGATGCCTCTTCCGGGTCTTTCTCCCAGTCACCAAACCAATCCTTAAACTGCCGGGTTCTTACCGTCACCCACTGATCTTCCGACAGATTAGATTTCTTCCCGTTCGGGGACTTCATCCAAGTGCCATCATCCTTTGCCCGGCGTTCTATCTCAGCTCGTTCCTTAGCTATCTGGCTTTGTACTTTAGGGTTCACTCCATTCAATAAGTCACTCATCACTTTATCAGCTACTTCTTCGGCTGAGGTAAAGTGGATATGCAGAATATCAGTGATATCTTTCCAAATACGGGAAAGTAGCTGCTTGAACCGCTCTAATGATGACAGCGCTACTCGTTTATTGTCAACTGTATCTTCACTATCGACAATACCATCACGCAGCGCACGCAGTTTCTTGGCTCCTTGCCTACCGCTATAAGTGGCAAGAACTTCATCTGCTATGTCGTCATCACTCTCCAAATGAGGATAGTTCTTTTTTACATCGTCCCAGATAACCGTTTCCTGCTTCATCAACCCAACGACGTTTTTCCACTCTTCGGGATTGCCTTTACGCAAGACTTCACTCCAAAGATGGGTGTACTCATGAATGGGCGTTTCAGCGGTAGCTATAGATGGATTTATATAAACCCTTAAATCCGCAACAAAGCGTTTAATTTTCTATTAATAATTTTTATAAGTCTCTGAGGAACAATAAGTTCCTCAGAGTTTTGTCATTTGCAGAATTTTCACTAATTTTATGGTGCAAAACAAA
>Ga0256406_1002859_pt1 | contig 23074 bp, 16 predicted proteins | sample RumenRJG_03DNA_FD_185986 | JGI IMG/M metagenome (GOLD analysis project Ga0256406, IMG submission 185986) | Bovine rumen microbial communities from Lethbridge, Alberta, Canada - RJG_03 | ecosystem: Host-associated > Mammals > Digestive system > Stomach > Rumen | place: Canada: Alberta | collected... | reverse complement strand
CTGGGCCACAACCTGAGGCTGCCCGAGGGGCTCAAGCCCGTGTGGGAGTGCCCGCAGGCGCGCAAGTTCCTTGCTGCGGCTCCAAAAGCCATGTGACACAAGCAAACCTATCCTATACTTGACGCACGGGAGGCTGGGCTGCAGGCCCGGCCATTTAATTGCCAGCAGGCTTTGCGCCTTGCTGGCAACTCGACCTTGAAATACAACACGACAGAAAGAACCATTCAGGTAAAGCACATGGAAGCCCAGTACATAACCGTCCATCCGGACAACCCGCAAAAGCGCTTCGTAACGCAGATCTGCGGGATCCTGGACAAGGGCGGCGTCGGGGTGATCCCCACCGATTCGGCCTACGCCCTCTGCTGCAAGCTTGAGCAGAAGGACGCGGTCGAGCGCATCGCCCGCATCAGGGAGATCAGCCGCAAGCACAACTTCACGCTGCTCACGCGCGACCTCTCCGAGCTGTCCACCTACGCCCGCGTGGACAACAGCGTCTTCCGCCTCATCAAGAACAACATCCCCGGCCCCTACACCTTCATCCTGCGCGCGACCAAGGAAGTGCCGCGCAGGCTCATGAACGAGAAGCGCCGCACCATCGGGCTGAGGGTGCCGGACAACGCCATATGCGCATCCGTGCTCGAGGAGCTAGGCGAGCCATTGATGAGCTGCACGCTCATCATGCCGGGCGACGATGAGCCGCTGTCCGATCCGGTCGAGATCCACAACCGCCTCTCGAAGCTCGTGGACGTGATCATCGATGGCGGCGTGGTCGAGCCCAGGCCGACCACGGTTGTCCGCTTTGACAACGACGACGGGGAGCCGGTCATAAGGCGCGTGGGCGCCGGCGATCCCTCCCCGTTTGAGCCGTGAGGAGATGTTCATGCGCATAAGTGCACTGGCAATTGCAGGGTGGATCCTAAGCGGCGTCCTGGCCGCGGCATCGGCGGCGCCCGCCGCCCGCGGCCCCGAGGAGGTCTCGCTTGACGCCAGTGCGCCGGAGCCTGCTCATGACAGAGAGCTCCAGCAGGCGGCCCCGCTTCTGCAGAACAGGTTGGTTGAGGATGATTCGGAGCTTGACGACGAGCGCGCCAGGCTGCGCGAGGAGCTGCTGCGCGATCGCGCAGCCGACTTCAAGTCGCGCTCCATCCAGGCCTCGGCAGGGGAGAGCGAGCGCATGCGCCTTGGGCTCCAGCAGGCCAACCGCAAGCGCGCCGAGGAGCGCGGGCGCGCCATTCTGGCCGAGCGCGAGGAATCCAGCGGCGAGGCCACCGAGGAGGCCAAGGAGGTCAGCCGCTGGGCCCGCGAGGAGCAGCTGACCGATCAGGAGCGCACCCGCCGCGCCGCCCAGGGCAACGCGCTTGCCAGCAAGCGCCAGGGCTACAACAGCATGGTCAGCGGCATGCAGGCCTGGGCCTCGGGCCAGGACGTCTCCAACGCCAGGAAGGAGCAGCGCTCCAGGACGGGAAAGGACGATGGCGGCGAGCAATGAGTGCCCCGCAAAGGGCGTTGCGATCAATTGCGTTGAAAACGTATTTTCATGGGTGAAGCCGTTGCATTTGCAACGGCTTTGGTTGCTTTGGGAGCGCACCGCAAGATCCCATAAAATATAAAAAATCTGATCGACCTCACAATAGGCTAGAATAGCCTTGAACAGGAGCCATCGGTTTTCAGGAGCCGATGCCGTGGAGGCTTTGCCAAAGCCGCTATGAAAGCGTCCGCGGGAAATCTCCTTAATCCAGTGTCACGGGAACGCCCGCTAAAGAGCCCATGATCAACCTAATCCAGATCCACATAGACGTGATGTGCGTCATCGTGCTGGGGATCTGCTTCTTCATATTCAGGTCGAACAAGGACCAGATGTCCAAGAACCTGGTCCGCTGCAACCAGGTCCTGGTGGTCGCCTGCGCCTTCGACATGTCGCGCTGCGTGACCCAGTACATGGACTGGGCCACCGGGTACTTCTTCAGCCTCGAGTTCCTGTTCTCGGCATTCGCCGCGGCTGCCGCGTACTGGATGCGCTTCACCGCAGCCCAGGCCTTCCTCAAGGTTCCGCAGGGCTTCTCGCCGCGCAACATCCTGCTCATGGCCCCGCTTTGCCTCTATGTCGCCTTCTGCATGACCGACTACTGGCACCGGTGCATGTTCTCGGTGGCCTCCAACAGCTCGCTCGTGCGCACCCCGCTGTTCTTCCTGCTGGGGGTGGCGTGCTTCGGGTACCTCTTCACTGCGCTCATCATCGCAGGCTACCAGTACCTGCTGGGCGAATCATCAGAGCAGCGCCACAAGGGGCAGGTGCTCTTCATCTTCACGTCGGGCACCATCCTGGGCGGGGCGATGCAGTACGTCACCAACATGCAGTGGACGCTCGCCTGCTCGACCGTGTGCATCGTCTTCTACATCGTGACCGTGCACGAGGACATGATCTTCCGCGACCACCTCTCAGGCCTCAACACCCGCGCGCGGCTGATGCGCTACCTGGGGGAGCGCTTCCCCCAGCTCAAGGCCTCGCCTGACGCCTACCTGCTCTTTTTGGACATCGACAGCTTCAAGGATATCAACGACCGCTTCGGCCACTTAAACGGCGATCGCGCCATCCGCGTGGTCGGCAAGATCATGACCATGCTCTCGCAGGACTACGGCGCCTTCACCGCCCGCTACGGCGGCGACGAGTTCGTCGCGCTGATCCCCAAGGCCGACGAGGGCTTCATCGGGCGCTGCGCCGAGCTCTTGAACTCCTACGCAGAGCTCGAGACGGCGAGCATGGGCTACGAGTTCGACATCTCGCTCTCCATCGGCCTCGTGAAGGTGTCGCTGGCCTCAAGCCCCGAGGAGCTCGTCTCCATGGCCGACGAGGCCATGTACCGCAATAAGCTTGAGCGCAAGCGCCAGACCAGGTACTCGGATCTCAACCGCACGCTGCTGCGCGAAACGGCGTCCGGCAACGACACCACCGAGGAGGAGAGGCTCTGATGGCTGCGGCGATCACCGTGCAGGCCGCCCTGCTCCACGCCGAGATGATGTGCTTCTGCATCATGCTCGTGCTCTGCTTCCTCCTGAACATCCGCGCGATCCACTCAAACGAGGTCTTGTACTTCATCAGGGTCTGCCGCAGGACGCTCGAGGTGTGCGTCGTCGCGCTCGTGATGGCCTTCGTGGAGATCCTCACGGCCTCGGGCAGGATCCCCACGGCCTGGCCGCAGCTCATAATTCAGCTGTGCTACGACGTCATGTGCGCTTACCTGCCTTACTCCACCTACATGAGCGGCGAGAGGCTGTTGTTCCCCGAGCACGTGTCCGATGCCCGGGGCTATGCCAAGCGGGCGCTGCCGTTCTGGGCCTGCATCGCGCTCCTCGCCTCGAGCGCCTTCACGGGCAGCGTGAGGGGGCTCACCTACAACGGCCTTGGCACGCAGACAGGGCCGCTCATGTGGTGCGTGGTCGCCGTTGAGCTGCTGTACTCGCTGATGCTCCTGATGGGGCCGTTCCGCACCCTGGGCAAGCGCAAGGCCAACCGCGAGTACTACAGCCATTTTGAGCAGACGCTCATCATGATCGCGGCGCTGTTCCCGATCATCTCCGTCCTCTCAGGCGTGTTCATGAACCTAAGCGGGGTTGCTACCGGCTACACCATCGCGCTGTTCTTCATCATCGTGACCTTCCAGCAGCGCAGATCCTCGATGGACCAGCTCACCGGGATCAACAACCGCAACGAGCTTCGGCGCCACATGGAGAGGATCTTCGAGCAGAGCCCGTCCCGCTTAGGCGACAGCTACATCATCTTCGCGGACATCGACCACTTCAAGAGCATCAACGACACCTACGGCCACGCCGAGGGCGACCGCGCGCTGGTGCGCTTCTCCCAGATGCTCACCGAGGCGGTCTCGACCTGCCCCAACTGCTTCCTCTGCCGCTATGGCGGCGACGAGTTCCTCATCGTCTACACGGTGAAGTCCGAGCTCCTGGTCAGGGAGCTCATCGCGAGGATCCAGGAGATCTGCAAGCGCGAGAACCGCATCTTAAGCGGCAGCTACCAGCTCCGCGTCTCGGCCGACTACATCCGCTTCAGGCCCGAGTTCAAGGACTACCAGGCCTTCATCAGCGCCGCCGACAAGCGCATGTACGAGGTCAAGCGGGTGAACCACACCCGCGAGGCCGAAGAAGGCGGGGCCTGAATCGCCACGGTGCTGCGGATCCTGAAGGGCGCGGCGGCTGGCCTAGGCCGGATCCCCGTCATCGCACCACGCCACCATCTCGTCCATCTCCAGATCGACCTTGAAGGGGCAGGGGAGCTTCACGAAGTAGCCAGAGCCCTTGGCCACCTGCACCCTCTCGCCGCTCTCCTCGTCGGCCATTTGGGAGACGTCAAGATCCACAAAGCCCCTGGGGGTGAGCATGCTCACCCTCCCGTCCCCGAAGCGGTTCTTGACGCGCACGTGGATGGTGCCATCGGGATCCTGGGAGAGGACCTGCCCGCAGATCCTCATCCTTCCGGGCGATGGGGTGTTCGTCTCGTAGTCCTGCATGAGATCGCACCTGCCGCCCTCAAGAAGCGCCGTGGTGTAGCCGCGCGATGGGATGGAGGATGCGATGAGGAACGACTCCCCGGGCACCTGCTCCCCGCGCGCGATGGCGTCCAGGGCCAGGCGGTAGGCGCGGGTGATCGCGGCGACGTAGAAGGGCGAGCGCGAGCGGCCCTCTATCTTGATGGAGTCGACGCCGGTGGCGCACAGCTTCCCCAGGATCGGCAGCGTGCAGAGATCCTTGGAGTTCATGAGGTAGGTGCCGCCTGCGTCCTGCTCCATGCCCATCCACTCCCCGGGGCGCTTCTCGGCGTCCTCGATCTCGGTTGCAAGCACGAGATCGTCTGGGAGATCCTCCGCCGAGCCGGCCTTGAATGTCTGGATCCCGCGCGCGCGAACGCGAAAAAGGTGCCTGCACGAGTTGTTGCAAGCCCCGGTGTTGGCGTCGCGCCTTGAGAGCAGGCCCGAGATGAGGCAGCGCCCGGACACCGCGACGCACAGCGCGCCGTGGGCGAATACCTCAAGCTCGGTGTCAGGGCACTCGTCCCTGATCATCTTGATCTCGGAGAGCGAGAGCTCGCGGGCGAGGATGCAGCGCTTGATCCCGAGCCTCGACCAGAACTTGACGTCGCCTGAGTTGACGGTGTTGGCCTGCACCGAGAGGTGGATTGGGATCTGCGGGCAGATCTCAAGGGCCTGGGACATCAGCCCCGGATCGGCCATGATGAGGGCGTCGGGGCCCAAGGACGCTATCTCGCGCAGCTGCCCTGCAAAATCGGCGTGCAGGCGCCTTTCGTGGGGGATGGCGTTGACCACCGCGTAGAAGCGGCAGCCGTGCTCGTGGGCGTAGCGGATCCCGCCTTCAAAGTCATCCCTGGAGAAGCCGTTGCCGCGCACGCGCAGCGACCACCTGGGGACGCCCGCGTAGACGGCGTCCGCGCCGTAGGCCACGGCGCGGCGCAGCGCCAGCGGGGAGCCCGCCGGCGCGAGCAGCTCGGGGCTATTCCTCACAGTCGAAGAGCTTGAAGAGGTAGGGGATGAGCTCGTCGAGCAGCGCGCCCTGGATCACGAGGTGAGACTGGAGGTCGGCCGTGCGATCCTCGGTCTTCTCAGGCAGCGCGCGCTCGAGGTACTGGTCCAGGGGCTTCATGCGCTTGAGGCTTAAGTCGGAGCCCAGCACGAAGAAGAGTTCGTCCTTGTAGGTCAAGGCTATCTCGGTCATGAGCTTGCCTGCCTTGATGTGGACTGCGATCTCCTCTGAGGTCAGATCCTCGCGCGAGGCCCTGATGATGCCGCCGTCCTCGTCGGAGCTCTTGAGCACGGTGTCGGCCCCCAGCTCGAAGAACTCGGGCACCGGGCCCTGGGAGACCCAGGAGGTGATGCGGTCCTCGGCTGCGCAGCGCGGCTGGGGCACGCGGGCTGGGAAGGTGGTGAAGGCCTGACGCACCAGCGCTATGGCGGTCTCGGCGCGCTTGGCGGAGGACACCGAGACGGCGCAGATCCCCTTTTGCGGCTGGACGTAGACGAGCATGTCGCGCCTTACCGGGAAGGCGCGCTCCAGAAGCTGGTTCACCAGCGCGGTCTTGAGCGCCTCCCGCTCGTTCTTGCGGATCTCGCGCCCAAGCTCGGCCTCCTTTTTGGAGACTATCTCGGAGAGCTGCGACATCACCACCGAGGAGGGGAGGAGCTTGGCCTCCTCGAGCACCCTCAGGAACACCCCGCCTGCGGTCTTGAAGGAATAGGCCCCGGTGTCGGGGAAGAGCGGGGCGAAGCCTGCCGACGCCTTCTCGCCGCCCTGGCAGGGCCTGAAGGGCACGGACTGCACCGCAGCCTCGATTTCGGCGTCGTCCTTGAAGATCCCCTCGAGATCGGAAAAATCCCCGGTGTAGACGCGGGCGCTCTTGAACCACATGATGCTTCCTCCAGTGTTGAAAACCGCCACAATTCTAGCATGCGCCCACCGATCGGGCAGGCGCGCGCGGCAGGATGCCGCGCGGGTGCCATCCGCTTACGAAAGAACGCAAAAATCCCCGGCGCAATGCGCGGCGGCATTGCCCTAGTGAATTGATAATGCTATAATCCTAAAGATATTTTTTACGTTTTAAGTTTGCGAAGGTAATACGAATGTCCGACCAGACCGACAACCACCAGAACGGCGGGGCCCAGGGCGGCGGGGATCAGGCCCAGTCGCCCGAGACCACCGCGCTGAGCGTCAACACCGGCGTCCAGACGGTCAATCTTGAGGACGAGCTCAAGCAGTCCTTCATCGACTACGCGATGAGTGTGATAGTCGACCGCGCGCTCCCGGACGTGAGGGACGGCTTGAAGCCAGTCCACCGCCGCGTGCTCTACGACATGTACGACCTCAAGGTCTGGCACAGCGGCCAAACCAAGAAGTCGGCCCGCATCGTCGGCGACGTGATCGGCCGCTTCCACCCGCACGGGGACACCGCGGTCTACGAGACCATCGTCCGCATGGCCCAGTGGTTCTCGATGCGCGAGCCACTGGTGTTCGGCCAGGGCAACTTCGGCGACATCGACGGCGACGGCGCGGCGGCAATGCGCTACACCGAGGTCAAGATGACCCGCATCGCCGAGCTGATGCTGCAGGACATCGACAAGGACACGGTAAACACCTATCCAAACTACGACGGCAACGAGCAGATCCCTGAGGTCCTGCCCACGAGGTTCCCGAACCTCCTGGTGAACGGCTCCTCGGGCATCGCCGTCGGCATGGCCACGAACATCCCGACCCACAACCTAGGCGAGGTCATCGACGGGGCCATCGCGGTGCTAGACAACCCGGACATCACGCTAGAGGATCTCATGCGCTGCATCCCGGGACCGGACTTCCCGACAGGCGGCGAAATAGTCGGGCGCGAGGGCGTCAAGCGCGCCTACGCCACCGGCCGCGGCCGCTGCGTCATCAGGGCCAGGACCCACATCGAGGAGGACAAGTCCGGCCGCAAGACCATCGTGGTCGACGAGATCCCCTATGTCGTGCACAAGGTGGACATCGTAAAGCAGATTGCCCAGATGGTCCGCGAGAAGAAGATCGAGGGCATCGCCGAGATCAACGACCTCTCGGACAAGAGCAACCCGGTGCGCATCGCCATCGACCTCAAGCGCGACGCCTACGAGGAGGCGGTGCTCAACAACCTCTTCTCCAACACCATGCTCCAGTCCTCCTTCCCCATCAACATGGTGGCGCTGGTGGACAACCACCCCAGGCTCCTGCCGCTCAAGGACATCCTCATCGAGTTCGTGAAGTTCCGCCGCGAGGTCGTGACCCGCCGCACCGTGTTCCTGCTCCGCCAGGACCGCCGCAAGGCGCACGTGGACGAGGGCTTGATGGTGGCCAAGGCCAACATCCAGAAGGTCATCGACCTCATCACCTCGTCCCAGAACCAGGACGAGGCCCGCGACAAGCTGATGGCGCAGGAGTGGGACGCCTCCGAGATCAAGCCGCTCATCGCGCTCGACGAGCACGGCGTGAACATCGCGCTGCCCCAGGGCGTTCCCGCCGATCGTGGGATCCACGGCGGCAGCTACTTCCTCTCCGAGGTGCAGGCAAGGGCGATCCTCGCCCTGCAGCTCTCCCGCCTGACCCACCTGGCGCAGGAAGAGATCCGCGGGGACTACGCCGCGCTCCTTGAGAACATCAGGGGCTACCTTGAGATCCTGAACAACCCCGAGCGCATGAAGCAGGTGATCCGCGACGAGATGCTCGAGGTGAAGAAGGAGTACGGCAACCCGCGCCGCACCGGCTTCACCGCCGACACCGGCTCGTTCGACAAGGGCGACCTCATCGCCCGCCAGGACGTCATCGTGACCCTCTCCAACGAGGGCTATGTCAAGTACCAGGACATCGCCTCCTACGAGTCGCAGCACCGCGGCGGCAAGGGCCGCCTGGCCGCGCGCCTCAAGGACACCGACTACCTGACCTCGATCGTGGTGGCCAACACCCACGACCTTTTGATGTGCTTCACCTCGCGCGGGCGCGGCTTCATCACCATCGTCTACGATCTGCCCACCTCCGAGAACCGCACCTGGAGGGGCAGGCCGGTGCAGAACATCTTCAAGCTCGACGAGGGCGAGAAGATCACAGCGATGCTGCCGATGCCCGACGACGAGGAGGAGCTTGAGAGCACCTACTTCTTCCTGGCCACCAAGTTCGGCCGCATAAAGAAGGTCCGCCTCTCGCAGTTCAAGAGCTTCATCGGCCGCCTGAACGACTCGGGCATCAAGGTAGTCTCGCTTGCAGAGGGCGACGAGCTCATCGGCGCCGAGCTCTCCTCGGGCGACGACGACGTCTATCTGTTCGCCTCGAACGGCAAGGCCCTGCACTTCTGCGACTACTGGAAGGGGGCCGCCGGCGACTCCGACGACGACGCCTCCGACAGTGCCTCCGAGGCCTCCTCCTCAGAGGAGGACGAGGGCGAGGGCGGGACGGCCGACCGCCACGGCGGCGACGGCGTGCGCCCGTCCGGGCGCGGCTCGGGCACCGTGAGCGGCATCAAGCTCATCGCGGGCGCCTCCTGCGTCTCGCTCATGGTGCTGCCGCCTGACGATCCGTGCAAGGAGTGCTTGATCGTCGGCTCCAACGGCATCGGCAAGCGCATGGCGCTCTCCGACATCCCGCTGAAGATGCACCGCGGCTCGCAGGGCGTGTTCGTGCTCAAGGGCACCGAGAAGGCCGGCGACGTCATCGGCGCCGTGAGGGCCGCCTCGGACAGCGAGTTCATGCTCATAACCGACCACGGCCAGATCATCCGCTCCCCGATGGAGAGCATGACAACATACAGCCGCGCCGCAACCGGCACGATCCTGATGCGCCCGGCCGAGGGCGAGAAGGTGATCGCCGTGCAGTCGATCCCAGGCGACGTGGTCGAGAACTCCCGCCGCACCTCCGAGGCCCGCTCGCTTGAGCGCAAGGCCCTGAGGGAGCAGGAAGAGGCCGCAAAAGCCAATGCCGCGCCCGAGGCGCAGCAGGAGGAGCCCTCGAACGATGCCGCGGCCGAAGGCGAAAGCAGCGATGGCAATGAAGACAATGGAGACATCTGAATGAGATCCTGGAATTTCACCGCAGGGCCGTGCACCCTGCCACTTGAGGTCATGGAGAAGGCGCAGCGCGAGTTCCTCGACTACGCGGGCATGGGGGCCGGCATCATCGAGATCTCGCACCGCAGCCCCCAGTTCGACGCCATCGCAAAGGGCTCGGAGAAGCTTCTGCGCGATCTCATGGGGATCCCCGACAACTACAAGGTGATCTTCCTGCAGTCAGGCGGCCGCGGCGAGTTTGCCGCCGTGCCGCTCAACCTCATGCCCGAAGGCGGGATCGCCGACTACTTCGTGACCGGCCACTGGTCGCGCTGCGCCTACAAGGAGTGCGACGAGCGCTTCGGCCGCGCCGTGCTCCACGAGTGCGCGGTCAAGGACGAGAACGGCATAGTCCACATCGACTACAGCCGCATGCAGGTCTCCGAGGGCGCCTCCTACGCCTACGTCTGCTTCAACGAGACCGTAAATGGCATCGAGTTCGACCGCATCCCCGACACCGGCCGCGTGCCGCTGGTCGCGGACATGTCATCTGACATCCTCACGCGCAAGGTCGATGTCTCCAAGTTCGGCGCCATCATCTTCGGCGTCCAGAAGAACGTCGCCCCGGCCGGCATGGTCGTGGCGATTGTCCGCGACGATCTCGTGGGCCATGCCCGCAAGTACTGCCCGTCGATCCTCGACTGGAAGGTCATGAGCGACCACGACTCGCTCTACAACACCCCCTGCGTGTTCTCCTGGTACATGGCAAACCTCGTGTTCGAGTGGATCAAGGGCTTGGGCGGCGTCGAAGAGCTTGAGAGGCGCAACATCGAGAAGTCCTCGCTGCTCTACAAGTACATCGACTCGTCTGATATGTACCGCAACGTCATCGCCCCGGACTCGCGCTCGCGCGTCAACGTGGTGTTCAACCTGCGCGACGAGGCCTTGAACAAGGAGTTCCTGGACGGCGCGGCCAAGCACAACATGATCGGCCTCAAGGGCCACAAGGTCCTAGGCGGCATGAGGGCTTCGCTCTACAATGCGATGACCTTGGAAGGCGTCAAAGCGCTCGTCTCCTACATGGACGAGTTTGCCAGGGCGCACGCCTGACAGGCAGGCAGGAGGGGCGATGGCGCAGACGGCAGCAGGACAGGAAGGGGCCGCGGGTCACCGCGACAGAAGGCGCCCGTGGCTTGAAAGCTACCCTGAGAACGTCCCCGATGAGATCACGGTCGAGCCCTTCGAGAACATCCCCGACCGGCTCGAGAAGATCTGCGCGCAGTACGCAAAGCACAAGGCCTTCACGAGCTTCGAGCACAGCGTCACCTTCGGGGAGTTCCACAAGATGGTCAGGCGCCTTGCCGCCTACCTCCAGGTTGACCTGGGGCTGCGCAAGGGCGAGACGCTGGCGATCATCATGCCCAACCTCATCCAGTATCCGGTGAGCGTGTTCGCAGCCCTCATGTGCGGCCTCAAGGTGGTCAACGTCAACCCGCTGTACACCGCGCGCGAGATCTGCGGGATCCTCAAGGGCTGCGACGCCGCCTGCGTCATCGCCCTCAATACCGTGGGGCAGAGGCTCGAGGAGGTCTCGCGCACGCTGCCGCTGCGCCACGTCATCATCACGGGCCCCGGGGATCTACTAGGCCCCGTGCGCGGAGCGCTTTTGAACTTCGCAGCATCCTACATCGCCCATGCGGTGCCGCACTATTTCCTGAGGAAGGCGGTGCCGTTTCGCTCGGCGCTGCGCCGCGGGGATCCGAGCCTCTTCACGCGCGTGACGCTCAAGGGCTCCGACGTCGCCTTCCTCCAGTACACCGGCGGCACCACCGGCAAGCCCAAGGGCGCGATGCTCACGCACACGAACCTCATCGCCAACGTCAGGCAGTGCCTGGCGATGTACGGCTCGGTGCTCGAGATGGGGCGCGAGACCATGCTCACGCCGCTGCCGCTCTACCACGTGTTCTCCATGACCGTGAACCTGATGCTCCAGGTGTCAATCGGCGCCGACAGCATCCTCATCATGGATCCGCGCCGCTTCCGCAGCTTCCTCAAGACCATCAAGCGCCACCCCGAGATCTCGGTGATGACGGGCGTCAACACGCTCTTCGCCGCGATGGTCGACCACGGGGTGTTCACGCGCCGCTATCCGATGAAGCACCTGCGCTTGGCAGTAGGCGGCGGCGCGGCCGTGCAGTCGGGCGTCGCAGAGCGCTTCTACAAGGCCTCCGGGCAGCACATCCTCGAAGGCTACGGCCTCACCGAGTGCTCACCGGTGGCCTGCGTCAATCCCTACACCTCGCGCGTGTTCACCGGCTCCATCGGGATCCCGCTGCCCTCGACGCTGGCGCGCATAGTCTCGCTTGACGACGGATCCGAGATCTGGGAGGAGGGCATGGCGGGCGAGCTTGAGTTCAAGGGCCCGCAGGTCATGGCCGGCTACTACCGCAACGAGGCTGAGAACGCCCGCGTGCGCGACAACGGCTGGCTGCGCACCGGCGATATCGCGGTCTGGCAGCAGGGCGGCTACCTCAAGATAGTCGACCGCATCAAGGATATGATCATAGTCTCAGGCTTCAACGTCTTCCCGTCGGAGATCGAGGACGTGGTCTCGCACCTGCACAAGGTGCGCGAATGCTGCGCCGTGGGCGTGCCCTCGGACAAGACCGGCGAGGCGGTCAAGCTCTTCATCGTAAAGCGCGATCCCTCGCTTACCGAGGAGGAGGTCCACGTCTACTGCAAGGACTACCTCACAGGCTACAAGCGCCCGAAGATCGTCTCCTTCGTGAAGTCGCTGCCAAAGTCCCCGGTTGGCAAGGTCATGCGCCGCTACCTCCAGGATCCCTCCTACCTTGAGAAGCACAAGAATGGCTGAAGCGCAATCCAAGCTCTGCGACACTCCCGAGAGCGTGAAGGCGCTCGCCGAGGCTATCTCAGCCTCAGGCAGCGAGGGCTTCATCTCGCTTGACACCGAGTTCGAGCGCACCAAGACCCTGCTCCCCAGGGCCGCGGTGATCCAGCTGCGCTTTGACGGGCGGACCTATCTTGCTGATCCTGTCTCATGCGGCATCGACGAGGTGGTGGCCGCGCTGTGCCGCACCAGGCGCACCGTGCTGATGTTCTCGGCGCGCGAGGATCTCGAGGTCATAGCCGCGCTCTCAAAGGCAGGCGGCATCGAGCCCAGGCTCCCTGCAAGCATAGAGGATCTCCAGCTCATGGGGGCCTTCCTGGGGCGCGGGCACATGCTGGGGCTTGCCGCCTGCGTGCAGGGCGAGCTCGGCGTCACGCTCGAGAAGGCCGAGACCCACTCCGACTGGCTGGCCCGGCCGCTGACGGCATCCCAGCTTGAGTACGCCGCGCTCGACGTGCTCTACCTTGAGGATCTGAGGGGGAAGTACCTGCAGGGCCTCAAGCAGGATGACCGCAGGCTTTCGTGGTTTTCCGATGAGATGAAGTCCATGTGCGCCGACGCGCTCAAGGAGCCAGTTCCCTCGGAGCTCTACCGCCAGGTGCAGGGGGCGGGCGCGCTCAACCGCCGCGCGCTGCAGCGGCTTTGCTACCTCTGCGCCAGGCGCTACGAGTATGCGCATGAGCACAACGAGGCCCTAAACCGCGTCATCACCGGCAAGGCGCTGTGCTCGATTGCCGAGCACACCCCGCTCACCACCCAGGGGCTGGCCTCCTGCGGGGTGAACTGGGGCGCGGTGCGCCAGCACGGGCACCTGATCATAGGCTGGGTCAAGGAGTCCATGGCGCTGCCCGAGGAGGACGTGGCGCCCGCCTATGACGCCTTCAGCCCGGGCAGGACGCTGCGCTCGAGCGCAGAGGGCATGAAGCACGCGCTCGCCTCGGCTGCGCGCAAGGCCGGGATCGCCCCCGAGCTCATCTGCACCAAGAAGCTCATCAACGACTACTTCTACGCAAGGCGCACCGGCGGCACGCCCAAGCTAGACTCCGGATGGTGCCGCGAGTGCCTGGGCGGCCTCGATCTCAAGGCCGCCGCTTACGGCAAGCATCACTGAGAAGCCCTCCAGGTCCCGGGATCGCCGGGATTTTATTCGCTTTTCTTTTTCCTTTGAATTTTCAGGCAGGCAAAGCCTGGCGACGGCCTCGTTTGACGCACAACCGGCTCTTGCGGCAAGGATTGAAAGGGAAAGGCAGAATACAGAACAGCCGCGGGGGATCCCCCAGCGGCTGCCTGCTAAACGGCTTGTATCCGGGACATGGCGCAGTGCTTGTGTTAGCTCTTCAAACAGACTTCACCGCGCCAGACGATCCCCGCCGTTCACGTGTCAGATGGGGACTTTTTGTCGATTGGAGAGCGGCCGGACAAACAGGGGATTACGGCCCCCGGTTGCGCTGGACCACTTCATGGTCTGTGCCTCACCTGACACTGTTGATGTTAGTTTGACCTTGGCGCTTATTCCACCTCGTGCCTTCAGACTTGCCTGCCTTGTCACAAAAAAGCTGTGAAAGTACGCTTTTCATATTTAAAAATGTGCTTGAGATCATAAAACAACTTGTTGATTTAAAAGCTGTATAATCAACATACAAGTCGTTTTCACAGTCAATTGGATGCATGAGGCGAAGGCCATAATTTTCAGAAGGGGCGGGAGTTTACGAGCGCGCGGATGGCCCTGGCGGTGCGCCAGATCTCCTGCACCCCGTGATCCCCAAAGTTGAGCTCAAAGCGCACCCCTGTGCCGAGATCGCCAGCCGTTCGGGCGCATTCCCGCGCCGCCTCCTCGGTGAGCGCCACCTGCGGATCGGGGGCGCGCTTTTCGCGGTCGCCAACTGAGATGTAGACGCGTTCGGGGCGCCCCTTGAAGCCGTGTTCCTTGAAATACGCGGTGAAGCCCGGGTACCACAGCGATCCCGAGACGCTGCCTATGCGTGTGAAAAGGCCAGTCTGCGTCGCGGCCCACAGCGAGAAGAGCCCCGCCATCGAGTAGCCGCAGAGCACGCGCGCTTTCGGTGCCTCTCCCAGGAGTTCCTCGGCCTTGGGGACGAGCGTTCCTACAAGCAGCTTTAGGAAGTCCATCCCTCCAGGACGAAATAGCTTGGCGTGCCGGAGCGTGAGCTCGGCCTTCCAGGGCGTCATGTCGGAAAACCAGCTTAAGCCGCTTATGCAGATCAGGTGGTGGGCGTGGCAGGGGATCTTGGCTACCTCCTTTAAGAGGGCCTGCTGATCGTCCTCGTAGAGCGGCACGTAGCAGGCGGGGAGATCCCTGCCTTCGCCCTTGAACACCGTGACGGTCCTGCCGCCTGCCTCAAACTGCTCCATGCGCCCTCCATCAAGGCCCTGATGATCTATCATCCAATTTTACCCATGGAAGGAGCGGCATTTGCGATGCTAATGGCAGGGACGAAAAAGCCCGGGCATGTGCCCGGGCCTTGGTGCCTTGTCAGATCCTGGCGGTTACCAGAAGACAGCGTAGAGCACGGCGACGATGATCATCACCGCGTAGGAGGCGACCGCGAAGCCGCCGGAGGTCTTGAAGGTGTCTGCGGTCAGCACGATGCCCTTCGGATCGTCGTCATTCTCGGAGGTGGCCAGCGAGACGAAAACGATGGTGGCGATGGTCAGGACGCAGGTGTACATCATCTGATCCATGAACGGCATGCTGATCGGAAGAAACTTCAGAAGCAGCGCGATGGGGATCGAGGCCAGCACGCCGATGATGGCACCCTTGGAAGTGGTGTGCTTCCAGAACAGGCCGCAGAGGAACACCGCGAGGATGCCCGGGCTGACGAGGCCGGTGTACTCCTGGATGTACTGGAAGGCCTGGTCGAGCACGCCCAGCATCGGGGCGACGAACACGGCGATGACGAGGGCGACCACGGCGGTCAGGCGGCCGATGTTGACCAGCTTGAGCTCGGAGGCGTTCTTGTCGATGTAGGTTTTGTAGATGTCCATCGTGAAGATGGTCGCGGTGGAGTTGAGCATCGAGGCCAGCGAGGAGACGATGGCGGCAGCCAGGGCTGCGAAGACCAGGCCCTTGAAGCCGGAGGGCAGGAATTGCGCGACCCAAGGATAGGCGCGGTCGGCGTGCTCGAGGCTCGGCATGGAGTCGGCGTTGGAGACCAGGGCGCCGAAGGTGCTCGCAAGCTTCTCCTGCAACGACGGATCATTGAGGATCACATAGGCGGCGATGCCAGGGAGGACCACGATGATCGGGGTGATGAGCTTGAGGAAGGCAGCGAAGGCCAGGCCCTTCTGGGCCTCGTCGAGGCTCTTGGAGGCGAAGGTGCGCTGGATGATGTACTGGTTGAAGCCCCAGTAGTAGAGGTTGGCCACCCACATGCCGCCGATGAGGACCGCGACGCCAGGGAGGTTCTTGAACTGAGGATCGCCCTGGGAAAGGATCATCTTGAAGTGCTCGGGGGCGACGTCCAGCATGTGGCTGAGGCCGCCGAAGAAGCCTGCGTCGCCGCCAACGAAGCTGACGGAGAGGTAGGTGGTGGCGAAGCCGCCGATGATGAGGACGGCAACCTGGATGACATCGGTCCAGACGACGGAGGAAAGGCCGCCGTAGACGGAGTACACGAGGGCGAACAAGGCCAGGCCGATCACGGTGTACATCATCGGGATGCCCATGATGATCTGCAGCGCGGTGCCGCCGAGGTACAGTACCGAGGAGAGATTGACGAAGATGTACAAGCAGATCCAGAACACCGCGAGAATGGTCTTGAGGGTCTGGTTGAAGCGCTTTTCAACGAACTCCGGGATGGTGTAGATGCCCTGCTTGATGAAGATCGGCATGAAGAACTTCGCGACGAGCAGCAGCGTGATGGCCGCCATCCACTCGTAGGCGGAGATGCCCAGGCCGATGACGAAGCCCGAGCCGGACATGCCGATGAACTGCTCGGCTGAGATGTTGGCGGCGATCAGCGAAGCGCCGACGGCCCACCAGGGGATCGACTTGCCAGCCAGGAAGTAGCCTTCGGTTGAGGCGCGGTTCTTCTTGGACACGGTCAGGCCGACCGCAACGATGACAATGGCGTATACGGCGAAGATGATCCAGTCGATCGCCGCAAGACCTTGCTGTGTAGTTTCCATATTTTGTATTTCACCTTTGAATGTTTACTTGTCTTCCCCTTTCCCAAGGGGGCAGCCTCCCGTTAGCGCCGCGGTCTGGCTGCGTGGGGAAGATCCCCTGGGGAGGCGGTAGCCTCCGGAGGGCCGGGCTGCCTGCGCCCGGCGTCTGCCGGCGCAGGCATGGCATGCCGGCGCTGGTAAACGTTTACATGGGCATTATATTGGCAGTTTTGCCAGTTTCAAGTTTTGACGCGAAAAGCGCGTAAAGGCATGCGCCAGTGGCGGATGGCTATGAATTAGTTTCAAGCTGCTTTATTGGCAGAATTTTTATGAAAACTGTTTTCATTTTGAAAAGGCGATTAAAAAAGCATTTGCCTATTTTGAGAAAACGGTGTGCGCGAGGATGGTAAATCGCGCCGGCAACGCTTGCGGAATTTTGCGGAAAAACAGGGCCTGGCGGAGTGCCAAGGCCAACTTGATGATAAATAAGGACTACACCAAATTGTCCTGTTTTGACGAATTTGTGATCCCTATCCAAATTCAGCAGGAGGACTTTGTCAAATCCTGCCGCTTGTCACACTTTTTTCAAGCAATGGCATGCCGAGCCGGCGCCCCCTTTCGTGAAAACTCCTGCAAAAATGGGAGAAGCTCATGAGAACGCACGGAATTTTCAGGGAATTTGACAGCCGATCCATTTGACAAGTCACATTGAGGCTACAATCAGGTAAAGGCGCGGCAAGGCCGCGCGCATGCAATAAGGAGCGGACATGGATCTTCCTGAGAAGGTGTTCTTAGTCGGAGTGCCGTATCCCTGGTACCAGGCCATCAAGGCCCATTACATCGTAAGCGGCTCCAAGAGCGTCAACTGCTGGAGCTCGCTTTCTGAGACCTCCTCCTACGGCGGGCCCGTGCCCGAGCCCGGGGCGCTCGTTATGTTCACGGTCAGCTGCGGCGGCAGGACCTACATCTGCGGCGGCGGCTTCTACTGCGCCAGCAGGACCATCGAGCCTGCCAAGGCCTGGGAGCTCTACGGCGTCAACAACGGCGCCGACAGCTACGAGGACTTCCTAAGAGAGCTTCAGGCGGCCGGATGGCGGCAGGGCGAGAAGATGTCGGCAAACGTGCTGAATGGCTGCTTCGCCTTCTCGCGCCACGAGTCCTACCCGATCCCGGAGGAGCTTGGGATCAGGATCGAGGCGGGCTCGACGGCCTGCTTCTCGCTTGACAGCCCCGAGGGCAGGTTCCTGGCGCTCGTGACCATGGAGCGCCGCTCCCCGCATCTGCGGCCCGGCACCTTCAACAACGAGTGGCCGGGGATCTACCTCATGGCCGCCGAGAAGCACGCCCGTGACTACTCGATAGTCTTCTTCACGCAGATGCTGCGCGCCTACGATTTCCGCTGCGCCATCACAGGCGATCGGACCCAGCCGCTTTTGGACGTCGCGCACATCAGGACCTTCTACGACGAACGCTTCACCAAGCCCGGCAACGGCATAGTGCTGCGCTGCGACATCCATCGCCTCTTCTCCCAGGGCTACATCACCTGCGAGTACGCCTCCGACAGCGAGGTCGTGGTCATTGTCTCAAGGGATCTCAAGGTCGCAGGCGGCGGCGAGTACATGAAGTACGACGGCGTGAGGATCTCGCTTCCAGAGGACAAGGCGATGTGGCCCTCGCGCGACTACCTGATCTGGCACAAGGAGCGCCGTTTTGAGAACTGGCTGCGCTTCGGCGCGGTCAAGCCTGCCAATGAGAACCAGGGGACGGTGTCGATATGAGGATCGCAGTCATAGGGGCCGCCGGAGAGCCCGGGCGCAGGATCGTAGCCGAGGCCGAGAAGAAGGGGATCCAGGTGACCTCGGTGGTGTCCGATCCCTCGGCCATGCCGGGCAGCGGGCCCGTGATCATCAAGGACTTCAGGGATCTCGACAAGGGGGATCTCGAGGGCATGCACGCGGTGGTGGACGCCGAGTCCTTCCCGCGCATCGGCAGGTACAACTCCGACGATCTGCCGCTGTGGCGCATCGGTGCGCTGCTTCAAGGCTCCGCCGCGGGCCTGCTTGCGGTGGGCTCTACCTCCTCGCTTTACGCCGACTCAAGCCGCAGCAGCATGGTCACCGACGACTGCTGCATGACCCAGGGCGGGCACGAGCAGGCCTTGAGGCTCTGCGCCACCGCCTCGAGGAGGCTGCGCAGCGAGCGCTCGTTCAAGTGGACGCTGCTGTGCCCGCCGCTCATCCTCGACAAGGACGCGCCAGCCACGGGCTCCTTCATCTTCGGGGACGACGTGCTCCCCATGGGGCTTGACGGCAGCAGCCGCATCTCCGGGGCCGACTTTGCAAGGGCCTGCGTCGATCTGCTCCTGCGCGGCCTTGAGCCCTACGCCGTCGCCTCGGTGAGGAGCGCATAGCCTGGCCCTGGGTTTGGCGGGGCGGTCAAAAAAGCCCTCCTGGTCTCCCAGGAGGGCTTTTTTTATGCCTGCTGTCTAAGGTCAGGCCGCTGCCGCGGCCTTCTTCTCGGCGCTGAGGTTGCGGCGGTGCATCACATAGACTGACGCGATGAGGAGCACGAGCGCGGTGCCCAGGCTCAGGGGCAGGCTGTAGGTGAGGCCTGCGATGACGTAGCCCACGAAGGCGCAGATCGCCGTTATGACCGCGTAGGGCAGCTGGGTGTAGACGTGATCGATGTGCACGCAGCCGGCGCCTGCCGACGAGAGGATGGTCGTGTCGGAGATCGGCGAGCAGTGGTCGCCGAACACCGAGCCTGCCAGGGTGGCCGACAGGGTGATCACGATGAGGTCCTGCGCGGAGGGATCGAGGGCCTGCGCCACGGAGACGACGATCGGGATCAGGATCCCGAAGGTGCCCCAGGCGGTGCCGGTGGAGAACGAGAGGAAGCCTGCGATCGCGAAGATCACCGCAGGCAGCACGGCGGCCAGGAAGCCGGTGTCGTTCTTGACGATCTCGGAGATGAAGACCTGGGTCTGCAGCAGATCGCGGCAGACGCCGGAGATGGTCCAGGCCAAGGTCAGGATCATGCAGGCCGGCACCATGGTCTGCACGCCGCGGAGCATGCCGTCCATGAAGGTCTTGAGGCTCATGAGCCTGCGGCCGACAAACATCGCGAAGGCGACCACGAGCGCCCCGAAGACGCCGAGCACCAGGGCGGGGCCCGCGTCGGTGTTGCCGAACGCCGCGCTGATGGTGTGGTAGGCCGCGTCATCGCCCCAGTAGCCGCCGACGTAGAGCAACGACATGGTCGAGAAGATGATCAGCATGACGATCGGCACGATCATGTCCCAGACGGTGCCGTCGGCCTTGACGTCGATGTCGCGGTTGCCCGCGTCGGCCTTGAGATCGTCGCGATCGGATATTTCGCCCTTGATGGCGCGCTCCTCGGCCTTGAGCATCGGCCCGAAGTCGAGCTTGCAGAACGAGAGGATCAGCACGAGGGAGATGCACAGGAGCGCGTAGAAGTTCCAGGGGATGGTGGAGACGAAGGCGCCCATCTCGGAGGAGAAGGCCTTGGTGTCCTTGAGGTTGGAGCCCACTGCCGCGGCCCACGAGGAGATCGGGGCGATGATGCAGACGGGGGCTGCGGTGGCGTCGATGATGTACGCCAGCTTCTCGCGGGAGATCTTGTAGGTGTCGGTGATCGGGCGCATCACGGTGCCGACGGTCAGGCAGTTGAAGTAGTCGTCGATGAAGATGAATGCGCCGAGCACCGAGGTGGAGACCATCGCGGCGCGGCGATCCCTGATGTGGCCAGTGGCCCACTTGCCGTAGGCCCTGGTTCCGCCGGCGAGCGTGATCACGTACACGAGCGATCCCAGGAGCGAGCAGAAGAGCACGATGTTGATGTCGAACTTGCTGGCAAGCACCTTGAAGGCGTTCTCGACCGTGCCGACCACGATGTTGCCGTCGGTCCCGACGGTGTAGATGCAGGTGCCGGCCATGATGCCGATGATGAGGGAGGAGAAGACCTCCTTGGTGGCCAGCGCGAGCACGACTGCTATCACCGGCGGCAGGATCGAAAGCCATCCTGCGTTGATGGGATCCATGATTTGCTTCCTTTGATTCTCAAACTCAGAACAAGCGCTCGCTTTTAGTGCGAACGCCTCTATTTCAGGTTAAATTTTAACGCTCAGTGCACACAAAGCCAAAAAATGCATCGTGACGGTGCGCAGGGCGTGTGAAAAAACCGAGAGCAGGGTCAAGGATGGATCAAAAAGTGCGGACTGGAGCCGCGCTTTTGGTAGATGGAGGGACGCCTCAGAGCTGGGCGCCGCCGTACTGGCTTGCGGTGGGCGAGGAGTCGTTGCCCGTGATTGACGTGCTCTCGGAGAGGCTCTTCCTGGGCTGCGGCGCAACCGGGGCGGAGCTTGAGTCATTGGAGAAGTCCTGGGCGGCCCCGCCGCTTTTCTTCTCAGAGGCGCTCCCCGCATCGCCAGCCTTGGACGAGCCGCCTTTGGAGGACGGATCGGACGCCGAGCTTGCGGACGATGCCGCGTCCGGGCCCTGCGCGCCTGAGGCGCCCTGCGCCTCGTCCGAGCCGCTGTCACCGCTGCCTGAGCTGCCAGAAGAGGGGCTTGATTCCTGGAGCTTCTCGGTCTGGGCCTCGGCCAGGGTCTGCTGGGCCTCGGCCGCCACCCTCAGATCCTGCCCTGAGGGCTCTGCAGGGGCGCGGGCGGCCTGGATCACCTGCTGCATCTTCTCGATGGTCTTCTCAGGGCTGCTTTCCTTGGACACGTCGATGTTGACGTGGCCGCCTATGGCATAGCGGTTGCCGTCGGGCCCGGTCTGGTAGTCGTAGGAAGGGGAGCTCGCGTACTGGCCGCCCGCACTCTGGTGGGCAAGCTCGTGCCGGCGCACCTCGCTGTCGCGGCTCTTGAGCTCCTTGACCTGCTCCTGCTCGGCGTCGGTGAGCTGCTTGCCGCTCGTGGTGGTCGAGCCGGACTTCTTCGTCTTGCCGTCACCTGCGCTGCCTGCGCCTGATGTCTTGTAAGCTCCCGATCCATCATCGTCCGGGGATGATTTCCGCGCGGCGTCGCTTGAGACGGATGCCTCAGGCTTCTTCGTGATGTAGCCGCCTCCCTCGCCGTCCGAGTGGAGCGACGCCGTGCCAGATCCCTGGCCGGTCATGAAGGCATTCCTCGCGATGTAGCGCACGTGCGAGTACTGCGCGTCGTCGCGGCTTGACTGGGCATGCTCGATCTCCGTGGCCGCAACCGCGGTCTCGTTCTGCCTGGTTTCAGGCTTGATGTTCTCGACGCCTACAGCCTGGGACGCGGCCAGCTGCTGCTGAACGCTCGCAAGGCCCGAGTCGGCGCCTACTGGATTTATAGTTGACATAGCCATTCCTCTCCTTATCTAGGTTTACGGCAGCGGCGCGGCCTGGATTGAGGCTTTTGCGGCTTTTGATGCGAAAACCCGCTCTGGCTCCCAAAAAACGCCAATGCCAGGGGCGGAGAAAAGAACAGGAGGGGAGGAGATGGCGGGAATGCCTTGAAAAAAACGAAAGCGGGCCGGCGGCCCGCTTTCATCCAGATCAGATCCAAAGCCTCAGAGCGCGCTTTGGAACATCGAGGAGATCGACTCCTCGTTGCTGATGCGCCTGATGGCCTCGGCGAGCATCGGGGCGAGGGTCAGCACCTTGAAGTTATTGAGATCGAGGAACTGCTTGCTCGCCGGGATGGTGTCGGAGACGACCATCTGGTCGATGACGGACTTTGAGATGTTGTCGTAGGCCGGACCCGAGAGCACCGGGTGGGTGATGTAGGCGTATACGCTCTTGGCGCCGCGCTCCTTCAATGCCGCCGCGGCCTTGCAGAGCGTGCCGGCGGTGTCGACGATGTCGTCGACGATGATGCAGTCGCGGTCCTTGACCTCGCCGATGAGGTTCATGACCTCGGAGACGTTAGGGCGGGGACGGCGCTTGTCGATGATCGCGATGTCGGCGTTGTTGAGCAGCTTGGCGATGGCGCGGGCCCTGACGACGCCGCCCATGTCGGGGGAGACCACGCAGGGGTGCTCGAGCTTGCGGGCGAGCATGTCCTCCACGAAGATCTGGCTTGAGAAGCAGTTATCGACCGGCACGTCGAAGAAGCCCTGGATCTGCTCGGCGTGGAGATCCACGGTGAGCACGCGGTCGACACCCACGGAGGAGAGCAGATCGGCCACGACCTTGGCGGTGATGGGCACGCGGGCCGAGCGCAGGCGGCGGTCCTGGCGGGCATAGCCGAAATAGGGGATCACAGCGGTGATTCGCCCTGCCGACGCGCGGCGCATCGCGTCGATCATGATCAGCAGTTCCATCAGGTTCTCATTGGTAGGGGCGCAGGTGGACTGGATCACGAAGATGTCGCATCCGCGGACATACTCGTTGATCTGCACATGCACCTCGCCGTCGCTGAAGCGGTCGACTGTGGCGTCGCCAAGCTTCGTATAGAGGCGCGACGCGATGCTTTTGGCCAGTG